>OGQW01001053.1_pt1 | contig 18098 bp, 16 predicted proteins | sample 1553301 | NCBI WGS metagenome assembly OGQW01 (sample SAMEA2579974, study PRJEB22360) | human gut metagenome
GCGGGTCTACGCCCCGCCGGGCGAAGCGAGCATCGGGCGCAGCCTTGCAGTCAGGAGCATCCGCGCCGCCGGGCTGGAACTGGCCGCTTCGCCCGTCGGGCGCGACGACCTGCCGCGCATGGACGAACTTTTCTTCATCGACCACCGGGGCGTCACCGCCCTTTCCCGCTGCGACGGGCAGCCCTACATGGCCATCTTCGCCGAACGCATCGCCGGGGCGCTCCGCGGGCTGTTTCCGAATATGTAGAAACCCACCCGGGAGGGCACGCGCTATCTTCGCCGCAAAACCCGGAAACCATGAAAAAATACCTTTTCCTTTACGCCGTCCTCATAACGGCGCTGCTGGCATACGGCTATACCCGTTACCGCCCCGAAAACCGCCGCCTCACACAGAACCAGAATGCCCTGGCCTCGGGCATCGAACACTACCGCACCCGGCTGGGACAGGAGGCAGCCTCGGTGCAGGCATTGCGTCTGCGCTGCGCCGAATTCGAACGCCTCCGCGCCGGGGATGCCGACACCATCCGCCGCCTCGGCATCAGGCTCCGGAGGCTGGAAGCCGTCGCCAAAACAGTCACCGCCACGAGCGTCGACCTGCGCACGCCCGTCCGCGACACCGTCGTCCTGCTCCGCCGGGACACGCTCCGAATCCGCGACACCCTGAAACTGTTCCGCTGGCGCGACGCCTGGGTTACGGTCGAAGGGCGTATCCGCACCGACTCGGTCGCCTGCCGCGTGCAGAGCACCGACACCCTGCGGCAGGTCGTGCACCGCGTCCCGCGGCGCTTCCTCTTCATCCGCTGGGGCACGAAGGCCCTGCGCCAGGAGATCGTATCGTCGAATCCGCATACGCGGATCATTTATTCGGACTATGTAAAGTTCGAACGGTAAATTAATTCGCATTTTTTAATCCGGTATTCCCAAATATTATTACCTTTGTCCGATATGGAAAGGTCTGCTATTTTCCCCGGGTCGTTCGACCCGTTCACCCGCGGCCATGCGGCATTGGTCGACGAGGCCCTCAACCTCTTCGACCGCGTAGTCATCGGCATCGGCAACAACACCTCGAAACAGGGTTTGCTGACCGTCGCCAACCGCAAACGGCTGATCGACGACCTCTATGCCGGGAATACGCGTGTCGAAGCCCGGATTTACACGGGGCTCACGGGCGAATTCGCCGAGGAGATGGGAGCCTGCGCCATTATCCGCGGCGTGCGGAACACAACCGACTTCGAATACGAACGCACGATGGAGGCCACCAACCACCGGATCTACCCCGACATCACGACCGTGATGCTGTTCACCCCGGCGCCCGTGGCCGACATTTCGTCGTCGACGGTACGCGAAGTGCTTTCGTTCGGCCGTTCGGTGGAAGAGTTCATGCCCGTGGGAGTAGATATTAACAAATACCTATAATTATTTTATGATGGAATTCACAGCCGAAATGATCGCCGGATTCCTGGGCGGTGAAATCGTCGGCAACAAAGAGGCGAAAGTACACACCGTATCTTCGATCGAGGAAGGCAAGGCCGGCTCGCTCAGCTATCTTACCAATCCCAAATACGAAGCCTATATTTACACTACCGGAGCGTCGGTCGTGCTGGTCAACCGCACGTTCGAACCCGCGCAGCCGCTTTCGGCGACGCTCATCAAGGTCGACGACGCAGGCGCCTGCGTCCTGAAACTCCTCGAAATGTACAATGCCGCAAAACCCCGCCGCAGCGGCATAAGCCCGCTGGCCTCGGTCTGCGCCGAAGCCCAGGTGGGCGAAGGGTGCTACATAGGCGACTTCGCGGTAATCGAGGCCGACGTAAAGATCGGCAACGGATGCCAGATCTATCCGCAGGTATACCTCGGAACGGGCGTAAGTGTGGGAGAAGGCACCATCCTCTATCCGGGGGTCAAGGTCTACGAAGGCTGCCTTATCGGCCGCAACTGCATCCTGCACGCGGGCGCCGTGATCGGCGCCGACGGATTCGGATTCATGCCCAATGCCGCAGGCGGGTTCGACAAGATCCCCCAGTTGGGCAACGTCGTGATCGAAGACGACGTGGAGATCGGCGCCAATACCTGCATCGACCGCGCCAAAACCGATTCGACGGTCATCCGGCGGGGCGTGAAACTGGACAACCTGATCCAGATCGGCCACAACGTGCAGGTCGGCGAGAACACCGTCTCGTCGGCACAGACCGGCATCGCAGGCACCTCGAAGGTGGGCAGCAACTGCTTCCTCGCGGGGCAGGTGGGTATTGCCGACCATGTCAACATCGGCAACAACGTGAAGATCGGCTCGAAGAGCGGCCTGGACAAGGACGTGCCCGACGGTGAGATCCGTTTCGGCTACCCGGCGCTGCCCGGCATGCAGTACCACCGTTCGGCGACGGTCTTCAAACGGCTGCCCGAACTCGAAAAACGCGTAAACGAGCTGGAGAAGCAACTCGCAGCATCAAAAAAATAACCAATACCTTCGCATTATGAAAAAATTATTTCTATTCGCAACAGCCGCAGCCGTGCTGTGCAGTTGCAGCAACCAGCCCAAATACATCATCGACGGCGACATCGAGGGAACGGTCTACCTGTACCAGGGCGACAGCCTGATCGACTCGGCAGCCGTCAAGGCCGGCAAGTTCCAGTTCCGGGGCAACGCCGGGGCGCCGGCCGTACATTACCTGCTCGACTCGCGCGAGGGACAGCCGCAGGCATTCGCCATGCAGTTCATCCTCGAACCGGGCAATATTTCGATCAAGAGCGACGCCGAGGACGCACAAGTCCGCCATACCACCGGAACGCCGGCCAACGACGCCAGCGACGCCTATTCGGTAGCCAGCCGCACCCTGATCAAGGAATACCGCGACCAGGCTACGACCGACGAACGCCGCGAGGCCATCGAAAAGGAGTTCGAGCAACTGACTCTTACGACAATCGACAACAACCGCGACAATTTCTTCGGCGTGGTACTGATGCCCAACCGGGCCTACGAACTTTCGGGACAGGAAACCCTGGACGAAATCGCCAAGTTCTCGCCCGAGATGCAGCAGACCAAGGAACTGACCGAGCTGAAAACCTCGGCCGAACAGAAGCTCAAGACCGACGTCGGCCAGCCCTACATCGACATTGTGCAGAACAATGCCGAGGGGCAGCCCGTATCGCTCAAGTCGGTGATCGACAACCCGGCCAACAAGTACACGCTCGTGGACTTCTGGGCTTCGTGGTGCGGCCCCTGCATGGGTGAGGTTCCCCACCTGAAGGAGACCTACGACAAGTTCCACAAAAAAGGCTTCGAAATCTACGGTGTCTCGTTCGACCGCGACCGCGACAAGTGGCTCGCCGCCGTCAAGGACAACGGCATGGACTGGATTCATGTCAGCGAGCTGCAACAGTTTGACAACCGAGCTGCCAAAGACTATGCGGTACAGGGCATCCCGTCGAATTTCCTGATCGACGCCCAGGGCGTGATCGTCGCCAAGAACCTGCGCGGCGAAGACCTCTACAAGAAAGTGGAGGAGCTCCTCGGAAAGTAGCCCGCCGCGAATAAAAAGCCCCTCCGAGCCGCAAATGCCCCGGAGGGGCTTTTCGATAAAACTACCCCGTCCTATGAAAAAAACACTCCTTTTCGCATCGGCCGCAGTCCTGTTATGCGGTTGCGGCACCGGATCCAAATACGTCGTTGAAGGGCACATCGCCGGGCTCGAAGGCACTGTCTACATGTTCGAGGGCGACAGCCTGATCGACTCGGCCGTCGTCGAAGGCGGCAAGTTCCGCTTCGAAGGCCCGGCGGACATCACCGCCCGGCGCACCGTCACCGATTCCCGCGAAGGGGATGCACAGCGGTTCGGGACGATGTTTTTCCCCGAACCGGGGACAGTCTCGATCGAGGACAACCCCGACGCCCCGGCCGGGTCAACGCGTGTGACGGGCACTCCGGCAAACGATGCGAGCTCCGCTTTCCGGGCGTCGGCCATGACGCTGATGGATGAATACCACCGGGAGGGCACCTCCGAAGGACGTCGCCGGGAGATCGAAGACGAACTGGGCGGACTCCCCCGCAAAACGGCGGAAGCCAACCGCGACAATGCGTTCGGAATCATGGCCCTGGAAGGGATGGCCCCCACGCTTTCGGGCCAGGAGCTGCTCGACCGGATCGCCGAATTTTCGCCCGGGATGCAAAAGTCCCGGGAGTTAGCCGCGCTCAGGACGGTTGCGGCGCAACGCCTCAAGACCGACATCGGCCAGCCCTACATGAACATCATGCAGGGCGATGCCGACGGGCAGATCGTTACCCTGACCTCGGTGATCGACAACCCGGCCAACAAATACACGCTCGTGGACTTCTGGGCATCGTGGTGCGGCCCCTGCATGGAGGAGGTTCCCCATCTGAAGCAGGCTTACGACAAGTTCCACGGCCAGGGCTTAGAAATATACGGCGTATCGCTGGACAACGACAACGACAAATGGCTCGGCGCCATCCGCGAGCACGGCATGGGCTGGGTGCAGGTCAGCGACCTCAACGGCTTTGACAACCTCGCGGCGAAAGACTATGCCGTGCAAAGCATCCCGTCGAATTTCCTGATCGACGCCCAGGGCCGGATCGTCGCCAAGAACCTGCGCGGCGAAGACCTTTGCAGCAAAGTCGCCGAATTGCTCGCCGAGTAATCCGTCCTGCACGGGATACCCGTCCGCCTCCGCTCAGGGCCGCCGGAACGGTTCTTTGCAAAAAGCCGAAACGCCCCTGCCCGAAAACACGAGCACGGCCTTACGGACATCCATCGGCCCGAACACCATGCAACGCCGGAAATATATTCCAGCATGCATATTCGGGATGCTTCCGACTACCGGATCTTCATCCGCTGCGGCGAGGCATCCCACATATTGAAATATCGGAAGAAGCGCCTGTCTTTATTCCGAATAACAAAAGGATAACAACCTGCTTAAAAAAATGCAACATCAGGAGACATACCGCATCATGGGCATCGACCCCGGCACCAATTACATGGGATACGGGGTGCTGGAGATCGAGGGGCGCAACGTCCGTTCCGTCGTACTGGGAGACATCGACCTGCACAAACTGACAGATCCCTATGCCAAGCTACGTTATATCTTCGAGCGGGTCGGGGCGCTGATTGACCAGTACGCCCCGCGCGAAGTGGCGCTGGAATCGCCCTTCTTCGGCGAAAACGTGCAGTCGATGCTCAAACTCGGGCGGGCGCAGGGCGTAGCTATGGCAGCTGCGCTGAGCCGCGGCCTCGCCGTTTCGGAATACGCCCCGATGCGCATCAAGCAAAGCATCACGGGGCGCGGTTCCGCCGCCAAGGAACAGGTCGCCGCCATCGTCTGCCGTATCCTCTCGATAGATCAGCCCCCCAGACGGCTCGATGCCACGGACGGCATGGCCGTCGCCTTGTGCCACCACTTCACAACGGCCAGCCCGCTCAACACGGCTCTGGGCGACGAGCGCGTAAAAGGGCTGGGCGGCGGCAAAAAAGCAGCTTCGAAACGCGGCTCCCAGAGTTGGGAGAAATTCCTGAAAGACCATCCCGACCGGGAGATAAAATAGCCCCCGAATTACTGACCATGAAAATAATCACCGTCCTCCTGTCCGCCGCATTCCTGTTATGCAATTGCGGGGGTTCGAACTACACCGTCTCGGGCCATTACGGCCTCGCACCGGGCGATTCGGTTTTCCTCTTCGCCAGCAACAAATCCATAATCAGCTCCGGCGTAATGACTGCCGACACGACGTTCAGACTCAAGGGCAAGGTCGCCGGCACCGACATCGCCACCCTGAGCGACCGCGACCGGCTCCTGACGCCTACGCTTATCTTTCTGGAAGCGGGCGACATCCGGCTGGAACCCCGCGAAGAGGGCGTGTATGAAGCGACGGGCACACCTTTGAATGACAGCCTGCTGCTGCTAAACAGGAAACTGGAGGCGCTCCGCAACGAATACATCAAAATGACGCCGGCCACTCCGCACGAGGAAGTCGAAGCCATCTTCGCACGCTTTGAGGAGATTCCCCGCGCGATGATGAATGCCAACCTCGACAATATCTTCGGCCTATGGCTCTTCTCAGCCTATGAATTCCCGAATATGCTGCAGGACGACACCCGACGGGCGCAGATAAGGCCCTGTATGACTGCGTTTTCACCCGGAATGCAGGCGCATACGATCATGCAGGAACTGCAAAAGGAACTGGCGGGATTCGAAAACGCGCAGATCGGCCACCGCTTTACGAACCTCACGCTGACCGACACGCAAGGCGAACCCATATCGCTCTCGTCGCTGGTGGAACCGGGACGCTGGGTTTTGCTCGACTTCTGGGCGACGTGGTGCGCCCCCTGCTGCCACGAGATCCCCCACCTGCGCGAGGCATACGCCGCATACAAAGCCAAGGGGTTTGAAATTTACGCCGTCTCGCTCGACAACGACGAGGCAAAATGGCGGTCGTTCACGTCGGCCAACGACATGCCGTGGATCAATGTCCTGGGCATCGACGCAGACAAACGGAGCACGGCCGCCGCAGCCTATGGGATCACGTCGATCCCCGCGAACTTCCTGATCTCGCCCGACGGCATCATCATAGCGAAGAACCTGCGCGGCGGGGAGCTTTCGAAGAAACTCGCCGAAATGCTGGAATAGCCGCGGCAACAACCCCCTGATAATCCGGATGGTGTATACTTCCGGCACAAAATGAGACATCTTTTTATTAAAAAATTTGCGGAATAATTTGCGTGTTTAGGATTTTCACCCTATATTTGCACCTGCAATTCGGCACCGTAGCTTAATTGAATAGAGCATCTGACTACGGATCAGAAGGTTACAGGTTTGAGTCCTGTCGGTGTCACTCTCAAAATCAACCACTTACAGCAATGTAGGTGGTTTTTTCGTGTCTTGTTTCGAGCGGTTTTTACAGCGAAATCGGGGATTTGTTTAAACCAATGTTTAAACCGAAATTGGTTATGAACACCACCCTCACAACCGTCCTGTACACCTCTAAAACCCTATCTGACGGCACTCACCCCCTTATGTTACGGCTCACGAAAAACCGCCGAATCAAGTACATCAGCCTGCACATTTCTCTCGACGCCAAATTTTGGAACTTTGACAAAAGCCGCCCCAAGCGGAATTGCCCCGACAAGGAGCGCATAAACACCCTTATCGAAACCAAGACGAAAGAGTTGCAGGAGCAGATTTTGGATTTTAAGACCAGCGACAAGGAATACACGCTGAACACGCTTGTCGAAAAGGCATCCCGCAAGGTCGTGCGCCAAACCGTCGGTGATTATCTGAACGACTACATCGACCGTCTGCTGGTCGAGAAACGTGTAGGCAACGCCAAGACCTTTCAGGAACTCCGCACCTCGCTGACGAAATTCTGCCGTTCGCTGGACTTTTATTTTATAGACATCGACGCCGAATGGCTGAAACGGTACGAACAATGGCTGCGGGTGGAACGGCATTATTCCGACAACTCCATCGGCATCCGTTTCCGTTCGTTGCGGGTGCTTTACAACAGCGCAATCACCGACGGCCTAATCAAGAAAACGGACTACCCTTTCGACACGTTCAAAGTGAGCCGATTCAAGGAAGCCACGGCCAAACGGTCGCTGACAAAGGAAGATATTCGGCGGATTATGGATTGCGAGGTGCGGACGCTGACCAAGTACCCCAAACCGTTCCTGCAACTTGCCAAAGACTTGTTCCTGTTCAGCTACCTGTCATGCGGCATCAATCTGACCGATATTCTGCACATCCGCTATGCCGACATCGTGGACGGGCGGCTGGTTTTCAACCGTCAGAAAACGGGTAAACTCCTGTCGTTCCAACTCCAACCTGCTGCCCTTGCTATTATCGACAAGTACCGCCAACCGAACGCACATCCGCAGGATTACATTTTCCCTGTTTTAAGGCGTTCTGTTCACGTTACGGCGCAACAGCAGTACGGACGGGTGCAACGGACGAACAAGCGGATAAATCGCTATCTGAAGCTAATCGGCGAGCATCTGCACCTGCCTATCACGCTCACGACATACGTTGCACGACACTCGTTTGCAACCGTGCTGAAAAGGTCGGGAGTTTCAACATCCATCATCAGCGAATCGCTGGGTCATAGTTCGGAAAAGATTACGCAAATCTACCTCGATTCATTCGAGAACTCGCAGATAGATGCGGCCATGCAAAACTTATTGTGAGGTGGTGACAAGGTTTGAAAAAAGGTCTATCTTATAGCCCCCGAAACCAAGTTTGTCACTACCTTTTAAGGGATTATCCGATTGCATCGGATAGTCCCTTTTCTTTTTTCTGCGGTCGTCGGTTGCGACAGAAAGCGGAATTTTGTAAATTCGTTGAAACAATCACCGCTTATGAACGAACTTACAGGCTCGAAAGGCTGTTTGGCTACCGATACCCGCTCCTTACGGGAAATCGCCCCGTTGTTGGAAAACTATTTCGGCATTACGCTGGGATACTTTACCAATGAAATAGAATCGAGTACGGGCATCTCCGCCGCCAAAGCAATCCAAGAGGAACACGAAATACGGTTGCCGACCAACCGTTTCGATTATGACGCTTATATGGAACAGTTCGGAGAAACGCCCCTGTTGACCGACCGACTGCGGGAAGCCCTCTTGTTCATGGCTTACATCATCACCGACCGCAAATTCAACGAGGAGGAGTTATATGAACACGTATATTGGGAAGATTGGAACATCTATAAGGGCGAGTGGGCGAAACTGATGCTTTTTATGGAAGAAACCGAACAACGGCATCGGAACCTGTACGAACGTGTCGGAGAACAGGAAATGCCCGTAACCCTGCGCACCAACAGCCGCAAGCAGGAGCCGCAGACGATTCCCAATACGAATAACTGGCTGTTCCGTCTAATCCGAAAGGAACTCGCCGATTATTTCCCCGACATTCAGACCGCCGAGGAAGCACGGCAGGAATTGGAACGACGCAAACCGTCGGCAGGAGCCAAGCCGATGAATACGCGCTATCCGATTGTCGCATACGGGATTTATCGGATGCTCCATGAAGAAAATGCAATGTCCGAGAATCCCGACACGCCGAACGAACTTTGCAGGTTGATCTACAATTACACCCGCTTCGTCGGGTGCTATCCCTCCTATAAAGGCTATGACGGTTCTTTCAACCCCAAAAACATACGCGCCGACATCGGCTATATAAAGAAGAACGTACAAAAATACGGCGGGGAAAAGATACCGAAATTCCCGTCTGTCGCGTTCGGGAAAATACACATCGTAACGGACAATATCGTTCATAAGGATTTATTCTGAATAACCGAAATATTTCAGGTAGAGAATGGGTGCAGAAATGCACCCTTTTTCTTTACCTGCTCCGCCGAAACCCAAGAGCGATTTTCGCGTTATCGTAACGGAGTAAAAGAATCTGACATAAAACTGACAAACAGGTAAATAATAGGCATGAAAACAGCCGACATTGTTTACCTCGAAAGGTTCGGAGAACGCGAAAAAATGGTCGATATTTGCCAGCGTAATCAATAACGACAAGACAATGTACCAAACTAAAAAACAACTGAAAACGGCTCTTTGCAACGGAGTGAAGAACAGAGGTAAAGAACAGGCCAAAAACAAGCCGATATTCTCTACCCCAAACCGATTAGCGAAAGGGCGTGTTCAAGTGTTTTATATACTGCAAGCGGAGGAAATCGGAGCGTACGGCCGATGAATCCGCAGGGAGAAACCGAAAGCCCGAAAGTGGAGGTTGAACTAAAAAAACGACCGATGAAACGCAAAATGTAACCAATTAAAAGACAGAGGTAAAGAATAGGTCTGAATATAGCCTGCAACCTCTACCTCGAAAGGCTCGGAGAAGCAAAAAAAATCGACCACTTTTGCAGTCGTGAACGAGGTCGGAGCGTACGGCCGACCAAGATTACAGGGAGTAGCCGACAGCCCGAAAGAGGCGGTAACAAAACTTAATAAAAAAGATAACGATTATGGAAACGCTTGCAAACATCAATGGCAATGCAAACTCAAATTTTAATAATATGAAAAATATCAATGTAACAGCGGCATCGCAGCAGGTAGCTGGGAACCGCGCAGAAGAACAGGAGGAGAAAACGAACCTCCGAGTAATTAAAATCAAACCCGTAGGGAACGCCAAAATGTTCCGCACGCTGGCGAAAGCGATTGCGGCAGGGGCTACCACCCTGATCGTGACCACCCGTGTAGACGTGGCTGGATGCGGCTACGTGTGGTTTGGAATCCGTAAGGGGTACACCGAACTGGATGGCAAACTCCTGCTGAACGCCCAAATCTGGAACTACCTGCTGGCGTTCCTGATGGGTAAGGAGTTGCCCGAAGTGACGGAGTTCGAACCCGACCGTGAAATCTGCTGTCAGTCCGAGTGGCTGGCAGAGGTGGCCGCCGAGATGGAGAAACTGACCGCGATCACCTCCGAGGAGTACAACGAGAGCGAGGAGGGCATCGGCTAACTCGCCAAAAAGTACCACTTTCCCAACGGCAAAGTCGTGATGCCTGCCGAGGCGATGGAGGACATCACCGACCTGCTGAACTAAACTGCTGAACGAGGGGAGCGGGTTTCACCGCTCGCTCCCCAAGTTTTTTAACCATCTAAACACAAAGCAATGAAGATTGAATATATCACAATAGATGCAGGCCAGCGGTTCGACGCCGTGATGCCCGAAATACCGACCAATTCGATCATCAACAAGACCGTCACGGGATGCGGTGCGACCTATGCCGAGATCAATGCGCCCCGACACTCCGTCATCATCGAGCCGAATGTTCCCGTTATCGAGGGCAAGATGAAAAAGCACCCACAGATACTCGGCGTGTTCGAGGGCGTAACGACCGAGGACATCATCGACTTTCTGAACACGAACTACAACGACGGCTATCTGAAAATCATGACCACGCCCGAAAGTTTCCCCAAAGTCCGCTCGGCGATGATACAGACGCATACGGATATGCACGGTGAATGGTTCATGCTGTTCGACGAGTGCGAACGCACGATACAGGATGCAGGCTATCGCGGCTCTATCACGCTCCCGATGGATGATTTTTTCCGATGCAAGCAAAAGGCGATGGTTTCCGCGACGCCGATCATCCCGTCCGATCCACGTTTCGAGCAGCAGGGCTTTACGATGAAGATACTCCGCCCGACCTACGACCACAAGCCGAAAATGTTGCTCATACACACGAACAACACCGTCGGCTGGGTGCGTACCCTTATGGGACAGGTAAAAGGCAAAGGGCATCCGCTCTGCATCTTTCTAAACTCGACCGATACGATCCACCGCATGATCTGCACCTATAAGATCGAGAAACGGTGCAAGGTCTTTTGCAGTTACGAGAGTGTGAAGAAACTCCGCAAGCGGGATTTTTCGCGGGCTTACTCCTCGCTCGAAGAACTGGACGAAATCAACTTTTTCACGAGCCGTTTCTTTTCGGCGGTAGACATCGAGCTGCCAACAACAGCCTGCGTGCTGATCGTAACCGACCTTTCGTTTGCGGCGCACACCGTCATCGACCCCACGACCGAAGCCGTGCAGATCGTCGGACGCTTCCGCAACGGCGTGGAGGATGCCGCGCATATTTTCAGCACCAATAAGGAGATGCCCTGCAAATCACGGGAGGAGATCGCCACAAGGTTGGAGGAGTGCGAAGTGGTTTACAAACAAGTCCTGCAAATCGAAGCGTCGGGGGCAGGTTGCGATACCCGTGCGCAGGCGTTGGAGGGAATGGACTATAAACGGTTCATGAACGCCGACGGAACGCGCAACTGGTTCATGTGGGACAACGCCTATGACGACGAGCGGATCAAGCGGTACTACACCGACGCCGAACTGGTGCGGGAGGAGTACGCGAAAGCATTTCACACGGATTGCGCCGAACATATCTATCCGTTGTCGGACTGCGACCGACTGCAACGCATAAATCCCCGACTGAAAATGAAAGAGCTGTTCCGCGAAATCGTGCGGCAGTTGGAGATACTGGAACAAAACCGAACATGGAATGAATACTACTTTCTGCGCGAGGAGATTCAAAGCCAAGTGCCGATGATGGTGGATGCCTACTACGCCCTCGGAGCGGCAGAGATCGAGCGGTGCAACTACAACATGAACGCAATCGGCAAACAGATACAAGAAAACGAAAGCCAACAACTGCTGACCTCGGAAAAAGTTTGCGGGGAGGTGTACGCCCAGTTGAAAACGGGCGACAAGTTACCCGTGTGCACCGTCAATCGTTTTATGAACGATCTGATTATGCGGTTCGGCATCCCCTACCGCAAAAAAGTGACGGCAAAGATGATCGGAATATATTTCGAGTACAGGGAGGTGCGCACCAACAAACAACGGTTCATCGAATTGGGAAAGCGGATCATATAGCCCGCAACGGGTGAAAACAGGTCGGTGACAAACTTTTGAAAAGGGTCTATAAAAGTACCTTTTTGGGAATTCCTGTCACTCGATCACCCACTCCCCGCGGCGTGTAGACCCCACCCGTTTGAGCCTGCCCGACTTGGTGAGTTTCTGCAAATGATATTTCACGCCGTCGGGTGAGATTCCGACAACCTCGGCCAACTCCGCCCGTGTGATGCTGGGATTGCGGGCGATGGCTTCCAAAATAATTTCTTGGGTAGTCTTTCGGGTAGTTTCTTGGGTAGTAAGCGTTTCAGCGATTACCCCCAAAACAAACTCGACGAAAGGCGTGCAACCTGCTTTACCTCCACTTACGGCAATCGCCTTATAATACTCCTTTTGATACTTATATACAATGTTTTCGATCGGCAGGTTTTTGAAGATAGCCCGCCATCTGCTCAAAATCAAGGTCTGCCACAATCGTCCCGTGCGACCGTTGCCGTCCGCGAACGGATGGATAAACTCGAATTCATAATGAAAGACGCAACTTGCGATCAGCGGGTGTTCATCCGTGGTGCGCAACCACTCGAACAGATCGTTTACGAGAAACGGCACACGTTCGGCATCGGGCGCATAATGGATAACCGTTTTCCCCGACACCACACCCGCACCGCCTTTGCGGAAGCAACCGATTTCGTCGATCAACCCCACTTCCATCGTGGCATGCGCCTTTAACAGATCATCGACTTTACAGGGGTCGAGCGTGTCGAGCAATTCATACGCTTTAAGGGCGTTGCGCACCTCCTGCACCTCGTTAATAGGAGCAACGACGGGTTTTCCCTCCAATACCGCCGTGACCTGCTCCGTCGAAAGCGTGTTGCCCTCGATAGCCAGCGTGCCGTGAATCGTTTTGATCCGATTGACCCGATGCAGACGCAGATTTTCATGCGCATAATAGCTGCCGATTGCTTCGCTGATTTGTGCAACCAAATTCGTGATCTTCGGCGTAATGGTGTAAGGCGGTTTATAGGACATGATACACTTGCTTTTCGGCAAAGATAGCGATTCTTTCTTTTATAGGGTAGTTTTGGGTAAATCTATTTATCATCCACTCCCCATATCGTGCGATTTATGCCGAAACTGCCCCGCAACCAAAAGGTGACAAACTTTGTGAAAGGGTCTATAAAATATCATTTTCTGAAAAGGTTGTCACTCGCAGACAAACAAACCGAGATACCCCGACCGAGCGGACAATCCCTATTTTTCACCCCTCCCCCTTTTCAGAAGGAAAACCGAATTTTTTACTTACCATTTAATAGGATTCCACATAAAACAAACCGCCCCGATCTGCGTTCAGAACGCCGACACCACAAAAGATTATTGATATTACATGAAGTTGGATTACTACTAATAACCGAAGAATAAAACTTTGCGGATGGTTCCGCCCTAATTTTGTAACTGCAACAGCCCCCAAGATGCCGATAATTGCATAATCCGTTTTTGTTTCCTACATTTGTGGGACATACGAACAAACACGGAAAGTGTAAGTTTATTCCTTTGTAACGAACGTAGGAAATTCGATAGAAGAGGGAGTAAGCCGACGACTTGCCGCGTCATATCCTTTATACGGGATAGGCGTGGGGCTGTTGCTTATTTTATCTTCGAGGTTTCCTACGACCTGTTACAATGAAATGAGTTTTCAGCACCACGCTTTCTGTTTTTTAAAAATCAAACATTAACCGTCGCGTTGGTGCTGGGGCGACAATCTAAACTTATTGCAACTATGAAAAAGTTGTTTCTTATTGTGGCCGCCATGTTTGCGGTAGTTTCTTTCTCGGCTTGTTCCGATGATGATGACAAAGACGTAAATCCCAATCAAATCATCGGGACGTGGCAAATTACACGAGAGGTTGGTTATGAGATTGTAGCAGGAGAGGGCAAAATGGAAAAGGATATTACATATCCGATTGACGATGTAAATGACGATTACGGTTTTTATTTTACTTATACATTCAATGAAGACGGAACGGGAAGATACAAAAGCTACTATTATTATGATAATAATAAATTGGATAGTAATTGGTCTGTTGAATACACAATTTCTAATAACCAATTATTGATTTATGAAGAACCTGAAGAAGGTAATCCTACATCTGTTTATGAGATTAAAGAATTGACGAAAAACAAACTTGTCCTTTTATACAAAAAAGTAGACGATAACGATGGCTATAAAGCAGAAATAACTACTACTTTCAAAAAAATCTGATTCGCATTTCTACAACGACCGAAGACAGACTTGTGCAGGTTTTTTGCACAAGCCTGTCTTTCATTTTGTTTATTCCGCTAATAATCTTATCTTTATAAAGATAAATAACAATTAAATTTTAGCTAAAATGAACAGATACAAACAACCTAAAACAGAATGAAAGACCGACGCATGAGAGGATAAGCAGATAATCCAAAAGGCGGTTAAATGGAGCCAAACAGAGGGAATAGTCCTGCTTGTAGGAAAACCCAAAGACGAAATATTTCCCGAAACATTTATTTACTTGTTTGCCCCTAATATGGCAGACATTACAAAGCCCGTCGAAATTGTCCTAACAAAGAACCGACAATACATATTCGGATGAAAGTGCGAACTCGAAGATATGGACGGAATAATCGGCACAATGACGGCTAACGAGGCACAAATTGAGGGAACGGGCGAAAAGGTGAATTTGTTTGACTACCACGTGAAAGCCGATACAATCCTATTCCAATACACCACGCCCGACGGACGGGACGAGGTAGTGAAATTCCCGTTAACGGGATTCTGTGGGAACTATTTGCAATTGTTAATATAATCTCTTCAATTAATTCATATCTTTGTGAAATGATGGTTTAAATTCGATAAATGATGAATAAAAATATGAGCGAAGAATCACATAAGAAAATTTTTATTAGCCATTCATCCAAAGATAAGCAAATCGTAGATATTTTTGTCGATAAGTTACTGCATTTGGGACTCCAAATAGATCCGAATGACGTTGCGTACACATCACGTGAAGAAACAGGAGTAGGAACAGGAGAAGACATCAGAAAATTTATTAAAGAAAATATTTCCACATGTGATTTTGTGTTTTTTATGATTTCTGAAAACTATAAAAAAAGTGAAATTTGTTTAAATGAAATGGGCGCCGCGTGGGCTACTGATAGGACTGTTATCCCTTTGGTTTTTCCAAATTTATCTTTTGATTCAATTGGATGGCTATATAATGTTAGAAAAGGTTTACTCTTAAATGATCCTGATGCGTTAGATTCTATCTTTGACGACATTACCGAAAAATATTCTTATAAGCCACGCATTAACACATGGAATCGGAACAAAAATGAGTTCATTTTATTCATTAATAATCTAAATTCACAATCTACTTCCCCTATTCTAATTTCGGACATTACTGTAAATAATAGCGATATAATTGAAGTTAATGCAGAAGAGGTTGAAGATTTAGATATTTTTGATATAAGAGAAAATTTCGATTCCAAATGTAGAGAATTTAACGAGTTAATGAACAATTTATCAATTCAACAGAATGAGTTTAATGACAGAATGCCAAAACATGTTGAACAGTTAAATGCTGTGGGTGCAACCAAGAATATGAAAAAAATTCGGATCGCAATAATGGCTGTTGCTAATGATATGGACGATATAGCTACTTTATATGATGAATCCGCACCTAAAATAATTACAATATTTGGAGAAATAATTGATTGGGGAGTTAAACTCCAACAATATGACCTCGGAGATAATAATGAACAGATTAAAGCAGAGAATAGAGAGGCATTACATTCGTTAGTCATAGCAGTTCTAACTGGAAAAAATGCTCTTATCAATGGACGAAATGAACTCACAAAAATTATCGGCATAGAAAAGCATCAAAAAAGAGCACAACGCCGCTTAACAGAGAGCTATACCAAAATCATTGAAGCTTTCGAAAAATGTACAATTAAAGCAAATGATATGGCTAATGCATAATGCAATGTAGTTGAATTGCATCGTATCTATAAAGGTTAAGGAGAGAGGGCCGAAAAAATGCGGCGTTTTCCTTTGACAACGACAAGTGACAGACTAAAAACGAGGGGCTATATAATTACCCTTTCGACATAGTTTGTCACTTTTTCTATTTATCAAATTATCAACTAATTCACTCAATTTATTAACCCAACTTTGGGATAAACGAATTACCCGAAATGTTTAAACCAATGTTTAAACCGCGCCGAACAACAGCACGAAAAAGAGAAAATCATCGACAAAATTCACTACTGTAACTATCTGTTAATCAACATTGCCCTACATTTGCATTCGCAATTCGGCACCGTAGCTTAATTGAATAGAGCATCTGACTACGGATCAGAAGGTTACAGGTTTGAGTCCTGTCGGTGTCACGAAGAGGGAGCAAAGAAAATTGCTCCCTCTATTGTTTTTTAGCGAGTTACATCACTGAAACCAAACTCTTTCGGCAATGCAGGTAGTTTTTCCGCACCTCGTTTCAAGCCTGTTTTCCCTCGGTTCTTACCGTTTATGTAAACCAAGGTGCAAACCGATTGGAAAAGAAAACCCGGGGATAACGCCATAAATAAAGCAAAAAATCATTAACTTTATCAGAAAAACATCCCCCAATGAAAGAAACCACTAAATTCGATGATTTTTCAGGCGATAAAGCGATCTCGCTTGCGAAAACTTTTGCAAAAGACGCCTACACGAAAGAATTAGGAGTCGTCCTGAGTGTGGCCTTTAGCGATATACGCAATCTACCGGCATTGGGGTTTAACCAGGATGAGCCCATCCCCCTCAAAGAATATGTCAAGAAATGGGTTTCACGATACTTTTCAGGATACAATGGCAGGCCGTCGAAACGGCATGGCAAAAAATCCCAGACAAAACCAGATCCCGCCGTAAAATTAATTCTCCGAACCCGAAGAGAAGATATCGACGACAATTTCGCAGATACTCTTGAAAAAGGGCACTCCCTCATGATGACAATCGAGGGGATGGTCGGCAATCTGCTCGAAGAATATCTGGCGACAATTTTGCACCCGTATGGCTGGTATTGCTGCTGGGGAAGCACCATAGACGCGGTCGACTTTTGCAAGGAAGACGGCTCTTTACTCCAGGTGAAGACAAGCAACAATTCGGAAAACAGTTCCAGCATCCGCGTGCGGAACGGAACAGAAATAAGAATATGGTTCCGAAGATTCTTCAACAAAGCCAATACGTTCAACTGGGTCGCCCTAAATGAAATAATCGGCAGGGACATATTCAACGAAGAAGATTCTGAACGAAAATTCAGGGATTTCATTACCCGGACGATCCGGGAGAATCCCGGCTGCATCTACATCCCTGAAAAGTGCCATATCGAAGCCGTTCAGATGGAATTGTGGTAACCCCCAAAAACAATCGAACCTTTCGTTCCGGATCGGTTCGATTGTTATTATAACGACTATCGCGCTCCCGGCATTTTAATAATTCATTTTTTATCCGACAATTATTTTCCACAGGAAATTTGTTTTAATGGAAAATATTCTATATCTTTGCATCGTTATTGATACAGAAGAACTATAAAAACGGATAATGACCATGAAAAAACTATTATTGACCACGATGTGCATGCTCGGCCTGGCAGCCTGCGCAAACGGCAGCAACAAGGAAAACAACACTAAAAAAGAGAATAACATGAAAACGATCGCACTGAAC
>OGQW01001061.1_pt1 | contig 17996 bp, 14 predicted proteins | sample 1553301 | NCBI WGS metagenome assembly OGQW01 (sample SAMEA2579974, study PRJEB22360) | human gut metagenome
TAGTGGAAGCGATAGATTGATGATTGATTTGTAATGTTATGACAAGACCGTATGTGAAATCAAATTCACATACGGCCTTTTTTGTTTTAATCCCAATTTTCATATATTTTTTCTTTTCTTATTCACTTTATAAGATAATATTATCACATTTTATGTTTTATCTTGTTTTTCTATTTATATATTTGGCCTTGTATTTTGAGTATACAATTGTCTGGTCTTTGTACAGGCTGTAGTATCCTGACAGGGCATAGCTGATTGATATTGCTATCAGGTAATATGAGACCCCGGCAAAGCCAAACAACTCGAATGAGATAAGCATTGATGTTATTGGGCAGTTAGTTACACCACAGAACAATGCCACCATTCCCGCTGCCGCTGCAACCACCGGTGGAAATCCCAGCAATTGTCCCATAACACATCCGAAGGTTGCTCCCACGCAGAATGCAGGAACGATTTCGCCCCCTCTAAAACCTGCTCGCATTGTAATTGCCGTCAAAATTATTTTCCAAACAAAATCAAGAGGTCTTGCCCTTCCTGTTTCAATGGCTTTGGCTATTAGCTGATTGCCTGCGCCCATATAATCATCTGTCTGTAAAATAAAGGTAATTCCCATAACAATAAGTGCCGCAACAACCACTCTTACGTAAGGATTTTTCAAATATTTAGTATACAAAGTTGAAGCTAACTTTAGTGCTATGCAAAAAAGTATACTTACAGCACCACAACCTGCTGCAATAACTGCCATTTTTGCTCCGGTTACAGTGGTTAGTTCCGGTATAACTGTTACATGAAAAACTTCAGGATGGATGCCTATTCCTGCCGCAAATTTGGCTGCAATAATTGACGCAATAACGCAAGGCAAAAGCGCCGCATAATACATAACTCCAACGCTTACAACTTCCATGGCAAAAACTGCCGCCGCCATAGGAGTTCCGAAAACCGCAGCAAACGCCGCACTCATACCACACATAACCATAACGTGGTGGTCGAACTCATCCAAATGAAAAATTCTCCCAAGCTGATTGCCAATGCTTCCGCCAAACTGAATTGCCGCACCTTCACGTCCTGCGGAACCACCTGTCAGATGGGTAAGCAGTGTTGACACAAAAATAAGTGGTGCCGATTTTAAAGGCACATCATCCTTAGATCTAATAGTTGAAAGAACCTGATTGGTTCCTCCATCGTTTTTGTCCAATCTTTGGTACATAAAAACGATAATCAAACCTGCCACTGGAAGTAACAAAAACATCCACTTATTGTCTGCTCTAAACGCCGTTACCCACCTGATACATATGGCAAAAACACTACTGGCGCCGCCAACAACCACACCTGTTAAAATTGCAAGAGCCATCCACTTAAAAAAGTTTGTCAAATCTCTTTTAATCCTACCCAAATAATATTTATTTTTAATCTCATTATGTCCGTTTTTTATGATTTCACTCATACTGATTCTACTTTTCTTCCACCGGATAGAAACTGCATCCGCACTTTCCATGTTCCTTAGTATAATAAAGGGCTTTGTCTGCCTCAGTGAACTGGCTCTTTCCTGGATTTTTTCTGTCAGTAAATGCCACGCCTACGCTAAGAGATACCGCTGGAACTCCCTCTTCTTCAATTGCTAATTTTCTATTAATTTCGGTGATTTTTTCAATGCTTGTCAGACCAACATATTCTCTAACTCTCTCTATACTCTTCCCCTGTCATTGCCTCATAGCTTGTTCTCACCGCATGTTCTGATATATCGCAATTCAATATATAAACAGGCACTTTTTTTATCAAAATATCTAGTAATTCCAATGTTTTTCCTGCCTGGGCTGAGCTGTCGCCGAAATGAATCTGCCCTAGAAGATATGGTATGGCTTCTTTTGTATTAAGGTTTTTAATTTCCCATTCCGTTATACAGTCTATTATGCAAATTCCACTAAGCGGTGCATTCTTATTATTCTGCCAACCCTCTTTGCCAGCCCACGGAGTTCCATATATTCTTACGCAATCGTCAACTATTCTAATAAAAGGTTTGTCCCCATTTATAATAGAAACACCCTGACCTAAATACTTCCTCCATAACCTGATGTGGGTAGTTTTTCCGGTACCACTTGGTGCAGTAAACATATAGGCTTTGTCCTTCCACTGTATAACCGCTCCATGCATTAGAAAACCGTCTTTCTCAGGCAAAACTTCCGCAACTTTCCTTAAAAGTGCCAATGTTTCCAAATATTCAGGGGCAAGTCCACTCTGTCCTTCATCTTCCAACATTGTTCCCTGTTCTCTTATTATGTCATCCTCTGATATAATAATTTCATAGACCGAATCATTATCAGAAAGCTTCAAATCTTCTTTTCTAGCTACACAATTATCGAAACACTTCTTATTATCTGAATTTTCTTCAATATCCAAATAATCCCCACAATGCTTCTTCAATGATTCCTCATAAATACCATTTACCTGAAATCCGATTCCGGCAAGTTTTATTTTGAATGCCATAACCTTTTCACCTTTCCAGCCTTCATTTTTATTTTCTTAAAAGCACAAATTAAAGGATGAAGAAAAACCCAAGCCCTGCTGTAAAGCTTGTATCCCACTCCCTCCATATTTACTTCATTTCCATCACGATAAAAGCCAACTAAAACTCCAATGATTTGGTTTTCAGTTATGCCATATTCCTTATTAATGCAATTATCTCCGCAAATAATATACCCCCTATCATCTTTTCCAATAATTCTATGAAGCACATAATCGTCTCCACGTCTGTATAAAGGCACATCATATTTCTTCAATGGTGCTGTAGGTGGCTTAACTATTATGGTATCCCTTCTGTTTCTTAGCATTGGATACATGCTGACACCAGAAGTTGTACTAACATACACTCCCTTCTCATTTAATGCATCCTCAATATGTAACACTTCACCCATAACACACTCTCTATTCTACAATAATTCCTGCATTTTTCATCTTATCTACCATTGCCTGAATGTCTTCTCTTGCTTTATCAGGTTCAACTTCATAGGTTTCAACCATCTTCTCTACCATCTGGTCAACATCCAATCCGGATTCAATTCCTTGCCATATCTCCTTACCTGTTGCATTAAGGTTAATCATTCCGTGAAATGTCTTGCTTGCCTCACCTACTGCAATAACAACTGCCTGACCTCCAACATCTCTTAAAACAAAACCATTTTTAATCTTCATTAATCTATTCCTCCGATATCTTTCGCTTATATAAGTGTACCATATTACCGCAATATTTGCATTGCGAAATTCCACTCCAACAATTTTTTAGAAAATTTGTTCTATAATAATGTTGTATTTTTTTAATGTATTTAAAAAAGCGTCCCCTAAATTCATCGCATTTTTGCAAGCTTGTTAAGGAACACTTTTTATTCTTTATTTTGTTTGATTTAAATCCAGCCCAAAAGTCTTAATTAAGCCTTATTCTGTGCATCAACAAGATTTGAACTGTGATACATTTCTCTAAGCTTAGGTTTTTCGATTTTTCCAGTGGCATTTCTTGGAACTTTAGTAAAGATAATCTTTTTAGGTCTCTTGTATCTTGGAAGTTCCTTACAGAAATCATTGATTTCCTGTTCAGTACATTCTGTGTCAGGATTCAATTCAATAATAGCAGCTGCAATTTCGCCCAATCTTTCATCTGCAAGACCAATAACTGCAACATCCTTAATCTTAGGGAATTTGCTTAAGAAGTTTTCAATCTGTACAGGATAAAGATTTTCGCCACCACTAATAATTACATCTTTCTTTCTATCAACAAGGTAAATAAAACCGTCTTCATCCATTTCAGCCATATCCCCTGTGTAAAGCCAGCCATCCTTGATTGTTTCAGCTGTAGCCTTTTCATCATTGTAGTAACAAGTCATGACGCCTGGTCCCTTAACAATAAGTTCCCCAACACTACCCTGCTCTACAGGATTTCCCTCAGGATCAACAATCTTTGCTTCCCAGCCGTAACCAGGAATACCAATTGCTCCTACTTTGTTAATATTTTCGACACCTAAGTGAACGCAACCTGGTCCGATAGATTCGCTAAGGCCATAGTTAGTATCATATTGGTGATGTGGGAAGTATTCCTTCCATCTCTTAATAAGACTCTGTGGTACAGGCTGTGCACCAATGTGCATAAGTCTCCACTGATCTAACTTGTAATCTTCAAGTTTAATCTCTCCTCTGTCTAACGCAAGCAAAATATCCTGTGCCCAAGGAACAAGAAGCCAAACAATTGTACAGCCTTCATTTGATACTGTTTCAAGAATTGTTTTAGGTGTAACCCCCTTTAATAATACTGCTTTTCCACCAGTCAAAAGGCTTCCAAACCAATGCATCTTGGCACCTGTATGATAAAGCGGTGGAATACACAAAAATACATCATCCTTAGTCTGTCCATGATGATTCTGTTCAACTTTTGCCGCATGCATAAGACTTTCGTGATTATGTAAAATAGCCTTTGGGAAACCTGTTGTTCCTGAAGAAAAATAAATTGCCGCATCATCTGAATCCTTAATTTCAATTTCAGGTGAAAGTGAAGAACAGTTAGATGCAAGCTTATCATAATCTTCTGCAAAAGTAGGACAATCACCACCTACGTAGAACAAAATTCTTTTTTCATCAATTTCATCAACAATTTCTTCGATTCGGCCAACAAACTCAGGTCCAAAAATAAGCACATCTGTCTCTGAAAGTTCAAGACAATATTTAATTTCCTGAGCATCAAATCTAAAGTTCATAGGAACTGCCAAAGCTCCTGTTTTAAGAATTCCAAAATAAATAGGAAGCCATTCTAAGCAGTTCATCATAAGAATTGCAACTTTATCTCCTTTTCTAATACCTCTGCTAATAAGGAGATTAGCAACTCTGTTAGCTTTCTCGTTAAATACGTGCCATGTAATATCACGTCTGTAATGATGGCGGGCATCTGGCTGGATTAATTCATAATCTCGCCATGTTACCCTTCTTTTTTCCTGAATATCAGGATTTATTTCTACCAAAGCTATATCTTTTGGAAATTCTCTGGCGTTTCTCTCTAATAATTCTGTAATTGGCATTTCTCTTTCCTTCTTTTTTATCTTATTTTTAATTTATTATCCAAAGAAATTAAACAAATCATTGGCATTCTTCCCAAAGATCTTGTCTTTTTCTTCCTGTGTCAAATCTGTATTGTTAAAATCATTAACAGCTTTGGTCTGGTCATACCACGGAGAATCAGTTCCAAACAAAATCCTGTCCGCTCCATGTTTTCTAACCATTCTCACAAACTGTTCATTTTCAAGCTTAACCGGAAAAATAGGATTAAGCACAACCGCCATGTCCAAATAAAATGGCAATCCTAAAAGCTTCTCTTCCACTTCATCCCACATTTTCCAGCCACCCATATGGGCAAAAATCAACTTCTCCGGCTGAATATGTTTCCAAAGATTAAGAATTCTTTCAGGTGTGCAGTGAACCGTTTCCGGAAGTCCCACATCTTCTCCAGCGTGAACAATTATCCCCAAATCTTTCTCGGCTGCATAATCCATTAACCTGATATATTTTTCATCGTCAAAAAATGTATTTTGATAGTCAGGATGAATCTTTATGGCTTTCAAATCCATTGCAACTATTTCATCTATAATCTGCTTATAATTCTCACAATCCGGATGAATAGCCCCAAAATTAAATAATCTTGTTTCTTCTCTTTTCTCGTTAAGTTCCACAGATAATCTGTTAATTTTCTCCGGTTGCCTAATATTAGTTGCCACAGGGCAAACAACAGACAAATCTATATCTGCTTTTTTAGTACTGTCCTCTAAACCTTTAACTGTTGGTATTCTTGCACATTTTACATGAATACCCTGACCTCTTACAATATCTTCTTCCATACTTGCTATAGCCTTGTGAGCTATGGCATCAGGAAATGTATGTGTGTGAATATCTATAATCATAACATTCTCCTATATGAATCTTATTCTTTATTACTTTTTCACTTTAAAGTCATAAACTATTATAAATAACTATTACCTTAAAGTCAACCAAACCTTTTTATTACTAAATTGGAATCTACACCTGATGAACATCACATTCTCACGAAATGCTTATGGATATAGGAATTTTGATAATTTTAGAAACAGAATAATGTTATCTTGTGATACTATTTAAAAATCGTGTGTGATTACAAATCACACACGATATATATAAGGGATTACCCCCATGCTTGACAAAAAGCCTTATTTTTTTACTAACATATATACCAAAATCAGGCTGTTTGCATATATAGTCCACGCAAACAGCCTTTGAATTGTCTAATTATTATGAAGTTTAACTTTAATTTCTGTTAATGTTAAATACTTCCCATGCTCCGGCAACAGTTTCGCTTGTAGCAAAAAGTTTACCACCGTCGTTTAAGTTTGCCTGAACATATTTTCCATTTGCCAATGAGTAAAGTGCATACTCTCCATCTGAAATCTTTTCAATAATGAATTTCTCCCATGTACCTACACTTTCACTTCTTGGCAATAACTGATTGTTTTCATCAATTACAGCACATACATATTTTCCATTTGCAATTGATTTCAATGAACCTGTTCCATCATTGTTATTTACAATCTGGAATGTTTCCCATGCACCTCCACATGATGAACGGTTTGCCACTATTGTTTCACTTCCACCATTTTCTGCACAAACTACCTGTCCGTTTGCTATGGATGTAATATATGCATTTGAATTATTAAAATCTGCCTTTTCTACTTTTTCAATTACGATCGCTGAAGTTTTATCATTAAAATCTCCAAGGCCTGATGCATCTGTGAATAATGTTTTTTTACTTCCTGCAAATCTTTCATCGTTATACAATGTAACTTTGTAGCCATCTGCTACCTTAACTGAAGAAATCTGATCATTTTTAATTCCCTTAGAAATCATTGTGCCATAATCATATCTTCCTTCACTTAGTGCTACAGACCAACCACTGTAATTTGAATTTTCATAAAATGTTGCTTTTGCAGAAGATGTCTCATCTCCCAACTTTTCAATATTAAATGCTTCCCATGCTCCTGCTATGGAATCACTTCCTGCTATTAATTTGCCTCCATTATCCAAGTCGGCCTTTACATATTTTCCGTTTTCTGCACTCTTAAGACCGTATTCTGTATCGCTTATTTTGTAGATTTTGAATTTCTCCCATGTTCCTACGCTTTCGCTTCTTGGAACAAGTTGATTTTCTTCATCTAATACTGCACATACATATTTGTTATTTGCATCTGCTTTTAAACTTACTGTTCCGTCATCATTATTTATCAGATAAAATGTTTCCCATGAACCGCCGTAACTGTCTCTGTTTGCTACTATTGGATCACTTCCACCATTTTCTGCTACAACATATTTTTCATTTGCAACAGATTTGATACTGTATTTTCCATTTGATAATTTAACAGTATTATATGTAACACTTGATGAACCATCCCACTTTTCAATTTTAATGGATGATGTTTTGTCATTTATCTCATTTCCTACATATGATGCATCACCTGTAAATTCCTTTGATGTTCCTTTAAATCCTTCATTATCATACAATGTAACCTTGTAACCAGAACTTACTTTCAGTGATGATATTGCATCATTTTTAATACCTTTTGCAATGATATCACTATAATCATATGTACCTTCCGGTAATGAAACTGACCATCCACTATAGTTTGAATTTTCATAGAATGTTGCTACATTATCATTTGTTGTTGTATCACCGACTTTTTCAATGTTAAAAGCTTCCCAGGCTCCAGCTATTGAATCACTTCCAGCTATTAATTTGCCTCCGTTATCCAAGTCAGCTTTTACATATTTTCCGTTTTCTGCACTTCTAATGCCGTATTCACTGTCATTTATTTTGTAAATCTTAAATTTTTCCCATGTACTAATGCTGTCACTTCTAGGTGTCAGCTGATTTTCTTCGTCTAATACTGCACATATGTATTTATTATTTGCATCTGCTTTTATACTTACTGTTCCATCATCATTATTAACAATATAGAATGTCTCCCATGAACCGCTATAGTTGTCTCTGTTTGCTACTATCGGATCACTTCCACCATTTTCTGCTGCAACATATTTTTCATTTACAACAGATTTGATGCTGTATTTTCCATTTGGCAATTTGACTGTGTTATATGATGTTGTAGTTGATGTCTGATTGTTAATCTTTTCAATTTTAATTGATGAAGTTTTGTCATTCATTTCATCTCCAACATATGACGCATCACTGGTAAATTCTTTTGATTTTCCTTTAAATCCTTCGTCATCATATATTGTAACTTTGTATCCGTCACTTACTCTAAGTGATGAAATCTGATCATTAACAATTCCTTTTGCTAAAATATCTTTGTAGTCATATAAACCTTCTTCCAATGAAACTGCCCATCCACCATAATTTGAATGTTCATATAATGTTGCCACACCTGATGTGCTGTTGTTATCACTATCATCTGTTGTGCTTCCACCTGTAGATGTTACTGTTCCCGAAAGATATGGCTTTACCAAATTGTAAATCTTGTCATTTTTCCATCCGTTTGCTGTACCTACAGCTGACCATTTATTTTTAATTGTGTCAGCTGAGTCGTTATAAATATCAACTTTTTCAGGGTTATGATTATAAATACCCCATGAGCTGTTTCCTGTAACTTTGTATGACCATGTTGTCCAATGCCATCCCTGACCGTTGAAAGTTGACATTGCTGCCTTCCAGCCTTCTGCCTGTTCGAAGCATGTAAACTCGCCTACAAATGTTGGCACTCCATAATTGTGATTTGCAATGTCTGAAACTTTACTTGAAAAGTATGACTTCTGTGCATCACTGCTATTTTGTGCACTCCATGGATAGTAATGGTATTCATATGCTACATTTGTCCAGCCATACTGTGAAGGTCTTGGCAAATTGTCTGCATCCCAACATGATTCCATTATAATAATATGATTGCTATCCTTTGAACGGATTGTATTGTAAATTTCATTATAAAAATTCCAATGTAAACTATATGTTGCAGCTGCCTTAATTCCCGGTTCATTTAAGATATCGTAAGCTGCAACTGCCGGATTGCCTTTGAAATGTTCTGCAATCTTTTTCCATAAATTTAAAGTTTTATCTTTATTGCTCTGATTGTAATATAGCTGTTTTCCATCATTAATCTCTCCTGAATGATCCATACCATTTTGAGAACCAAATGCTCCGTGCATATCTAAAATAACATACATACCTCTCTGGCTACAGTTTTGTACAAACCAGTCTAATCTGTCAAAAGCATTAGATTTAAGGTTTCCATTGTCATCACAAAGATTCATATATGTAAATGGTAATCTTATAACACTCATTCCCATTTCTGCACAATTATCAAAATCCTGTGTTGTCCAATAATTATTTTCATATGTTGAAACCAACTCATCTCTCTTTGATGCTCCAAATCTATTTGCCAATGTGGTCATCATTGTTTTCTGGTCAGATGCATTGGTTGGATTCATCCAGTCTTCCTGAACAAGCCATCCACCTGCATTTGTACCTCTTAGATATACAATATCTCCTGTTCCTTTTTGTTTTCTTATCTGTGTTCCGTTAACCTTCAAAAAATCATTGCTTCCAAGAGCCTCTCTGGCACTAACCTGGGTAATGCCTGTAATTTTTCCTGAAATAGCCACACTAAATGTCATTGCAAATACCAATAACATACTGACCAGTTTTTTAACTTTTTTCATAAACGCCTCCTTATTAATACTATAAAAAAATTTCCGTCTATTATATTATCAATACAATACCACATAATGTTAACGGTATCAACTCTCCAAGCTTTAGAAAAATCGTTTTATTTTTTTCTAAAAAAAAATAAAACGATTTTTATGATAATGGTATGTTGTTTATACATTTTTTAAAAAATGTATAAATAAAAAATATCCCTATACCTAACAAAGAACATTATAAACTTGGGTTACCCCCATGCTTGACAAAGAGCCGTAAAAATCCCGAAAAGCTTCAGAACTATTAACATTCTTTCCACTTTCCGGGATTTTTATTATCCTATATTTTAATTTTATTATCTTATGCTAATTCATAACCCTTTTCAAAGGCTGCCACGTTAATATCAATAGTCTTTGGTGGAACTGTTTTCTTGATTACTTCAATCCACTGTTCCTTTGGGAAATCCATATTCTTTGCAGCAATTCCAAGAATAATAACGTTAAATACTCTTGAATTGCCCATCTTTATGGCTTCATCCATTGCATCAACTGATACAACACGGTATTTCTTTGAAAGTTTTTCAATAATTCCGTCAGGATATTTTGCCACACCTGTAACTACAGGCATTGGGTCGATTCTCTGGTCATTTACAATAATTACTCCATCTTTCTTAAGAAAATGAGCATATCTTAACGCTTCTAATCTTTCAAAAGCGATAAGTACATCTGCCTGACCTTCTTCTACTATAGGTTCTGCTACTTTTTCGCCGTAACGTACATAAGTAACAACGCTACCGCCACGCTGTGCCATTCCATGAACTTCTGAGAGCTTAACATCATATCCGGCTTCAACTGTAATTCCACCTAAAATACGGCTTGTAAGAAGTGTTCCCTGTCCACCGACACCTACTATCATAATATTCTTTGTTTCTGCCATGACTATTCTCCCTTCTTCTTTAATTCAATTGCATCGAAATGACAATTCTGCATACAAAGTCCACAACCATTACATAATGTCTGGTCAATTGAAATAGTTCCATCTTCATTTTTTGTAATTGCAGGACATCCTGAAGCAAGACAAAGTCCGCATTTTTTACATTTTTCAGGAATTGCAACGCATTTACCCTTTGGAACATATGACTTAAGCAATGCACAAGGAGACTGAGCTATAATAACTGATACTTCATCTCTTGCTACTTCTTCTTTAATAACATTTTCTAACTTCTTTGTATCAAAAGCATCAACAATCTGTACATTCTTAACACCTAAAGCTCTACATAAATCATCAAGAAGAACTATATTGGCTTTTTCACCTGACAATGTTTTTCCTGTTGCAGGATGATCCTGATGTCCTGTCATACCTGTTGTTGAATTATCAAGAATAATAACTGTTCCTGTAGCCTTGTTATAAACCATGTTCATAAGTGAATTAACACCTGTGTGAAGGAATGTTGAATCACCTATAACAGCTACCCAATTCTTAATGTAATCTTTTCCTTTAGCCTTTTCCATACCGTGAAGTGTAGAAATACTTGAACCCATACAAACTGTCGTATCTACAACACCTAGTGGATTAACTGCACCAAGTGTATAACATCCAATATCACCTGCTGCATGAATTTTTAACTTTTTAAGTACTGAATATGTAGCTCTGTGAGGACATCCCGGACAAAGAATAGGTGGTCTTGCAGGAGCCTGTAAAGGCTGTTCAATTTCAACCTTTTCACCTAAAACTACCTGTTTAAGCATATTAGCACTATATTCGCCCTGTACAGTAAAGATGTTCTTTCCATCGCATTCAATACCCATAGCTCTAACCTGTTCTTCAATTACAGGTTCAAGCTCTTCAACTATAATAAGTCTGTCTACCTTTGAAGCAAATTCCTTTATAAGTCCCTTTGCCAAAGGATGAACCAAACCAAGTTTTAAAACTGATGCATTAGGAAGTGCTTCCTTAACATACTGATAAGGTATACCACTTGTAATAACACCAATCTTTGTATCATTATATTCAACTTTATTAATATCAAGGTCACATGCATCTTCTGCCATCTGTTTAAGACGCTGTTCAACAATAACATGACGTTTAATTGCATTTCCCGGCATCATAACGTTTTTTGCAATATTTCTTTCATATGGCTTGTCATCTACCTCAACTCTATCTTCAAGATTAACAATCCCCTGTGAATGTGCAAGACGTGTAGTTGTTCTAAGAATAACCGGTGTATCATATTTTTCAGATAATTCATAAGCCCTCTTTGTAAAATATCTTGCTTCTTCACTATCAGAAGGTTCAACTACCGGAACCATTGCAGCTCTTGCAATCATTCTAGTATCCTGTTCATTCTGTGAACTGTAAATTCCAGGGTCATCTGCAACAACCAAAACCATACCACCGTTTACACCAATGTATCCTGCTGTAAAAAGTGGATCAGATGCTACGTTAAGACCTACCATTTTCATCATTGTCATAGAACGAACACCTGCCATGGATGCGCCAATGGCAACTTCTGTGGCAACCTTTTCATTAGGTGCCCATTCAGCATAAATTTCTTTATATTTTACTACGTTTTCACTTACTTCAGTACTTGGAGTACCAGGGTATGCTGATGTAACCTTAACTCCCGCTTCATAAGCTCCCCTTGCAATGGCTTCATTACCAAGCATAATCTTCTTATTACTCAAAACTTCTTCCTGCCTCTCTTATATATTTCACAGTAAAAAACAGTAGTATCACCATTATATTTAACTTTTTGTGATACGGGCAATGTTTAATTTACTGAATTAAAGTCTTAAAATTTATTATAGTTTATTGAAGCTTTTTAGTCAACAAAAGAGAGCCACCATACAATATTAATTGTACGATGGCTCTCAACGTTTTTTTCTAAAAATACATATAAAAAAGTGCTAGTAAAAATTATTTCTTAATTTTTCCCTTGAATCCTGCCTTCTTTAAGTTCTTCTTTAATTTCTTAAATTCTTTAGCGCTCATCTTCTTGTTAACCTTAACTGTAATCTTCTTTGAGTTAACGCTCTTGAATGCACCCTTCTTTACTGTAAAGCTCTTTGTTCCTTTAACAACAATTGTCTTTAATTTCTTAGTACCTGTAAAACCTTTTTTGTTTACTTTCTTAATTGTTGCTGGAATTACAATCTTTTTAGCATTTTTAGCCTTCTTAGCAAATGCTTTAGCCTTGATTACTGTTACTGTATAAGTTACACCCTTAACTGTTACCTTACTAGGTACTGTAGCTGTACTCTTCTTAGCTACAACAGCACCAACTTCAGCTGTTCCGTTAGCCTTTGTATCAACTGTATTTCCGTTTGATACAGCAACATTCTTAGCGTTAACCGGTACTAATGATGATGTTGGGCTCTTAACTGCTGCGCTTACACCTGTTACAGATCCTACTGCTACTGCTGCTGCTAATGCTAAAACAGCAACGTTCTTCATTAATTTTTTCATTATAAGTTCCTCCTATTATGTTTTTGAGTTTTAATTATTTCTGCTTATCCCCACAAGTATTAAAATAAAATGTCCTCACAGCAAACTTATAATTTATAAAACTCACTACGCTGTTTATTTTACTACTTTTCGGAATAAATTTAAATACGTCTTTTTGTTATATTTTGCTTTTTTGACTATATTTGACAAAATATGTCAATGATAATTATATACTATTACTTGCCATTGTAGTATTTCTTCTTATTTTTCTTGCCTTTTGCGTCTGTTGCGCGGTTTAGAACCACACCTAATATCTTACATTCTGATCTTTCAAGCTGCTTAATTGAACTTTTCACTTCAGATTTTGATATTTCTCCACTTCTAATTACAAGAATTGCTCCATCACACATACTACCAATCTTTTCAGCATCTGATACAAGACCAAGAGGTGGTGCATCAACAAATACATATCGGTAATCTTCCGCAAGTCGATTGAGCATATTGCCAAACTTGTCACTTTCAAGCAACATTGATGGATTAATTATATTTTCCACGTTTGGTATAATATCTCCATTTTCAAGTGGTGTATTATACACAACATTTTCAAGTGGAAATTCTTCTGCCAAATAATGTGCAAGCCCTTTCATTTCTGAGCCATCTTCTTTTTCTATGCCATATTCGTTTACTATGACAGAGTTTCTCATATCTCCATCTACAAATACCGATTTGATTCCGGCACTTGCCATCTGTCTCCACATCTGTAAAGTAACAAAACTCTTTCCTTCATTAGGCATTGTACTTACAACCATGATTTTTTTAATTTCATTTCCAAGGAAACTAACATTTATACGAAGTCGGTTTATAGATTCCTCAACAGCATAAGGAAGTTCTTTGGTTAAATCCATTTTAATTTTATTCATTTCTATTTCTCCTCAAGCTTATTATTTTGGTGTGTAATATTTCTTTCCCTTATAATAATTGTATTTAGAATATGCTCCGTATTTAACGTTTCCATCAGGAATAACTGTTAAAGGAACAATGCCTAAATACTTTTCAACATCTTCTTCTGTCTTAATTGTATCATCAGTGATAAATAAGAATGTGAAGATAGCTAATACCACAACCATTCCTCCAAGTGCACCCATCATTACATTTTTCTTCAGACTAGGTGAACTTTTACCTTTAGGAGTTATAGCTCTTTCAGCAATATTAGGTGACGATGTTCCCATTAATTTAGGAATTTCAGTAACTGCCTTTTCAGCTAAAGCATTTGCTATTGTTTTTGCTTCCTCCGGCTTTATGCTTGTTGCTGAAATTTTTAGGATACGTGTATCTTCAACTGTTGAAATGTCAATCATTCTGTTAAGTTGCTCATATGTATATCCTAAATCGTTTTCCTCATTTATGGCCTCAATGATAGGTCTAACATGCAACAACTCTGCATAATCTTCTGATAATGATGTACCTATACTTAAATCAGCAAGATCGACCACTGAATTTTTTGATGCTGAAACCATATAAACTTTCGCTATTGCAGTATATTTAGGTGTAATGCCAACTTTAGTCCATACACCTGCAATTATTGCTCCAATCAAAAAACCTGCAATAATAAATAAAATCTTCTTACGATAATAGTTAAACAAATCCAAAAGGTTGATTTCTACTTCATCTTCTTTTTCGTTAATTTTTATCTTTTCTACCTGTTGTTTCATCTTTCAATTCCTTTACTCTTTGTTCTTCTGTTCCACTATGCCAAACAGTTCTGACATTGTGCTAACCATTGCTTTCTTGTTAACATAAAATTCCATATGATCAATTTCATCTCCAAGAGCCTGACCAATCTTAGACTTTCCTGCCAATTGAAAAATCCCCTTGTCTGTTCCACTAGCAAAAATATTACTAATATTAGAAATCTTTCCCATAGTAATATCTGTTGTGGAAACATCCTGCAACCTTTCAAAAACTTCATTGGCATAGTTTGGATTAGCCTTAACCTTCTCCTGAAGTTTTTTAAAAAACCCTGTCATATACTGTTGTTGTCTTTTCATTCGTGATGTATTCTCTTCATCCCCAACTCCATAACGGTCATGAACGTATGCATAAGCCTGCTCATCATCAAGGTTTATTGTAGCTCCCTTCTTCATTTTTGGATATTTCTTTGAGAAATCATCCTCCAATGTTACGGTAACTCCATCTACCATGCTGTTAAGTTTAGGTATTTCATTCATGTTAAGTTCATAATAACCATCAATCTGAATACCTCCTAACAATTTCTTTACGGATTTAACTGTATTTTCGCAGCTTTGCTCTCTGTTGCCTCCATACCAATGAGCTGTACACAACTGAATATTAGCTGTTGCCTCACCCTCGCCATTATGATCAATCAATGCAACCTCTGTCATGGTGTCTCTGTTAAACTGAAGAAAACTATATGTATTCTCTGTCTTGTCTACAATTACAAGCATAAGGAAATCAGCCATACTTCCCTGGTAATCTGCTCCGTTCTTGTTATTTCCCGTAGCATCTGTTCCTATTAACAGATAATTCTCAAAATCATGGTAATATTCGTATTTATTTCCATTAAGTTTAATCTTTCCTCTTGGAACCTGAATCTTCCAATCATTTATTGAACTTTCATCAGATACATTAGCCTTCTCTGTCTTATTATCAACATACTGTAATCCATAGCCTAAAACTGCTATAAACAGTATAAAAACTACTACTCCCATGGCAATTTTTATGTATTTTTTTCTTTTCTTCTTCACTTTACTTATCCCCTAATCATTATTTTTCAAGTATCTCCACGGACACTTTTTCTATTTCATCTACAGCATTCTGTCCAATTTTCTCTCTGATAAAGGAATAACCCATATCAAGGTTAGGCTTTCTTCTATCAGTATTATGGCAGTCACTTCCAAGTACAACCGGTCTGTTTTCTTCAACCAGCTTCTTTATAAGTTTTCTTTTCTTTCTACCATCAAAAAATTCTGCATTAACCTGAAATATAACCGGCAAATCAAGAACTTCTTTCCAAATCTTCTTTCTTTTCTGGTAAGCATAAAATCTTTCTATATGTGCGAGCATAACTGAAATATTCTGTTTCTCCATTAGCTCTTCAACATCCCGTAAAACCTCTTCATCCCACTGTCTAAAGGGTAATTCCACCATAATAACCCTGGTTCCCTCTATACATAATTTTTCAATCTCTCTAGCTCTCCCAATTCCTCTGAAATAGCATACTTCAGCTCCCAATCTTATGTCAGGGCAATCAGAATCATCCATACACCGTTTCAATGTGTCATAGGCTTTCTTCCTCTTTTCAAGAAAATGATCCACTGAAACATCTTGAGCATAAAAATGTGGCGTAGCCAACATCGTACTAACTCCTTGATTTTTTGCTGTATGAAGCATCTCTAACGATTCCTCTACGCAATCGCTTCCATCATCTATTCCGGGCAATACATGTGAATGAAAATCAATCATTCTGCCTCCTTCTATATCAAAACCAAGTAATCCATACACTTCGTAAAATCAATACCCCAAGTACTGACCATACCTTTATCTATGATATAAAAAAAAAGGATAACTGTCAATCTTATAGCCCCTTTTGTTCGTTTTTTTGTTCCATTTTTTCCTTTAAAAACGGCACTCTGACAGGTTATGTCATTGGTGTCACTGACATTTTTGTTATAAAAAACGTATTTATTAATTTTCGCAAAAAAGCTGTCGGATTACTCCAACAGCTTTTTAAAATCAAAAAACTCATACTAATAATATTTTTTCATACTATTCTGTTACTGACAGTTTTATGCCTAATCTTCCAATGATTCTTTCACCGGCACTTCTACCATTGCCTCATAGCACTGGAACATATTGTCAATCTCTTCTTTACTTTGTTTCTTTGTAATCAAACTTATTACAGGAACTATAATAAGTCCGCCTACCATTGCAACTACACCTGAATTAATTGATGATTTGAATATGTAGCCAAGAACTGTTCCCCAGCCTGTAACATCTATTCCGCAAAGTGAAACAATAAGTTGCAACACGGCAACTGCACATCCCCAGACAAAGCAGACAACCGTAGCCACCTTTGTTACGCCTTTCCAGTATAATCCATACAAGAATGGTGCAAGGAATGCCCCTGCCAAAGCTCCCCATGAAACACCCATCATCTGAGCTATAAATGTAACTTCAGGATGAGAATCCTTAAATATTGCAATAACTGCTGAAACAACTATAAAGAATACTATAAAAATTCTCATAATAACAACCTGTTTCATTTCATTCATTTTCTTTTTTGAGACCGGCACAATTACGTCTAATGTAAAAGTTGAGCTTGATGTAAGTACCAATGATGAAAGTGTTGACATTGATGCTGACAAAACCAAAACAATAACAATTGCAATAATTATTGCCGGTAAAGTAGACAACATTGTTGGAATAATTGTGTCAAACAATGGCTTGCCTGTTGCTTCATTAATGGCAATTTTATCACTGTATAATCTGCCAAATCCACCAAGGAAGTAGCATCCACCGGCTACGATTATTGCAAAAACTGTTGAAATAACAGTTCCTTTATGAATGTCTTTTTCACTCTTAATTGCGTAAAATTTTCCAACCATCTGTGGGAGTCCCCATGTTCCAAGAGATGTTAAAATTACTACAAATAATAATGCCAATGGATCAGGACCAAGAAATGAAGTAAACGCTCCACCGGTCCAGCCTTCACTTGGTACTGCTGACAATTTCTGAGTGGCTTTAAGCAAACCACCATTATCCATTAAAACTGCACCAATAACTGCGCAAATTCCGAAAAGCATTATAATTCCCTGAATAAAGTCGT
>OGQW01001066.1_pt1 | contig 17932 bp, 12 predicted proteins | sample 1553301 | NCBI WGS metagenome assembly OGQW01 (sample SAMEA2579974, study PRJEB22360) | human gut metagenome
AGGCCCGGGTGTGGGAGAGGTGCAGACCCGGGTCTGTGCGAGGCCTTTGCGGGGGTGTGGGGATGTTTATCTGCTGTGTTGGATGCGTTTTTATGCCCTGTTTTTGCATCTTTTCCGGCGAAAAAGGTCGTTTTATATTTAAACGCCTCCGTTTTGTCGATGGTTATTATTTGAACATTCTTCTCGATTCGTTGCTTACTCATTAATAATGGTTATATTTGTGCCATAAGTAATAGTGAATAAAGCAAAAAAGGAAGAGTCGGATTTGGAAATCAGGAAAGAGATGGAGAGAAGGGTGTTGCAGGATAGGCCTATTCGCTTTGACTGGGTCATCAAACGTTTGTTGTACCGGAAGGCCAACTTCAATGTGCTCAATGGTTTTGCCGTCCTCGCGGGATTGCTGGCTGTCCTTTTGCTTGTACCGTCTTGTACGACGGAGGATGAGGTTCCGGATCTCTCCGACGAGGGTACGAATGGTTGGATCTATAAGATTATGGCGGATTACTATTTGTGGAATGAGGATATGCCCGGCAAAGGAAATTTGAACTTCTCACAATCTCCAGATAAGTTCTTCGATTCATTGTTGTCTGATCAGGATGGCGTAAAATACGGAGACGGATGGCTCACTTTTTCCCGGATAGAGAAAAAGGAAGAGGAGACGAAATCTGTTTCGGAGTCCGATTCGTATGGTTTTGAGTTTGCATCATATAAAAACGGCAACCTTTATTATGCCTGGGTTTTATATGTCTTGCCCGGTTCTCCTGCTGCCGAGGCCGGACTGGAACGGGGGGACTGGATTATCGCCGTTGGTAGTGAGACTCCGAATGTGACGAACTTGTCTGCTTTTTATAGCGGAGGTGAAACTACTTTCTTATTGGCAGATGCGGTAAGAAAAGGCAATGAGGTCACTTTTTATAAAAGAAAAACTATTTCGGTTGCAGCTTCCCGTGCAGTGGAAGACACGCCTTTTCTGAAAGATTCCGTCTATACGGTGGGTGGCAAGAAGGTCGGTTATCTGGTTTACAACAGTTTTTCTTCCGGTCCGGACGATGAAAGTACAATCTATGACGACCGGATGAAACAGGTCTTTGCCGGGTTTAAGGCTGAAAATGTGGATGAGTTTATATTGGATTTGCGATATAATCAGGGAGGTTTGGTCACTTGTGCGCAGTTGATGACCTCTCTTCTGGCTCCGGCCGATGCTTTGGGTAAGACATTCTGTATTATGGAGCATAACGAAAAGCAATCAAAAAGTGATGAAACTTTGCTGTTGAGAAAAAATTCTGAAATAGGAAATGCTAATCTGGACTTGAAACGCATTTACGTGCTGACAGGAAGTGTGACCGCATCTGCTTCGGAAGCCGTGATCAATTGCCTGATCCCTTATCTTACCCGTAGTAACATTACGATCATAGGAGAAAAAACGATTGGCAAGCGGGTGGGCAGCAACACTTTCGGAACCAAAGAAAAATATGGCTGGCTGTTGCATCCGATTACATTACGCATTTATAATGCCGATCACGAAGCTGACTATGCAAATGGTTTTGAACCGGATGTAAAGATCGAGGAACTGGTTATAGGAAATGATTTGTTGCCCTTTGGAGATACGAACGAGAGGCTGCTGAGTGAGGCGCTTTCGCGGATAAGCGGATTGAAGAGCCTGCCGGTACATGCGGAAAGTGAAGGTTGTATTTTGCTCACCCCGTCATCTCTCGAAAGAAAACAAACGAAAGGTCTTATCTTCGAGGAGGGAAAATAAGGCCTCTTGTGCCGTCTATAATTGAAGGTCTTCTGCCAGCTTGGTTTTATTTTTGATATACTTACAAAGATATTTTTCTCTTCCGGCAAAAGCTCATATTTTATCCTTATTTTTGTTTCCGGTATCAACTAATTACGTTATGAAAATGATAAATTGTTTCATTCCGTTCCTTTCTTTACCCCAGGCCAGGCAAACCGTAAGAGCGTTGGGGTTATGTGACCGGATAAAGAATATCTACTTGTTAGCGACGGAAAAGATTCCCGATGAGGTCGAGGGTTGTGAGATGCTGATGATCGATTCGCCCGCCAGTACCGCTACTTTCCGGACGATTGCTTTACATGCAGATACGGCCTATACATTGTTATATACCAAATATACGGCATTCGAGCCGGGGCAGTTCGCCTTCGAACGCCTGTTGGCTATTGCCGGCGATACGAATGCCGGAATGCTTTATGCGGATCGTTACCTGTTAAAAAACGGCAACAGCCAACAGGCTCCTGTCATAGACTATCAGAAAGGAAGCTTGCGTGATGATTTTGATTTCGGCTCCCTGCTGTTTTTCCGTTCGTCCGTTTTGAAGCAGGCGGTCCGGGCGATGGATGCTGATTACCGTTTTGCCGGGCTGTATGACCTTCGCCTTCGTGTCTCGGAGCTGGCCGAACTGGTTCATGTCAATGAATATTTGTACTCGGAAGTGGAGACGGATATCCGCAAGAGCGGAGAGAAGTTGTTTGATTATGTTGATCCGAAAAACCGGGCGGTGCAGATCGAGCTGGAAGCTGTTTGTACGGCCTACCTGAAACGGGTCGGCGGTTATCTTGCCCCGGACTTTGAACCGGTCACCTTCGATGCCGGCGGTTTCGAGCAGGAAGCCTCCGTTATCATCCCGGTCCGCAACCGTATCCGTACGATAGAAGATGCTATCCGTTCCGTGCTGGCACAAAAAACGACCTTCCGTTTTAATCTGATTATTGTGGATAACCATTCGACAGACGGAACTTCCGAAGCAATCGGAAAATATACTGCAGACGGACGTGTGGTTCATTTGGTTCCGGAACGTTCCGATCTGGGGATCGGCGGTTGCTGGAACGTGGGTGTGCATCATCCGGCTTGTGGCAAGTTTGCCGTCCAGCTCGATAGCGACGATGTATATAGCGGTCCTGATACGTTGCAGAAGATCGTTGATGCTTTTTATGAACAGAACTGCGCGATGGTTGTCGGAACCTATCGGATGACCGATTTCAAGATGAACGAAATACCGCCCGGCATCATCGACCAGTGGGAGTGGACGATTGAACACGGACGTAACAATGCGCTCCGCATCAACGGTCTGGGAGCTCCCCGTGCCTTTTATACACCTGTGCTCCGGAGGATCAACCTTCCGAATACAAGCTATGGAGAAGATTATGCTTTGGGACTGCGTATCTCCCGCACCTGGCGTATCGGGCGCATCTATGATGTCCTTTACCTCTGCCGCCGCTGGGAAGACAATTCGGATGCCGCGCTCGATGTCGTGAAAATGAACGGACATAATACCTACAAAGACCGTATTCGTACTTGGGAATTGCAGGCGCGGATTGCTTTGAACGCTCATTCGCCCAAATGATTTCTTCTTGGTCTTTTGGCCGTTTGCTCACTATGGATTCTTTTTTCACTACATTTGTGTTGCGGGACAAGTTGCCGGCAACCATGAAAACACGAAGCTTATGAATGATTTGGAACGAGAAATAGAATTCCTGCTGATAGACCAAAAGCAGGATTGGAAACTGGCAAGGGAGAATTATGGTTCTTTGACCAATGTGCAGACGCGTTATTTCCAGGATGATTACAGGACAACGATTCTTCAATTTAATCCGGAACGGATTCGTTCTTCCGCAGCTAAGATCGACAAGGCATCCTTGCTAGCGCGCCCCTGTTTTTTCTGCCATCGGCCGGAAGAACAAAAGGGAGTGATGTATAATGATGCGTTTGAAATACTGGTTAATCCATACCCTATTTTCGAGGACCATCTGACCGTTCCCCTGCGTTGGCATGAAAAGCAACAGATAAAGCCTTATTACGAGGATATGCTGGACATCGTTTCGGATTTATCTGACTATGCCTTGTTCTATAATGGTCCGAAATGCGGTGCTTCCGCTCCGGATCATATGCATTTCCAAGCTGGAAAGAAAGAGGAGTTTCCGGTTGTGAGAAATTGGCCGAACTTCCCGAAACAGGTCGTTTGGGAAAGTGAACGGACTGGTTTCTATGCTTCAGTCGATCTCCTTCCGGTCTGTTTTATCCTAGTGTCGAGGGATAAGGGTGAGGCGGCGGCCGTTTTCGAGTTGTTATACGACATGATGCCGATGGGACCGGATGATTACGAACCAATGATGAACCTGTTGGCCTGGAGGGAGGATGATGTTTGGATTACCTGTATCTTCCCCCGGCGGGAATTGCGTCCATCCTGCTATTATGCCGAGGGAGATGCCAATATTCTCATCAGCCCGGCGACGGTCGAGATGGCCGGTTTATTTGTCGTCCCTTTGGAAAAGGACTTTAAGAAAGTGACATTTGCAGATCTCGAAAAGGTCTGGGAAGAGGTAAGTATTACGGAGGATGAGGAGAATGAGCTCATCCGGAAAATAAGAGATGAAGTATGACATCATATAAGTCTATGTCTGATAAGCCATCTGTACGGTCTCCTTGGTTTTGGGTTCCTTCCCTGTATTTTGCGCAGGGAATACCTTATGTCGCGGTGATGATCGTCTCTGTCCTGATGTATAAGCGCCTGGGAGTTTCAAATACCGATATCGCCCTTTATACGAGTTGGCTGAATCTGCCCTGGGTGATCAAACCTTTTTGGAGTCCTTTTGTGGATTTGCTGAAGACCAAACGCTGGTGGGTGGTCACGATGCAGTTATTGATCGGGGCAGGACTTGCTGGAGTGGCGTTTACGATCCCAACGACGTTCTTTTTCCAGGCTTCATTGGCTGTATTCTGGTTGCTGGCTTTTAGTTCCGCCACACATGATATTGCGGCGGACGGCTTTTACATGCTGGCTCTCGATTCGCATGAACAGGCTTTCTTCGTCGGTATCCGGAGTACTTTTTACCGGATTGCGATTATTGCCGGACAGGGTGTGCTGGTCATGTTTGCCGGATTTCTGGAAAACAGTACGGGGAATATCCCGCTTGCCTGGTCTGTTACATTCTTTATTTTAGGCGGGCTGTTTTTGGCTTTGTTCCTGTATCACCGGTATATACTTCCTTTGCCGAAAGGGGATAAGCCATCGGCTACGGTGACTCCTTCCACAATCTTAAAAGAGTTTTTCGCGACTTTCGCCTCTTTTTTCAAAAAGAAACAAGCCTTTGTCGCGATTCTGTTTATGCTGTTATACCGTTTTCCGGAAGCCCAGTTGGCTAAATTGGTAACGCCTTTCCTGGTCGATCCCCGCGAAGTGGGTGGCTTGGGGCTTTCGACGGCTGAAATCGGACTGGTGTACGGGACGATCGGTACGATCGGTTTGACATTGGGCGGAATATTGGGAGGTATCGCCGCCTCGGCAGGAGGATTGAAGAAATGGATCTGGCCGATGGCGTTGGCAATTTCCCTTCCTGACGCTGTCTTTATTTATTTGAGCAGTGCGTTGCCTGATAATTTGTGGATAGTCAACATTTGCGTATTTATCGAACAGTTTGGATACGGCTTTGGCTTTACGGCCTATATGTTGTATCTGATTTATTATTCCGACGGAGAACATAAGACGGCACATTATGCGATCTGTACGGCTTTTATGGCTTTGGGCCTGATGCTTCCTGGAATGGCGGCCGGCTGGTTGCAGGAACAGATGGGTTACGAGAATTTCTTCTGGTGGGTGATGGGATGTTGCCTGGTGACGTTGCTTGTCACGGCCTGCCTGAAGATCGATCCCGAATTCGGGAAGAAGAAACAAGGAAATAACTAAATATATTTGCTTTGTATGGTGGCGAAAACGATATTGATAGCGGATGGCGGTTCCACGAAAACGGATTGGAGTATTGTGTCCGGCAATCGGGAGATAGACCGGATCAGGACAGGAGGAATTAATCCTTTTTTCCAGACGGAAGAGGAGATCTCGGCTGAGATAAGGGACAATCTGATTCCCCGGATAAGGGAGTCCGATTCTGTCGGGGCCGTTTACTTTTATGGTGCCGGATGTGCATTCACGGAAAAGAATGAGATTATACGCCGTTCTGTCACGCGCTATCTGCCGGTCCCGGTGGAGGTCGGCAGCGATTTGCTGGCAGCCGCCCGTGCCCTTTGTGGAGACAGCCCCGGCATTGCTTGTATTTTGGGGACCGGTTCCAACTCTTGTCTGTATGACGGAAAGGGTATTGTCAAGAGCATATCTCCGTTGGGCTTTGTCTTGGGTGATGAGGGGAGTGGCGCCGTACTTGGAAAATTGTTGGTTGGGGATGTGTTGAAGAACCAGTTGCCGGCAGCTTTGCAAGAGGCTTTTTGGGCGGAGTCCGGTTTGACACCGGCCATCATTATGGAAAAGGTTTATAAAGGGTCTTTCCCGAATCGTTTTTTGGCAAGCCTGTCTCCTTTTTTGCTCCGGCATATAGAAGAACCGGCAATACGTGATCTGGTGAGCAATAGCTTCCGGGCGTTCTTTACCCGCAATGTCATGCAGTATGATTACCGGGAGCATCCTGTCTATCTGACAGGCTCCATTGCTTGGTATTATCAGGATATATTGAAAGATGTTGCTCGTGAGTTCGAGCTTCGATTAGGAACGATCGTTCAAAGTCCGGTTCAAGGTCTGATCCACTATCACTGTGTTTTATAAATAATAAATTATCTAATTCGGTTTTTATCATGAAAAAATCTTTATTCTTATTGTGTTTGCTTCTGGGTATGTTGGGTAATTGTGCGTTGGTGTTGGCACAACCGGCCCAGAAGTTGGTCAATGTGGTGGTTTCGCCTGATCGTATCGATTGGAAATGCAAGGCGAAGGAAGAAGTCAAGTTTACGGTACAGGTTTTCAAGAATGAGAATTTGTTGAAAGATGTAGTTGTCGATTATGAGTTGGGACCGGAATATTTTCCGACGGTTGTAAAGAAAGACGTTCGTTTGGCGGATGGAAAAACAACGTTGAAAGCGAAGATGAATGAACCCGGATTCTTGCGTTGCAGGGTGACGGCCAAAGTGGACGGACGGAAGTATGAAGGGATGGCGACAGTTGGCGTGGATGAAACGAGGATTCGGCCGACGACGGTCAATCCGGAAGATTTTGATGCTTTCTGGACCGGTGCGATCGCTGAAGCCCGTAAGCAGCCGCTAGATCCCAAGATGACTTTGTTGCCGGAAAGATGCACTTCTACGCAGAATGTCTATCATGTCAGTTTCCAGAATGAACGCCCCGGTTCCCGTATATATGGCATTCTGATTGTACCGAAGAAAACTGGTAAATATCCGGCGGTCCTCCAGGTTCCAGGAGCGGGCATACGTCCTTATAACGGATTCAATTTGGGAGAAGATATCATTACGTTGGAGATTGGAATACATGGTGTTCCTGTGACGATGCCGCAGGAAGTGTATAACAACTTGGCTGCTGGAGCATTGAACGGATATAATGCAATGAACAAGAATAATCGCGATACGCATTACTACAAACGGGTCTATCTCGGTTGCGTGCGGGCTGTGGACTTCCTCTATTCTTTGCCTGAGTTTGATGGAAATACAGTCGGTGTGACCGGTGGAAGCCAGGGAGGAGCCTTGTCTATTGTCACGGCCGGACTAGACCCGCGTATCAAGTTTCTTGCTGCTTTCTATCCGGCCTTGTGCGATTATGCCGGCTATCTGCATAAACGTGCGGGAGGCTGGCCGCATTACTACCGGAATGCGCAGCCTGTGGCAAACGAAGTGGAAACGCTCGCTTACTTTGATGTCGTGAATTTTGCCCGCCGGGTGAACGCTCCGGGCTGGTATAGCTGGGGATATAATGATGTGACTTGTCCTCCGACATCCATGTATTCGGCCTACAATGTTATTCCGGGAGTGAAGGACTTGCATCTTTACCTCGAAACCGGTCACTGGACATATCCGGAACAGCAGTCGGAACGTATTGAATGGTTGAAAGATAAATGCGGAAAGTAAATATGTTTCCCGGTTAATAATAATGCATGTATGTCGAATTTAAAGTATTTTTTAGCGGGGGTGTTAATTATGGCAATAACATCGTGTATGCAAAAGGATAGTGAATTGTTTTTGTTTGTCGGATCGTATGCGGGTGCTACAGACCCTGGTATAAATCTGTTTCGCTTCGATGTGGAGAAAGGGACGGCTGTGCCGGTGAAAAGCCTGTCGGGCATTCAAGACCCTTCTTATCTGACAGTGAGTCGGGATGGCAAGTTTGTCTATTCGGTAAGTGAAACTGCTGTGCCGGACGCGAAAGTATGTGCCTATTCGTTTGACAAGCAAACCGGGACGCTTTCTTTGCTGAACGAGCAGCATACGGATGGGAGCGCTCCCTGCTATATCTGGGTGGACAGTAAACGCCGGATGGCTGTCACGGCCAACTACAACGGCGGAAGCATAAGTGTTTTCTCCATCTCGGCCGATGGAGCTTTGCTACCGGCTGAAGTATATGCGTATGAAGGAGGAAGCCCGGGGGCCGAACGCCAGGCGGTCCCGCATCTGCATTGCGTGTACGCTTCTCCGGATGAGAACTATCTGTATGCCAACGATCTGGGAACGGACCGGATTTATAAATACGAGATCGTTGCTTCCGATAAAGGCTTGAGTTTGCGGGAAGGGACGCCTTCCTCTTTTAGTTTGCCGGCGGGAGAAGGTCCGCGCCATACGGTTTTTCATCCGAACGGGAAATGGGCTTACCTGATTAGCGAGCTTTCGGGCCGCGTCGCTCTCATGTATTACGACAAGGGCAACCTGACCCCGGTCCGGTTTGTAGAAGCCGATACGTTACATGTCTCCGGTAGTGCCGATATACACATCACACCGGACGGTCGTTTCCTATATGCCTCTAACCGTCTGAAAGGTGACGGTATCGCGATTTTTTCTATCGATCTGGAAAACGGGCAATTGACAAAGATTGGTTATCAGCTGACCGGTATTCATCCGCGTAATTTCGTCATCACCCCCAACGGCAAGTTCCTGCTTTGCGCTTGTCGGGATAGTCATATCGTGCAGGTTTACGAAATAGACAAGCAAAGCGGTTTGTTGAAAGATACGGGAAAAGACATCCGAGTTAGTAAGCCTGTTTGCTTGAAGTTTACCGACATGTAAATGTGATATTTTTAGTAGCTTTGCAACGTGTAAATTGTAATAAGCTATGTCATTCATTAAGATAACGGAACAGAATTCTCTCTATAACGACCTGGAACGGAAGTCCGTCCGGGACTTGCTTGAAGATATCAATACGGAAGATCAGAAAGTGGCGTTGGCTGTCCGAGAGACAATCCCCAAAATAGAAGAATTGGTTTTGCAGATCGTTCCCCGCATGAAGCAGGGCGGACGGATCTTTTATCTGGGAGCTGGAACCAGCGGGCGGTTGGGAGTTTTGGATGCTTCCGAAATCCCCCCGACGTTCGGGATGCCTTCCACACTGATTGTCGGCTTGATAGCTGGTGGCGATACTGCCCTCCGGAATCCTGTGGAGAATGCCGAAGACGATGAGGAACGCGGCTGGCAGGAATTGTTGGAGCACCGGGTTAATACGAAGGATACCGTGATCGGCATTGCTGCTTCCGGGACGACTCCCTATGTGATCGGTGCCCTTCGCAAATCACGTGAACAGGGCATCCTGACTGCCTCCATTTCCAGCAATCCAGATTCACCGATGGCGATGGAGGCCGATATCGCAATCGAAATGATTGTCGGGCCGGAGTTTGTCACTGGCAGTTCCCGTATGAAATCCGGCACGGGGCAGAAAATGATCCTGAACATGATCTCCACCTCCGTTATGATCCGATTGGGTAGGGTTAAAGGAAACCGGATGGTCAATATGCAGCTCACCAATCAGAAACTTATAGACCGTGGAACCCGCATGGTTGCCGAGGAATTGAATCTTCCCTATAACCAATCCCGCCATCTGCTGTTGATGTACGGCTCCGTTCAGGAAGCTGTCGAGGCTTACCGCAAAGCTTAACGGGTCTGGAGTCGGTTTCAGCTTTTTTCTGTAAGAAGATGAGAAATATATGGAAAATATCTTTATATTTGTCCCATGCATTGTTCCTGCTTCGCAATCTGCGGAAAAGGATTAAAAGGGAATCGGGTGCAAATCCCGGACAGTCCCGCTGCTGTAAGCTTCAAAACGGATTGGGCAATTCTTTTATGCCACTGACGCGAGTTGGGAAGGCGCTCATACCGGAAGTAAGTCAGAAGACCTGCAACGCATATTTTTTCGACGGCTTCGAGGATAGGCCGGAAGAGAACTGTGAAGCCGTAGGCTTTTGCCTTTCTTTATTTCCGTTTCCCGTAGCTATTTACTTGTTTTTAATTATTTTGCCATAATAATTAGGAAAAGAGGCATGAATCTGTGGGTGGGATGAGCTCCGCCTCGATTCATGCTTTCCTTTTATGAGTGTGATTAATCTTCCGGCTTTTGTCGTATAAACCTTTTTTTCGTACCTTTGTGCGTTTCCTCCATAAAGAGAGGAAGATAAATACGACTTCAAATTTGTATATGGAAATGAGAAAAACAGTATTATATGGCGTTTTGGCCTTTTGTTTGGTTGTGTTGAATTCTTGTTTGGGAGACCCGGCCACCCAATTGACGATGGCAAACCAGGCAGGGGTAGTGGTGACCGGTTACGGACCTGGTAAGGCTATTTATACCAAGGGGGACGTAGTGGTCTCTTCGGAAGACTTCCAGAATGCCAATGTGGAAAACGGAGAATGTATTTTGTTTGATTATTCCATCGATTACGGGGTCGCAAACAATATGGGGGCAGGGACGGATACCAGTTATACCGAGGCTATTATTTATGAAAATACGATCTCGGAGGTTAATCGTTGGAACTTCTATAATACGTTGACCGATACCTCTATTGTTGCAAAGGACGAACTGTTGCTTTCTTCCCTCCAGGCGCGTTCCGCTTATATCAGAGGCAATTTGTTCCTGTTCACGGAGATAAGCAATCACCCGGCAAACCAAGTGGACAGTTTCTCTTTGTCCTATAATTCGGATAAATTGTTGGGAGACGATAATATTTATAGCCTCTACCTCCGCACGATCAGAATCAAGGCGGACACGACAAGAGGCGAGGCGATGATTATTCCTTGTGCGTTCAATATCGAAGATCTGGTGAAAAAGGCGGAAAAGAATCATTCGGATGAACTGAAGTTCCGGATTAACTATGCATATTCGTTCGGGAAGGATTCTGCATCGATAAACTGGAAAAGTTCCGACGTGTTTACAATAGACTTGACAGGAAAAGGCAAATAAAATGATAAATAGCAAACGAGCGTATTGAAAAATGTATAAAGAGATATTTAAATCGGTTGTAGCCATCATCTCCCAGCCGGGAAAGGCGTGGGATATTCTGACGAGAAAAGAAGAAAAGGACGATGAGTTTTTATCCCGGTTTGTGTATCCTCTCATCGGATTCGTTACGGTTGCTGCTTTTTTAGGCGTGCTGTTCACTCGGAAGGAGTTTGATGTCGAACTGGCGTTGAAGTCGTCTATCCGGACATTAGTCGCTGCGTTCGGCGGCTTTTATCTGGCTTCCTATTTGCTGAATGAGATTTGGCAGGGATGGTTCAAACGGGAGAAGGATATGAAACTGTGTCAACGCTTTGTCGGCTATTCGTCTTCGTTGATGTTTGCATTGAACATCGTGTTGATGTTACTTCCGGAGTTTTTCTTTTTGCGTATATTTGTGTTATATACATTTTATATCGTATGGGAAGGGGCCGGCCCTTATATGCAGGTGGAGGAGAAGATACGCCTGAAGTTTGTCGGGACCGCGACCGGTCTGATTTTGCTGACGCCCTGGTTGATCGAGGTAATTCTTTCCATGCTGATGCCCGGTTTACGTTTTTGATAGGAGAATAAGATGAAAGAGAAGATTAGTAATAACATACAGATAAAGAACAAGCGGGCGACTTTCGATTATGAGTTGCTCGACACGTTTACGGCAGGGATCGTGCTGACCGGTACGGAGATCAAATCGATACGCTTGGGAAAGGCGAGTCTGGTTGATACGTTTTGTATTGTGGAGAAGGGGGAATTGTGGGTGAAGAATATGTATGTGGCAGAATATTTCTACGGGACATACAATAACCATACGGCTCGCCGTGACCGCAAGCTGTTGCTGACTAAAAAGGAATTGCGGAAGATTGAAAGCGCTGCCCGCAATAATGGCTTTACAATTATTCCGACACGTCTTTTTATTAATGATAAAGGACTGGCCAAAGTCGTTGTGGCTATTGCCAAAGGTAAGAAGGAATATGACAAACGCGACTCTATCAAGGAACGGGACGACCGCCGGGAGATGGATCGTGCATTTAAACGGTAACGAACCTTTATGGATAAAGAAATATTTTTGAATCTCCTGAAAGAACGCATTTTGATTCTGGACGGAGGAATGGGTACGATGGTCCAGGGATTTAAACTGACCGAGAAAGATTATCGCGGAAAACAGTTTGCCGATTGGATGAGCGACCTGAAAGGAAATAACGACCTGTTATGTATCACCCGGCCGGATGTGATCAAATCGATCCACCGTCAGTATCTGGATGCCGGTGCCGATATTTTTGCTACCAACACTTTCAATGCAAATGCTATCTCGATGGAGGATTACGGCATGCAAGGGCAGGTGAGAAATATCAATTTGGCTGCCGGAAAATTGGCGCGTGAGGTGGCCGATGGCTTTATGAAGGAACATCCGGATCGCACGATCTTTGTAGCTGGTTCTGTCGGCCCAACTAATAAGACTGCTTCGATGAGCCCTGACGTGAGCGATCCGGCTTACCGTGCTGTCACCTACTTGGATTTGTATAGTGCCTATAAAGAACAGGTAGACGCTTTGGTAGACGGGGGCGTGGATATCGTTTTGTTTGAGACGACTTTCGACACGCTGAATGTGAAAGCCGGACTGGAAGCCGCCGAGGCTGTGTTGAAGGAAAAAGGCAAGGATTTACCAATTATGCTTTCTCTGACGTTATCTGCCCAGGGAGGACGTACGTTTTCGGGGCAGACATTGCTTGCGTTTTTGGCTTCCGTGCAACATACCAATATTGTTAGTGTCGGTCTGAACTGCTCTTTCGGTGCTGCCGATATGAAGCCTTTTCTGGCTGAATTGGCAAAACATGCTCCCTATTATATAAGTGCTTATCCGAACGCCGGTCTGCCGAACAGTTTCGGTTCCTATGATGAGACGCCGGAAAAGATGGCTGTTCATGTAAAATCTTTTATTGACGAAGGGCTGGTGAATATATTGGGAGGCTGTTGTGGTACGACGCCGGCCCATATTGCCAAATACCCCGAACGGGTGAAAGGGGCAAAGCCGCATGTACCGGCTCCGAGGCCCGATTGTCTTTGGTTGTCCGGTCTGGAGTTGCTGGAAGTAAAGCCGGAAAATAATTTCGTGAATGTCGGCGAACGATGCAATGTGGCTGGTTCACGTAAGTTCTTGCGCCTGATCAAGGAAGAAAATTATGAAGAGGCTTTGACAATTGCCCGCAAGCAGGTGGAAGACGGCGCGCAGGTGATCGATATCAATATGGATGACGGAATGTTGGATGCCGTGAAGGAGATGACGACTTTCTTGAACTTGATCGCATCCGAACCTGATATTTCCCGTGTTCCCGTGATGATCGACTCTTCTAAATGGGAGGTGATCGAAAAAGGTTTGATGTGCGTGCAGGGTAAAAGTATTGTGAATTCGATTTCTTTGAAAGAAGGAGAAGAGGTTTTCCTGCAACATGCCGCTCGCATCAAACAGTTGGGTGCAGCTACGGTCGTAATGGCTTTTGATGAAAAGGGGCAGGCAGACACGTTTGAACGGAAGATCGAGGTTTGCGGACGTGCTTACCGTCTCCTCCGGGAGAAAGTCGATTTCGATCCGAACGGAATTATTTTCGATCCGAATGTGCTGGCTATCGCTACCGGTATGGAAGAACATAACGGGTACGGACTTGACTTTATCCGTGCCGTGGAATGGATCAAGAAGAACCTGCCGGGGGCGAAGGTGAGCGGCGGTGTCAGCAATCTTTCCTTCTCTTTCCGTGGAAATAATTATGTGCGGGAGGCCATGCATTCCGTATTCCTGTATCATGCGATTAACAAAGGCATGGACATGGGGATCGTGAACCCGTCGTCGTCCGTACTCTATGAAGATATAGAACCTGCTTTCCGTATGTTGTTGGAAGACGTCATTCTGGCACGCCGTCCGGAAGCAGCTGAAGAACTGATTGCATATGCCCAGAACCTGCATGTAAAAGCGCAGGAGGGAGAAGGTGAAAAGCAGGAAGTCTGGCGTGAATATCCGTTGAAGGAACGTCTGGAAAACGCTCTGATAAAAGGAGTCGGCGATCATTTGGAAGAAGATTTAAAGGAAGCCTTGAAGGAATATCCGCGTGCGGTGGATATTATCGACGGACCGCTGATGGGTGGGATGAATAAGGTAGGCGAATTGTTTGGTGCTGGAAAAATGTTCCTACCGCAGGTTGTCAAGACTGCCCGTACGATGAAAAAGGCAGTCGCCATCTTGCAACCGGCGATCGAGGCAGAAAAGGTCTCTTCCGATTCTGCTAAGGCAGGAAAGGTTCTGTTTGCGACAGTGAAAGGTGACGTGCATGACATTGGAAAGAATATTGTTTCGATCGTCCTGGCTTGCAATAATTATGAGGTGATCGATTTGGGAGTGATGGTTCCGGCAGACGTGATTGTAAAAAAGGCAATTGAAGAAAAGCCCGACCTGGTCTGTCTTTCCGGTCTGATCACGCCTTCGCTCGAAGAGATGGTGCATGTGACGGACGAGATGCAGAAAGCCGGCCTGAGCATTCCCATAATGGTGGGCGGCGCCACGACTTCGAAGTTGCATACGGCCATTAAGATCGCTCCGCATTATGACTATCCGGTCATTCATGTGCTGGACGCCTCGCAAAACCCGTTGATTGCGGCCAAACTGTTGAACCCGGATACGCGCGATGCTTATATCGCCCAGCTGAACAGTGAGTATGAAGCTCTGCGTGCCTCTGTGAATAAGAAAAAAGAGATACTGGTCCCGTTGGCGGAAGCCCGGACGAATCGTCCGGTGATCGATTGGGCTTCTTATAACCCGGTTGTCCCGGCTCGGAACGGGGTACAGGTGATTCCTTCTATTCCTTTGGAAGAAATAATTCCATATATTCATTGGACCTTCTTTTTTAGTGCCTGGAAACTGAATGGGCGTTTCTCGGAAATTGCGCAGATCCACGGCTGTGACGCTTGTCGTGCCGCCTGGCTGGCCGAATTCTCGGAAGCGGACCGGACGAAGGCGTCGGAGGCTATGCAGTTATACAAGGATGCTGTTAAGTTGTTGGATCGCTTGGTTGAGATGAAAGCCGAGTATTGCAAGGCGGTTTATGGTTTCTTCCCGGCAAATGGTGATGGGGATAATATCCGTGTGGGTGAAGTCTTGCTTCCAGTTTTGCGTCAACAGGCGAAAAAAGAGGAAGGAATCTATAAGTCGTTAGCCGATTATGTGATGCCAGTATCGGAAGGGCGTACGGATTATGTCGGCGCTTTCGTGGTGACGGCCGGTACCGGCGCCGAATCTCTGAAAGAACGGTTCGAGCAGGAGGGAGATACCTATAATTCCATGTTGTTGCAAACCTTGACCGATCGTTTGGCCGAGGCTACGGCCGAATATCTCCATGAAAAGGTCCGTAAGGAATATTGGGGATATGCTCCGGATGAATCGCTTTCCATCTCCGACCTGTATAAAGTGAAATATCAGGGAATACGTCCGGCTATCGGTTATCCTTCATTGCCGGACCAGCTTTTGAACTACACGTTGGATAAGTTGTTAAATATGTCACAGATCGGTGTCCGGTTGACGGAAAACGGCGCTATGTATCCGACGGCGACGGTGAGCGGCATTTATATTGCACATCCGGATTCCCAATATTTCATGATTGGTAATATTGATGAAGAACAGATGAAAGATTATGCCTGTCGCCGGAATCTGTCGGAAGCGGAAGTGAAGAAGTTATTGAATAAAAACATTTCAAATTGAAATATATACGCTGGATAGTCTTGTCTCTCCTTCTGGCCGGTATCTGGTGCGCCATGCGTTCGCCGGATATGGGAGAGGCGTATGCCCGGAATGTATATCCTTATATATCGGGTGCTTTGTCCTGTTTTTCTTCTCTATTTTCTTTTTCGATAGGTGATTGCCTGATATACGGTAGTATGGCCGGTTTGCTTGCTTATCTGGTTTATGCCATTGTGAAGAAACGTTCCTGGCGGGCGACAGCCGGACGGATGTTCGAATATTTGTTGTGGATATATGTCTGGTTTTATCTGGCTTGGGGATTGAATTATTTCAGGAAAGACTTTTTTACACGGACGGAAATCCCGTATGCGGCTTATTCAGCCGACGCTTTTCGTTCGTTCTTATCCACTTATACAGATTCGTTGAATGCGTCCTTTGTGCCTGTCGAAAAAATAGATAAGGCCCTCGTCGCAGAGGAAGTGAAAAAGGAATATCATGAAATTGCCGGGCGTTTCTCTTTAGTCAGTCCTGCCGGGTATTTGCATCCGAAGCCGATGTTAATGCCCTTTTTGATGAGTGGAGTGGGGGTATTGGGGTATATGGGACCGTTTTTTACCGAATATAATCTGAACCCTGATCTGCTCCCGGTCCAGTATCCGTTTACTTATGCACATGAAATGGCGCATGTGTTAGGAATATCCAGCGAGGCGGAAGCGAATTTGTATGGTTTTCTCGTCTGTTCCCGTTCCGGAGTGCCGGAAATCCGGTTTTCGGCTTATTTTGCTTTGTTGCCTTATGTGTTGAGCAATGCCTACGGCTTATTGTCGGAAGAGGAGTTTAATGAATGGAAAGAGACGATCTCCCCCGAGGTAAAAGATCTTTACAACCGGAAAGTCGCTTACTGGGAGAATTTGTACAGCCCATTTATAGGCGAGATCCAGAGTACCGTTTACAACTGGTTCTTGAAAGGAAACAACATTTCCTCCGGCCGGAAGAATTATTCGGAAGTGGTGGCATTATTGATGGCGCTGGGAAATACGTCCGGAGAGATTTGAGTCCTTGCTGTTTCCATATTGCCTAATTCGAATTAAATCACTACCTTTGCGGCAATTTTTGAGAAGATAGATAAATATAACGCATATGAGTAAGAAATTTGCCGAATACTCGAAACTTGACTTGTCGAACGTCAATAAAGAGGTGCTGAAGAAATGGCAGGATGGCGACATCTTCCATAAGAGTCTTGAAATCCGCGAAGGACATCCCTCGTTTGTCTTTTATGAAGGTCCTCCTTCTGCAAACGGTATGCCTGGTATTCACCATGTGATTGCCCGTTCGATTAAGGATATTTTCTGCCGTTATAAGACCATGAAAGGATATCTTGTCAACCGTAAGGCGGGATGGGATACACACGGACTTCCAGTAGAGCTGGGAGTTGAAAAAACATTGGGTATCACCAAAGAAGATATCGGCAAAAAGATCTCTGTGGCCGAATATAATGCCGCCTGCCGCCGCGACGTGATGAAGTTCACGAAGGAATGGACGGATCTGACACAGAAGATGGGATATTGGGTCGACCTTGAAAACCCGTATATCACTTACGACAATCGTTATATCGAAACATTGTGGTACCTGCTGAAGGAACTGTATAAGAAAGGATTGCTTTACAAAGGGTACACGATCCAGCCGTATTCGCCGGCTGCCGGAACGGGGCTTAGCTCGCATGAGTTGAACCAGCCGGGGTGTTATCGCGACGTGAAGGATACGACTTGTACGGCTCAGTTCCGCATTCTCGATCCGAAACCGGAGATGGCGGGATTTGGCGAACCGTTCTTCTTGGCATGGACCACTACTCCGTGGACTTTGCCTTCCAACACGGCTCTTTGTGTGGGTCCAAATTTCACTTATGTGGCTGTTCAGACCTATAATCCATATACAGGTATGCCGATGACGGCTGTTTTGGCTAAGGACTTGTTGAATGTGTATT
>OGQW01001090.1_pt1 | contig 17668 bp, 18 predicted proteins | sample 1553301 | NCBI WGS metagenome assembly OGQW01 (sample SAMEA2579974, study PRJEB22360) | human gut metagenome
GGCAGTTCCCCCCGTCGTAGTTACAGCACTCATGCACCAGCCGCCGCGCCCGCCGGTGCTGGCGGTAGTCCATTCTCGGTAACTTATCGCTCATGGCTCTGCTCCTTTCTGCGGTGGAGTTCCTCCCGGCGCAAAATCTGGTCGATGTTCCGCTTGACGGTCTGCAATTCCTTGAACCGCTGTTTCTGTTCGTGATAGGTGTTATACAGGCCGTCTTTCTCGGAGATAAGCTGCTCGATCTCGGCCTGCAACGCTTTCCGGGCGGGCAGCTTGGTAATGCCATGCGCCTTGAAATACCGGGCTGCTGCGTCGGCTATGATAAAATCGCTCTCATGGGCCTGCCGGTATGCGGCGCGGGCTTTCTCGGATTTCTGCGCTTTCAGCCCGTCGCGGGCGGGCTTGGTCTTGGCATAGGCAAGTACCTGTTGCTGCAACTCCTTTTTCCCTTGCAGCTTCGTTTCCAGTGCTTTCAGTTCGCCGCTGGTCTGGCGCATTTCCTGATAGGCGGTATCAACGGCGGCTTCTAACTGCTCCGGGGAAGTGAAGCCGTATTCCTGATACACATTCAGCGTCGCGGCCATTTGTTTGAGGTTGTGCATGGTCGCCCAGCGTTCATAGCCCCGGCCTTTGCCCTCGGCCATTTTCTGCTCAATATCCACAAGCTGCTGCACACCGTCCTGTTTCGGGGCGGTTTGAGGGGATTTTGTGGGCTGTATGCCGGTTTTCCCATGCCGGGGGTATTCGGGTATGGCTGCGGCCTTTTCTGTGGCTCTGGCGGCGTTCTGCTCCAAAACGGCAAAGACAGCGGCGCGGTCAAAATCGTCGCCCAGCTTCCGGGCGGTAATTGGCTTTGTCCTGTCCGGCGTGAGGTAGGAAAGCCGCCCCCGGCTCTCCTTGACGGTCACACCCTCCTGCAGCAACAGAGAGGAAAACTCGTCAAAGCTGGCGGCGGTGGCAAGGGCTTTCCGTAGGGTCTGCCGCAGCTTCTCCTTGTTCGTTTCAAACTTGGTCTGCCGGGGCGTGATACCGCCTGCAATCATGGGGGCGTTCTGCTTGTCCAGCGCGGCCTGTCCCTTTTTCTGCGCCCAATACTCCCGGTCGGTGACGCGGTTCTTGCTGCCGTTCAAGAGGTCGATTTGGTAAAGCCCCTCCCGGTGGCACATTTCCATGACTTCGGACTTGAAGTAGCGCAAGGCCGCGTCGGTACAGCGGTGCTTGCAACCGGCTTTCGTGTCGGCTGGCCTGTCCATGTAGGGCAGGAACGGCACTTCCTCAATCCGCAGGCTGTTAATGACGATATGCACATGGATATTGCCGCTGTGGTTATGCCCGTCCGGGTGGGTGCATACAAGGGCTTGGTGGCCGGGGAAATGTTCAGCGCAAAACTTCTCGCCCAATGCCTGCGCCCGGTCTACGGTCAAGCCGTTGTCCGGGCCGTCCCGTGGGTCAAAGCTGATGATATAGTGGTGGCTTTTCACATCTTCCCGCCGCTGGTTCTTCCCATAGCGGAGATTTGCCCGCATACAGGCAACGGCAAAATCCTCCCCGCCGCAGTTCAGCGTGGACAGCCGGTAGTCCTCGCGGGGGATAAGCCTGCCGGTTTCATCAAGGACGGGCTTCATGGTAAACTCGTCATGCTCGAAAAGCAGGTATTGTTCGGCGGCTCCGTAGTCGGCATTTTTAGAGTTGATATGCTTGAGTGTTGCCAACTGCGTCACCTACTTTCTGTAAGACTTCATACTTGAGGGCGGCAAGGTCGGCTATGGCGGCGCGTACCTCGCCGGACAGGGCGTTGTAGGGTGCGCCGTACTCGTTCAGATACCGGGCAATCTGATTGAGGTTGCCGCCGATCCTGCCGTACTCGGCTGTCAGCTTCCCGACAGCGGAAAGCAGTTCGTCATTGACCGCTGACACATGGATAACGGGGCGTATGGTGGTGCGCCGTATCGCCTGCCGGAGAAATTCCGACTGGCTGATACCATAGGGCGCAAGCCGCGCTGTGAAGTCGGCGTATTCATCTTCGGACAGCCGGGTTTTCACAACGCGGCTGCGGTGGGGCGTGTTGTATTTCTTTCGCATGGTGTGACCTCCTTTCTCGCCCGTAAGGGCGCATGAGCAGGGTTTGGGGAAGGCACTCCCCAACAAGTTTCCCGCGAGGGGCAAAACTGCAGAATTGCGGATTTTGGCACCGTGGTAGAAACTTGCTCTCCGTGACTGCAAACTTTCTCTCACTTCCGTCCGCCACTTTTTCGGAAAATCGCAACCAGAAAAATTCATTTCTCCTTTGCCTACTACTCGTTCATCAAGAGCCGGTTTTGGCAAGCTGCTTTTCTTTTTCTGCTACTAATAATCCGGCAAAGGACATTCCTGCCCGTTTTCGCTAAAATGGCGACAGACACCGAACTTCCTACCTGATGCCGGAGAAAGCCTTTTTCACTCTCTGTAATACAAAAAAACGAGAATTGGCAACCGGGCAGACAGAAAATTTTCCTGTTCACTCTTAACACCACCGCCTTGCCTGTTCTGCCAAAAATGGGCGCAAAAAAACACCACGGATTTCAAAAAATCTGTGGTGTTGCCGCTTGGTCGATATTCAATTTATATCAGCAGAAAACAGTAATTTATATCTGAATACTTTTAACAAATGTAATTGATTCGGGTGTTGCATTTAGTGATTCGTAATATTTGTGTTTTGCAAGAATACTATGCAATTTCCCCCTATAATGTGGTTCGCATATTTCTTTTGCGATGGCAAGCGACCTTTTGGCTTCATCAGTCCTTCCGTGATGTAAAGAAATTATGATGTTCGCAACAGCTAATCTAAATTCACTGTTTACAAATGCTCTTGAAAACTCATCAGTTGCTAAATAACAAGAGTAATAATCTTCCAGTTCGGCTGAGTAACAAAAGGAATCTATATGCAGTTTCACCCATAAAAGATCTTTGGACAGTTCATTTACATATTCTTCTCGGTTTAATTCAAGGGCATCTTTCGCTAACAAATAGGATTCGTAAGCCTTTCGATAATTTCTTGCTTTTTCATAGATATGTCCTATATACAAATAAGAGGTGTATGTGGAAAACCAGCCATCTTCAAAGTTTTCAAGTCCATATTGTATTAACTTAACAGCCTGTTCAGCATATTCATCGGAGAATTGAATGGCTGTTGTATAACAATGTTGGCGTTTTAGAAGATTGCCTCGAACTCGTTTTAACAACTTTCCATATTCAAGAAAATCTTCATCGGTCATTCCGTGCTTGATGATTTTTTGTTCAAATTCATCTATTTTACTCATTCCATCACCTCACGAACTTCAAATTACATAAAATATTAATTGTAGCACTTGCGGGGTATTTCATAGTGCTTTTTCTACATTTATTCCCATCATGGTCGGGAGCGACAGCATTTTAGGATGTTGCTCCCTTGATTTCCTGTCAGCAAAGGCGGGCGGGGCTGTCAACGGCGGGCACAGCCCGTTCATCTTGACCGTTGACTGGCTCGGCTGGCTTTGCTATTTCCCCGACAAACGGGAATTGTCGTATCATAAAACGGAGTATCTTATTTTGTCATTTAACATCAAGTTTATACGCTATTCGCACTTGATTGCAATACGCATGGAATATCCTGTCCGCCTCGCTGTCCGTATCCATCCCACCCATATGTGACTCCAAATATTTCTTTACGATTTTGGGAAGGGTAGGTAGCCAAGTCCCGCCCATTTCTGAAAGGATCAATTCCATCCGCTTCTTCCCCGAGGCTCCATGTACACCGGATATAAATGGAAAATATGTGTGGGATATATCGTAGTGGCGAATCGGTTCTCCAAACAGTTTCCCACACGACTCGTAAAGCTGTATAAAATCATCCAGTGAACGCATCGCGTCCATCTCGGGTAGCAGACCGTTTACGATACTGCTTTTTAACGCTTCAAATTGGGGGAGAAACTGGCGCTGGTAATATTTTTCTTTCAGCACATCGTCCTCCGTATACCAGTAAGCGATAGAACACCAACGAAACCCTCTATATGGGTTCTCATACTTTGCGCCGTTCGGCCCATCCGAGCCAAAGCTCACGATGGGCCGCGCATCAAACACTGGGCGATAGCTTACCCAGGGGCGCAGCTTACTGACCTCGACCTTGAAATAAAATTCCTGCAGCAGGCCGCCGCGCTCTCTGATATATGCGGTCGGGCCGCACAAGACAAATCCATATTCGTATAGGATAGGTCGCAGTTCCTTGCGGATCAATTCCCGCTGCGCCTTTTTGAAATCAAATTTTCCGCCTTCCATTTTGTTTTATTCCATCCTCTTTATCTTGCCAACTTCCGATTTGTCGCTTCGTTTATTCTTCCGTTTTGCGGCGGATTACCTTTTTCATTCCCGGCAAGAAGCTAAATTGGTTTACATTCTTTTGCGCCGTTTATAGAGCAGCAGCCCATTGACCGCAAGCCATACCAGCAGATAGGCCGCAGATACCCCGGCAATCGTCCAATAGGTGCGCTTCTGTCGGGTTTCGTAGGTCTGTGGGGTTTCGTCTGCGCCGATGGTGATGTAGCCGTCCTCATCAGGGATGGACAGAACACGGCGCTCTATCGGCTCGTCCGCTTCCAAAATACTCTGTGCGGTGCTTTCCACAGAGCCAGACTCGTACTTGTACTGATAGCCGCTCCCGTCCTCCGCCCGATAGCGCACGATGTAGACAGTCGTAGTGGGATGATTGCGCTTCTGCCGCCCGGTAGCGTGGTTCTCCCTCTGTACAGGATAAACTTCCTCCGGCACAAAAATGTGAACACCCATGTCCTCATAAGCTGACGCAGGCCGGATAGAGGACAGGTTCCGCAAACTGAAATAAAGGCATAGCGCCGCCCCAATCAACAGCATGATCCCAACGGCAAAAGCGATAGGTTTTAGTTTTGCCATGCGCTCACCTCCGTTTCTTTTTCACTGATAAATGGGAAGCTATTGTTTTTTAATTGTCCAACTATCATCTCGGTTTTTTCTTTGGGCATAGTAGCCGCAAGGCATATCCGCTAAAACGCCGACAGAATGATCAAAATCAAAAACCCATCTCAAAGATACTAATTTTGCTTCATCTGTTGTATGTACTTGTCCACATAGAAACTGCCACATTCCATCGTCTTCATCGTGCGATACATACAAAATAGGGGACTTACTCTCTATTATGTGACAACAAATAATTGCAGCAGTATTCGGTGCGTCATAAAAAGGAAATTCCATATTTATTGCTCCTTCAAATTCCGATTTATCGCTCTATCCCTTGTTCTTTTCTGGCCTCCGGGCCAAGAGCTGGAAGTACGCTGCCACCAATCCTGCCAAATCGCAGATATGGGTTTGCGAGTAGCAATAGGGCGAGTTGGCTCGATGATCTCTCCGATAAAGGCGTATTATTATAGCACTACGGCTTGCCCGTTGGGATAATCTCCAATCCATGCGCAAGGGAAATATCATCTTTATAAATTTCAAGTATGGTATTTATGTCTATAGCCCAAATTTTTCCCAATCTTTAACTGACTCAATAACGGGTATCCAGCTATCAATTTCAAATTTTTCTTTTATAGGTGGTTCCTTATATCCGTCTACTATAAGCGTTCCACTACATTTTATATGAGCTTTATCAGAGTCTATTTCAAGAATTTCTAATTTGTAATCAGCTAAAGGTTCAGGTTCATAAATATAAAATGAATCTTCTCTATCATAGCTTTCATCTGTTGTCATTACCGAAAAAGATTCTCCCACCAAATCTGCAATTGATTCTTTTTTAGTGTCTATTGGATTTATGCAAAGAGAAGGTAATATTTCCTCTCCATTATAATCTCCCTTAGCAAATCCTATATCTACAGACCATGACGGCGCTTCATCTTCATTTCTCTTGAAATACATAAGACTACTCCGCCTATGAGTCCAATCATCTTCAAATACAAACTTTCCAATTTTTAACATGGCGCACTCCTATATTTTCCGATTTTCTGATCTTCTTAATCCACAATACATTCCAATTTATTGCTTGCATTATATTTCATTTTAGCACTCTGGAAATAATATTTCTACCAGTCAATTATGAAATATTTTACAGAATAATGGGGTGGCTATCTGCTCTCTTGTTTGTGCTACTTTACGACACATGAGCATTGGCGCCAGGGTTGTCGTTGCCGTAACCTTCCAACAGGTTGATGACACCCCAGATACCAAGACCAGCGCCCAGAGCGATAACGAGAGTCTGAAGAACGGTAATTGCCTGTTCAAAAAATGCCATATAGTTTGTTAGCCGGAATCTGATTAAAAAATAGGTTTGTCATGTTTCATAGGCATACAAAAGCCGGAACAATCTGCCGCCCGGTTTCCGGGGGCATGATTCCGGCTGTCCTCCTTTTTCATTATTTTTCTTGCGATTGTCCGCTTTGTACGCCAATGGCCTCAACAGAGGCAGTTGCGGCAAATAGATACGATCACTCCTTTCTCAGCGGAACCGTATTACACGCCCTCCGTGTCTACTTCATATACATCGCAGACCTCATCAGGCTTGAGTTTTAGTCTGGCAGACAAAAATGCTTCAATATCAAAGGTATTTCGCTTGTCTGCATCAGCTGTGTATTTGAAATTAGGGTGTCTGGTAATGTCATACTTGTCTGAAAGAAACGGACGCACACCGCGCAACTGCAAGATGCACTTGCCGCCATCCATAACTGCCAGCTCGTCCTGGCTCATCAGCTCTTTGCCACAATGTCAAGTGGTAAATTCAAAAAAGGACAAGCACTATCAAAGAAAGCAGTCTTTCATAGTGCTTGTCCTTTTCTTATTCATGTTTTCTGCCTTGCATTGTTCGAAACGCAGAACTATAATATACTCGATGGAGGTGCGAAATGGATTATATGACATTGAAAGAGGCCGCTGAGAAATGGAGCGTGTCACCTCGTAGGGTAAATTATTATTGCGCTGGTGGTCGTATCCCCAGCGCTGTAAAGATGGCCGGTGTTTGGCTGATTCCCAAAACTGCGGAAAAGCCGATTGATGGCCGGACGAAACAGGGAAAGGAACAGAAGCATGAGTAAGATATTACTTTTGGAAGATGATTTGAGCCTGATCAACGGGCTTTCCTTTGCGTTCAAGAAGCAGGGATTTGAATTGAATATTGCCAGAACGTTGAAAGAAGCGGATGCGCTGTGGGCGGATGGCAGGTATGATTTGTTGGTACTGGATGTATCCCTGCCGGACGGCACCGGCTTTGAATTTTGCAAACGGGTGCGGCAGGTTTCCAAGGTGCCGATCATCTTTCTGACCGCTTCGGACGAAGAAACGAGTATCATTATGGGGCTGGATATGGGCGGCGACGACTATATCACCAAGCCCTTCAAGCTTGGAGTCCTGGTTTCACGGGTCAATGCCCTGCTTCGCCGTGCAAAGGATTTCAGCGCAACGGACACAGAACTGCAATCGAACGGAATCAAGGTTCTTTTGCTGCAGGGTCAGGCTTTCAAAAATGGGGAGCTGTTGGATTTGACCGCTGCTGAATACAAGCTGCTGTGCCTGTTTATGCGAAACCCCAATACGGTGCTTACCAAGGAGCAGATATTAGATAAACTGTGGGACTGCGACGGAAATTATATCGACAGCAGCACCCTCACCGTGTATATGCGGCGGCTTCGCATGAAGATTGAGGATAACCCCAGTGACCCGCAGATGCTCCTGACCGTCCGTCGCATGGGCTATAAATGGAATGTAGTAGGGTGAGGCAGCCTATGAAAATACTTGCAAATAAGGATATCAGAAATCTGTTTCTTGCGGTATCGGTTATCTGGGCAGCATCCCTCCTGCTGGCACAGGGCTTTTTATGGCTGCGCTATCAAAGGCTTTCTTTGTGCCTGCTGTTTATTTTTTTGTTGGCAGCGGCGGCTATATGGGTGGTTTGCTGCTCCTATTTCAAAAAGCAGAATAAGATCATGGAACAGGCGGTATCCCAGATCAATGTGTATCTTGACGGGGATAGCAACGCACGTATTGAATGCGACAGTGAGGGGGAGCTATATCGGCTGTTCCATTCCGTCAATTCCCTGGCGGCGGTTTTGAACGCCCACGCAGATAACGAGCTTCGGGAAAAGGAATTTTTGAAAAATACGATCTCCGATATTTCCCACCAGCTGAAAACACCGCTGGCGGCACTGAATATTTATAATGGCCTGCTTCATGAGGAAGATATAGAAGCGTCCTCCGTGAAAGAATTTGCTGACCTGTCTGAGCAGGAGCTTGACCGCATGGAAACGCTGGTGCAGAGCCTGCTGAAGATCACAAGGCTGGACGCCGGTTCCGTCACGCTGGAAAAGGGGGCCGAGAATGTGGCGGATATGCTGCGGGATGTTGAGCTGCATTTCGCATACCGGGCCAAACAGGAGCATAAAGAACTTGTCCTGTCCGGCCCGGAGGAGGTCCTTCTTTTCTGCGACCGCGACTGGCTGACCGAGGCCATTGACAACATCGTGAAAAACGCCCTCGACCATACGGAGAGCGGCGACGCGGTTCATATTACATGGAAAGCTCTGCCCAATGCCGTTCAGATCGCCGTAAAGGACAACGGCTGCGGCATCCATCCGGAGGACCTGCACCATATTTTCAAGCGGTTCTACCGCAGCCGCTTTTCCCAGGACAAGCAGGGCATCGGGCTGGGCCTGCCGCTGGCAAAGACCATCGTGGAAGCCCATAGCGGCACGATTGAGGTGGACAGTGAACTTGGAAAAGGCACGACCTTCACCATGAATTTTTTAATTCCTACAAAATTGTAGGCTGAGTGTAGGGTTACAGTAATATTTCGGTGCTATCCTTTCCTCATAGGCAGGAAAAACAAAAGCAGCCCGCCTATTTCGCAAAACATGAAGAAAGAGGTATATGCACGATGAATTTATTAGAGGTCAAAAACATTTGTAAGACCTATGGCAGCGGAGAAACCGCAGTCAAGGCTTTGAAGGATGTCAGTTTTTCCGTTCCCAAGGGGGAATATGTGGCCGTCGTGGGGGAATCCGGTTCCGGCAAAAGTACGCTGCTGAACATGATCGGCGCGCTGGACACGCCCACGACCGGCAAGGTGCTGATCGACGGTAAGGACATTTTTGCCATGGACGAGCGCAAGCTGACGGTATTCCGCCGCAGGAACATTGGCTTTATCTTTCAGGCGTTTAACCTTGTGCCGGAGTTAACGGTGGAGCAGAACATCATCTTCCCGGTGCTGCTGGACTACCAGAAGCCGGATAAGAAATATCTGGAAGAACTTCTTGCGGTACTGAACCTGAAAGAGCGCCGGAACCATCTGCCCAGCCAGCTCTCCGGCGGACAGCAGCAGCGTGTGGCGATTGGCCGTGCGCTCATTACCCGGCCAGCCCTGATCCTGGCTGACGAGCCGACCGGCAATCTGGACACCCAGAACAGCAGCGAGGTCATTGCCCTGCTGAAAGAAGCATCCAAAAAGTATGAGCAGACGATTATTATGATTACCCACAACCGTAGTATCGCGCAAACGGCTGACCGGGTATTGCAGGTATCGGACGGTAACCTCACCGATTTTGGGAGGTGCCGGGAATGAAAAGCTATTTAAGCCTTGTGCCGATCTCTGCAAAGGTGCGGAAACGGCAGAATCGGATGACCATTCTGTGTGTCATTATTTCGATATTTCTGGTGACAGCAATTTTTAGCGTGGCGGATATGATGATTCGAACCCAAAGCGACCGAATGACCGGCAAAAACGGAAGTTGGCACATAGAGTTGGACGGCATTTCTCAAGAAACAGCCCTGAAAATTGCGGGGCGGGATGATGTGGTTTCGATTGGTGCAGTTACGATATTTAACCCGGACGGAGAACTGCCCTACCGCATGGACGGAAAAAGGGTTGTACTTTATGGTATTGATGAATCCTATCTGACAATGAATTCAACTGGTGCCGCCGAAGGACGCTTTCCGCAGGGAATGGGCGAAATCATGCTCAGCAGCAATGCAGCGCGTGTCCTTCAAGTTGCAGTTGGGGACACTGTTACACTACGTACGCCGTCCGGAGACTGGGATTTTACAGTGTCCGGTTTGGGCGGTGTGGAGGAAAGCTACTATTCCGGGCAATATTCTTTGATGGATGCCTACCTGCCGCGCACAGCATTTGCAGCGCTGATGGAGCAGAACAACGTCCATAATCTTCAAACGTCATATTATGTCCAGTTTACCAGCGCGTCTAAGGCAGCTAAAGCAATCCCGGAACTGACGGCACAGCATAACCTGCCGGAAAATGCTGTCTCAGAAAACACCGGTGTGATGGCTATCGCCGGACAAAGCGATAGCAGCGCCGCAAAAAATGTTTACAGCCTTGCCGCAGTTCTGTTTGTGCTGGTTCTTCTGGCAGGTGTACTGATGATCTCCGGCAGCATGAACAGCAATCTGGCACAACGAATCCAGTTCTTCGGAATGATGCGCTGTATCGGCATGAGCAAATCTCAAATTATCCGATTTGTCCGTTTAGAAGCGCTTAACTGGTGCAAAACGGCTGTGCCCGTAGGCGTTCTGCTTGGCACACTTGCCAGCTGGAGCATTTGCGCGGCGCTGCATTATGGCATCGGTGGCGAGTTTTCCACAACACCGGTTTTTCAAATCAGTCCTGTAGGTTTAGTCAGTGGCATCGTGGTCGGTATCGTGACCGTCCTGCTGGCGGCAGAGTCACCGGCGCGACGGGCGGCACGGGTCTCACCTGTGGCGGCGGTCTCCGGCACGGGAGAGAATCTTTCCGCTTCGCGTCATGCTTCAAACTATAGCTTTGGAAAAATCGAGTTGTCGTTGGGAGCCCATCACGCCATTGCCGGTAAAAAGAACCTGTTTTTAATGACATCTTCTTTTGCACTCAGTATTGTTTTGGTGCTTTGCTTTTCTGTACTGCTTAAATTTGCCGGCTTGCTTTTGCCCGGTCAAGCTCCGTGGCAGCCGGATATTCTCTTGAACGGGTACGGAAACGAACAGGTATTGTCCCGCAGTATGGCAGAACAGCTGCGTGCGATTCCGGGTGTTGGGTATGTCTGGGGCGCAACCGGTCTTACCAACACTCCTGCCAGCAGTCCGCAGAAAGAGGTAGAGCATGTGGTGCTGGGTTCCTACGATGATTTTATGATGGAAAAAAGCAGGGATCTCGTTGTAGCAGGCAGGATGGCCGATCAGGCAGCCAGCAGCAACGAAGTCATGACGATCTATAATAAAAACAACCCGTTGAAGGTTGGAGATACCGTTTATATAAGCGGAAGAGACCTTACCATTGTGGGGGCTTTTTCGGAGGGAATGTTCCCGGATGATGTTACAGTCATCTGCCCACAGGCGCTATTTGACCGTCTGGTCGGAGCGCAGAACTATAATATGATCGGCGTTTTGCTGAACGATTCAGCAACAGAGCAGACTGTAATGCAAATTGCCCACCTTGCAACAGACGAGATCATTGTATCGGATGTGCGAGAGCGTAATTCGCAGGAAGCTGCTACCTATCTGGCTTCCAGAATTGTCGTATATGGTTTTCTGGCGATTATTGGACTGATTTCTCTTTTTAATATTGTCAACAGCATTTCGATGAGCGTTTCTGCCCGTACAAAGCAGTATGGCGTCATGCGTGCAATTGGAATGGATGGCAGTCAGCTTACTCGGATGGTTGCTGCGGAAGCCTTTACCTATGCTGTTTCCGGGCTGATTGTCGGCTGTATTGCCGGTCTGCTGCTGAGCCGTATGCTGTACGCTCGACTCATTACACGCTATTTTGGCATGACATGGCATCTGCCAGGAATGACGCTCTGCCTTATCATTCTATTCGTATTTGCTGCCGCAGCTCTTGCGGTTCATGCCCCAGCGAAGCGGATTCGAAACATGGCAATTACTGAAACAATCAATGAATTATAATTGCAATCCACTTTGGAAAATTTAATGTAACATCTGCCGGACGACGGCAAAGAAAAAATCCCCATCCCTCATTGATTGAGAGATGGGGATCACTGATTATTCTGTAATCTCCGGGATTTCTCCGACAAAGTTATAAATGATCCTGACTTCCTGCACTTTCTGTCCGTCAATCTTCTTGACTTCACCCACCAGAATCTTGCTGATGAGCCGGTTCAGCACCGCCTCGTCCAGTTCTTCAATGGCGGCGTAGCGCCGGATTTCCCGGATAAAGGTGCGGACTTCGCTTTCCTGTTCGTCAGAGTGTCGCATCATCAACATCAGGTCTTGCAGGCGCTTCTGGTTGGCTTCCTGCTCCTGTTCCAGCGCCGCCGTCAGCTTCATAAAACGCTGCTCGGTCAGTATCCCTTTAGCCTTATCGGTGTAAAGGCTCAGGAACATCCCGTCAATCTCCTGATTTCTGGCTTCCAGCCGCTGGCGTTCTTTCTGCGTCTGGGAAGCGTCTATCAGATACCGGCGCTCCATCCGGCTGCTCAGTCGCTGATAAAATGCGTCGGCATCTTTGAGAGCCTGTGCCGCCAGTTCCTGAATGTCCTTCAGAACAAGGTCATACAAATCCCTTGCCTCGATCTTATGGCTGGTGCAGGCGTTCTTGCCCAGCCGGTTGTAGGTCTGGCAGATATAATACGCCTTGTCAATCGGCTCCCGCATCTCGCCGGTAAAACGGTTTTTTCCGGTTCTGCCCACCTTTTCATACCGCACCTGCATGGACTTTCCGCAGGTAGCACAGTAAATGATACCGTGGAACAGGTTATAGAAGGGACAGGAGTTGCCTTTCATAATGGTAGGTCTGCGGTCAATGATTGACTGCACCTGCTCCCATTCTTCCGGGGAAACGATTGCTTCATGGCAATCCTCAATGATTTCCCAGTCCTCACGGGGGATAATGTCATAGGTGTTGGAACGAATCCCTTTCTGATGTGTCCGGCAGACCAGATGTGCGCCCTTATAGAATGGGTTTCGCAGGATATGACTGATCCTTGCACCGCCCCACGCATAATAGTTGACGTCACATTCCGTATTGCTCTTTACCCTCGTGATAGGAACCTTGTCATCCATGAGCTGCTTTGCGATCCGCATACAGCCCCAGCCGTCCAGCGCCATGTCATAGATTTTTCGGATCACCGGCGCCGTCTCCGGGTCAAGGATCAAATGCCCCCGGTCATCCGGGTCACGCATCAATCCGAGAGGCGGCTGCCCACCACAAAACTTTCCCTGCCGGGAACGGGTCATACGCCCCGCCAGCACCTTTTTGGAAATATCCCGGCTGTACATATCATTCAGGATATTCTTAAAGGGCGTGATGTCCATTTCCTGGCGGGTCAGGCTGTCAACTCCGTCTGTAATGGCGATATATCGTACATTGTGTTTGGGGAAAAAGATTTCGATATAGCTGCCGGCCTCGATATAATTTCTGCCCAGTCTGGACAGGTCTTTTGTGATGACACAGTCAATCTTTCCCGCCTCAATATCAGCAATCATACGCTGAAAGGAAGGGCGGTTGAAGTTGCGGCCTGTATAACCGTCATCCACATAATACTCATACTGGAACATCCCGTTTTTTTCGGCAAAGTCCCGGAGCATAAGTTTCTGGTTGCTAATGCTCATGCTCTCATTATCGCTGCCATCGTCCAGAGAGATACGGCAGTAAAGCGCTGTGATTTTTTGATTGACTTGTTTTTTCCTGCTCATAGTGTTCTCCTTCTATGAACAGGGACACGATACCATTATAATACCATGTCCCCGTTCCTGATTCAACCGCTTTACGCCGCTTTTTGTGCCATTTCCCGATGTTCTAACCATTCCTCGAAGTGTTCGCAGGTCTGGCGCTCGATCAGTTGCTCAAAGGCTTCCCGCATGGTTTTGTCCCCGGAAAACTCCCGAACCACCACGAACCGGACTTTTTTATTCTGCTTCTTGTTTTTCTCCATAGGCTACCTCCATAGTGTGACAGTCCAGATAACCGTGTGCCGGCAACGAAGTCCGGCAACCAGCCTATAAAAACCTGTAAATGAATATCTGACTGTCAATCTTTGCTTGATAAGTTTTCTTGTAAAATCTCGTTGCTTTCGTTGCCGGACAGAAAATACTTGTGAAAAATCCTTTATTTATGGGCTTTTTCTATATCAAAACCATAGATTTGCCAGCAACGAACCCGGCAACCAACTGGCAACAGACCATCATTCTCAGGCAATCCACTCCTTCGGAAGTTCCAGCTGGCGGCATTCTTCCTCGCTCAGTTCCACAAATCCGCCTTCGTTGTCGGACAGTTCGTTGTCGAAATTGTCACATTCCCAACCCTTTTGCCTGCCGTACCCGGCGAACATCCTGGGATTGGAGAAAGGCTTCCAGCCGGTCACGACTGTGTTCATGATCTCGTTGATATTGTGCAGCTGCCACCGCTTCGGCTGGTCAAAGGTATGCCCCAGCGCCTCCTTGAACAGCTGCTTGGAACAGACCATGTTCCCAGTGTAGTGTTCCAGAAAGCCCTGTATCTGCCCGGCCTCCGTATCCTCCGGCATGAAGTCCTTCTGCACCTCCACCAGCTGACGCTGGATGCTCTTGCTGAATTTCATGGAATACTGTCCGCTGCGGTAAATGGTCATGGCTTCTGCCCACACCTGCAAAAGATAGGCTCTGGAAGCATCCTCGTCCTCCAAAATATGAACCTCCGCATTCTCCGAGTAAATCATGATTGGGAGAAAGCGCCAGTTCCCGGCCCGATCCAGCGGCAGGAAGTCCAATGTGTTGGAAGAACCGCCGAACACACACTGCCGCAGCCGGTCTTTGGGCTGGGATTCATAAGGCGTTCGGTAGGTTTCCTTCTGTCGGCTGATAAAGGAGCGAATTTCTTCAATGCTCTTTGCGCTGCTGGTGGCAAGCATTTCCGACATCTCGATGATCCAGTGGCCTTGCAGCTTCTGGAACACCCGGTCATCGTCCAGCTTTTTCAGGTCATCGGAAAACCACTCGTCCCGGATTGCCAGCAGGCGGAAGAAAGTGGACTTCCCGGCACCTTGGCCGCCTACCAGACAGAGCATTTCCTCATATTTGGAACCGGGACGGAATACCCGGCGGATAGCGCCCAGCAGGAAGTGTTTCAGCATTTCTTCCACATAGTCGCTTTCATCAGCGCCAAGAAAGTGGTGCAGGCAGGAACGGATGCGGGGTGTCCCGTCCCAGACAAGGCTGTTCAGCACATCTTGAATCGGGTGATAGCAATTTTCGTTTGCTACAATGGAAAGTGCAGCTGTGATCTTTTTCTCACTGGTCAGCTCGTAGTTCTGCTCAAAATAGAGGAGAAGATATTTCACATCGGTATCTGTTAAGGCGCTGGTGTTCCTGCGCCAGCCCAAATCCCGTACAATGTCCACCCGGTCGGTCAGGAGATTTAACCGGATAGCATCCCGCAGGAGCGGATCACAGCAGAACACGATCCGGCAGTTGTCGATGGTATTGGCGGTTTTTCCCTTATCGGTGACAGAAAGGCTCTCCCGCACATCTTGGGTGCTCTGTTCCGGCGCTATGGCCTCGGCTGCGCTCATCACAGCCTGCCGGGTGGCTGGCGGTAAATTCTGATATTCGCTGCTCAATTTTCTTCACCTCTTTTCCATACTCAGCAACCACGGAAGCACGTTCTTCTATGCTGTCAGACAGGAGAATATCCAGCAGATATTCGATATATGGCTGCCTGTGCAGAGCCTCCACAAACAGGGGATGCCAGTCATCCTCCGGCTGTTTGGGAGCATATTCTTCTTTCCAGCGTTCCAGCAGACGCAGGTAATCGCACAGCACCCGAAAACATTTCTGCTCTGCCTGCCGGTATCGCACTTCCTCGCTGATTTTTCTTTTGATGATTGTCTTTCGTGGCGGACCATGACCTTTGCTGTCAAGACTGACAGAGAAATCCTCTGCCAGCTTCAAGGCAGCTTCCTTACTGCCCAGTCCAAAGAGGCGGGAAGTGAAATCAATCACATCTCCGTCCCCCTGACAGGCAAAGCAATGGAACCGCCTGTCCACCTTCATGCTGGGATGTCTGTCATCGTGAAAAGGACAACAGGCCATCCCGTTCCGTCCTACTGGAATCCCATAAAATTCCGCAGCCTGTCTTGTCGTGACAGACTGCTTTACTGTTTCAAATACATTCGATTTCCCCACCTCCAAACAAAACAAAAGGCACCCGGTTTCCTCAGAAAATCAGATGCCTTACAACTCCATATCCTGTTTTTTTGTCGGGGCGATCCGCCCCTCACGTTCCCATCGCTCCCGGTTCTTCCGGTCAGCGTCCAATTTGCCTTTCGCCAGCTTCTCTTTGATGGATTCTCTGGCTTTTTTCTTAATCTGCTCTTTGCCAGCCTGCTTGACCTCCGGCTTCAGCAGCACAGCCTGCACCTTTTTGAGAATCTTTTCTGCGGACTGCTGTAATTTTTCCCGTGCCCTTCCCAGTAGGGTATTTGCAATCTTCACCACTTCCGGCGAATTTTTTGCATTGGGGGATACCACGCTCTTTCGGTATTTCTCGATCACTTCCAAATCCTCAAGCTGGGTCTGTTCCCGTACCTTGTCTGTCACGACCTCCACTGCCTTGTCATAGGCCACATCGGAAACATCCTCCAACAGCGTCTCCACATCCTCGATTTTGAGCGTCAGTTCTTCCAGCTTTTGCTCCTGCGCCGCCATCTGTTCTTTCTGCTTCATCAGGATATAATCCTGCTTTTCCAGATAGTCACGCCCACCATAGGACGGCTCCTGTTCCAGATGAAGTCCATGCCGTTTGGCAATGTCAAACAGGATTGTCCGGCAGACTGCATCGAAAGTCTGTTTCCGGTTATTGTGCTTTCCTTTGGGCTGCTCCGGTTTTGGGAGAGGGATACCCAGTTCCTCCAGCGCCTTTTCCTGCTGGGGACACAATTCTCCATACCGATTTTCACAGTCGAACACATGGCGCTCGTGAATATGCGGTGTTCCCTCATCCAGATGGAGCGCCCAGTCTAAAATGTGGATATGAGAACCGAAACGGCGCTCAAATTCTTCATAAAATTCACTGACGATGAGCGCCAGCGTTTCCGGTGAGACGGATTCCTCTATCGTGCCGATCTGGTAGATGCTTTCTTCCGGACAGGTCTTGTTATTTTTCAAGAGGTCATCCACAGTACGGTTGCGCTCAATATGCCGGGTTTTCTCATTCCGGGCGTTCTGGGCATTTACATGGTCGGCATAATGCTCGTAGTAATACATCCGCTCAATTTCCTCAAAGCTGAAATCCGGCTGCTCCGGGTTATCCCGAAAGTCGTGGGTGGTAAATCCCCGGTAGCAGTCCCAGTACACATTTTGTCTGGCACGCTCAGCGTCAATGTGTTCGCTGTTTTCTACATCGAACCGGCGGTCATTGTGACGGGGATTGTAAGTGCCATGCTTCCCGGAGCGCCCATTGTGCCTTGTTAATTTCAAACATTTTTCCTCCTTCCTGCAAAGCTGTTCCGGGCTGGGGAGGGCGGCGAAGCCGCCAAACCTGCGGAATTTTGCGTCAGGTAATACCCAGTACAAGTTGACGCAGGCATCAACTTTCCCTGGGCAAGGCGTTTCACCCTTGACCCGATGGGACTGCCGCCCTCAACCCGCCAAGGCACTTCGTCCTTGACCCGATAATGGCTGGCGGCCCCCTCCCTCCCCACAGCGCGGCGATTTACCA
>OGQW01001105.1_pt1 | contig 17500 bp, 10 predicted proteins | sample 1553301 | NCBI WGS metagenome assembly OGQW01 (sample SAMEA2579974, study PRJEB22360) | human gut metagenome
ACATCGGACTCCTCGAAAGAAACCAGAAGTGTCTTTATCGGAGCTAAAGTCACTCCTACTCAGAAGGAGCATATAAAATCACTGGCCGGGCAATGCAGCATGACCGTAAGTGACTACATATTATCACGTGCGTATAACTTCAAGCCCAAAGCAAGGCTTACGAAAGAAGAAGCTGCTCTGTTGCAGAATCTGGACGATTGTCGGTCAGACCTCATAAAATACACATCCGCCCTACACGGAATGTCCACAAAGCAGCGCATGGCAATGTTCAATCAGATTCCGTTCATGGTCGGCTGGCTCAAGGAACTTGGCAATGTGGCCGAAAATGTCTGCCAGTTCCTGAATGCAGTAAAAGAGAAGAATAAAATTCCGTCTAACCCAAAATCCGAAGAAGAATGATTGCGAAAGCCAAAGCCATATCGCACGGTATAAACGACATCCGTTACATTACCGGCGAATCACAGCACAAGAAACATCCGGAGAAAATCTATCGGGTACTGGACAATCTATTACCCCCAGAAGCGGACGCTATGGGGATATGGAACTCCATGCAGCTGACCCTATCCCAACACCGGCCAATAAAAAACTCCGTTATCAGAATCGAGCTGAGTCCATCGCCCGAACATACCCGATCCTATGACATCGAGGACTGGCAAAAACTCTGGCACGACTTCGCAGAGGAGTTCGACAAACAAGTGATTACCGGTAAGAACGGAAAAGTCCGTTCTTGCCAAACCAATTTAGCTAATAGCAAATACTCGGTTTGGTTGCATACGGAATCCAAAGGTGAAGTCCCCCACCTCCATGCTGCGGTTTGCCGTTTGGATGAAGATGGAAATATCAACAATGACCACAATATTCATCTCCGGGCGCAACGTGCAGCAGAGCGAGTGGCAAAGAAACGTGGCTGGACGACTGCGGCACAAATCCGAAATCGCAACATCCCACAGGTGAACAAGGACTGTATGGAGGTGTTGAGAGCGATGCCGTCATGGTCATGGGATGAGTATAAGAATGCCCTTGCACAGAAAGGCTATACCGTGCATGAACGAGAGGACAAGCAAGGTATTCTCCGTGGTTATGCACTCGTGCATGGGAATACCAAATACAAGGCTTCAGAATTGGGAGTCGGCAGAAATCTTATGATCTCGAAACTTCCTACAACATGGAAGAAACTGCACCACCAGCCGACCACAACCATGAAGAACAATACTCCCCAAGTCGTCCAACAACCAGCAGAACATAAGGCTGTCCCTATTGACTACACCCAATATCGCGCAGACCGTTCAGACATGATTCCCTATACCCTTAACCATGAAGGCAAGGAATACCGATTCTATATTCCGGGAAAAGTGCTTGACTGTTTCAATGACGAGTTCGATTACAGGTTTGTTTCCAACTGTCAGGAACTTACCGATATGGCGGTCACTATTTTTGTAGGAATGCTTGGGACTCAGAATGTTGCAACTGGAGGTGGTGGCGGAAGTTCGCAAAGCGACCTTCCGTGGAGAGACAAGGACGAGGACGATTTGCAATGGGCTCGTAGATGCGCTCGTGCTGCCAGTCGTTCGTTAGGAAAAAAGTCGAAAACAGGATTAAAACGATAAGCCTATGAAACCGAACATGAAAAAGAAATTCGATTTTTCCGCGGAAATGAGTGAAGCGGAAGCCATAAAAGCCACTCCCAAGAATGAATATCTGGAGGAAGAAAAGCAGTTACTCGATATCAACGCAAAGGAACTTGTCAGCCTGAATGACAACGTATATAAGCTGAGAACAGAAGTTGAAAATCTATCCGACTCTATACATGAGTGCAAACCTATTATTTCTGAAGAAATACAGAAGTTAGCAGTAGAATTCGGTGCGACCCTTCTATACAATTTTCTCAGCCAGATTGAGAGCAAATGTAAGGAAGCCGAGCGAAGAATAAAGAAAGCCAGCAATGCCATCCCCATCCCAGATACGGCATTCTACATTTTGATTACCATTGTAGTTGCTCTATCTTCTTTTTTCGTGTGCATGATAGTAGCTAATGCAGAGATTTTGCATTCCGGATTGATTTGGAAGGCTGTTATTGGTTGTATTCTTATGGTTGTTTTGGGGATTGGTATTGCTGTAATTATACAGAAGTTTTCGGACAGGGATAAATAAACGAAAAGTCTCAATCGGATAGGAATGCTATCGGTTGAGACTTTATTTTATTCGTTATCAAACAATCCCTTTTCTTTCCATAACTTTAGTTATAAATTCCTCTATTCTCTTGCATTTGATTTAGTGATTACGTTTATGACTTACACGAAGTTTATCATCATCTTCTCTATATGATGAGATATATCCAATAGTTTTTAGCTTCCCTAAAAGCATTTCATTCATGTGATTATTTTCTATAGTAGCCTTTTTTGATTTATCTGTAATACTTCGATAAGAATCGCCTAAAGACTCTATTAATTCTGTCACAATGTCAAAATCATCTCTAAACTTTTCAACCAAGTCTATCAAAAAAGACAATCGCTCTGGCAAATTAGTAGAGGCGACCAAAATGTTCTTCTCTATGTCATAATCAAATTTTTCAATATTGTTTTTCAACACAGGAAGAGTGATATTTGCCAATTCGTTATCCCACACAATATGAGGAAGAAAATGTTGAACTACACTTAGAGCTTTTTCACCGATTACTCTTGGATTTTTCATAAGATGCTTGTATAGCCTCATATCTGTAGGCAACTCCTCTATTTCTATAATACACTCATCCAAATACTTATCTACATAATAAGTAAGTACATCACTATGATTGTCTCTAATTGTTGTCGTATAATATGTGCTATATGGAAGCATATCAGCACAAAGTAACGACTTAAAATGAGCGTTATCTACACTGTTAATATCCGCATCCTTAAATGTAACTCCATCAAAGATTTTGACAAGTTTATCGTATACCAAAATTTCAAAATCTGATGTCAATAAAGCACTGTGTGCCAGTAGTTCTTTCTGAGTATCATCCAATTCAGATATATCTGTTAATTCATCAATATGTTTGGTAATGAATATTCGCAAACTGGAAATCATTACATTATTCTGACTCTCATAAAATGCATATATCTCAGGCCATGCTGGTATAACTATATCAACTTCAATAGCGAACTCCCACTGTATATTGTTAACATCGGAAAGAGAAACTTTATTCTGTTGCCCAGAAAGGTATTTGCGTTTTGTGTCCTCTGTTATATCCTCAGAATTAATAATTTCAAGAATAATTCCCACACTCTCTTTTTTTGCCGTATCTGTAATAAATACATTATTTAGTGCATTGTCAAAACATTCATCTATATAATCTGATATAGATTTAGCTGATTTACAGCTCCTCAGTATTGTAACATTTAAAGGATAATTATCCAATGTTTCCACCCTCTCATTTCGATAATGAACAAATGCGCATACAACATTTTCTGGTGTCAACATATATGCTTTGTTTTCTACAACATACTCAAGCAAACACCTAGACTCTGCATCTATATCTGTAAAAATCAGTTTTCCATTCGACACTATTTGTTTGATTGTATCAAAACCTATGAGATCTACTCTATGAGATATAAATGCGAAGTGTTTATTCAACCAGTTACGACTTTCTTTGGTGGAATGGTTCAATTCGAGGAATCGTAACCAAGACTCGAATAATTCATCGGAATTCTGTTTCACGAAGATCTTCCATAATCCATCAACGATACTGCCCAAATGGTTGAAAAGCGAGCTTGAATCTTCAACTGATTTATAGAAGTCAATCAAAAAGTCCCACTTTTTATTATGCATAATAACTTGTGCTATCGAATGAAGTTTTGAGTTATTTGCTTCTTCAAGATGCTGACAAATACAATCGACCACCTGAATATTCAATATACTTACATCGTTGTAACATTTATCAGGAATGTTTTTTACGCACTGCCCTACTTTATCTATATGATAGTCATACGGCAAACTATGCCGAAGTTTTAATTCAAGGATAAAATCATGGTCGTGCTTATTAATTGACTTACCAAAAAAGAAAGATATATAATCAAAGTAATCTTCATTTATAAGTCCTTCTTTCAAGAAAACTTCAAGCATTTTAGAGACATTGAGTTCACTAAAAATTTTATGCGTCTGCATATCAACATCCAGCAACAGTTCTTGTATTGGAGTAGCATAATGATTATTACGAGATAATTCTAGTATCTTGATTTGTTCACGATATCTTTTTTCCCCTTCTCGCAAGGCTTCTAATCGCTCATGGTAGGTAAAGGTAGAATTAACTATTTTCTCTATTTGACTGAATTGAATATTGCAACTATCTTCAGATGTATCATAATAATATCTAACACCATAATATGTGTTAGTTTGATGCCTCTTAAAACATTGATATCGAAATGAGGATTGCGATATAAAGGAATTAAATAACGTTTCATTTTCTGCGATATCTTCAAGAGGTATAAAATTGTTTTCGACAAAAAACAAAAAGGCATTATTTTCATTTTGTTTTGATAATTTTCTACGATACCCTTCAATATAAATCAGCCTTAATTCTTTTTCTTGTATGGCATGTGTCGCTTCTAAAGATTGAAGTTTTTTAGTTATTCCATTAATACGCTCGTCAATCTGTCTATTGCGCTCAACCAATAATTCACTTTTCTTATGCAAACAATCATACAAAACACCCTTTCCTTTATGCAGATCAGCAAAATCTTTTGGATGGTAGTTTTTATATACAATCATTGCAAGAAGTTTGTTTTGATCAAGTTTCTCATCAAGTTTTTCTCTATATTGGGCATATTCATTGACAATATTCTTCAGTAATCTCATATCGTCAATGAAAAAAGCCAAACTGTCTATTACCTCGACATTAAGATCTGAATAGCCTTTTATCTCTAGTTCCTCTTTCAGTTTGTCTGCCGAGTTTGAAGAATTGATTATTGGGATTACAGTTGTGATATAATCAAAGAATTTAGTACGTTCTTCATCAAAAAACATATCATCTTTAACCGCATAAATGAACGTAACTTTACGCCCCACAGAGTTTGACTGATTCAAGAGTTGATTTACCTCTCTTAACTTAAGAAAAATATCCGTATTATCAAATCTATCTAAATCTTCTATAATCACAACATTATAATCAGTAACCTCAAAGAAATAGACAATCTCATCCATGTGCTTATTGAAAACGGATGTATCTTCCTCGTTTTCTTTCAATTGAATCTCTCCATTCTTTAGATTTAACTTATTCAGTTTACTATTACTCAATGATTTGACAGTCTTTTGAACGAATATTATTGTTGCAACAAATATATATGATAGAGCAAAAATATCAGACCATTTATTTAATACTGGATTACTTAAGCGATTGCAAATCCAATCCACCTCCAAAAATGATGGTTCAAATACAATAATTAAGGCAACAATATAAAATATTATTGCAAAAGATAAAGCATATTGAGCCCAAGTTGATTTATGATAAATCCTTTTTAATCTGGAGTTATAAAGCGTCTCTTGTTTTTCTTTATAAATAAGTTGTTGAAGAATGCTGTATTCAATACGATTATTCATCGTATCAATATCTATTTTATTCTTTTTATCATCTAATGGTGACTTTAGAGTAGCAAGAGATATTGAAAGATATTTGTATTTACGATAGTCTTTCATCAAAGAGCGAAGAATGGAACTCTTACCGGATCCATAAGGACCAGTAAGAGCAATGTTCAATATGTCTTTCTCTTCTAGTTTTCGTGCAAGATTCAAAACACTCCTATACTGCTTCTTATCACTTTCACTATCACGATTAAGCAGAGCAGGAGTTAATGATACTTGTTTATCATCCTCCATCGAATTATTTGCACATATTTTCTTCCAAAATCTCCAGTTCATTTATTTTCAGCTATTTATTAATCATATTTTTCTAGTTTGTTACAGATTGCTATCTATATTAAAGCAACACCAAATTCACGGATTGTTTCTTCGCTATCTCTTCCTGAGACAGATTTGCCTGTCGCTTGCTCTATTCTGTCAAGCAATTGTTTTGCTCGATCTATGAAATAAGCATTGAAATCATCTAATGCAAGATGAGCATAACTTACCTTATGTGACTCTATAGCTTCCTGTATCTCAACTTGTTTTAATCCCTTATTTGCCATAGTTCCAATATAGGTACTTGGTGCATGTCCTCCTATTGAACGATTAGAAGATGCATAAATTGGAGTCTTATTAATGACAGAATTCCATTTTATACGTGGAAGGTTATTTTTCTCGCAATAAGTTTGAGGGAATATATGATGAATATCAGCATCTTCATCAATGTAAGATGCTATATCCATACGATGACCTGTCATAAAATCAAGTGGTGAATCTTGTAAGATAAGTGCCATAACACCTTTGTACGCTGCACTATTCCTAGTCTGCATGGTCAATAAACGAGTTGGTTGTATATTGGAACGATATACAGTCTCTGGCATTTCACCACCTTCCATCCAACGGAATACGCCCATTATATCAGTTGCAAATCTAGCTTCATTGGCACCCCCATATAGTTCACCCATTACGCCACACCAATACCAACGAGACAATAATTCCTGTTTGCTTCCAAGATGCAACATTTTTTTATTTTCGTTGTCGTATGCAAAGATTGCAGCAAGTGGAATAAGTTGTGACGAATATGGAAGATCTCTGGAACGGAAAATCCCCTGATGTACTAAGAAATCAGCTGCATCACAGAAACCTTTAATCAAAGCGTCATGATACTTCAAATAATCTTTCAATTCAAGCCTAAGAATGTCTTTTTTCTTACATGTTACAGCCACACGCTCATCATCACCTGAAACCACTCTTTTATAATATGATACCAACAGAGTCATTGCTGCCAAAAAATTAGCGCCAGTGATTTCTTTCAATAGCTCGCCATTTACTTTTTGAGCAAAAATATGACGAATGGTCTCCCAATCTTTTCTCAATTCATGTCCTTCAGCAGCAAATGTAGCTGTGACGAGTTCGAAAACCGTAAGAGGTACACCACCAGTGTTTACATTCTCAAAAATCTGGCAGACAGCTTCTTTCGGGGTTTCTTTATCAAGCTGAATTATAGGTATGTTATACTCTAAAATTGGGCGAAGAATCTGCTGTGAGAAATCACGGAATAAATTTCTATACTCTCTATCACCTTTGTAATAGTCTTCCATATCATAATGCCAATCTTCCGTATCATTATGAGAAAACGTAATATTCAAGGGAAACATCAGGTTCTCAAATTCTTTCTCTCTTGTGGATAAGTCCAGCGTTACATCACGACCAATATTTGTTGTAAGCTGTTTCTTCTCTGATACAGATATGATTGCTTCCAATCTGTCCGCAGTAGAGTCTAGACATTTACGAATATCTAGATAATAATAGCGTTTGATAATTGTATCTCGATTGGTCTCTAATCGAGTATTAGTTGCTTTCTTACTTTTCAAGACCTGATATAAGGTTGTGAGTCGCTGTTGTCCATCGAGCACAAGCCACTCAGGTGTAACTTCTGATATAGAATCCACACCTTCAAATGTGCGATACTTAAAACGGATATGCTCACCACCATTAGCCAAAAACATCGCTGCACCCATTGGGAAGCCAGATGTGATACTTTCTATTAGTTTACATATCTTCGTGTCATCCCAAACCCAACTACGTTGAAAGTCGGGTAATTGAGCCTTACCTTCTTCAACCATTTTTAGAAGGTCATCAAGTTTCTTATCGTGTGATTCAACAGCCATAACAAATTTATTTTATCAACCAATTAATAATACATCTCAATATACTGATAAGCCTTATCAAAAACTTCTTGATCTTTAATCTGGTAGTTAACCCACAGAATAGAACGTAGTTTCTTTTTTATCTCTCGCTGAGCTGTAATGCTTTTAAAAGCATCTTTAAACTTACGTACAATAGCTACCACATTTTCATCTATATCAGCAACTACACGTTCTACAATGATAGGAGTATCCTCAGTTCTAATTGATTCAAACAACTCCGTAAGAGCAGCTTTAGCTTGTTCCCTCTTGTCAAGAGGTTGATTTGAGTTTTTTTCTTCCTCAAGCACTTCTTTAGCAAGGGTGAGCAATCCTCGGAGGAAATCAATACTAGTTATAAGATTTTCCTCCATATGACGGCGCAGTTCATCCAACTTCTCAGCAAATGCCTTGTAATTGGGGTCTCCATGATGCTCTCCTAACCTCAAACGAAGCATTTTTTCCACTTCCAATATCTTTTTAGGATTGTCTTTGGCTTGCTCCAACACCATATCAATTACATCTCCATCTACCACAAGATCCTCAAGTGGAGTCCCAATATCAATTGTATCAATGTTACGATGAATGATTTCAATGGTTTTAGCACCCAATAAAGTCCATATGAGTGATCCTCCGGTACTAACAGGACGTACACTTTGATATACCTGAGCCAGCCAAGTATAATCCGCCTGATAAGCAGCCAGCATTGCATCCGGGCTTACTGTTTCCCAAGCTTTAGCCAATCGTGAAAAATGTTTTGCAAAATTCGTTTTTGTAGACTCATCAAGTAAACATTGCTGGGCAGCTTGCAAACCTTCCCAACCACCGATTGTCCGGTCTACACCAGGGAAAAAGTCAATACACTCTTGCAAAAATTGAGGTATCAACACTTTTATCTCATCAATATTCTTTACAACCGTTTTTACCGTCTCCTCATCAAAAGCAAGGCTTTTGGCTACATTATCAAATACACCAACGAAATCTACAATCAGACCACATTTCTTATCAACATTGTACTTTCTATTCGTACGGCAAATAGCTTGTAACAACGTATGATCCTTCATTGGTTTATCAAGATACATACATTGCAAAATTGGAGCATCAAAACCTGTCAACAGCTTTGAAGTGACAATCACCATTTTAATCGGTGACAATGGATCACGGAATTGGTCAAGAAGTTTTCTTTCTTGTTCTCTATCACGACGGTATGCTTTATACTCATCAGCTTTATCGCCAGCCGTATGCATAACGATAGTGGTTGCATCTTCCGAACCCAAAAGAGCATCAATCGCTTTCTTATATTTCACACAGCAGTCTCGGTTATATACCACGACTTGAGCTTTCATTCCAGTGGGCTCTACATACTCTTTGAAGTGATTTACAATATAACGTGCGACATCGTTAATTCGCTTCTCTGCTGTAAAAAATGCTTCAACAGAAGTTCGTTTTACTAATTCGTTCTTTTCGTCCTCGGATATTTGATCGGTCAGTTCATCAAATTCTTCTTGTAATTGAGTTTCGTTAAGATGCATCTCTACCGGCACTGTTTGGAAATTCAATTCAAGCGTAGCTCCATCTTCAACAGAATTTTGGAAAGTATATTTTGAAATATATCCACCTTTCTCTAAATCCTCATCAGCTCCAAAAGATTGAAAAGTATTCTTATCTCGTTTATTGATAGGCGTTCCGGTAAGGCCAAAGAAAAATGCATTAGGTAATGCATTGCGCATTTTTTGTCCTAAATCCTTTTCCTGAGTTCGGTGTGCTTCATCTACCAATAAAATGATATTATCTCTTTCATTCAGTACACTATCAACATCTCCGAACTTGAAAATTGTCGTTATCAGAATCTTGCGCTGATCCTGCTTGAAAAATGCAACTAACTCATCTTTTGTCTTTGCAGATTCTATATTAGGAATATCAGCACGAGTAAAATCGCCCGTTATCTGATCTTCCAAATCAATACGGTCATCAACGATAACAACTGTGGGAGCATGTAATTCGTTCTGCAAACGTAATTTTTGGGCAGCAAATACCATCAACCATGATTTTCCCGAACCTTGGAAATGCCAAATAAGACCTTTCTTCGGACCTTGTTTCTCTCGATATGTATTTAAGACACGCTGAACAATAGCTTCACCACCTATATATTGTTGATAACGGCAAACTATTTTTATTTTTTTGCCTGATGATGTTCCTGTAAAAACACTATAGTAACGATATATATCAAGCAGTCGGTTTGGTTGAACCAACCCCATTACGTTACTTTTAACCGACTCTATTGTACCATGCTGACGACTTTCATCATTAAACCAAGGTCCCCATTTGTCAACAGGGGCACAGATGCCGGCATATTGAAGTTCTTTACCTTCTGTAGCAAAGGTTAATATATTCGGAACAAACATTTCTGGAATGCTCTTTTCGTAATGCAGCATATCAATGGCTCCGTCAGCCCATGTTATCTGAGGGCGAACAGGAGATTTTGCTTCACCAACACAAACCGGAATTCCATTTATCAGATAAACCAAATCCAAACGTTTACCTCCTTCAACAGAACTACGTGGAAACTCCCATTGATTGGTCACTACACAATAATCTTCGACCGCATCTTCGCTAAAGAATCTGATAGGTATATATTCACCATCCTTTCCAAAAGGCTCTGTGTTTTCATTAAATAATAATGTACGAAAACGGTCATTGGCAGTCACCAATTCATCATAATTACCTCCACAAGTAATAGCAGCACGGAGTTTATAAATAACTTGCTCCGCTTGTTGACGTGTTATTGGATTTAACCTGACAAGAGCTTCCAATAGCCATGATTCAACAAGGACAGAATCAGAACTACGAGGTATATCCTGTGACTTTACATACTGCCAACTACTTTGGGTTGCAGCTTCTATGAGCATTTGCTCCACTGTATTGTCTTCGTTAAACATATCTATGGTTTTTATTGTTATCAATTTAATAATTAAGCGATTTTCCCTAATTCGTCACTCTGTATGTCATTCAAATATACTAAAGCTTTTTGAATGACAGATTTTGATTTATCGGCTTGTGTGAGGACCTCAACAAACAAGATTTGTTCATCCATACTAGGAACAGGAACTTTCATTTTCTTGATATCTGAGAATACGATATCAACTTGATTTGTAGAACCAGTTACATATTGCCTGTATATTTCTGCTTGCGTATCATTTAAAGAAAGGTATGTATTAAGCACTTCTGGAAGAATCACTGCTCTATCTGTTGACAAGGCAATCACATGTCCATCATTTATGTAGGTATTATTGTCTGAAGGACAAATAAATACACAACATCGTCCAAGAGTACCATTTCCAGTTGCATTCAAGAGAACATCTCCTGATTCAAGTATTCTCTTCCTAACTGGGATTTCCTCGTTGTGGTATTTTATATTACCCAAACGTTGACCATCCCAATGGATACATGCTTGATTAATCACTAAGACAGAAGAAGATTCAACATATTTTGGCGTTATCCCCTTATTCATGATTGGACAAACCGATTCAAGGGTTTGCTTATTATGAGTATTATAATACATCTCGATAAATTGCGATTTCACCATTTCATCAGTGGCAACAAGTAGTTTCTTATAAGCCTCCTTCAATCGATAGGCTGCCCATAATTTATCAACAAGAACTTTTTGTTCCTCTAATGGAGGTAATTCAAACTCAAAATCAGCCAAATCAGAAAATAACACATAAGGATTTGTAGAACCTTTTGATTTAGCTATCGACCAAGTCGTAAAATCCTTTGATAGCATAATGAACGGCAACAAACGTTGCTCAAATGCATGAGGATCTTTCGTTTCAAAAACAAAAGTAGTATTAGCACATACTCCTTCAAAATCAGCAACTGCTATTTTCTTTAGATATGTTCTTCTTGAACCATACAAAATCTGACCTGGTTTAAATACACGAATAAAAGCAGGTCCAACATCATCTGTTGTAAAACATCCTTTCCTATGTATGGTTAAATCCTCCGAATCCATATGATCGCCTGCAACATAGTATTCATACGGATTATTTAGACGATCTATATTTATCTTCACATCTTTAACGACATCTCCAAACTTTACCCTACTCATATTTTAGCATACTTAAAAGATTAGCAACTTCGATATGCATTGATCTTGAAGCCTCAATCCATTTTGGGAGTGATTCATCCAAAATGTATATTTCATTTGTTCCTTTTTGCTTGACATAACTTTGTATACTAAGCAAACTCTTATTATTATCTATATCATTTATATCAGCAACTTTTGCAAAATATTCTATATCTTCAAAATTTTCATAAGCAGAAATAATTTTCTGGATGTGAGTATTTTCTAAATAACTTTCAGCATTCTTTCTTGATACCTCTCCTTTTGCGTCAATAAAAATAACTTTACCTTTATGACTATCTTCTTTTCTATTTTTGCAGATAATAATACAAGCCTCCATAGAAGCATTAAAAAATAGATTAGGACCAAGTCCAATTACGCAATCTACAATATCTATTTCAACTAATTTTTTGCGCAACTCATATTCTTCATCACGAAATAGTACACCATGGGGAAACAATATAGCACACCTACCAGTATTTCTATCCATCGAAGCAATAATATGTTGAAAAAATGCATAATCAGCTCTTCCTTGCGGAGGCGTTCCCAAGAAATTACGTCCCCACTTATCATTCATGAATTTTTCACGATTCCATTCTTTGATTGAATAAGGAGGATTTGCCAGAACAATGTCGAACTTACGAAGATGGCTGCCATCCAAGAATGCAGGATGCTCCAACGTATCTGCACATGCAATCGAAAAATCTTCAACTCCATTCAAATAAAGATTCATTCGTGCAATAGAAGAAGTCAAGCCATTCACCTCTTGTCCGAACACCTGTACACTCTGCCACTCTGCACCTTTGTTGCGAAGATAGTCTAAACATTTAACCAACATACCCCCGGAACCACAAGTTGGGTCATAAATGCTTTCATTCGGTTGTGGCTGCAGTATCTCAGCCATAAGTTGAACGACTGTTCTATTCGTATAGAACTCCTGAGCAGTATTTCCGGCATCATCGGCAAACTTTCCAACAAGGTATTCGTATGCCTGCCCCATCTCATCGGCAGGACAAGCCTTTAGGCTCAACGTATATTTAGAAAAATCCTCAATCAACGAAGTAATGATATTATCAGGCATCTTCGCCTTATTGGTCCAGCCATCCTTAGGTCCGAAAATACCTTCTAATCCTCCGATTTTTCTACCATCCATTTCCTTAGCAGGATTGGCTTGCTCAATGGCAATAAATGCTTCGACTAATTTATTACCAACATTTTCCGTCACCTCACGAACATCTCTCCAGTGCGCACCATCAGGAATACGGATGGGGAGATCTTCTACTTGCATACCTGCATACTCAACTCCTCCTTCACACACAAATCCTTCAAACTGTTCATCATAAACATCGGAAATGCGTTTGAAAAAAAGCAAAGGGAAAATATACTCTTTATATCCTGCAGCATCAATCTGACCACGCAAATGAGTGGCAGCCGCCCAAAGGAAACTTTTAAGTTCATCGAGCGTAATAGGGTCATCAGGAAGACGATATTGTTTTACTTTTTCTGCCATATTGATTATGCGTTAATGAGTAATGAAAATTCGTTCTCCAATCGCTTCACATCTGCGTATGCTTGTTTGAACTCAGCCAACACTTCCGCATAAGGACGAATTTCCTCCTTGTGGTAAACCACATAGCGATTGGGCGAAAGATTATACTCTTTATCTCTTATCTCCTGCAATGTAACGATTCGAGAATAGTCCTCTTCATCGGAGTAATTTTGATAAAGTGAATATAACCTATCTATATCATTCTCTTCTAAAATATTCTGCGCTCTCTTTTGAGTTAGAATTTTGGAACCATCTATCATCAAAATCCGTCCGGAATGATGAGCCTGTTTCATTCTTCGTATTATCAAAAAGCACGGTGAAAGTCCAGTTCCATAAAACAATTTATCTCCTAATGTAACAACGGCTTCTATCAAATCACTTTCGACTAATTGTTTCCTTATTTCTGCTTCTTGATTTCCACGAAACAGAATACCTTGCGGCATTACAACAGCCATACGCCCCTTGCCGGAAGACATAGAACATATCATATGCTGAATCCACGCATAGTCACCACAACTATCACTCGGTGTGCCATAGATATTGCGCTTATATTTATCTGAACTCCATTCCGTTGCTCCCCAATTTTCAAGAGAAAATGGGGGGTTTGCTATAACACAATCGAATTTGGCGATATTACCACCTTGAAGAATTTTTGGGTCTCTCAATGTGTCGCCTTGCATTACATTAAAATCAGATGCACCATGCAGGAATAGATTCATTTTAGCAATGGCCGCATTCACGACATTCTTTTCCTGTCCGAATATACTTCCGCAGCAAAGAGAATCATCGTGCATATATCGTATAGCTTCGATAAGCATTCCTCCACTACCACAAGCAGGATCATATACAGTTTCCCCCGGTTGCGGATCGAGAATATGCACTAATAATCTCACAACAGAACGAGGAGTATAAAACTCTCCAGCTTGAGCCTTACTATCATCGGCAAACTTCTTCAATAATATTTCATAAGCATCACCCATTAAGTCCGCAGGGTAATCCTTATTACCAAGTTTTCGTTTTGATAGATGTTCTATCAGGTCACGAATCTTGCTATCATTGAGTATTGCTTTGTTAGTCCATTTCTGAGATGAAAACATAGATAGCACCCCATACAATGTATCTGGGTTTGCTATCTCTATCTGCCTCATAGCACCGACTATGGCAGCTCCAAGATTTTCTGTACGCTCTCGGACTTCTTGCCAATGACAACCATCAGGAATAACAAAACGATGTTGTTCTGGCAGAGATGCATACTCCTTATCACCACCACTTGATATTAAAGCTTCTTCTGTTTCTTCATCATAAACATCAGATATCCGCTTGTAATAAAGTAAAGGCGTGATATAATCCTTAAAATTATCTTGGCTTACAGGACCGCGTATTATATTACAGGCCTCAAACAAGAAATTGTATAAGTCCTGTGCACCTGTAAGCTCTTTATTTATTGTTTTTTTTGCCATCTAATAACTCTGTCAAATCGTAAATTTGATATCTCTTTACTTCATTAACTCTACAACATTTTCCGACAACATTGCATTCCCAGCATCATCTTTCGGAGCGTTCTTAAGGAACAGTACAGGAACGATAGTGTAGTTCTTAGCAAACGGCAACAGATTAGCTTTGCGGAGAAGCTCAGCAGTTAGCTGTTTGCCATTCTCCCCTGTTGTCCATTTACATTCTCCGACCAACAGATACTTTTTATCGAGCGATTCAGCCATCACGTCAAATTCAACTTGTTCCGGCTTCTTATCCTCATTGAGAACAGAGCCCCACCAGCGTTTTGCTTTGCCATAAACTACTCCATTAACAAGATTTCCTGTTACGGCATCCCGACACAGTTTTTCCCATTGCATACTCACATACTCAGAGAAATGAGCAGTCAAAGCCTGTTCTATGGGTAAACGACGGCCAAGTTCAATAAACGAACGATTAGGTACGACAAACTGATAATAAAATGCCATAAACGGATCAGCTATCTTGTAGAGGCTCTTTTTCGCATTCTTTTCATCAATCCCGAACGGAACATCTTTTTCCAAAAAACCGAGATCAACAAGTTTCTTCAATGGACGCGACAGATTAGTTGCAGGTTCATTGCATCGTGCAGCAATTTCGGAAAGACGGTTTGCACCAGTACCGATATAAGACATTATTGTCGAAGTCTTGACTATATCCTTAACATCATCCTGAAACAGTTTTACCGGCTCCTCATAAAGAGTCCCATTTACAGAAAGGATATTATGCCACATGGCATCATCAAGCGAAATTCTGTTTTCCCTCAGTTCCCAATAGCGCGGCACACCGCCCCATATAGCATACTCTTCAATAGCGTTCATCGCATTAAGGTTCAATGCCTCCTGAATATAGGGTAAACGTATAGGGGTAAGTCTCATTATCTCATCAGCACGACCATAAAGAGGCGCAGTAGAATCAAGAAACAACCCATACATCATATTTTGTGATGAACCACAAAGCACCAGATTATACTTCAACTGTTTCTCATCAACAAGTTTCTGCAATACAGACGGCAGTTCAGGAGATTGCTCCACAAGATACGGAAATTCGTCCAAACACAAAGTAAAACGTTTGTCTGTTCGATAATTAACCGCACGAAACATCGACTCCCAATCGGGATACGACAACTTCTCAAAATCAGGAAACACCTGTGCTATCACTTTTGCAAGTAATGCCCTCTGATGTTGACCTTCCGAACGGTCTGCAAGGAAGTATACATCATTTTCTGACAACACCCTTTTAATAAGCGTTGATTTACCCAATCGTCTGCGACCATACATCACAACTAACGAGGATTTCTCTCTTGCAAGAGCATCCTTCAGTCGTGCTGCTTCATCTATTCTATCAACAAATTTCATATCCCACATTATTATGCAGTGCAAACATAATGTTTTTATGGCATAATACAAAATTTTAAGCTGTATTTTTTATCCTGATAGAGTCATTATCGACTTATATGCAGAAAAAAGTGAGTTTTATCTCTTTTTCGAAGCTCTTTTCCTTGTCTTCAAACTCAAATCCTGTAATGTTTTCCCTAGTTTGTCTTCTTTGGCCAACCACAGAATATCATCGTCAAGCTGTAAAGCATACAACACGCGCAAATATATTCCGATTGCCACTGTCGGCACACCTTTCTCTATTCGGGACACGGTCAACGGAGAACAGGTGGCACGTTCCGCCACTTGAGCTACACTCAGATTCCTGCGCAAGCGAGCCAGTTTAATCTGTTCTCCCACAACGGACATCTTTTGTTCTAATTTTCGGGGCAACTTAGTCCCCATTGTATTCTTTGCCATGTTAACTCATCATATAATATACAAAGATACTACTTTTTACTTATTTAATGATACATTACACATAAAAAATCGCATCAAAGCCATATAATCAGTCATAGACATAATCATTTGGAATAGAATTTCAAAATTAAATGCCATCATATTATTCATAAGCACAGTATACATCTACTAACAAATAAAATACTATTCGTTATACAGGCGTAAACAACCCCTCCTTGCTATGTCTGTTTAATATTAGTTTGACCATTCAAACGAAAAGTAACTTTACTTTATCCCTGTATTCATATATACACGCATTAAAGTAAAACTAAAAGAGGGAAGAAAGAAATAGCTATACCAAAATCGAAGACCACCCCAATTATAAGCTAAAAAATCCGTGAACTCATTTATGATTTTGCATCCATAATCAGCGAAATAATCACAGACATGCCCTATCTTTGCGAAACGGAGATTTAAGAGCAAAATAGAGTCATTTTTCTCTTTTTCCCTTCGTTTGAAAACAAACTAAGGTTAAAAGTGTTAAATCTTCGATTTTCGGCAAAAAACAAGTAAATTTTTGAGGCTTCTATCTTTTAAACCATAAACTATTGACAATCAATTAGCATAATATGCTGCATCGGCAAGTAAACACTTGACTATCAAATAGTTAAATTGATTATAATCGATTAATATGGCGCTCTTTACGGGCGCCTTTTTTGTTGCACAAGTATCGTTGATAATCGTTGCTAAGCCTTTTTAC
>OGQW01001106.1_pt1 | contig 17497 bp, 20 predicted proteins | sample 1553301 | NCBI WGS metagenome assembly OGQW01 (sample SAMEA2579974, study PRJEB22360) | human gut metagenome
AGAAAACCTGCGCCTGCGTGACCACGAAGCCGCTGAGCTGGCTTTCTACAGCCGCGCCACCACCGATATTGAGTATGCCTTCCCGTTCACTGATTGGGGCGAGCTGTGGGGCATTGCCGACCGTACTAACTACGACCTGAGCCGCCACCAGGAGGCTTCCGGCAAGAGCCTGGAGTACTTCGACCCCGAGACCAACGAGCACTACATCCCCTACGTCATCGAGCCCTCTCTGGGCTGCGACCGTGTGGCCTTGGCCTTCCTGTGCGAAGCCTACGACGAACAGCACCTGACAGACAGCAAGGGCAAGGAGGATGTCCGCACCGTCCTGCATCTGCATCCGTTCCTGGCTCCCTTCAAGTGCGCCGTGCTGCCCCTGTCCAAGAAGCTGGGCGACAAGGCCATGGAGATCCGCAACGAGCTGGCCAAGGACTTTATGGTCGACTACGACGACGCCGGCTCCATCGGCAAGCGTTACCGCCGCCAGGATGAGATCGGCACCCCGCTGTGCATCACCGTGGACTTCCAGACTGTCGGCGACGACAAGGTCGAGGCCGACGGCTGCGTGACCGTCCGTGACCGCGACACGATGGAGCAGGTCCGTATGCCCATCAGCGAGCTGCGCGACTACGTGGCCAAGAAGGTTGCGTTCTGATTTAGCAGCGTTATAAAGTAAAAACCCTGTCTGCACTGATTGTGCAGGCAGGATTTTTTTGTTTGTGGAAAACGGTAAACGGCCGGATGTGAGAACCGAACCGGTTTACCCTACCTTCTCCACCGTCACACTGTTGACGGTGACATTTGCGTCGTCCAGCGTGTGGACGGCGGTGCGCCAGTAGTGGAGCATCTCGGTGGCCGTAAACTCAAAGGTCATCTCGTTCGGATCGATGCCGGTGAAGTCGATGTCCAGCTTGTAGGTCTCCTGATTGATGAGGCCGTACCGGGCGTAAATATAGCTGTGGTCAAAGCCGCTGCCGGTCAGCGTGACGCGGTAGCGCCCGGGGAAAAGCGTCCATTCCTCGGTCATCATCTCGCCGCCGGTTTCCAGCCCTACACTGCCGTCGGCAAAATGGGCGTTGATGAGGTCGGACTATGTCAAATCCATCGTGTGGGCGGGCACTTCGGGCGCAGGCTCCTCCTCGATGCCGTCGATGGGCTCGACGCTTCCGATCAGAATGCCGTCCAGCCGGTAATAGTGCAGGCCGTAACTGTTCCGCGCCAGCTCGTCCTCGTCGATGAAGGCATAGAGCGTGTCAGCGGAAAGCTCGTTCAGCTCACCCGGCAGCGTGACCGCCGCAAGGTTGCCGTCCATGTGCGCCATGTAGAAGCTGTTCGACGTCCAGCCGTGGTCGGCGGCAAAGTCGACCAGATCCCAGAACTCGTCATGCTCAAAGTCAAATGTGGCAAAGGCCAGATGGCTGTACCTGCCGCTGGCGGCGACCTGCTCCCACACGGGGTCGGTCAGCAGGGTCTTATTCTCGTAGCGGAAGCCGTAGTAGTGGTAGTCCGTCCAGCGGTTGAACAGTTCCGACCGCTGGCCCCAGCCCTGCGCCACGGCGCAGACGGCCAGCATCAAGGCAGGCGCGACACCGTTATCCCAAAAGCGCAGCACCAACCCGCAGCCAACGGCAGCCAGCAGCATAACTGCCAACCACGCCAGCCGCGCGCAGGAGGAAAACATTGCCCAGAAGTTCATCAAAAACTGCGGGATGGGCACGGTGAACAGCGTTTTTCCGTTCACCGTGATGGCGTTTCCGCCCGCGGCAATCAAATCCAGCACCAGCACCACAGCGCCGGCAATGAGCCAGTCGCGGTGGGCGGCAAAGAATTTTTCCGCCTTGCGGGCGTTGCAGACTATACCGAACACCGCCAGCACCACAGCCAGCGCCAGCAGCACCAGCGCCCCCACAAAGCACCCGGCCATGGCCCAGCCGGTGTAGCTTTCCAGGCCGCTTGCCACCAGCAGGCAGCCGATCAGGCTGGCCCAGCTGCCGCAGTAATAGATCCATTTCCGCATTGTCAAAACCTCCCGTTTGTGTTAAACTTCTGGTGATGAGTGCATGCTGCTTTCATCACCCCTTGGCCTTGCCGGTGCTGTCACGCCGGCAGGGCCTTTTTGTTTTCTTGCACTTCTCCCGCTGCTTCTGCCATGCTTCAAACGCAGCCTGGTTCTCCGGGTCTGCGTAAAAATCCGCGGCAATGTCATACAGCGCCCAGATCTGCCACATCTTCAGCGGCCCGCTTTTGCCGTCCATTCGCGCCTCCTGTCAGTCCGGGTTAAAGGTCTGGAAGCACTCGCCCGTACCGGTCGCTTCCAGCGGAATCTCCCACTCGGCGCAGATGCTCTCGGCCACCGACTTTGCAAAGCCGATCAGCTCGTCGCCCCGCGCTGCCATCAGCACTGCCGGACCTACAATGCTGCTCATGTAGTTGAACGCGTACAGATCCGTGGCGTGCTCATTGTAAGGCAGCTCCTGCAGCAGGCCCTCTTCGTTCACGGCCATCTGGATGCTGTCCACATCCTCCCGTGCCCAGCTGGCAGCCAGGCAGGTGTCGGCCATCTCAATGGGCCCGCCCACCAGCTTCTGCAGCGTCTCCAGCTTGCAGGTGTCCCCGTCGTCACAGGGCAAAAGGTAAGCGCTGGTGTCCACCGGCATCACGATCACAAAACGTTCCATGTCCTTATCCCTCCGTATTGGCATAGCCTGCTTTTTCGGCGTCTTCCACGCTGACATCGTCAAAACACTGCTCCAGCACCATCAGCACCCGGCGCTATGCGCCGGGGCGCAGGTTTGCCCGGCGCATAGCGATCAGACAATAGCCCATGCAGGCTGCATTGCTCCACGGCCCGTTCAGGTTTGCCAGCATCCGGGCCGCCTCGTTCTTCTTGCCCATCTCTTTGTCCTCCTTGGTTTCATGCATTCTTCCCCGGCTGGCCCTTATTCTCCGATTTGTGCTATACTTGCACCGAAAGGAGATGAAAGCCACCCGTGCTTTACAAAATCATGTTTGAAATTCAATGTCCCTTTGACGCTCTGGGAATTCTGCCTGCAATGGAATCCGAAATCTGCTGCAGCGTTGTCCCCGGAAAGTTTCCGGTTTTCTCGGTTCCTAACGTCTGTGACCACTGCAACGACACAAACTTTGAGCAATGTCAGCAATGCACTGGCGCAATCTATCAGATGTTCCGGCAGGGGCTTATCCCTGTGGAGTTTCTTCCTTCCTGGCCGGTTCGCACTCTGCCTGACCCCATCCGGCCATGTCTTGAGCTGCTTTCAGAATGATTTCTGCATTCTCGGCAATCACCCCGGAAAGCGACCTGTTATAATCAGGGTCATACACAGCCATCTTTCTGGCCGCCATCCACCCCGGCAGGAATTCCCAAAGGGTCTGTGCCGCTTCCAGTGTTCGGTTATTTTCTTTGCTGTGTAAGTACAGCCCCAGTTCGTTGTAGTCTCTGCCCGCCTCTTCCACAGGCGTGCAGGGCTTTTTTGTTTCTTCCTCCACCTTCTTCCCTCCCTTCATGCGCTTTTCCCCGGCTGGTGAAACAGATACTCCATCCGCATCCCCGGAAAAAGTCTGTTACGCACTTCTTCCGCTTCTGGATAAGTAAAATCCGTTTCACCGTTGATCTTGTTCCTTGCGGTTTTTTCGGAACAGCCGATCGTTCGCATGATGTCCCTGACGGTCAATCCATTCCGTTGCATTTCAGCCTTTAAGTTATCCATTGCCTTTTCTCCTTTCTATTTTGATTTTATATCCTTATTCAGTAAAAGTCAACCCCATTTTGCAATTTTTTATACAATTCGGTAATTTATTATTGACTTGTGCTTTTTTCTCTTTTATAATGGGCTTATCAATTAACGGGGAGGTTTTTACCGTGTGGCTTGAAAGGCTTGTCCAACTGAAAAAAAACAGCGGCATGACAATTGAGCAGATTGCAACGGCTTCCGGTGTCCCTAAAGGAACCTTGAATAAGCTCTTTGCTGGACAGACGAAAGACCCTCAGTTGTCCACCGCTTCTGCGGTTGTCCACTGCATGGGGTATACCCTTGACGATCTATCCGGCGATACCTCAAACGGTGAAACTGTACTCACCCCTCGGCAGTCTGCTCTGCTGTCCTCGTTTGACCAGCTCAACGAGGAGGGACAGACCAAGGCCGTGGAGTATGTGGAGGACCTTGTGCTCACCGGCCGTTATAAAAAATGTTCTGCGCCTGACCTGGGTGCAAAAGAAGCGTAAATAAAAAATCCGTTCCAGCATCAGCCGGAACGGTTTATTTGTATGGGAGAGAATTATGTCAAGCTCTTATCTCGGCCATGGTGCCAAGTATTGGGCCGACCGCTATTTTGAACAGCACACGCAAACCCGCCTGCCAGATGATCCCGCAGATCTCAGCTGGCGAGAAAAATATCTTGCATTGGAAAAAGAATGTGAGCATTATCAGGCAACGCTCTCCGAAATGCGCGTAGAAATCGAATACCTGCGCAGCCAACAGCCTACAAGCATTGTGGCCGACCCAGACCTTCAGCGGAAGGCTGAAAAATGGAAACTCGGTTATACACGTTTGGCAGCTGCGCTCAAAGAAAAAGAGAAACAGTATGATGCACTGTCTGCAGAAAAGCAGCGCCTTGAGTGCCATCTCCAAGAGCGGGAACTCTATCGTGGAAAAACAGCTGAACAATGGGCCGAATTGTATTTTTCTGAGCAGCGCAATTATCAAAAAGCCACTTCCGATCTGCAAGAGAGCGATTCTGAAATCCAAACGTTAAACAGCACTATTGCAAATTATCATAAATTCAATGAGGTTGATGGGCACGATGCCACCTACTGGCATCACAGATACACAACCTCACAGAAAGAGGCTTTTAAGGCCAACGTGTTTTCCGCTCTCGTTATCTTTTTTATTGCCTTTTCCTTCGGCGCCGTTTTTGGAAATCACGTCGGAGGGAGCGAAAACCTTTCTCCATCTTTTCAAACGGCAAGTTCTTCTATTTCATTATCACCCCAAGTTCAGCCTCAAACGAGTATTGTTTATAGCAGCTCAAATGAATCAAATACGATCCCGCTTACGGTTACTGCCAGCAAAAACAATAGCTACTACTTTTGTCTCTGCCAGGGTTCTAAAATCGTTAAAAGTTATTATGTGCGTGCCGGTGAAACGCTTACAACAGTTGTTCCTCCGGGAGGCTACTCTATTTATTTTGCGTATGGGTCCAGCACATCTACTTGGTTCGGTACACAAAATTTGTGGGGAACTCATACTTCTTTTTATCATTTCACCATCACATTCCCTTTTCGAGAGCCATGTGGACAAGTCTTTAATTTTGCTGTTTCAAATTCTTTTAGTGTGGAGAGTATAAGTAAAGATGAGTGGTCTGCTCTTAATTAAATTTCATTTACCCCTATAAACTCACAAACCCCTCCAGCAGGTTCCTATTAAGTCCGCTTATTTATGTCTTTTTTGTGAAGGATTTTTGAATTTTCATTGCTTGTCAAGCCCTAATTTTTAGTTTTTCTGTTGCGTTTGCAACTTTTCACATTTTTTTCGTGTACAAACCCGCTCACCGAGCGTATAATAGACTTGCAGGAACGTATTCCTGCCAAGACAATGAAAAGACTGCTGGTCTTTGCTTGTCCGCTGAAAGAGGGTAGCCCCTCCCTGCCATGAAAAAATGGGGAATTAAAAAAGCGGTGAGCTCTTACCGTGAGTAGAGAATGAAAAAAGCGGAGAACCTCTGCCGTATAGTGAGGAATGAAAAAGGGTGCGGGACAGGTTACTGTTCCGCACCTTCTTGGATTAAGGAGCTGAATTATGGGGAAGTTTCAATTTTACCACATTAACGAACACTATATCAGCTATTTACATAGTATTGACACCCGTGTGCAATACAATAAGGGGCAGCGGCGTCCGTATGTTGGAATTGTACTCTCCATCAACGGCATTGATTATTATGTTCCCCTTGAATCCCCTAAGCCCAATCACGTTAACATCAAAGGCGGCGGTCCTGTTATGAAACTCGACGATGGTCGTCTTGGCCTAATGGGCTTCAACAATATGATTCCTGTTATTCCATCTTGCTTGATCAAATTTGATATTCAGAGTATCGAAAATGAGAATTATAAAATGCTCTTGTTGAATCAGTTAAATTATTGCAACAAGAATCGCGATCTTATTCTCCAGCGTGCAGAATCCACATACCGCAAAGCTCTCAGTCGTAAAATCCCGCTGTATCAAAAGGTATGCTGCAATTTTGAAAAATTGGAACGTAAAAGCAAGAAATATGATCCAAATTACGTTCCATCTAAAAAGAAAATTCGTGCAACCGTACCTTCCAAATAATTGTTCTTTTCAAGGAGCTCCCCGCCGGGTGCTCCTTGTTTTATAAACGCACAAACCCCTCCAGCTGTTTCCAGCCGGAGGGGCAAACAAAAAGCCCGCCAAGGTATGCCTGGCAGGCCACATGGAACTACAATCAATCACCCAGATATTTCAAAAGCTGCACCAAATACTGGCCGGATTGCCGGTCTCGCTCATCTCGGTCAAGATCCCGTTTGCCGAAGATCACAAAGCCATTGTCTCCGTAAAAATTGAGCAGCGCGTCTTTGTCCTCGCATTCCAGATACACAAACTTGCCGCCCAGCACCGCCTGGATCGCGCGCACCTTATCAGTCGCCAGCTTCAACAGCACGTCGCCCGGAATCAGGTTGTCGTATCCGTTGGCAAAATTTTTGCCAAGCTGACCAATCAGAGGTGCTGAGATCATGTAATTGTCCGTCATAGAGCGTCGTGCATCCCTTGCCATTGCAAAGCGATTCACTTTCTTTGCAACATTTTTGCTAATGTTCTTGCGTGGAATTTCGAGCACTTTGTTTGACAGTGTAAAATATCCCACCAGCACTGGTTTGTCTTTGTAAGATGTCGCCACCAGCTGCGTCTGGGCAATTCCCTGCCTGGCAAATTCAATGGCCTTGCAATGCAGAAAAAACTCCACGTCCTTATTCAGCGGACAAGAAAACTCGGAAAGGATCTCCTTTGTTCGACCCTCTCCGAGTTCTTGGATCATATCTTTTAGGTTAACTAATCCGTATCCTGTCATTTCTTTCCAAACATCTCACGCAGCGCATCGCCCTTGATCTCATGGACAGTCTTATCCACAACGACATTTTTGCTGCTCTTTCCCTCTGCATTTTCCAATGCTCGTACAAAATTCCGTGCAAGCGGTTTTGAACGAATCACGACATTCTTTGTAATACTCTTTGTCGCCATCAAAAAGACCTCCTTCTTTTTGAAAGTGCAAAGCTATACCTTGCATCTTCATTATATGCAATCCAGCCCCCTTTGTAAAGCCGCCTGTGCAACTTTCACGTAAAAAACGCACAAACCCCTCCAGCCGTTTCCAACTGGAGGGGTCTGCCCCGTCGCCAAAAGGTAAGGATAAAAACAAGAAGGTTTCTTTCCATGCGTCGCCTGCCCTTACAGCATAGCACGCTTTTTCGATATGGGCAAATAAAAGCCCCGGCGCTGGTACGATGCAGCGCCGGGGATAACATGGAGTGCAGCACAAAACCGGACAAAGAAAATTTTATGCTTGCAGGGGTCAGTATATCACACTCCCTGCATATGGGCAAACCGCCCGGAAAGGAAGTGTTATCATGCCCCGCAAAAAAGCTCCTGCGGCCGAAGCGCCGCGCCTGGTGGCTTACTACCGCTACTCTGGCGGCAGCCGCCAGACCGAGCAGAGCATCGAGGGCCAGCGCCGGGACTGTGAGGCCTACGCCCGCGCCCACGGCATGACCATCCTGCGCGAGTATGTAGACCGCCATATCAGCGGCAAAACCGATGACCGCCCCGCCTTCCAGCAGCTGGTGGCCGACAGCGCAAAGCACACCTTTGACGCCGTGATCTGCTGGAAAACCGACCGTCTGGCCCGCAACCGCTACGACAGCGCCGTCTATAAGAAAAAGCTCCGGGACAACGGTGTGGAGATTCTCTATGCCGCCGAGAGTAACATCTCCGGTGCCGAGGGCATCATCATTGAGGGCCTGATGGAAGCTCTGGCTGAGTATTACAGCGCCGAGCTGGCCGAAAAAGCCCGCCGTGGCATGCGGGAATCTGCCCTCAAGGGCAAGGCCTTGGGCAGCTCCCGCCCGCTGGGCCTCACCGTGGACGCCGACAAGCACTACATCATCGAGCCCACAGGTGCCGAGGCAGTCCGGTATATCTTTGAGCAGTACGCCGCCGGGCTGTCCTCCTCCTCCATCGTGGAGCGTCTGAACGCCATGGGCCTGCGCACCAGCCACGGCGGCCCTTTCAACAAAAGCAGTATCAACCGCATCATCCAGAACGAGATGTACCGCGGCGTTTACGTCAGTAAAAAGTTTGATGTCCGCATCGAGGGCGCGATCCCGGCCATCATCGACAACGATTTATGGAAAAGGGCGCAAAACATGTTTGAACGCAACCGCCAGAGCCGCACCCCGCACGTTTCCCGCGCCGATTATATTCTCTCCGGCAAACTGTACTGTGGAGAGTGCGGCTGCTTGATGAAAGGCGTCTGTGGACGCAGCAGCGGCAACGGCCAGATGTACCACTATTACGCTTGCCCCGGCCGCTCCATTGGCCGCGCCTGCACCCGCAAAAATATCCCGCAGGACGAGCTGGAAGCTATGGTGGTCAATTCCGTTGCGGACCTGCTGCTGGAGCCCGAGCTGCTGGAGCAGATCGCAGACGCCATCGTGGAGCTGCAGCAGGCCGAGGCCGCACGCCCTGACCCGGAGAAGCAGGCCCTGGAAAAATCCCTGTCCGATGTCCGGAACAAGATCCAGAACATCCTCTCTGCCATTGAGAACGGCACCTCCAGCGCCGCCCTCTCTGCCCGCCTTGCCGACCTGGAGCAGCAGGAGAGCACGCTTTCCTATCAGCTCTCTTCCCTCACCGCCAAAAAGCCTCTCACCTTCACCCGTGACCAGATTTTGTTCCTGCTGCAGCAGTTCCGTGTCTCCCCCTCGGAGCGCACCAAGGCCTACTGCCGCCGCCTGGTTGATACCTTTGTGGATCACATCGAGCTCACCAACACCGAGCTCATCCTCTACTTCAACCTCTCCGACGAAACCGTCGATAAAAACAAAAAAGCTCCCCGGTCGAACCCTTCCAAAGAAAGTTCGACCGAGAAGCGTTTGGTCCGCCTTATGTTTCCCCAGTCGAACCTTTCCGTCACCGTCTTTCCTTCTTATTTTCTTCTTACCCGTCCCCTCTCCCATTAACCCCTTCTCACCAGCGCATTGTACAGCATCACCAAAAACTGCACCGCGGACGGTGTGCCGGTCAGTGGGTAGCCTGCCAGCTGTTGCACATGTTCCGGGCTTGTGTTCCATGCGATCTGTGCGGCTCGACGAATCGTGCTCTGAATGGCTGTCCAGTAGCAGTGATATTGTTCTGACAGTGGCTCATATACTTCCTTCTGTACAGCCTCCAGCCTGTCCTCCTGCTCATAGATCCGGGCCAGCGCATCCCGCAGAATGCGATAAGCTCTCATATTACGGGTGATTCCCAGCGGGCGCAAGATGTCAGCCACCCGGAGTGCAAAGTCTGTCGTTTCGGTCGTAGTCATTTTTTACACATCCTTCCACGCCCACTTTAGCCGAAAAATGTCGGGATGTGTCAATTGCGCCCTAATGTGTCGCAATATGTCGGAATAGGTCGCTTGCAAACAAAAACAGCCCCGGGAACCAGATGGTTCCCGGGGCTGTTGCTCTATGTCGGCGTACACCCTGCCGCCGCAGCGGCTAAGTTATGCATAGTTGCTTACAAAATGGAAGCACCTGCTGAGCTTAGTGCACGCCCTTCTTCAGCTGCTCCAGATAGCTGTCCGCCGCCAGCGCCTCTTTGGTGAAAGAATTGTTCTCCCACCACGCCCAGATGGCCGCCGCCGAGGTCAGGCCCGCCGTCACCCACTGCTCCAGCTGTGCGCTGTCAATGGGCAGCAGCGGCTTGCCGCAGGCGCTGAGGATCTGGTTTGCCAGGGCCAGGCCCAGCACGGCGGTGCGTGCCACGGTGCCGGCGGAAATGTTGTTGTTCTTCGTGATGTGTGCGTTCATGTTCATGTTCAGGTTCCTTTCTGCTCTTCCGAGCGCTGCTTTAAAATGTCCACGGCCTTTGTCAGCGCCGCCGGGATCGGCAGGCCCATCAATCCGGCATTCTCAACGATGGAAATGGTCTCGTTGCAGATAAAGCCGATGACCACGGCGTCCCGCACAAAGCTGGTTGCCATCACGGCGTCCAGCCGGCAGGCCACCAGCACGATCAGCAGGGTCTCTCCCTTGCGGATCAGTCCCTTCCAGCCCGCACGGCTCTCCAGCGCGCCGGTCCGGCTCTTGGGGCTGGCGTGGAATACGCCCGCCACGATCAGGCCGGTCACGTAGTCCACGGCCATGAAGATGATCAGCGTCTGCAGCGCCGCATCCCAGCCGCCGTACAGGCTGGCAATGGCGGCCCCCAGCGCCCCCACGGCCATGCAAAAGGTGTCTTTCATGTCGTTTCCTCCTTTCGTCTCATTTTCGTTTTAATCGTCTCAAAGCGGTGTGCCGTGAGACGATCAGCCCACCCACCGGCTCTTGTTGGGCCGGGTGTCCACATGCACCCAGCCCTTGGCGCGGCCCGCCTTGACGGGGTAGCGGCCAACGCCGCCCCAGTCCGGCATCAGACTCTCGGCGTAGGCGGCCACGTCCTCGACGCTGACGCCCTGCACCTGGATGTCAGCCGCCCGGCCCAGCAGGTGCTGGCTGGACTTGCTGCCGCCGACGGCGGCATTGTGGGCAGCGGTGCGGTAACCGCTTGTGATATGCACTGGCTTTCCGAAGTGCTCCCGGATGCACTGCAAAAGCATCACAAGGCTTTCGTCGATCATCACGACGTCGCTGCCGTCGCGACACCGGAACTCGCGCACCTTAAAGCCCGGTGCCAGCTGCCTGGCACCGTCCTTGGCAAGGCTGTACTGTTTGATTGCCATTTTGTCACGTCCTTTCTGTTTCGTCAGGTTCTTCTGTTTCTTCGTCCTTCTCGGATACTGCGAAGATGCCGTTTTCGGCCAGCAGGGCTTTCACGGTGCTGCGCAGACGGGCGGGCACCTCGTCCAGCGTCTTGACACCCTTGCGGATCAGGGCTGCATAAATTTTCGCCATCAATTTTCCTCCTTTTCTTCGTACAGCTCGCACAGGGCCACCTGAAGATCGGTGACGCTGCTCTCCACGGCGGTCACCTGCGTCAGCAGGTCCGCGAGGGTGGGGTAGTGGTAGCCGGAGAGCCAGATCTCGATGGCATAGCTGTAGCTCATGTTGCTGTAAGGGCCTTGCACATGCAGCGTACCGTCTGCCTGGAAGGTCATGGTGCATACAACCTCCGCCGGCGTAGTAACAAAGACATGGCTGGTGTTGCTGCCCCGTACCAAGTCAAATTCGGTCCCGGTATAAGTGTCGCATTTTGTCTTGATGTGGACATAGTCCACCCCGCCGGGGATGGAGACATCATAGGTCTTCCACTTGGTGGGGCTTTTTGTGTGGTAGTTCCACACCAGTCGCGCCTCCGACTTGACCGCCACACTGGCCGCGATGGTGTCATACAGCGTCTTGCCGCTCAGGGTGCCGTCCTCGTCGATGTCAAGGTAGTCACCGATCTTCACGCCGCCGAGTGTGGTGGAGGTGGCGGCAGGCAGCACGTACTCCTGGGCCAGCATCACGGTCTCGGTGCTGCCGTCGCCCTTGGTCACGGTCATTGTGTTGCCCTGCACGGTCAGCGCCTTGAGGTACACGCCGCTCCCCGCTTCCACCGCGCCCACGTCCTCCGCCGTCAGCGGGGTCTCCTTCCCGGTGCCGCCGTGTTCTGTACCCAGCACCCCGGTCATGGCCGTCAGGCTGGTGGTGTCCTGGGTGGTAAAGGTCCGCTTGCTTCCGTCTCCCAGCTCCACCGTCAGGGTCTTTCCTGCCAGGGTCAGACTTTTCACCACCTGGTCACTGTCCTGGGGCACTGCTCCCAGGTCCTGGGCCGTCAGGATCACCGCGCCTCCCTTGCCGTTGACGCTCACCACCTTCCCGGTCTCCGGTGCCGCCAGCTCTGCCCGGTGGGCTGCTGCCTCTGCCCTCGCCGCCGAATTTTCAGAGCTTTCAGCCCCTGCCGTTGCCGTCCGGGCCGCCGTCTCTGCCTGGCCCTTGGCATTCCCCGCCCGGGTTGCTGCGGTGGCCGCCGTCTCGGCGTTGGTCTTTGCGCTGGCTGCGGCCTGCTGCGCCGTGTTGGAGTATTCCAGCACCCGGGCCACAAAGGTCTCGTACTGGGTGGGGCTGATTTCCACGTCTCCGTCGGTGTTCAGAGTGCTGTAGCACTCGTACTTGGTGGGCTTTGTCAGGGCCCGGTAACCGTCCGCACCCAGGGCCAGCAGCATCCACTGGCCGCCGGGGCTGGCCGTCAGGGTCTTGTCCACCGCCACGCTGTCTTCGTCGTCCAGCAGCACCGGTGCGGGCAGGGTGCCGTCCAGCCACTGCACATGCAGCGTCACGCTCAGGCCCTGCCATTCTGCCGGCAGCTCAAATTCCAGCTTTTCCACCCCGGCGCTGCTCTGGCCGCCCACCTTCAGCACCCGCACGTCCGGGGCAAACTCCGCCCCGGCAAAACTGCGCTTCAAGATCTTCACACGCATTCGCGTCTCCTCCTTTCGCCCTTCCAGTCTACCGCACTCCGCTGCACAAAAAACCTGCGGACTTTCTGCCAAAGCAAGAGCCCCCCGGCAGCCATTTCCGGCCGCCGGGGTGCTCCTTGTTTACTTCAGCAGATCGTACCGGTCAACCTCGTTTTCCTTCTGTGCCTCCTTTTCCGCGTTTTTCTCCGCCTGCTTCATCCAGTCGTCCAGGTTCTTCTGCTCGTACAGAGCGTTTCCATCCCGGTCGGTCAAGGCCAGCAGCATCTCCGCCATCTGTTCCCGGTCGTAGTCACTGCCGTCCACATAGTCCGGCTTGGCCGCCTTCGTGATCTCGGTCTTTACGGTGTCCGGCTTCTTGCCAGCCTTCACCAGCCGGTCGTACTCGTCCTGCAGGTCCTGGCTGCTGCCGCTGCTCACCGCCGTGCGCAAATCCACATAAATGCTGTCGTTCTTGTCGTGGCCCCGCTCGGTCAGCCGCAGCTCATTACTCATCTCGTCCACTGCCTTCACCACCGTGTCCCGCACGTCCGTGCTGTCTGTTCCAAAGGTTTCTTTCATCTCGCGCGTCATCTGGTCGATCAGCTCTTTGCGCTTTTCCCAGTTTTCGGCATTGGTCTCCCGGGCTGCCTCGGTCACCCGGGGCTCGTACTGTTTTAGCCGTTTTTTCATCTGCTCGTACATCTTGTTTTCCTTGATCTTGCCGGTCTCCACCATGCCGTCCAGCTTCTCCATGGCCGCCTGCGCCTCGCCCGCGTCGCCGCTGGCATAGGCATCATACAGCCGGTCGTACTGTCCGGTTGCGCTGGCAGGCAGGCTGCTGAAGGTAAATTTCCCGCCGCTGGCCACGTTCTCCGCATCCTTCACATAGCCCTTGAACGCTTCGATGATCTTCCGCCCGTTGCCAAAGGGCACGCCGGCAATTTCCAGTCCGTCCTCCATCAGGGTCAGGGCGTACTTCTCCACTTTGCCGTGGTGGGTCGCCAGCTTCGTTTCGTCCATGTCTGCCGTGTCCTTGCGCAGCTCGCTCACAAACTTTGTCACGTCCCCAGCCAGATCGTTCACGGCGCTGATGTTCGTGGCGCTCACCACATCATAATCCTTGCCGTTCAGGGCGTTGTCCACCAGGCTGTACACCTCGCTGCCAAACAAAAAATTTCCGGCCGCGCTCTCGGTAAACAGCCCGGTAAAACGGCTCAGCAGGCTTTTCAGGGTCACGTCCCCGTTTTCGTCCTGCTCCCGGTCCCACCGGTGCAGCAAAAAGTCCGCGCCGATCTTCATCAGGGCAAACACCGCCGTCTGCGCCACCTGGCTCCCGGCCGCCCGCCGCAGCTGTTTGCCGGCCCGCTGCAGCTCTGCCTTGGTCTCTTCCGTTTCGCCCTCTTCAAACCGCGCTTTCTGGGCGTTGTAGTCCATCACGGCGTCAGCCAGGATGCCGTAGTTCTGGAACCGCTGGGTGGTAAACATGGTAAAGGTCTTTACAAACTCGTCCGGGTTGCGCTGGATGCCCGCCCGCTGCATCACGGTATAGTTGGGCTGGGTCTGCTCGATCACCTTCTGGTACATCCGGTTCACGGCCTGCCAGTAGTCCTCACTGCCCTCTTTGGCAGCTCCCTCGGCAAATTCCCCGGGGTGGTTCTTCACATAGGCCTTGCTGCCCTCCCACAGCGCTGCCACCGTCACCTCGTCCACGCCGTTGATCCACCCGGTCAGGACTTTCGGCAGCTTGTCCATGGCCTTTTCTGCCGGCGTGAGGCCTTTGCCAATGCTGGCCAGTTCGCCCCGCTGGCTGCCGCGCTTGCGCCACTCCAGCAGCACGTCCCCGTGTTCCGAGATCTCCGTCTCCAGCGCCGCCCGCTGCTTCGGGGAGAAGTTCTTTACAAAGGGCACCACCGACGCCATGGTGTCGCTGCCCAGCACGGCCGCCGCCGTGGGCAGACTGGCTGCCTGCGCAATGGCCACGCCCAGGTTCAGGGTCAAAATCGCTCCTGCGTAGTTGCCCCGCAGCCGGGCCGCCATCCGGCTCACGCCGTTGTCCCGCTTGCGCTGGGTGGTCTGCAGGTCGGTCAGCAGGTCGTTGACGTATTCCACCGCACTGCGGCCCCACTGCTCCTTGATGATGCCGTTTTTCAGGTTGTACACGCCATCTTTTGTTTCCACGTTGCTGTTCAGCACCTTCTGCACGTCCCGGATGGGCAGTGCCAGGCCCGCATAAGCCGCCGTGTCCCGGATGCTGCGCTGCACCACATTGCTACACTCTTCCAGCAAAATGGGCTGCACCGCTTTCTTTACACGGTTCTTCAAAAAGCCCCGGCCCTCAATGGTGGCGTCAAGGTTCAGCCCCTCGATCTGGGTCGCCAGGGCGCTCTTGTCCACCGCAATGGGGTAGTAGTTTTTCACCCCCGCCCGGTTATAGCCCAGCAGCTGCATGCTGGTCTCGTTGATCAGGTTTGTGGTGTACTGGTTGAACAGTTCCTGCATGTCCGCGATCCACGCCCGGTCGTAGTCGGTCAGGGCGTTTTCCACCGTCTGCAGCACCGTGTCCACCATCGGGGTGCCGTCGGCATTCTGCAAGCCGCCCAGGTGCACGGTCTGGCCCTCCTGGTAGGCCCGTTCAATGTTTCCTTTTGTGTACTGTTCCATGTTCGGCACCGTCAGGCCGCCGTTCAGCAGGTGCTGGCGGCTGTCCGCATTCTGCAGATGCATGTACAGGCTGCACAGCATGGCGTGGTTCAGCGGCACGCTGTTGCCCTTGGTGTCGGTCAGGCCGATGTCCACCGTCTCGGCCCCCGGCCCGGCAAAGGCGTCCATCTCTTTCAGGTGGGTCTTGCCCGTCACGTCCGCAAAGAGTTTCTCGCCCTTGATGGTGATCTCGCTCTGCCGGCGCTGGCCGTCGTTCAGCATCCTTGCCAGCTTCTCCATCTGGCCGTTCTTTGCGTAGCCGCCCAGCATGCGGAACACCCGCTCACCGCCCAGCATGTCCAGCTGGTACTTGGTCAGCGTGTTCCGCAGCCCGTCAAACCGCCCGCCGGGGCGGTTGCCCTTGCTGGTTTTCACCTCGTAGGCAGCAGCGTCCGCAATGGCGCTCACTTCCTCAGCCTTTGCAAGGCTCAACGTCTTGTTTTCGGTGCGGATCACATGCAGCGTGCTGCTGGTAATGGCTTTCAGTAGCCGCAGCTGGTCCACTGTCATGGGCAGGCTGACACGGTTCTCCGTGTCCCGGATGCGCGCTTTCAGCCGGTCCTGCAATGCCCTTGCCTTCTCACTGTCCGGCAGAGCTTCCGCCTGGGCCAGCTGCTCGTGCAGCTTGTCCAGCCGGGCGTTCTTCGCAGCTGTCAGGTCCTCCCGCAGCGTCTGGATCAGTTCCGGCACCTTGCTCTGCTTCCAGTCCTCGGTCATGGCGTTGGGGGCTCCCTCGCTGCCCATGCTGGCCGTAATGCTGTCCTGCAGCCTCGTCAGCTGGTTCACAGCCTTGCTGTTCAGGGTCACCAGGTTCGCCAGCTTGGCCACCTCCGCCGCCTCCACGATCAGCCCCTTCTGCACATACTTGCCCTGCTGGGGCCGCAGCACCATCTGGTTCAGCTGGGCCGCGTTCGCCCGGATGCTCCGTTTTAGCTCGTCCGCCTTCCGGGCGTCCCGGGCCCGCTGCACCCGGTTCTCGGCTACTTTCTTCGCAATGGCAATGTCCTCGTCCCGCTGCTGGCGGGCCACTTCCAGCGCAATGGCGTTCCGCTCCGTCTGCTTCTGGTACCACTCCGCAGCTTTCTGCTGGTTCATCAGTTCCCAGTCCTGGATCTCCCTGTCCTGGATCATCAGCGAGCGCTCCGCCCGGTCGGCCCGGCGCTGCTCCTGCTTCACCTGATCGGCCAGATAGTCGTTTTCTTCCCGCAGCTCGCCCATGCGTTCCTTGTACCACAGCTTTGCTGCGTCCATGTCCTCCTGCCGCTGGGCTTTCAGCCGCTGCTCCTGCTGCTTCAGCTTCCGGCGGAACTCCTCCCGCTGGTAGGTGATGTACTCGTTCACGTCGCCCAGGTTGGTAAAGGTCTTTCCGTCGATCTTCACAGCGCTCCGGGTCTCGGTGCGCTGGTTGGCGGCCAGTCGGCGGGCAAACTCCTGTCGCTGCACTTTCTGGACACCCTGCATGCCCTTCTCCACCTCGGCGGCCCTTGCCTCGTCTCCGGCCGCCGCCTTGGCCATCTGTAGCGCCTGCTTCTGCATGCCCTCAAAAATAGCCTGGGCGTCGGTCATCTCGGGCACGTTCATAATGTCCTCGATCATCCGCCCGGCCAGCTCCACCCGGGCGTCCTCGTACTCGGCCTCGTCCGCAAAGCGGCTGCGCATCTCCGGCTTGATGCTGTCATGCAGATTCATCAGCACGTCCAGCCACTCGGTGCTCTCCCTGCTCATGACACCCTCCACACCGGCCTGCTGGGCCGCCGCTTTCCACAGCGCCCGCGCACCGTCCTGGATGCCGCCCACGGCCCGGGTGTCGTTCACAATGCTCTCGTACTGCTCCGCCGGGTTTCCGTCCCGCACGCCGTCGGCCTGCCGCAGGGCCACACCGTGGCTGCGGGCCTCGGCCACCGCCGCGCTCCAGTTGCCGTACCGCTTCACCAGCTCCGCCTTGGCCTTGCCGGTCTTGTTCACGGTGTACTCCAGCCGGTGCAGCTCCGGGTATTCGTCCCACAGCTCACTGTTGCGGTAAACTGCCCCGTCCAGAATTTCTCCCGCCAGCGTTTCGGCCAGCGCATTGGCTTTTTCCATGTCCGCACCGTCGGCTTTCAGGTAGTCCACCAGTACCTCGGTCTCC
>OGQW01001114.1_pt1 | contig 17398 bp, 18 predicted proteins | sample 1553301 | NCBI WGS metagenome assembly OGQW01 (sample SAMEA2579974, study PRJEB22360) | human gut metagenome
GAAATACCGGGTCGGTGTAGGGCTTTATATCTTCGGCGTTGCCCCAACGGGCAGAACCGTATTCGATACCTTTTCGGTATTTCTTCGCGTTCTTGCCTTTGAAGTACACCATAAGCCGGATAAGGACTGCCCCCGCAATACCGATAAGCAAATCCATAGGGGCAAGGCTCGGAAGCGGGTTTGCAAAGGCAGCGGAAAAGCCGTCTGCAAGGGAAAGCACCTTGCCGGAAAGGTCAGCCCCCGGAGAGAGCCGCACCGCCTGTCCGATTTTGTCAAAGAGATAGACAAAGAGCAGATAGGGGGCATTTAGGATAAGCAGCTTTTTAAGTTCCGGCTTCATAGCGATACCTCCCTGTCCTTTTTCTTCACTTTGTCCCTCTGTGCGTTCAGAGCTGCCGCCTTGTCTTTCAGAGTGGAAAGCAGCTTGCGGATAGAGGGCTTTTTATCCCTGCCTAATTTCTTTGCGGTAAATTCCCGAAACGCTTCGGTCATAACGTCAATATCCTTGCCCCGAAAAGACACAAGATAGGTCGGCGGCTTGCCGTTCTCAATCTTCTTGACGTTGTAATCAAGCCCGTTTTTCCTTGCGATAGGGTCAAAGGCTTTGATATTCTGGTCGGTAATCTCAATGTTGGAAACCTTTTCTCCCGGCTTCATAAGCTGCCGCATAGTGATTTTCCCATGCGGGGCTTTGGTTAGCTGCCCTTTGCCTTTGGCAAGCAGGGCTTTCATAGCCTTTTGCAGCACTTCGGCGGTCAGCTTAGATGTTTTGATTGCTAAAGATACGACTTTTTCGTTGACTTCATCTTGCATGAAATCCCTCCTTTCGTGGTTTTATTAGGGTGGTATGCCGCTTCGGGGCATAAAAATAAGGCGTACATTTTTCATGCCGCCTTTAGATACGCACCCGCAGCCCGTTCAAATCCGAAGCCCTCACACCCACAAGATACCAGTTGTCCCCGTACTCCATGCGGGTCGGCTTCCATTTGCCGCGTACAAATACTTCAAAGCAATCCCCACAATGCAATCCTCCGTAGTAGTCGTTAAGGTCAAAGCGAATGTCGTAACGGTCTGCCGTTTCATCAAAAATCAAAGCTCCTGTTTTCTGTGCCATATTAAAATCCTCCTGTTTTTAATAGCCGCCGTACATATCGTGGTTGACAAGGGCGGTGTAATAGCTGTCAATGGTGTTGGGTGCGTTGAAAAGTACCGCTTTCAGATATTGCTTGATGTTGCGGATTTTCGTGGTGTTCTCTTTCATGCAGTCAAAGACAAATTCAATGTGGCTGCTGTTGAGTTTCATAAACTTTGCTTTGACAAGCTCTGCCGGATAATCGTCCCCGGCGATACGGATTGTCTTTCGTTTGGTGCAGACAGTTTCAAGGATAAGGGACACAATCTCGTCCAAGCGTTCCCTGTCAATGTCGGTATGCTTGATAAAATGCTCATACTCGATATTGTCCTTGATGATTTCCTCATACACACTGTATGCGTCTGCCGCTTCCGTTCCTTTCCGTTCCGGCTCTGCCGTTTCCTCCCTCAAAGGAGAGGGGTTAGGGGAAAGGATAGGAATGGAATGGTTATTTGATAAATCCGTATTTGATTTTTCTTTTTTTGATAAGTTAGTCTTTTGTATATCTTTATTTAATTGCGTTGGATTTTCCGACGTCGGGTTATCCGGTGTCGGATTTTCCAATATCGGGTTATCCGCTGTTGGATTTTCCAATACCGGACAATCCAATGCCGGGGGCTGTGGCTGTTCGTAAATGGTGTACTCGATAGCGGTCATTTTGCCTTTCTCGTCGCGTCCCTGCCGCCTTGTGATATATCCGGCTTTTTCAAGCTCCCATACAGCGGTGCGGATAGCGTCGATACTTTCCCGGTTGATATAGGACAGTCCTGCAAGGGTATAGTCCCAATCCTCCGGCAAGGACAGCATTTGTGATAACAGCCCTTTTGCTTTTAGGGAAAGCTCCTTGTTGCGTAAATGGTGGTTGCTCATAACCGTATATCCTGTGTTTCTCTCCACGCGGAAAACTGCCATAGCTTCATCAACTCCTTTGCTTCATATTTGTTACGCAGTAGAACAGCGATTTTGAGGGTTTAGGTATCAATCCCTTACCCTGTGAAAACCGCACCCGCAAAGCCTTATGTAGCAAGGTTCTTTTTGCCCCTACTGCGTAACATGAGGGTAAAAAAATAGCGGCGTTCCTTGTTTCCCTGTTGGGATAAGGTAACGCCGCCTGTGCGGTACATTATAATATTTTAACTTCTGTTCTATCATGCTATATGGTTCTATCCGTAGAAATCTGTATGCCCATTTATCAATACATAAAATGCGTTGGACTCTGGTTTTCGACTATCTTTTTACACCCATTTCTACACCCAAATGGCATGAAAGTATATGATTTTGTATGAAGTTTTATGAATTTACAATTTCAAAAAACTTTGTAACCATGCGGTTTTACGGACTTTTATTGATGTATATAGATTTATGAAAAAAGGCTAATTTACAACGATACCTAATTTCATTTTTTATATTTCCTCCTATAAATCCTTTGATTTTATCCCAGTCCAATAGCTAAATCTTTGATTGACCAACATATCAAATGACAATCAAGTGGATATTCACAATCCAAGCTCTTTGCCTTTTAAATCTTTTCCCATATTTCAGCTTCTCTCATCAGAAGTCCTAATACAGTACTTTGTATTATACCATAGCATCTTATCTTTGTGAATATTCATTTTCATCTCATCTTCTGCTAATATTTCCACACTTTTCGAAATGAATTTTTCAAATTCTTCTCTCGCCTTATTTCTATTTCTAATTTTTGTAAAAATCATTTTTATGCCGGCTCAAAAAATGTCCTTACACATATTCAAAAGATGAAGGGCATAAATACAGTCTCTTATAGAATACTTGAAAACAAAAAAGCACTCACCTATTTCAGGTAAATGCCTTAGTCAAGCGGATATTCACAATCCGCTCTGCTACTTGCTCATAACCGAATAACTGCTCCGCAGTTTATCAGAAAGATTCAGCCTTCCCCTCCGGGAAAATAATTTTAAACACAAAGAAAAAAATCACCATGGAAACTCCACCTGTAATAATTGTCACAAGCATGTTATAGACTGCCGGTGCCACATATGCAGATGCAACTGGCATCCACAGATTATTAAATCCATTACAGATCAGTGAAATTACCACCCATGCTATAAAATACCAGATTGCCTGATATACAGGATTTCCATGGCTTTTAAAAGTAATATTTCTCTGAAGCGGAAAATTGATACACTGTGCAAGAAATGACCCCAATTCATAACTGATAAAATAGCCAAGTCCACCACCGATCAGTATATTTCCCGTTGCATCACGCAATACATTATACCCCAGCAAGCTCCATGTAAATTTTACTCCAAACAGATTCATTGAAACCTTTGGCCACATAAATTCTGTACCAGCCAGACCAATTCCCAAAATCCCTGGTAAAAATGTAAATACAAGATACTGGAATACTGTCACGCCCATACTGAATATAACAAAATAGAATATCTGATAAAGCCATTTTGCAAAAGTAGCATGTTTCTCTTCAAAACATTTCCATATATTTTTTATATGATTCATCTGCACTTCCCTCCGGCTCCTTTTAATAATTTTTCATATTTCTTATTATTTCTTCTGTTTCTGAAATATCCGCCAACTACTTTTTTTACTCCAAGCATAAAGTGGCCATTCACAGCATCGACAATTCCATATACCATTTCCATACTGACTGCCCCACCGGTCATCTTGGCAATCCCCCGAAACGGCATATTGTAAATAAAAAGAATATTCAGATCCGGCTTTCCCTGTGCCTCACTCTTCTTTTTCATTTTTGTGAGACATCTATATATCAGTCTTGCAAGTCTGCTTTTTGCATAATACATCTGGCAGATTGCATCATTGATTTCCAGATTTCCACTCCATCTTCCATTCGGTATCTCATGACCAAGAAGTTCACGAAATTCCTCATCTGATATTTTCTGCACGATTCCTGTATAATAGTAAGGCATTTTTGCCGGATTATAAGGATACCCTTTACTGTTTCCTGTTCTCTCAGTCATACCTGTTAAACGAATATCTGCAACACTGGCTCCTACCATAATCTGATAAGTTCCTGTTTCTATTTCCCACTGTCCCGTTTTTATATTCCAATAACGGAATGTCTTATCATCAAACGGAATCCTGAGCTGTCTGCTTTCTCCTGCCTTTAGATAAACTTTTGCAAAACCTTTCAGTTCTTTTTCCGGTCGGAACACGATTGCATTAGGAAGTCCTACATACATCTGAACAACCTCAGCTCCGTCTCTGTCACCTGTATTGGTAACCGAAACTTTGATTCCATCCTCTTCTATGATAAGATCAGAATATGTAAATTCCGTATAGGAAAGCCCAAAGCCAAATGGATATTGCACCCGGACTTTTGAAGTATCATAATAGCGATATCCCACATAAATACTCTCGCGGTATTCCGATGTTTTCTCATTACTTGGATAATATCGGAATGCCGGTGTCTGTTCATAAGATATGGGATATGTTTCTGCCAGTCTTCCTGATGGATTCACTTTTCCGGTCAGAATATCCAATGTTGCAGAAGCGCCTGCCTGCCCATTCAGATAGCCATGCAAAATCGCTTTGCAGCAGGTGTGCCATGGCATTTCTATCGCAGATCCTGCACTCAATATTCCAATAATATTTTCATTCACTTTGCTGATATCCTGCAAAAGATCTATCTGATCCTGCGGAATACGCATATGGGTTCTGTCCAGTCCTTCTGATTCACTGATCTCATCAAGACCAAAGCAGAAAATCACAATATCCGCGTTCATAGACAAATTTAATGCAAACTTTCTATCATTCTCATCTACATCTCCATTTCTCTGATAGCCTCTTGTCATCCCCAGAATATTCAGATCATATTGTTGCAAAATCGATGACATATCTTCTACTTTTGTTGGATTGACCATAGAAGATCCTGCCCCCTGATATCTGGGTGAAAAAGCAAAATCTCCAATAATAGCGATGGATTTTTTGGTATCCAGCGGAAGAATCTGTTTTTCATTTTTCAGAAGAATCATGCTTTCTGCTGCTGCTTTCCTTGCCAGTTGATGATGTGCGTTTCTGTCAAAGTTTTTATCTGAAAGCTTCTTCCCTGATGTCAGTTCCATCACTGCATCCACCAGTTCTCCAACTCTTTCATCCAAATCCGCTTCCTTCAGCTTTCCATTTCGGACAGCAGCAATCACTTCTCTTGCAGAATCGTACCCACAGGACGGCATCTCCAGATTTGAGCCGGCAGAAACACCTTTCACATGGTCATTGCTTCCGCCCCAGTCTGTTACTACAATTCCATCAAATCCCCATTCTTTGCGCAAGATATCTGTCAAAAGATGTTTGTCCTCATTAGCATAAATCCCATTAATCTGGTTGTAACTGCTCATGATTGCTTTTGCGTGTCCTTCTTTAACAGCTATCTCAAAACCGGTCAGATAAATTTCTCTTAATGTCCGTTCGTCAACAACTGCGTCCATTGCCATTCTCCGAAGTTCCTGACTGTTAACCGCCAGATGCTTCGGGCAGGCATAAACGCCTTTACTCTGTATTCCACGAATATATGACGCTGCCATCTTCCCGGAAAGATATGGATCTTCTGAAAAATATTCAAAATTTCTTCCACATAACGGGCTTCTTTTAATATTTAATCCAGGACCAAGCAGGATATTTACATCCATACTTGCTGCTTCCTCTCCAAGAGCCTGTCCAATCTCTTCCCCCAGATCCTGATTCCAGCTGTTTGCAATCGTTGCTGCTGTGGGGAAACAAGTTGCGTTCAGGGATGCATTCAGTCCCAGATGGTCTCCTGCCCCTGCCTGCTTTCTAATTCCATGCGGTCCATCTGAAAGAAAGATGGACGGGATGGAAAGCCTGTCAATTTCTCTGGTCTGCCAGACAGTTTTTCCACTGAGGATTGCTGCCTTTTCTTCTATTGTCATCTTTTCAACCAATTTTTGCTGTTTCATAACTGTTTTCCATCCCACTTTCATCTTTATTCAGCATTCTTTCTTTTCTTATATCCTCTGATTACCAGTACTTCCATTCCTGCCATGAAAAGTGCTATTACAATGTCGATACCAATTCCTGCTTTTTTCCAGTTTTCCATACCTGTTTCTTCGTGTTCTCCATCATAAGCCCAGCTGCTTACAACTGTATACATGACATTTTTGCAGGCATTTCTCATCTGAAGTACAGATGTTGGATGCTCCGGATTGGCTACATTGTTCTCTTCTCCGTTGAATGTAGACAGCATTGCATCTTCATGAATTCATCACTATCTATTACTCAACAACAATTAACACACTTTTTCTCTTCTTATATTTCTTCACCAGAACTACTTCCAGAAGAATCAGGATAACAGCTACTGCCACGTCCACACCAACCATGATTTTCATCCACAATACCAGTGTTAAAGATGTTTCACCAGCATATGCATTACTGTTCACAACAGTATACATAATGTTCTTGCAGGCAGTTCTCATATACTGAACTGTGGATGGGTCAGATGTATCTGTAACAAAGTTTGTTCCTACATCAAATGTAGACAAACAGCAGGAACCGCCAGTTGCGATTACCTGATCTGCATTCATGTTAAATGCACCAGCAAAATAGTCGGTTTCTACAAAGCCTTTGAATCCCCATTCATCACGGAGAAGCGTTGTCTGCAGTTCGTAATTTCCGCCAGCCCACACATTTCCAATGTAGTTAAAGGAAGACATTGTAGCTGTAATATTGCTGTTTTTTACACAGATTTCGAATGGTTTCAAATACAGTTCACGCATTGCCTGTTCATTTGACCAAGTGCAGATCATAATCCAACGGTTTGTCTCCTGCTCGTTCATTGCAAAATGTTTCATATATGCATAAACACCATTCTCAGCAGCACCATTTACAACCTGTGCAGACATAGTTCCTGCAATGATTGGGTCCTCTGACGGGTACTCATATGTACGCCCACCAAATGCACTTCTATGAAGGTTCATAGATGGTGCATACCATCCAGAGCAACCAAGTTCTGTAGCCATTTTTCCCATATCATATCCGTATGTATGAGCTAGATCCTTATTCCATGTGCAGGCGATCATAACATTTGACGGGAATCCTACAGAACCTGCACCTGTAAAGTTATTGCTCACAGCGGATGGTCCATCGCAGTCAACAGTAGCAACTTTTTCAACGCTTTTTGCTTCTGCAGTCTGGAATCCGGCATGGGCGATCATATTCTGCATCTCATCAATTGTAAGCTGATCCAGAAGTGTTTCCCAACGCTCATCATCATAATCTGCACCGCGAAGCTCCGTCAGTTTCATTCCATTATCCGCACCAGTCACAGGCATTTCGGCATCTGGAATTTCCGGCATTTCATAGTTGGAAGTCACAATAAATCCCTCTTTTAAATCCTCCGGCATAGACGTGCTCGCAGGTGCAGCTGTTGTTTCATCATAATTCTTGAAGCCATCTTTACGTGATAAATAGGTAAGATGTCCGTCTGCATAACCGAATTGATTTACAGCAGCAGTCAAGTCTGTCGAACGTGGATTTGCCTCATCATAAACAATATCTTCATCTACTGTATAAGTAACAGAATCGATCACATTATGAGAATCGCTGTTGATACTGATCTCATAATCTCCTGCTTCCAGCACGTAGCATCCATTTTCCAGGTAATCATAAGAAGCCATGTCCTCAGCTGTAAAAGAAATTGTTACCGTCTGTGATTCACCTGGTTTCAATTCATTTGTTTTCTCATATCCAATAAGATTTGCCGTTGATTTCTCAATTCCTCCATTGGTATATGGCGGGTTATAATAAACTTCCACAACATCTTTTCCAGCTATGTCCCCAGTAAGTAATAATATAGGTAAAAACTGACCGCAGGATATACGCACAGAACACAACGACCATTACCGTCCAGAATGTCCTCCACGCATTATCCGGCAGCAGCTTGTACATACACCACCTAGAAATAAACGGAAATGCCAGATCTATTACTGCTATTGCCAGAGCACATACCATATCCAGCAAAAACAGCTTCCTGTGTGGTCTAAAATATGACAGGAATATCTGCATCTCACTTTTGTTTTTAAAATCTTTCTGGTTCATTTCTTATTGCTCCTGATTCTTATTTATTCTCTTATTTTAGAATAAATTCAAGTCGAACGCACGTAAAGATTTGGTACGTGATTCTGGTCAGCATAAGCTATTGAAATGTTTTAAATTTGGTGTTACAATTTGTCACATTAATAGCCACTATCGGAAATGTTCTCAAAATCAAGCCTATTCTCAGAAGAAACAAAGATGGCTATATTGTAACTTATAAAAATGTCCGTGGAAGTAAAGCAGCCCTGAATACTCTGATCAATCTGGTTTGTGATAATATTATAAAACCTGAAGAACAGATCATCGATATTGCACATGCCGACGCTTACGAAGATTCTCTTTATATCATGGATAAAATAAGAGAAAAAATCAACATACGTGATTTTATCAACACATCTTACGACTTCTGCACCGGAAGTCATGTCGGTCCTGATACAATTGCCCTTTTCTTTATCGGCAAAGACAGAGAACTGGTCCAGTCATAATTCTTCACACAAAAAGGCCGGGATCCTTTCGGATCCCGGCTATATATGGGGAGAATAAGCAATGGAAGTTAACCTTCAATTGCGATATAACCATCTTTTTCTTCAACGACTTTCGGTGCTTTCTTCGGAACAGAAAGTTTCAGAATGTCATCTTCACATTTCACATGTTTTCTGAATTTCATCCCTCGTCGGCATTACACGCAATGCTCCTTTTCTTGTTGTGATCACAGATGCTGCTGCATTTGCAAAAGTCAACATTTCCTTTAGTTTATTTTCATCTAAACCTTCCATTCCGTGTTCACAAATATAATGTAATACACAACCACAGAATGTATCTCCTGCTCCTGTTGTCTCAATTGTATTTTTCTGAAGGAACGGTTTTACTTCTACCATCGTTCCGTTATAGTATGCACGACTTCCTTCTTTCCCCATAGATACAAGAATCAACTGAATCTGATATCTTTCTCTAATCCAGTTTACCCCGGCAGTATAATCTTCTTCACCTGTCAGCCACTGAATCTCATTATCTGAAATTTTCAGAATATGACAGTGTGCTAATCCATATAATACCTGTTCCTTTGCCTCATCCAAAGAATTCCAAAGAGGTGGACGTAAGTTCGGATCAAAAGAAATAACTGCACCAGACTCTTCTGCAATACGGATTGCTTCTTTTGTTGCTTCACGTACTCCTTCATGTGTCATAGACAATGTTCCGAAATGGAAGATTTTTGTTTCTTTAATAAGTTCTGCCTGAACTTCCGTTTTATTCAACATCATGTCTGCTCCCGGATTTCGATAAAATGAGAAATCTCTGTCTCCATCCGGATAAGTATGCACCATTGCCAGTGTTGTATGGATTTCCTTGTCTGTACATAATCCTTTTGCATCAATCCCTACTTCTGTTATCACATCTCTCAGCTGTTCTCCGAAAAAGTCTTCACCTACTTTTCCGATGAATGCCGTCTTATGTCCTAGTTTCGTCAGCATTGCAAGTACATTGCAGGGTGCGCCTCCTGGATTTGCCTCAAAAAGTGGGTTTCCCTGATTACTTTTTCCATTTTCTGTAAAATCAATTAACAATTCTCCAAGTGCCACTACATCATATTTTTTCATCATATTCTCCATTCTGCCGCAAAAAACGACATTTCTTCTATCATTGATACTATGCTCCTATATGCAAAAGGGATTCCCGTTTCAGGAATCCCCTATCATTATCCATGCATCTTCAATTTCAATATAATTTTTGTCCTAAACCAGATTGTATTTCACTATATCGATTTTAGCTGCACCTTCAGCAAAGAATGAAATTCCTTTTGCCTCTTGTTCTGTAAATATAACAGCAGACATAACCTGCTTACCGTCATTAATAAATATTTCAGCACTGAATCTATCCAAGATCACACGAAGCTTTAATTCATTGGCATCGCCATTTACCAGACACCTTCTCTGATGAACTAATGCTCGTTCGGTTCCTGAAAATTTTCTGTCAATTTTCAGGACAGACTCATCCGGGCGGAAACTTAATTCTGTATAAAACTTCTCATTTTGTGCAAAACGTAATACAAATTTCTTATACACATTTTCTTTATCTTCCGGACGTATCACAAGTTCCATATCTATAGTTCGTCCTTCGATTTTGTCTAATGTGATCGCATCATTATCTATTACTACATCGTTGTACTCAACTCTGTCTTTACGCATTGCATCGAGTTCTTTGATCGGAGTCTGATAAAGTCTTCCGTTTTTGACAGACACTTCTCTCGGCAGACTCATTTGCGCAAACCATTTTGAGTCATTACAACGATGAGCAGTCGTATCCCAGTTCTGCATCCAGGCAATCATAATTCTACGGCCATCCGGTGCAAGCAAAGTCTGCATTGCATAATAATCCATTCCATAATCGACGCTTTGTACTGTCTCTTCTTTTAAGGTATGTGTCTCCGGATCCATCTCTCCGATGATACATAAGGTCCCATTTCCATTATGGAACTCCAGTCCTTCCGGCAACATGTCCTGTGGACTTGTCAGAAGAACATGTTTTCCATCTAATTCGAAAAAGTCCGGACACTCCCACATCTTTCCATAACGTTTTTTATTTTCTGCCAGTACACTGACAAATTCCCATTCAAATCCATCTGCACTTTTATAAAGAAGAATCTGTCCACTTCCATCTGCCGGACGGCTTCCGATCACACAATAGAAGTACCCATCTTTTTCTTTCCAGATCTTTGGATCCCGGAAATCCACTTTACTTGCACCTTCCGGCAAGTCTTTAGCTGTCAGAACCGGATTCTTTTCATATTTCTTATAATTTTTTCCATCTCCAACAGCCACTGCCTGTGTCTGAATATCCCTTGCCGTTCCATCTTCAAGCGTCTCCTGATCTACAGCAGTATAAATCAGCAGCTGTCTGCCGTCGTCCAGTTCTATTGCACTTCCTGAAAAACATCCTATCTTATCATAATCTTCATCCGGTGCCAGAGCTGCCGGAAGATATTCCCAGTGAAGCAGATCTTTACTTACCACATGGCCCCAGTGCATACTGTTCCAATGTGTATCATATGGATTATACTGGTAAAACAAATGATACTCTCCCTGATAGCAGGAAAAACCATTTGGATCATTCATCCATCCAACATATGGACTCACATGAAAAGCCGGTCGATCCTCTGCTTTTATCTGCAGCCCCTGTTCAACTTCATATTTTCTAGCCTTTTCTAACATCTCACTCATGAAAATTCTCCTGTTGTTTGTATCGTTATTTTTCTTCACTCAACGACTTCTGATACTCATCAAAGTATTTCTGTTTAATTGAAATATAATCAGAAAGTCCATACTGTTCCATTTTCTTCAGATAAAAATCCCACTCTTTTTCAATTCCGCCATTCAGGATCCAGTCTGCTTTCTTCTGTTCTGCATATTTTTTGATATCTGTATCATACTGAGATACTTTATTGGTATCATCAATGCTCATGAATACGTTTGGATAAACATATTTACTGTTCATATCCTGTAAATAAGTTTCATGCATATTGTCCAGACGCCATTTTGCATCCTCTGGCTGTGTTACATAGACGTCATAATATTCATTCAGAACTGCAAGAGGACCATTTACAGATTGTGCTTCACGTACTTCTACCGGAGACTGATCCCCCAGATCCATGTGTTTCAGCATTTCTCCACCATCTTTATTGGTAGACAGTTCAAAAATGTTAAAGGAATCCTTCTCTCCATAAGTTCCCCAGTTATTCTGCGGTGACTGAAGTGGTGCATACATCTGATCGATCCATGCAGCAGCAAGTGCTGTGTTACGGCAGCTGGATGTAAGAACACATCTTCCACGATCATATCCACTTGTTTCACTGTTATTCTGTCTTGTAATGTTCCGCATACCATCTGGTCCTGTCAGAGCCGGCAGCATAACATAATCTTCATTATTATCAATATTGGCGATATCCCATGTAAAGCAGAGACCATAGCGGTGATTCTTTCCTTTGGCGACATAAGTAGACCACTCTTGTGTAAATGCTTCCGGGTCGACCAGATCCTCTGTTACAAGTTTATGTAACCACTCAATTCCTTCTTTGTATCCTTCCTGAACGGTTGTATAAATAACTTTTCCTTCGTCCGTTACAGCGAAATGATCTCCTGTATCTCCATAGCCTTCTCCAAATCCATTGAGCAGAATTGCCGGATCCTGGTCACCATTATTGATGATAAATGACATTGGAATCACAGCACCTTCAATCGAAAATTCTTTTTCAAGCTCATCTGCATGATCACGGAATTGAATCAATACCTGTTCCAGTTCATCTGTTGTTGTCGGAATCTCGAGTCCTAGATAATCCAACCATTTTTTATTAATATACGGAATATCTCCGATTGCCTGAATGGCTTCTTTCCCAGAACCAAGCTGTTCAATCCATGGGAAGGAATAAATATGTCCATCTGGTGCGGTGCACATTGTCCTGTATTCTGGATATTTTTCAAACACTGCCTGTAAATTCGGCATATATTTATCTATCAGATTTTCCAGCGGAATGATAATCCCCTGTTTTGCATAACGCAACAGATCATAATCACTCATTCCGGCATTGAATAATCCATCTGGCAAATTTCCAAATTGTGCAAGCGCCAGATTCTTCTTATCAGAGAACTGATCCGATACAAAACAAGTCCAGTCAATATGAACATTGGTCTGCTCTTCCATTCGCTGAAAAATTACTCGTTCATTCGGATCCTGTGTTGATGTAGCCGGTGCACTTGTAATAAAGGAAAGCTCTGCAGTTTCCTTTAATGGAAACTGCACCTCCGATACAGGTGTACCCGGATCAATTTCAGCCTCAAGCTGCTGCTTTTTTCCACATCCTGCAACTCCCACCATCATCGTCAGGGACAGTACAATTGCAAGCAATGCATTTACTTTTCTTTTCTTCATATCTGTATCGTTCCTTTCTTATTAGCCTTTTACCGATCCGACCATAATTCCTTCATCAAAGTATTTCTGGAAGAATGGGTACATTACTAACAGTGGTAAACTTGATACTACGATCGTTGCATATTTCAGCTGTTCTGCTACTTTTGCCATTTCTGCTGTACTCTGAATATCAGCGATCATTCCAGGCTGTGGTGTATTCTGTACCAGGATGGAACGGAGTACCAGCTGTAATGGCTGAAGATTTGCATCATTCAGATAAATCATTGCATCGAAATAACTGTTCCACATTCCAACAAAAGACCAGAGTGCCAGTACTGCGATGATTGGCTTACATACCGGAAGCATGATTTTAAAGAAATGCTGGATCTCATTTGCACCGTCAATCGCAGATGCTTCTCTTAATTCTGTCGGGATTGACTGATAATAAGTTCTGGCAAGAATCATATTCCATACATTAAATGCTCCTGGAATCAGGATTGCCCACACTGTATTAACCATGTGCAGCTGATTGATCAGGATAAATGTAGGAATCATTCCACCACCAAAGAACATTGTGATCAGGAAAATAACATTGAAAAAGTCTCTTCCTACAAATTCCTTCTTTGACAGTGGATACGCAGCCAGTAATGTCACAAAAACAGAAATTACTGCAAATGCAAGTGAATACAGGAAGGAATTCAAAAATCCACGCCAGATCATTTCGTTCTCTAATACTCTTCGATATGCGTCTAATGTCCAGTCCTTGGTGTTAAAACTCAATCCCTGGTTATTCAAAACAGTAGGATCCATAAAGGATGCGAGTACTACATAAATAATCGGTATCGCTATAGAAAGGACGAATAAACCAAGAATAGTAAATCCGATTCCAAGGATTACTTTGTCTGTCCTTGAATATTTTCTCTTTTTTTTCTCCATCTCTTCTCCCTCTTTTCTATAATCCTTCTCCATCATTCAGTTTCTTAACAACCCAGTTCACAAAGATCAGCAAGATAACATTTACAACTGAATTGAAAAGACCTACCGCTGTCGAATATCCATAGTCTCCATTCAGAAGTCCAATACGGTATACATATGTAGACAGGATTTCTGATGCCGGAAGGTTCATATCTGTCTGTAAAGCATAAGCTTTTTCGAAACCAATACTCATGATATTTCCAGCCTGCAAAATAAACTGAATTACAATGATATTCTTAATTGCCGGCAATTCTACATACCAGATCTGCTGCAGAAGATTCGCTCCATCCATGAGGGCTGCTTCTTCCAGCTCCTTGCTGGCATTCGCCAGTGCTGCTGTGTACATGATAGATGCCCATCCTGCGGTCTGCCAGATTCCACTTGCAATGTAAATTGTCCGGAATGCAGAAGGCATTGTCATCCAGTTTGTACTGATTCCTAATACTTTATTCAATGGGCCTACAGGAGATAAAAGCATACGAACCATACCACAAAGCACGATGACTGAAATAAAGTTTGGCATATAGATCAAAAGCTGCACTTTCTTCTTAATTCCGGTCTTACGAATACGATTCAGAAGCAATGCAAGAATGATTGGAATCGGAAATCCCCACAGTAATCCATAGATACTCAATTTCAACGTATTCATCAGATAGTTCATAAAATCTGGTGAAGATAAGAATCGTCTGAAATACTCAAGCCCTACCCAGGGACTACCAAGAACTCCTTTTATTACATTGTAATCTTCAAAAGCAATCAGAAGACCTCCCATCGGGAGATACTTAAAAATAATTGTCAGTAAAAGTCCTGGCATCAGGAAAAAAAGATATAACTGCCAGTTTTTCTTCACATAAGTCATCTTTTCTCTCCACGTTCGCTTGCTTACGGACTTTGCTTGATTTTGCATTCTTTTCATGCACTTCTTCCTCCATTCCATTGATTTTATGAGAACCGGTTACGTAACCGGTTATTTTATGATTTGATATTACTATATCCATTTCTTTCTGTCAACACTTTTGTATACTAAAATAACCGGTTACGTAATCAGTTATTTTATCGTTGCGTTTTTCCATCAAAATTGCTATACTGAAAAATATTATTAACCGTCAGCCATCATATTGAAGGAGATTCAACTTTTATGAGTAAAAAGAAACAGGTAACTTTTGCAGATATTGCGGAATACACCAATTTTTCAAAAACTACAATATCAAGATACTTCAATCATCCTGATTCTCTTACCTTGGAAAACCAGGAAAAGATTTCACAAGCTCTTGACACACTTGGATATAAAAAGAATAAGCTGGCAAAAGTTCTGGCAAATGGAAAAAGTGAATTTATTGGAATCATTGTTCCGAATCTTTACCTGCACTATTATTCTGAGATGCTGACACAATTCCTTTCCAGCTACCGTGATTATCATTATAAGTTTCTTGTTTTCGTCAGCGAACATGGCGCAGAAGAAGAACAACAGTATATTGAAGAACTTCTGTCTTATCAGATTGAAGGACTGATTGTTTTAAGTCACACTCTTCCATCTGAGAAACTCGCTTCCTACCAGATTCCTGTCATCGCAATTGAACGCGAAGCAGAACATATCAGCAGCGTCAATACTGACAACTATATGGGAGCACTTCAGGCTACTTCTCTGTTGATTCGAGATAAATGTGATATATTAATTCACATAAATGTCAATGTGAATAAATCCGCTCCGGCTTATGACCGAATCTGGGCCTTTCAGGCAACTTGTGAAGAATATCATGTGCCATATGATATAGATTTGAGTGTAAAAGGTGCTTCTTATCATGAGCTTTTGGATGTAATCCGAGAGATTTTCAATAAGATAGAATCAAAATACCCCGATCAAAAAAAAGGTATCTTTCTTGCGAACGATACCTATGCTAATATGTTTCTTAATTTAATTTTCCAAAAATACGGGACATTTCCTTCCACTTACGAGATTGTTGGATTTGACAATTCTCCGATTGCCAGCGAGGCAATCCTTCCGATCACAACCATCGGACAGCAGATCGATGTGATTGCAAAAACTGCCATGGATCTTCTGGTCCAGCAGATGGAGGAACAGAAAAAGCGTGTTCCCAAACCATTGGGTGAACCCATCCATAAACAGATTACACCTATATTAATTCGCCGCAATACAACAGAATAATTTATTTCTCATGTAAAAAAGGCCGGGATCCTTTCCGATCCCGGCTATATATGGGGGGAGAATAAGCAATGGAAGTTAACCTTCGATTGCGATGTAACCATCTTTTTCTTCAACGGCTTTCGGTGCTTTCTTCGGAACAGAAAGTTTCAGAATACCGTCTTCATATTTCGCATGGATATCTTCTTCACTGACTGCATCACCAACATAGAAGCTTCTGCTTAAAGTACCAGCATAACGTTCACGTCTGATGTAGTTGCCCTTCTTATCCTGTTCATCTTTATCAAGACCTTTGGCTGCTGACAGTGTCAGATAACCATCCTTCAGCTGAACCTTAATCTCGTCTTTCTTAAATCCCGGAAGATCCACATCCAGTTCATAACTGCCATATCCGGTTTTTCTACTCGTTCCTTTACCTGATCCTCTACCTCATAACGCATGTGAAAATCTCTCAGTTCTCCAATCAGTTCCTGCGCTACCTTCTGGTCTTCTAAATATTTTTCTATTTCTGTCCAATGACTTCTCATGAAGATTTTCCTTTCTTTGCAATTGGTTATATCAAATCAGATAATATTTCTGTTTACTCAATCGTGAACCTCACATGACTAAAGTCACGTGCTTCCGGCCGCTTTAAGCGGCAGACCAAATATCGGCGGATACGCCTGTTACTTAGATTTTGCACAGATATGTGCTTCTTCCATGCCGGATACGGCGGGTTTCCACATAACAGGTAATCCACTGCATATCTGCCTGTGTTTATGCTGCTTTACGCAGTTCCATTTCTGAAATCAGTTCTCTCAGATCTGCATAAACACATGAGGTTCTACGCTTTACTGCAGGAACTTTTGCCTCCAGCAAAGACCTTTCCGTTTCCGGCAAGGGTTTTAAAATTTCACGGATAAAATATCTTGCTCCGATATTATACGATGCTGACAAATCACAGTTGTATCTTTTTCCAGTCTGAAACGTACACAGACGATGATCCCGTGTATCACGGGCAATCTCTCCTGATCCATCAAAGGCAAGCCTGCTCGTGTTCCAGGCACAAATCCGGGAAATTCGGATTCCCTTTCTGTGTGCCTGCTGTCCGCACCGTTTCTGGATATCACGTTTTCTCCACATCTGCAGTTTCTGCTTTTTCTTCCCGGAAAGTTTTCCTTTCA
>OGQW01001157.1_pt1 | contig 17029 bp, 18 predicted proteins | sample 1553301 | NCBI WGS metagenome assembly OGQW01 (sample SAMEA2579974, study PRJEB22360) | human gut metagenome
CCACCACACGCGGCGGCATTGGAACGGCAAGGGCAACTCTTGGAGCGCTTGCGCGGCGGCCTCTTCGCCGGAACGGATGAGCTTGAAGACGAGAAGGGAGAGCGGGACGCGCCCGGCGCACCTGCCGGAGCGGGACAGGAAAACGGTTGCGGACATGGAACACCTCTTTCGGATTGAAGGGATTGAAAAGCGTTGAACATAAAAAAGGCGGAACAACGCTCCCCGGCCCGAAAGAGGCCGCCTGAGTCTCACGAACATCAGGACGTTGTTCCGCCAATATGTAACCGCACACCTTGGATCTCTCCTAGGGTGCAATGGTGGCAGGAAACAAAAGAACCGACATTTTCGCCAGCTTGGGACTGGTGAAGGCTTCGGCAAGCCTCTTTCGGTTTAGGGAAGGTCAGAGTAGGAGAAGAGGGCCTAGTCTGTCAAGCGGGGTATCAGATAACCTAGGACGCTAACTATAGAAAAAATAAAACTTGACTTATGATTAAAATGGTATAATATACCAAAATAGAATAAGGAGGTCCAGATTAGAGTCATCACCACTGGCATGAGGAACATGTTGCTACAAACATTCAAAAAACATCAACAAATAAGAGGTTTTAGATATGAAAAACTATACCCTTTCTCCATATTATGGGGAACCGCAAACCACAAGGAATCAATCATATGGTATTCACCGTAAAAATGTCCACAAAAACAGAAAAAATGTTGAGGGAACTTTCGGAAGATGAAGCCGCCTCCTTCGTCCTTTTGAAAGACGATATGGTAAGAACAAAAGGCAAACCGTACACCCGTTGGAAGAATTGTGGCCCAGTAAAACAGCTCGGAACAGACTACTACCATTGTCATCTTTCTAATTCTACTGTTGTTGTCTGGCTCCTTGATAAGAAAAACCTCCTCTGTAAAATTACATATGTAGGAAGCCGAGAAAAAGCTCCTTACTAGTAGGAATGATTATGAAAACTACACTGGTAACCATCAAGGTTGTGGTGCCAGAACAAGCTGTGACCCCGCTCACATCTCTGGTCACCATGCTTGGTGGAGAGTTCGAAGAAATTGACCGGATCTTGGATACGGATCAGTCGGTTCCTGTTCCTCCCCTAGAAAAAACCGTTCGTCCGGGTAGACTTCTGAGGGCAGCCCGGATTCGTTTCGGAAAGACACAGAAGGAACTTGCAGAGGCCATCTCGGTTCCTCAAGCACATATCTCGCAATTCGAGAACTGCAAACGGAAGATTCCCTTTGAAAAAGCGAATCTTATCGCACAGGAACTTGATATTCCTTTTAATTATCTCTATCGTGAATTAACTATTTGAAAACGAAGAGGCCGGGACTGAATCCCGGCCTTTTTCGTTTAGTGATGTAAGCCTATAGCGGCTCTACTACAATGTTCTTCCTACTTTTCAGGCATGATCATAAAGAATACACCAGTAGTCTGCGAATACGAAAAACTGAATTTCACGCCGCCGACGACAGCTTCTGAACTCTTCGGCAATCCATCGTCTCCGCTCAACAGCCCAAGTTTCCTCATGACTTCGCCACGCTTTTCTGTAGGCCATTCAGGTTTCACGCCCGCAATGGCGAAGGCCATGCCGAGGATGATGTCCGTCCCGGATTGAACGGTTCCGTCCCCAGTTCCGATGTAGATGATGGTCGTGATCATTCCCTTGTCATTCGTCGTGACGACTGCACCGTTGTTCTTCGTCATAGAGAGCTGCACAGTGTTGCCGTCTTTCTTGTCGATCTTCACCCGTTGCCTGCTGTCCGTCGCCTTTGCCGCCTTGTCATAGTTGGAAGCAAATTTCTTGACCGTCAGATCAAAGGCTGGATCAACTTTTTTTACATTCTCAGCAGGCTGTTGTTTGGGTTCCTGCGCTTTCTGTTCCACGGGTTGAGGTTTGGGCTGTGCCTGCACTGGCGCGGATTGTGCCGGGGCTGGTGCCACTGCCACCTGTGCCTGTTCGGTCGCGGGCTCGTCTTCCTTTCCAAAAAACCAGATCCCCACGCCAATGAAGATGACGGTCAACAGTAGGCAACCTTTTACCCCGTCACTCTTTTCCTTCTTGATGGCTTCATCCCGGATCTGCTGGGTGAAGGGCTGACCGCACTTTGGGCATGATTCCGCCTCAACGGAAACCCTTTTCTTGCACGTCGGACACTCAATCAACTTTGCCATGTGTTCCCCCTTATGTGGCAATCTATGATCTGAATCCCCCCTTCTAATGCGGAATAAAGCTCCTAGTCAACGAAAAGCCCCGGTCATGCGGGAACATGGCCGGGGCTTTGCTCAAAATGTACAACTAATGTAATCACACACCTCAGCCCCCCTAGGAGGCAATGATGTCAGAAACAAAAAAACCTACATTTTCGCCAGATTGGGACTGGTGAAGTCTTCGGCAAGCCGTGCAAGGTTTTGAGGAAGGATAGAATAGCTATTGGGGGTGGTGTCAAGGGGGAGGGGAAGATGATTTTTATTCTTCATCATCGCTACAATAAAATTCGTCACCAAGTTCTACACTGCCTATATCTATATTAGTATTTGGAATATCTATATTATATATATTTATAATGTCACCGTTGTCTCCTTCAAATTCTATCGAAACGTCTATTTTCACATTTGTATCTATAGTTCTATGTCCTGATGATAAAGTTATATAATCTTTATCTATAGAATCGTATATGTATATCTCATATGAGTATTCAATTGTTATATTTATCAATACATTAAATGATATGTCATATGTAAATGTATCATTATCAGCGTCATCAATAGACAATATTTCATATGATTTAATATTGTAATTATTTAAGATTGTATTGTTTATTTCACAGTCACATCCATAACTTGACTCATAATCGAGATTAAAATTATTTGTATTTTCAACTGCATATGATATTTCATTTGCTAATTGTTCATGTTTTAACTGTTTAAATTTATCTATATTTCCTTTAATTAGCTCAGTACGTTCATCTCGTTCTATTTTATCTTTAAATAGTGTCTCAAATAGGTATGATACATTTTTAGAATAAAAAAGATATTCTGAATTTTTACAATATTCTTCCCAGTCTTTGTCGCACGATATGCATATCGTTAAGATATCGTTTTGTGAAGACCAATGTTCTATCGCCATTAAAGTAAAAGCATCTGGAAATTCTTTTCTTTTTTTATCATTATTCTCAAATGGTGGTCTATAATCAAAATAGTCATCAATTATACTATCTAAATCTATTAATGTTAAATCCAAAATTTCTGGATTTAGATTATTTAAAAATTTTTTCCAAACCTCCAAACATTTTTTTCTATATTTTTCTTTATCCAAAAATAACGTATCCGGCTTTACCCAAACTTGTTCAAAAAGTCCCTCAGAAACTCTATTTAATGCTTGTTTCCTCAATTCTCGAAAAGATGCACAAACACCATCACTTGATTTTATGACGTGTCTTTCAACTTCTTTTATAACAATATTACTCAATACAACTTTCAGTTTTCCAGCTTCAACACAATTAACAAGCAAGCCTAATGTACTCTCTTTACTGAAGTCTAACTTATTAGCATCAAAAATATTTGTATCTAATGTAACATATAATGGATATTTAATCATAATCCTTCCCCCATGATATTTGTTTTTTCATTTCTACAACAATCATAAAAAACAAAAAACTTTCTTTTCAGTTATATTAACACAAAAAAGCAGCACTGTATATTTTTATATACAATACTGCCATATTAAAAAAACTATCCTATAAATTATTCTCAAACATCGACAACCCTGCCATCAGCATCCCTTCATCCATATCCAGTCCATCGCTCTGTTCTTCTATCACTTTCCCGGCATCTTCTTCAACAACTACACTCTTTTTTATCTGCTGTATAAAATCCGTATCCTGCAACAACTGCTGTTTTAATTCCTCCACACTGACATTTGCATTATTATAGGAAGAAACAGGTGTATTTTCTTTATGTAGCCACGCATAAACCAGTTCTGTAATCAGTGCTGTTTTGCACCTTTTCTGTGATTTCAGATACCTTCCGATTTCTCTCTGCCGTTCATTATCTTCATTAAATATCAGTACAACCCGTATCTCTCCCACACATTACACCCCCTGTCTTTTCTGGATGTGTAATGCTGTCATTTTCTCATATCCTACGGCATTTGCCCGGATGTCCTCGATAAACTCTATATATTTAAAATCAGAAGATTTTTCAATCTGCTGTTTCAGAAGCAAGCTGCCTCCACCAAGAAATACTGCCGGATTAGTTCGGAAATCTGGTACATACGCATGGAGTTTATTGATAATTCTCTGAATCCAGTCTCCTGCCATTTTCTGAATCTCTTTTACCACCTCTTCATCCAGAATCGTTGCTTCCTGCATTAATACCTGCTCTACATCTGAGGACTCCAGATGAATACCGTAATTCTGCTGAATGGAATTAGAAATCTCTGAGCGTAAAATTGCCATTCCTGATCTGTCACTGACACGAACTGACAAATCCGGCTGTCCTTTTCTAATCACCAGTAAATCTACGGTTCCGTCTCCAATATCAATGCAGTTGACCGTCCGGTACTGTCGGAACAGGCTTGCTTTATAGCACATGACTGCCGCAAAATTCTGCGGACTTACCAAAACATCTTTCAGGTAACAATTTACCGGCTTTCCATTGAATCGGAAAGAAATTCCATGTTTTGAATGTTCCATAAAATATTTTTTGAATCCCGGAGCCTGCTGTCCAAAGTCTGCAGGCGGCAGTCCAACTCCCAGCACAATATCTTTGCCGGATAAAGTGATTCCTCTTTCCTTTGCTTCCAGAGCGAGTGAAAATAAGGTCAATATAAAGTAATCTTCATCCACTGTCTTATCCGCTTTAAATGGCATCCTTGTTTCTGATAATGTATAATATACACCGTTATATTCCAGAATATCCTCATTCATAAATCGTCCTGGTTCAGAAGTATATCTTACCAGACCACATGGAAAGTTTACATGTACCCCTTTCATATTTCCGTTTCCATGATCAATTCCCATAATAATTTCTGCCATATCCTATTCCATCCTTTCCTGATCATCTTATACTTAACTGTTACTTAACTTCAAACCGTTTGACTTTCTACATCTTTTTTCATATTTCTTATGACAGTTATGTATAAGTTTACTTGTACTTTTGTGTCTGTTGTGTAAGTTATATGTTACTTTTGTATCTGTCATTATTATATATGTCACATTTGTATCTGTCAATATTTTTCTTAAAACTTTTGTGGCACTTTCATTTAAAAATGTGATATACTTTTGCTATTGGAGGACTTTGCCTATGAATACAGGAGAAATAATCAAGTATTTTCGTCTGGCTCGTAACATGACACAGGAACAACTTGCACAGGACGCTGAAATCAGTTTCAGTACACTCCGCAAGTACGAAGCCAATGAACGTAATCCGAAATATGAACAGCTTTCAAAAATTGCTGATGCGTTAGGTATCAGTGTGAATCTCTTTATGGATTTTGAAATTCAGTCTGTATCCGATCTGTTTTCTATTCTGTTTAAAATGGAGGGACAGGCAGATTTAGAAATTGCAACCTCAAAGGATTTGACGGATCTATCTGAAGATGCTCTTTTTCTGCATTTTAAAAATGAATATATCAATCACATATTAAGCAATTACCATGCTTCTGTTGAAAGTATCCAGGACATGGATGCTCAATATCGTGAAAAAGCTCTATCAGAAATCCAGAACAGATTATTGGATGACAATAGCAGTATCCATACTGACAGTCCTGCTTTATCTGCAGATTCCGGTAAACCTGCACTTTCTCTTTCTTCTGCTGATCAGACTTGGTTTGAGTTATCCTCTGACTGCTCTGATGAAGAAAAAGAACAAATGATAAAAGCTGCTGCCTTCATAAAAAGCTGTCTGCGACATTCCGATAAATAAATCTTTGCACAAAAAAGACAGATGTGGGAATATTTCATTACCTGCATCTGTCTCTTTCTATCCTATGCTATTTTCTACTCATGAATTTCCAATGGAAGTCCATCCGGATCATGGAAAAATGTCATTTTCTTTCCGGTATAATCATCCAGGCGTACCGGCTCTGTTTCAATTCCTTTCCCATTCAATTCTTTTACTGTATCATCTACACTCTCAACTTTAAATGCCAGATGGCGTAATCCCAATGCTTCCGGATAATTTACACGAGCTGGAGCATTTTTTATGATAAAAAGTTCTATTTCCTGCGGCCCACATGCCAGATCAATCTTGTAATCATCACGTTCTTTTCGATAATTTTCTCTGATGACCTTAAATCCAAGCAGATCCACATAAAAATGTTTTGATCTTTCATAATCGCTTCCAATGATTGCAATATGATGAATGGTATCGAACATAACTCTCTCTCCTCCGTTTTTCATATGTTGATATATATTTTCTCACATTTTATCATAGTAATGATATATGTGGAATAGTCATTTCATATCCATTTACTTTTTTAATTTTTCTGCCAGTTCAAACCAAAACTCCAATTCAACGACATCTTTTTCTCCATGTTTTCTGCTGCCAATACCTACCCAGTCCGCTTCATTTAACAGATTCTTCATTGTTTCCTTATCTTCCAGTGCTGATTCACCATCACTCAGCAACCAGATATATCCCGTCTGCATTTTAATAAGTGCGGACATGTCTGGAAATGTCTGAATCTTAATATTACATCCTGAAATTTTTGAAAACTGTATTGCCCGTTCTGACAGATATATAAATCTCTGATATTTTACAGGATTGATGATCTGATATTCTTCTTTCTTTTTACGCTCTGCTTTTTCCATAATTGTTCTTGCTTCCTGGAATAATTTTTGATGTTCTTTTTCCCTTTCCTCTACTGAAAGTGACTGTTCATGCTCATCCTGTTCCTTCTTCATCTGCTCATACATTTCTGTCTGTTCATCGTAGTAAAACTTTTCAATATTCACTTATATAACTCTCCTCCCACATGCACCCATCAATCAATTCTTACATTACCCGACTTTGTTTTCCTTTATTTTACATATCCCTCGATCAAATTATATCTCTTATGGTGAAGATATCCACCATATTTTTTATTTTATTCGACAATTATAATTGAAATTAATGGTATTTTATGCCAAAAAGCAAAGAAAGGCGGGGATACCTTGATTGATTATAGTCCATTATGGGAAACCATGAAAAAACGCCACATTTCCCAATATGCCCTGATTAACAAAGGAATTGACAAGCACACCCTCGATCAGCTCCGGAAAAATCAGAACATCACAATCCTTACCGTTGAAAAACTGTGCAATATTCTTAACTGTACACCCAATGATGTGTTCGCTTTTAAAGATGAAAAAGATTTGTAATACCGTCATAGTATAGCAATATTCCTATGGCGGTATTTCTGTATATAGCAGGGCAGAGAAAAACCGCAGATGAAAATTCCTGCGGTTTCTATTTTCTCATACTCTTTACATTTTATTTTTTGTTGGCATCGGAACAAATTCCGGTTTTAGCTGATAAATCTTTCTGTGGCATATTCTGACTCTTGCATATATTATTACGCATGTTCTCTACAATATCTCCACTGCATATATTCATCTTCGGAAATCATTCCCTGCTTTTTCTTTCCTCTGATTGTTCCCCACTGGTAAAGGAACTCATTGATTTTCTTATTCTGCAGATTGATCACAACCTCGCCTGTCCTTCCGTTTCTTTCCAGTTTCATTTCCGGGAAATAATCTTCCAGTATGAGCAGGCGATATATCATATCATCTTCACTATACCCTTTTGGGGCAGCCAGGCATTTCGGATTAACAAACAACACTCTGGCAATCTTTCCCAGCATTTCTCCTTTTGGTGTCCGCTTTCCCGTTTCATACTGTGCCATTCTTGTCCCTGCACTTCCTTCTCCAATGCCAAGAGCTTTTCCAAGTTCCTCCTGTGTTATGCCACGCCACTTGCGTACTTTTTTAATATTCTTCCCTGTACTCATATTCCATTTCTCCCTTCTCTATGTCGTACCAAGCAGCTTAATGGAAACATTGTTACATACCAGACTGCCCGTACTACAATCACTGCCGCTAACACAAATCCAAACAATGCCCCAATTATCACACAAAAAGCTGCCATTCCTACCGTTCCAGACAAACTCCATCTCGTTGGTACAATGATAAACATATATGGAATCCCAACAGGGATACCATACACTAATATAAAACGCAACCAGTCCACACAGCCATTTTCCATATATATGTACTGTCCAAGCCATGTAAGTATCCCCATCAGAATTAATGGCATGATTCCCTTTTTTATAAAATTACCTGCTGTCATACTGCCACATCCTCCTTTTCTTCTCTTTCAATTTTTTCTGTCATTTCTGCAATCAAATCATCAAACAGGAACCGAATTTCTATTTTTTCAGCATTATAAATTATGACTTCATCTATAAATGTTTCTGCTATATGTCTTGTCATTTTATCAAATACTTCTGCCTGTTCCGCTTCCTGCTTTACGACCTGAATTTCTTTCATCAGTTCTCCATCTTCTGTTGTGATTGTCAGAAGTCTCTCGTATTTTTCCTGTATTTTATCTATTTTTTGATTTATCTCTTTTTTTACTTTCAGATAGCATTCTTGGTCTGTCATTCCTTCCGCATACGCTTCATACTGGCGTATCCGTTCTTCTTTTAATGTTTCCAGTTGTTTTGCCATTTCTTTTTGTATTGCCGTCAGATCCGTCTGTTTATTTTTTTGTTCTTCCTCCAGTTTTTTTGCAAGCTGTTTAAATATCTCTAACTGTCTGCGAAGTGCATTTAATACAATTCTCTCAATCTTTTTCACCTTATGCCTAGTCTTATCACAGGTAGACATTTTTCCTGCTGCTGATGTATGGGCACAGTACACAACTGGTACTGCCCCATAGTTATACATCATTTTTAATTTGCAATTTCCACAGGTTACTTTTCCTTTTAGTGAGAAACCAGAATCCTGGACAAATCCCCGTTCTTTCTGTTTTCCTATAACGCTCTGTGCATCTTCAAATTCTTCATGTGTCACAATTCCCTTGTGGTGATTTTCTGTAATGAATTGCTGATGTTTTTTGGTTCTTCGCCGTTCAGTGCTTCCTACTCGGATATTGCTCGTCTTCCCTTGCACCAATGCACCCGTATAAGTGTAATTACGCAACGTCATCCAAACCATCCTTGCATCCCACAGCCATTCTTCATCTGCTACTTTTCTGTTCCAGACAATATTTTCTTTTCTCTGCTTTCGGAACTTTCCCGGTGTCGGAATACCTCTTTCATTTAATTCATTTGCAATCATTAATGTGCTATAATCTTGCAAAGCCAGTTCAAAGACCAGCCGTATAATCTTTGCAGGTTCCGGGTCTATTTCCCACTGCTGTCCCTCTCCTTTTTTATACCCAAACGGGACACGACCATAAGTAGAAATACCTTTTTTCCACTTCGTCTGGACGCAGCTTTTAAATTTTTTTGACAAATCCCTGCTATATAAGGTATTGATAAGATTGCTGATACTCATCTCCAGCCCCATCGTATTTCCAATATAGTTATTACTGTCATACTGGGAATTGACTGCAATCACACGTACACCTAAGATGGGAAATATCTGTTCCAGATAATCTCCCACGCCAATATAATCTCTTCCTATTCTGGATAAATCTTTTACAAGAATAACATCTATCTTCCCACGTTTTGCATCTTCCACCATTGCCTGAAATGCCGGACGGTTAAAGTTCGTTCCAGTATGTCCATCATCGACATATTCTGTAACGTCCCCATCCAGTTCATCCATAGATTCTACAAAGTTCTGTAAAATCAACCTCTGGTTTTCAATACTATTGCTCTCATCCTTATTATTTTTACCAAGATCACCATCTGCCAGTGACAGTCTTAAATAAAATGCCAGCTTCATAAATCATCACTCCAATATTTCCGTTATCTTCTGGAATACATCTGAGCATTTCATTTGTATTTCAATCATTCCCTTTGAACTGACATAAATCTTTTCTACCAGTTCATCTATCATCTTTTGATTAAAAGAACGCTCATCCAGATATTTTTCCAAATTCTTTTCTATTTCTAAAAATTCTTCTATACTTTTTTCTACAACTCGTTTCCTTGTCTGTGCTTCACGTATTCCAGTTTCCAGTTTTTCTTTTTCTTCCGTATAATGTTCCCGTAACATCTGGTATTCCTGTTCATCCAGCAAGCCTGTTGCAAAATTTTCATATAAAGTTGCACTGGTTTCCTCTGCTTTCATCAGTTTAAATTGCATATTCTGTATTCTCACACGCAAAGATACCAGCTCACCCTTGTCATAACTTCCTTCTTTCATTTTTTCAAGAAGCACTTTCCGGTCACACATTGCCTGTATCATGTTATGAATCTGATCCATAACTGTAATCTTTAACAGATCTTCATGCACTTTCTGTCTGCAATATCCCGGTTTTCCATCATATTCTTTACAATAATAAAAACCTTTTCTTATACCATGGGACTGACCAAAGTTGGTATAACGCATATAGGTCATAGTCATTCCACACTCCATGCACTTGACTTTCTGAGGAAAGCTATCTACTATATCCATCTGTCTCGCCAGTCCACGCTCCACAGATTCTTTATATTTTTCACTTGCCCGATTCCATATTCTCTGAACTTCATCAAAATCTGGTCTGGCAATGATCGACTCATGTGTATTTTCATGGATAACCCAGTCTTTCGGGTCTGTGTGATGTTCCGGCATATTTCTGTATTTTGCTCTTTTTCTTTTTCCATAAATAGTTGTACCGATATATGCCTGATTCACAAGAATTGTTTTTACTCTGTCCCCTGTCCAACGATCTGTATCTGGTATAGCCATATCAAGTTCATGGGTTGCCTTATATGCATGAGGTGTCATAATATCAAGCATTTTTAAACGTTTTACTATAGCTCCTGTTCCTCGTCCCATCTGATACCATCTGAAAATTGCCCGCACTATCGGAGCTGTTTCTGGATTGACTTTTAACTGATTTTCCTTTTTATCAACGGTGTATCCATATATGCTCCTTGCTATCGTGGCATCCCCTCTTTTACTTTGCATCTCAAAAGCCAGCACTTTTTTCTTGGAAGCATCTTTCGCATACATTTCATTAATCATATTTTTTACTGGCATCACGATGCTGTTTCTATCTTCTTCCCTGCTGCTGTCAAATTCATCATTAATAGAAATGAGCCTGACATTCAAACATGGAAAAATTGTTTCTATATAATAGCCTGTTTCTATAAAGTTTCTTCCAAAGCGGGACAAATCCTTTACGATAATACACTGAATCTTTCCTGTCCGCACATCTTCCATCATTCTGATAAATCCTGGTCTGTCAAAATCTGTTCCTGTATAACCATTATCTACATAAGTATCTACTAGATGATATTCTCCATGTTCTTCTACATATTGATGAAGCATCTCTATCTGTGTCTGTATCGTTTCTTCACTATCTTTTTCCACAGAAAGTCTGGCATAGACACCTGTCTCCAACTGCGGTCCTGTTATGATTTCCGGTGTCATCATCTCCTGCTTCTTTTCAATAATATTATTATTTCTTCTGCTCTTTCGTGCCATCTTATGCCTCCTCAAACCATTCTTCAGGTAACATTTCTTTCCATTCCCGGTTTTTAAACTGTACCTTTATTTTTTCATATCGAAAAGATTCCACCCGGTCTATCCATCTCTTTACATCTGGTCTGGTAATCTCTTCCGGAATCACCATTTCAGAAAACATTTCTATCCATGGATTATTTTTGCTGAAACACTTTTCTATCTTTTTGATTTCTTCCAGATAAAATTCCAGTTTTTCATCGCACTCCATAAATTCCTGCACATTAATCTCTTTTTGCATCTCATATTCATCTTCTGAAATCTCTCCTGCTATCATCTGGTTGTAAAGTGGCAGGTTCTTTTCTTCTACGGAAAGCATTTTCTGAAAAACTTTTTGAGCAAATGCTTTTACTTTCTGAATCTTTTTAACCTTTTCTTCTTCCCATATCTGGCTTCCAATCATCCCTGCAATTTTTCTGGCAATCTGATTTTCATTTACGAGAATTTCATAAACAGCCTGATACACTTCCTCAAAAGGAATATTACCTCTCTCATAAGATATTTCTGCCGGCTTTGGATAACTCAGGCGAAATACTCTTATCTTCAATCTCTGATGTGGATATAATTTTAACGGTATGCCGGATTCTTTATCAAAAATTCTACCGGAAAACGGATTTAATTTCCCAAGACCCAGATTTTTTTTATTAATGCTCCTGTGAGTAAGTGATTTTTGTGCTTTCTGAAAAAGTTCCATATCCACCACCATTGGGCAGGAGAACATTTGCTTCTTTCCATCTATCGTCCGTTCCCATTCACCGATATACTGACGGTTATATAAGATTCTTTTTATCTGATCCCGTTTCCATGCAGCATGTTCATCTTTAATTTTTCTTCCCCACAACTTGTTAACATAATTTCCAGAGGATTCTATTTTTTCTTCGGTAAGGATTTTAGCTATTTCTGAGCATGACTGTCCTTCACTTGACAAACGAAAGATTCTTCTTACTATTTCTGCAGGTTCCGGATCTATTTCAAGTTCCATCTTCCCATCCATATATCGAAAACCATATTTATAATATTTCTTGGTTTCATTGAACTTTCTCATGTCCTCTGTTACCAATTTATCTTTATACTCTTTTGCTTTCCTGTCCAGATACTCAACAGCTTCCTGTTCTGTCACATCCAAAGAACAAAAATCGTCTTCCACCACTGCAATCTGTAATCCGGCCGGAAGAAACATACTTTTAAAAAGCTCTGCCGCTACATTAGAATTTCTTCCACAGCGAAACATAGAATCTATCACTAAGCAGTCAAACTGTCTTCCCATAGCATCCTGCTTCATCTGAAGATATGCTGTTTCTTCAAATTCTTCTTTTTTCCTGTCAGAATATTTTTTTACCAGCTTCCATTTTCTCTGTTTTATATATTCCTGTATTCTCTCATTCTGCTGACTGATAATATCATTCGGAATTTCTCCCTTCTCCATACAGGAAACCATCCTCGTATAACTCGCACATCTCATAAGCTCCCAGCCTTTCTTTCCGTTTCATTCTCATGCATTGCTGCACACTCTACAAATTCTGCGATTTCATCTTCATAGTTAAAATGAATTTCTATCCTATCAGTGCCATACACAATAATTCTGTCAATCAATATTGCTATTACTTTCCGATTCAGAGATTCGATATTATGATACTTCTTAAATTCTTCTACCCATTGCTGTGTACACATTTCATTGGACAGCATTCTTTTTCTCTTTTCTTCCAGCTCATGCCTTGTGTTTTTCGCCGTCTCGATTTTTTTTGAAAACGTCTGTTTAATATCCCGGTATTCTTCCCTTGAAATGATTCCATCTGTCATATCTTCATAAAGATTATTTTTTAGTTCTTCATATTTCTGCATTTCTTTATAAAGCGTTTTTATCTGTGTATCAAGCATCTTCACTCCAAATTGCTGCTGAGGAATGTCCTCAATCTGAGAAAGGATATTGTCCGCTCTGACAATCAAGGCAATCTGATTTCTGACTGCTTCCAGAACTATCTTCTTCAATTTAATATCACTGATATTATGCGAGCTGCATCCTTCTCCACGTTTATAAGTTGAACAATGGTAATAGAAGTAGCGTTTTCCTTTTTTCTTTACACTCCGGCGTACCATGTTTTGCCCACAGTCCCCACATCGGAGCAGACCGGAAAACACATAAATGCTTTCTTCCTCTGGTGATGTTCTTGTATCTAATGCCATCAGCCTTTGTACGGTTTCAAAAACTTCTCTGGAAATGATCGGCTCATGTGTCCCTTCTACTCTGATCCAGTTCTCCGGTTCTATCATCTGACACGCTTTGACTTTGTAGTTAATCTTTCTCGTCTTTCCCTGCACCATCGTTCCGGTATAAAGTTCATTTTTCAAAATTCTGAGAACTGTTCCGGCATCCCACTTCGGATTCTTTCCTGCTCTGAAACCATTGTTATAATTGATTCCACATGAACGCTTGTATTCGGTTGGTATCAACACACCCATATCTGACAAATCAGCCGCAATATTCTGTGCACTGAATCCATCCAGCTTCATATTAAAAATTGTCCGCACAATCTCTGCAGCATACTCGTCTATGACCAGATGGTTTTTATTGTCCGGATCTTTTTTATACCCATAGCAGGCATAGTTACTGATAAACTGTCCCCGCTTTCTTTTCACATCAAACTGACTTCGGATTTTAATTGAGATGTCCCTGCAATAAGCATCATTTATAAGATTCTTAAAAGGAACTATGATTTGATCTGCATCGTTCTCCGTATCAGCACTGTCGTAATGATCGTTCACTGCTATAAAGCGAATACCAAGCACCGGGAATATTTTTTCCAAATACCGCCCTGTTTCAATGTAGTTTCGTCCCAGTCTGGAAAGGTCTTTTACGATGATACAGTTAATCTTATGTTCCTTTGCATCTTCAAGCATCTTCTGAAAACCCGGACGCTCAAAATTTGCACCACTATATCCATCGTCAATATACTCTTTGACCAGTGTTATATCATTATGCTGATTTGCGAAGTCACGAAGCAGACTTCTTTGATTGCGGATACTGTCACTTTCCACTTTATCTCCATCATCTCTGGAAAGTCGCAGATATACCGCAGCTAAATATGAATTTTGACTTTTAAAATACATAAAGCCATCAACCTCCTAATCTACTAGCCTTATAGCTGTAAACCAGAAAATTCATGGCTCTTTGAATACTCTTTAAATTTTGACCCACATCCATATTAACATAACTTCTGGTTCTTTGCCACATCTTTTTTTATTTTTATAATTTTTTTTCTGACATGATGCATCTGCTCAGACATTCTTCCAAAGTATCTCTGCCTGCAAAACTAATCTTTACTATCACCCCATTTGACAGATAACAATACGGATTTTTAATCTGCCGGATATAATCTTCCAGTCTTTCCCTATCTGAAAGTTCTGTATGAATCTGCACATCTTCTGCTGATACAAGGGATTCTTTCTCTACAGTATGAATATCTATCTGTGCCATTTCCTTTAATTGAACCGCTGTTGGTAATCTTTTCTGCGTCATTTTCCAACCTCCATTTTTTTGTCTTCTACTAATTGCAAGTTTCAGAGGGTGTTTGGTCGGCACTTTTTTAACTTTTTTTATTTTTCACCGTCATTTCATAGCTTCAAACTGACTATTAGTAAGGGGATTTCTCTCTTAGAGCAAGTTTCGCAACGTAGCCCAATAACCCCTACAGGCTTATCGGTCACTTGCAACTTGATGGGGATTCCGTTTCCCCATACCCTCGGCTACTATCAAAAGCAGACGTATTGGTTCCCATGTACATGGTCACAGCAGGATGAATTTTCATCCTTTATCATCACAGACTTCTGTGAATATTTCTTCCTGTATCCGGAACCGTACAGCAGAAAGGAAAAGAATATGACAAGACCGAAAAAAGACGAACAGACCGTCCGCAGTAACAGCATCCATATTCGCATGAACGATACGGAATATGAACTTTTACAGGAGCGAGCCAGTGCCGTCAACATGAGCATGGCTGAATTTATACGAAATGCTCTGGACAATCAGCAGGTAACAATCAAATATGAACTTGTTGCTGATGTTCCAGAAATAAAAAAACTGATCGGCGAATTTGGCAAGATTGGCAGCAACCTCAACCAGATTGCCCGATATTTTAATCAGGGTGGAATCCATTCACAGGAAATGAGGGCAGCAATTAACCAGTGTATTACCGAACTTTATGAGATGAAATATAAAGTGACCAAAATGGCAGGAGTTTTTCATGGCGATACTGAAACACATAGCAAGTAAAAATGCCGATTACGGAGAGGCACAGCGGTATTTGATTTTTCAATATGATGAATCCACAAAGAAACCGCTGCTTGATGAGAACGGACATCTGCAGCCTCGTGAAGAATATTATCTGGACGGAATCAACTGTGATCCCTTTACCTTTGATACGGAATGTATGGAACTAAATGCAGCTTACCATAAAAACCAAAATTATAATGAAATTAAATCGCACCATTATATTCTCAGCTTTGATCCGAATGACAAGGATGAGCATGGATTAACAGGAGAACGTGCCCAACAGTTAGGTCTGGAATATGCAAAAAAGAATTTTCCCGGACATCAGGCTCTCGTCTGCACACATACAGACGGACACAATGGAAGTGGCAATATTCATGTACATATTGTAATCAACAGCCTGCGGAAATTTGATGTAGAACGTCAGGACTTTATGGAACGTCCCTGTGATTCCCTTGCAGGGAACAAACATCATCTAACAAAAAAATATCTGATTCATCTCAAGCAGGAAGTGATGGATATGTGCCGCCGGGAAAATCTGAATCAGGTGGATTTGCTGACTCCTGCCGAAAGGAAAATTACTGAAAAAGAATATTGGGCAAACCGCAAAGGGCAGGAAAAACTTGATACGAAAAATCAACGTATGATTGCCGATGGCGTCACTCCCCGTAATACTAAATTCCAGACACAGAAACAATTTTTACGGGACTCCATTGATAGTGCCGTTTCATCAGCGCATACTCTGGAAGAATTTCAAAAGATTCTTTCTGAAAAGTATGGGATACTTATAAAAGAAAGCAGAGGACGATTCAGTTATCTCCATCCGGAACGTACTAAACCGATTACCGGAAGAAATCTGGGAACCCATTATGAAAAGAATTATCTTCTGCAGGTAATAGGAAATAATGTAAAATGTCACGATGAAGAGGTTGTAACTCCCGTTCCGAAAGCCGCCATACCTGCACCGGAAATGTATGCTGCTCAAAATAGTTCCATTCCACATGAAACTGCGTTTGCCATTCTTTTTATAAAATCAGATTTACATTTGGTTACGGATTTGCAAAACTGTGTAAAAGCTCAGCAGAATGCCGCCTA
>OGQW01001173.1_pt1 | contig 16873 bp, 11 predicted proteins | sample 1553301 | NCBI WGS metagenome assembly OGQW01 (sample SAMEA2579974, study PRJEB22360) | human gut metagenome
TCTCCAGCGGGGCGGCGGTATTTTTCCGTGGCCGGCGAGCCGGAATTTCTACCCGCAGAGGGCATGGAAAAGGCGGCTGTGGCATGCATGCCCATTCTCTCCGCCGGTGACGTGACCGGAGCCGTGGCATTTCTGGAAAACGACGAGCACGCCGCACTGAACGAAACCCAGAAGAGTTTGATTCAGGCGGCTTCGCAGTTTCTGGGGAAACAACTGGAAGACTAAAGGAAACAGGTCATCGGCATATTCCGGTGACCTGTTTTTTCAGACGGCTTGCCGCACGAGAGAATTTCTGCCGGTGAAAATTTGTGAGAATCGGATCCCCCTTGACATTTCCCACAGGCAATGCTATAATCAAGGCAATACCGCAGATAAAGGAGAATTTACTATGCCAAATCAACCGGAACGTTTCCGTGACACCAGTCTGCCTATTATTGAACGGGTGAAAGACCTGCTTTCCCGTCTGACCATAGAAGAAAAGATCCACCTGCTCTCCACCCATCAGCTGCCTGTGGAACGGCTGGGCATCGGAGAATGGTATGTGGGTCAGGAAGTGGCACGGGGCTATGTTTCCCGCGAAAAGACAGAGCCGTCTACCGTGTTCCCGCAGCCGATCGGGCTGGCTTCTACCTTTGACCCGAACCTCATGGAACAGCTGGGGGAAATTGCCGGCGAAGAAGCCCGCTATTATCACCGGAAAGACCCCAAGGGGCACCTGATGCTCTGGGGACCTACAGTCGATCCGGAACGTGATCCCCGCTGGGGACGCACAGAGGAGGGCTACGGCGAAGACCCGTTTCTGATCGGAGAAATGACCACTGCCTATACGCAGGGCATGGCCGGTGACCACCCGACATACCGCCGTGTGATCCCCACACTGAAACACTTTTGTGCCAACAACAACGAAAAAGAACGGAACAGCTGTTCTTCCAACGTCACCCCGCGAACACTGCGGGAATACTATTACCGTGCCTTTGAAGCTTCTATCGTCCGCGGCGGCACAGACTCTATGATGACGGCTTATAATGAGCTAAACGGCGTTCCCGCCTGCATGAATCCCGACCTGAAAACGCTGGTGAAAAAGCAGTGGGGGCTGGAATTCATTGTGACAGACGGAGCAGATTTTTCCCAGAATGTGCTGGCACACCATTCTCACGCCACCCATGCAGAGGCTCTTGCCGCCTGCCTGAAAAACGGCAATGATGTGATGACCGATGAAGCAGACATGGTGGCGGCAGCAGCCAGAGATGCACTGGACAGAGGGCTGCTGACAGAAGCCGACATTGACCGTGCTGTGGGGAATTCTCTCTCCGGACGGTTCCGGCTGGGAGAATTTGACGGGGACAGCTGTCCCTATAACACCGAGCCGGCGGAAACGGACACGCTGCTGCACCGTGCAGTGAACCGCTGTGCTGCCATGGAACAGATGTGCCTGCTCCATAACCGCGGGATCCTTCCGCTGCAATTGCAGCCTGATGCCAGGGTCGCTGTGATCGGGCCGCTGGGAAACGAGAACTATCGGGACTGGTACACCGGCGTTTCTTCCTATGCCGTACCGATTTTGGAGGGACTGCGGCAGCAGCTGGGGGCAGAAAATGTGCTGTTTGATGACGGTTATTCTGTGGTCGCCCTTCAGTCTGTGGAAACCGGAAAGTACTGCACCGTTTCTGCGGACGGTACGCTCCGTGCGGCGGCAGAACAGATCGGCGAATGGGAAACCTTTTTGCTTCACGACTGGGATTTTGGCAGCATGAATCTCCGTGCCTGCTGCAACGGCAAGTACGTCACCGAAAACGGCACCTATCAGGCAGTCAGCGATACGCCCTATGAGTGGTTCATTCGGGAATGGCTCAAACCGGAGCCGTATGGAGATGCCATGCGGTTTGGTAGCTGGCATGATTGTCCTATGGACATCGCACTGCAGCCGGACGGCACGCTCCGTGCAGTTTCTCACGGAAAGCCCACACCAGACCGGCTGTTCCGGCTGGTGCCGGTGGAAGACGGCGTCACCCGTGCGGCGGCTCTGGCGAAACAGGCGGACGTGGTCATTCTCTGTCTGGGCAACCACCCCATGCAGGTAGCACGGGAGTGCTATGACCGTCCTGATCTGGAACTGCCGGCACATCAGAAAAACTTGCTGCGTGCTGTACAGGCCGCCAATCCCAACACCGTGCTGACTGTGGTTTCCAGCTATCCCTATGCTCTGGGGGAAGCGATGGAACTGCTGCCGGCGATCCTCTATACCACCCATGCCGGACCGGAACTGGGCAACGCCGTAGCGGATACGCTGCTAGGGAAAAACAATCCGGCGGCACGCTGTCCGATCACATGGTATCGTTCCGCACAAGATCTGCCGGACATCATGGAATATGACATCATTTCGGCAGAGCGTACTTATTTATATGACACAGTTGAACCGCTGTTCCCCTTTGGGCATGGTTTGTCCTATTCCAGTTTCGTCTACCGTGATTTTACTGCGGAGGAGAAGCCGGAAGGCATGCTGTTCCGGCTGACTGTAGAAAATACCTCTCAGCGGGACGGGGATGAAGTGGTACAGCTTTACTATCGGGCACTGCACCCTCGTGTCAAGCGTCCGCTCCGACAGCTGTGCGGCTTTCAGCGAGTACCAGTGCCGGCAAATACAGCGGTGCCGGTGACAATTTTTGTTCCGTGGTACGCTTTGGAATACTATGACGTGACACAGGAAAAAATGCTGGTGGAACAGGGCGAGTACCGCTTTTCTGCGGGGGCATCTTCCGCGGACATTCGGCAAGAATTGGAATGCACAGTTTCCGGTGAAGTGATCCCACCGCGAAACCTCTCCCATTCTATCTGCATCAAGAACTATGACAGCAAGCACGGCATAGAAATCACTCTGCGATTCTCGTACCGAAAGAATGACTGGTACGGCTGCACCAATGACTGGGGCGGCGGGTTTACCTTTGCCGATGCAGATTTTGCCGGCTATACCAAGGCAGAACTGTGGGCAGCAGCACCTTGTTCGCAGGCAGGTGTTGCCATCTATGCAGGAGAACAGCAGCTGGGCAGTGTGGAGATCCTGCCTTCTCGCAGCATGGACGATTTCCAGCTGTACACGATCCCGCTGAAACCCTATACCGGACAGGCAGACCTGCGGCTGGAAATCACCGGCATGGCAAGTGTGTACCGGATTCAGCTGGGTTGAGGCAATACCTGGGCTTGTTTGAAAAAGGGAATTCTCTTCTAACGGAAACACTGCATAAAGCCACACATGACACTCCGCTTTTCCCACAGCTCTCATACCTCCCCAAAAGCAAAAAAAAGACAGACCACGGTCTGTCTTTTTTTCTTTCTTCAAAGCATGGATATTCCATTGCGTGCAATCTTTTCCGCCTGCTTTTTCAGACGAAGTTCCCGAAAAAAATCCCGCAGGATCTGGGCACATTCCGCCTGCAATAAACCGGCATGCACCTCCGGTGTCCAGTTATAGGGCAGAGTGAACAGCTGTTCCACCGAATCCACTGCCCCGCCCTTGGGGTCGGCTGTGCCATAGACCACCTGTTCCAGACGGGCATGCAGAATCGCTCCCGCACACATGGGGCAAGGTTCCAGCGTCACGTACAGAGCACTGTCCAGCAGCCGCCAGCCGCCCAGTGTCCGGCTCGCCGCATCGATCGCCATGATTTCTGCATGAGCAAGAGGCGAACGGTCTGCTTCCCGCCGGTTATATCCCTCGCCGATGATCCGTCCGGTGGATTTCTGCACCACCACTGCCCCCACAGGAACTTCGCCCATTGCCGCAGCCTGTGCCGCCAGTTCCAGAGCACGCATCATGTACCGTGCCTTGGGGACAAATCCGGTTTCCGTCAAAAAATCACCTCGATCACCATCAGAATCACACAGAGGATCAGCACAATACTCAGCGGTCCCACATGCATCACCGTATAGAGCCGCTCCCGCAGGGTCAAGTAATGCTTCTGTGTCAGCAGAGCGGGATTTTTACGGGTGGGACGAATGGACAGCAGGCAGAGCAGAATTCCCGCTATCAGCACGAGAAACAGAAACAGCAGGCAATACGCCTGCCAAAACGACGACTGCCAGATCTCCATTGCAAACAACCCGAACAGCATCACATGGTACAGCAGCCGGCAGAATATAGCCGGTACCACAGAACCACTCCGCAGAACGGCGACACCGGAAACCAGCGAAAAAGTCAGTTCCATCAATATCGTGGTGCAGCTATGGGACAGACAAACTGCGACAACTGCTGTCAGGATCACCGCATCCCAGTCCCCGAACTGCCGCAGAACATGGAGCATATCCCCATGCAGAAGCAGTTCTTTGCAGATGCTGATTGCCAGCACTTCAAAAACCAGATAAACGATCTGGTAAGAACGCCGCATATACGAAACGGTGTAATACGCTTCCCCCAGCGTACTGCTGCTCAGAAAATTCACCGGCGAAAACAGCAGCCACACATTAGCGACCGCAAAAACGATCAGTGTCACCGCAATAGCAGCCGGAAACTCCCGCGGTGAATCCAGTTTCCAGTGATACGCCACACGCCGCGGCATGCGGAAACAGCACCGGAGGATCAGCACAGGCACCATGAATTTCAGCACCGTCTTGCACATCAGAATGACCAGAACCGCCGTCTGGTTGCCGTAAACAGTGCCGTCACTGTAGCAATAGCCTACGTCCATTCCGGCTATCTGAGCGATGCCCATCAGGATCGCTGTCAGCAGGTTTTCGATCAGCAGATAGGCAAATATCGCCATGCCGATCACCATGGTGATCTGTATGAGCGACCGCCGTTCTTCCGCAGCCGGGTCTGGTTCATGAAACCCTTTTCCCTCGATGTAAACCGCTTCTTTTTTCTGTTTCTTGCAGCGAAAGGCATATGGGTTATCTTCTTTGTTCCGCCATGCACGGAATGCATGATTATATGCTTCCGAAACATTGCTGTAGTTGGAATCTGCAATCACGTCCACCGTATCCGAAACGGCAGCAGAAGGCTTCTCCAGATTTTGTAATTTCATATGTTATTACGCTCCCCTCAAGCGTCATCTCAAACGGAAACGCCCTTCTCCGCGGCATTTCCTTTCATTCTTCACAATTTTTTTACCGTGTGCCCTGTGCACAACGGAACAACATTTTTGGTTGTATATCAAATTGCTATGATTTTTCCCATTTTTTCTACTCTTATTATACCATGCCACCGAAAATGATGGTTTAGTGAAGTGGAAATAATATCGTTATGTTTTTTGAAACCTTCATATCAGCTTTGTGTATAAGATGAATAAATGACAACAGGACATAAAAAGCAACAGGAATCGTAGGGTTCGCGGGGAATGTTTGAGAGGAGATGCCTTGAAAAAAGCCTCCTCCCTTGCGAATATCTGTCATTTCGCAAGGGAGGAGGCTTATCGATAAGAGGAAATCAGTTTTGGTAAGGCAATTTGTCAACGATACGCACCAAAAATTGCATCAGCACAACGGCATCATCACTGCCAACTTCGCTGTCGCCGTTGCAGTCGGCATTTTTCTTAGTGGCATCGTCCAGCATAACCGCACCAGCACAGGCTTTGTTCAACAGGACTGCATCGGTGATGTCCACTCGTCCGTCGAGGTTGAGGTCGCCGTAGAGGGCGGTGGGTTCGGTTTGGGCGGAAGATGTGGTGGTTTGGTTGGTAGTTGCAGTGGTCTGTTTTGCTGTGGTAGTTTCGGTTTGTTTTGCAGTAGTGGCAGTGGTTTGCTCTGCCGTGGTGGTTGTGCTTTGTTTTGTCGTAGTTGCGGTAGTTTGCTTTGTTACGGTAGTTTCAGTCTGCTTTGCAGTGGTTGTGGTTTGTTCTGGTGTGGTAGTCGTTGTTTGTTCGGTGGTAGTCGTGGTAGTTTGTTTTGCAGTAGTGGTAGTTTCTGTAGTTGTGTCTGTGGTTGTCGTGGTAACAATACTGTTCAAGGACACAAAGGGAATCTCTTTTTCTGCCGCATAAGTTTCCGCATATGAACCGGTATAGCCGTAAATGGTCAGATCGCTACAGCTTTTAAAAACGTTATAATCGATTTTTGTCACACTGTCTGGTATGATGATTTCAGTCAGGCTAACGCAATTGTCAAAAGTCATAGCATCAATGCTCGTCATGCCATTTGGAATCGTGATCTTGGTCAAATTTGTACAATCGCCAAAAGCAAGTATGCCGATATTGGTTATGCTGTCTGGCAGAGTAATTGTTGTCAGATTGGTACAGCCATAGAATGCATTGCCATGAATACTTGTCACACTATCCGGCACGACAACACTTGTCAAGGCAGTACAATTGTTGAAAGCACCTATATTGATCGTCACAACATCTTCAGGAATTACAACATCACCAGCACAAGTACTTCCGTCAATCAAAAGATGATTGATAATTACCAATGGATTTTCTTTCTGTCTTGCTACCAGCCAAGCAGTGCCGTAAAAAGCTTTGTTCTCTATACTAGTCACGCTGTCTGGTATCGTAATTTCAGACAAATTGGTACAGTTTTCAAAGGTGTTATGTGCAATTGTAGTCATGCCACTCGGGAGAGTTACAGCAGTCAGACCAGTGCAATTTTCAAAAGCCAACCCTGCTATTGCAGTAACGCTATCCGGTATTGTGATTTTCTTCAGTCCAGTACAATTCAAAAAGGCACTAGTTCCGACACTTGTCATGCCGTCCGGCAGCACAACTTCAGTCAGACCTGCACAGTCCACAAAAGCATACTCATCTATACTGGTCAGGCTGTTTGGCATGGTAATCTTTTCTAATTTTGTGCATGCCTTAAACGCATAACGTCCAATGTTTGTTACGCTATCCGGTATAGTGATTTCCGCCAAACTGGTACAGTTAGAAAAAGTATATTCTCCAATACTTGTCATACTGTTGGATAGGGTAACATCAGCCAAATTTGTACAATCTGAAAAAATGATTTCCTCCATGCTTGTCACACTGTTTGGAATCGTGATCTCTGTCAAACTGGTACAACCAGAAAAGGCAGCTTGTCCAATGCTCGTTACGCTGTCCGGTATGGTAATTGCAGACAAACTGGTGCAGCCCGAAAAAGTATATCTTCCAACACTGGTCAAGTGATCGGATAGTGTAATGCTTTCCAAGTTAGTACAATTCGAAAAAACAAAACCGCCAATATCTGTGACACTGTTCGGTATAGCGATCTTTGTCAGACTGGTACAGCCGGAAAAAGCACTTTCACCAATGCTTGTTACGCTGTCTGGTATGGTGATTGCAGTCAGATTCTCAAGATTTGAAAATGCATTTCCTTCAAAGCTTGTCACACTATCCGGTATAGTAATCGCAGTCAAATCACTGCACCCATAAAAAGCATTTTTTGCAATACTTGTTACGCGTTTTCCGTCAATTCTTGCCGGAATTTCTACTGATTCTACAGTTTCATTACAGCCGGAAATCTTTACTTCATCGGTATCTGTCACGCTATAGTACAAGTCCCCGTAGGTGCCGTCATAAGAATTTATCACATATGCACTTGCGGTGAATACTGTCTCCACGCTCTCCAACATGTTCTGCACCTCAGACACGCCAACACTACCCAGACAGAGCACGCCGGCAGTCACAGCTGCAAGCACTTTTTTCCACAGCTTCATCTTCATTCCTCCGTTTTTCTTTTGTTGCAAATTGTCTGTTTTTATTATAGCATGTCAACTTAAAAAAGTCAAATGCCTTTTCATAAATTTCCAGTTTTGTAGAACATTCTGCTATTGTCCAAGTGATTTTTCCATGTCTTCCGCGAATTTCCCCCTTCGAATTCTTCCAAAATTCCAACAAATATACAAAAAGTCAGCTTTAAATCAAACCTGCATTGTCAAAAACAGAGAAATCATTACAAATATATTGCATCGTTTTCAATGACGTAATATAATAAAAGCAGGAAAATTCTGCCGGAAACTCGCAGAACATGGGCAGCTGTGTTCTGCTTTTTCTTTCCCTGGAATTTGTCGAATCGTGTCGAAAAAAGGAGAATCCACCATGAAAACCGCATTCCAAAAAAAGGCATATAGTATCCTGACGGCACTGGTGCTGCTGCTGACAGCATGCACCGGTGCCGTTTTCAGCAGCAGTCGGGCAGCGGCTCTGGAACTGGAGGGTACCGGCAAGGCGGACAATCCTTACTTGCTCTCAACCGCCGCAGAACTGCTGGAGTTTGCGGAAAAGGCAGCGGCTGATCCCAACATTTATGCAATGCTGACGGCGGATATTTCGCTGGAGGGAGAAACTTGGACACCGATTGGCTCCTATGCCGGCACTTTTGACGGCAATTATCACTGCATTTCGAATTTGCAGTGCAGCGGCGGCAGCAACTTGGGCATGTTTGCAAAGCTGTCCGGAACGGTACAGAAACTGGGGCTGACTGATGTGCATATCCAGGGGAAAAACTATGTCGGCGGAATTGCGGCAGTGTGCAGCGGTAAAATTATAAATGTGTTCTGCGAAGGAGATATTACCGCTACCCGTGAATTTTCCGGCGGTCTGGCAGGGCAATTTCAAGCGGAAGCCGTTGTGCAAAACGCCTACCACATCGGCACAGTTACCGCAAAGGGGACAGTCGGCGGTCTTGCCGGACGAAGCGATGCACCGTTGCAAAACTGCTACCATATCGGAACAGTTGCAAAAACAGACGCTGCTTCCGAAGATTCCGCCGGCATGCTGGTGGGCAGACTGGGAGAGATGCCAGAAACGCCATTTCAGAATTGCTTCTACACAGCGGGAAATTATTCTGCGGTTGGACGAGATTACATAGAACCAGAGGGCATGCAGCAGGCAGAGGAGAATTTCCAGAACGGCATTGTTGCCGAACTGATGAATGCCGGCGGCGATATGTGGTGTGTCCGCGAGGGGAAAACTGTACTGAAAGAATTCGCGAACAATACTTCTGCAGCTACCACCACAACGGAGGGAACTACAACTTCTGCCACTACAAGTTCAGCTGCTTCGACAACAACTTCCGCTACTACAAGTACAACCACTTCAACAACCGCGACTTCCACTATAGCAAGCACAACCACTTCGACAACGACTACTTCCACCACAACAAGCACGACCACTTCAACAACCGCAACTTCTACTACTACAAGCACGACTGCTTCGAAAGCCACGACTTCCACTGCCACAAGCACAACTGCTTCAACAACGACTACTTCCACCACCACAAGCACAACGGCTTCGACTACTGCAACTTCCACTGTCACAAGCACGACCACTTCAACAACCACAACTTCCACCACTACAAGTACAACCGCTTCGACAACCACGACTTCCACTACCACAAGAACAACGACTTCAACAACGACAACTTCCACCACCACAAGCACAACTACTTCAACAACAACTTCCACCACCACAAGCACGACCACTTCAACCACAACTTCCACCACAACCACCATACCCCCTGACGAAAATTTCCCGCAGATCATAGGCGATGCAGACCGCAATGGTCGGGTGGACTCCACAGATGTTTACATGGTAATGCTGTATTGTGCATATCACGGTGCCGGCTATCACGATTACACCTTCACGGAATATCCGGAGATCGAAGCCGCTCTGCTGACCAAGCTGGACGTCAACGGCAACGGTTCCATTGACACTACCGATGTCTATTTTATACTCCGCTACGTTGCCTATCAGGGAGCCGGCATTCCGACAGACTGGGACGAACTGTACGAAAAGCATATTTTGCAATATTGCCCAGAATATTCTTTAGATGTTTTTAAATTGTACCCACAATCTTTTTACATCACCACACAGAAAAAGTGTATAATAAAATAAGTTGTAAACAAAAAACGAAAAACAAGAAAGGACAAGCAAACACACATGAAAAAACTAATTACACTTCTGCACGGTTTCTGTATGGCACTGGCAGACAGTGTCCCCGGCGTTTCCGGCGGCACAATCGCATTCCTCATGGGCTTCTATGACAACTTTATCGGTTCCCTGAACGCCCTGATCTCCGGCAGCAAGCAAGAACGCATCCAGGCTGTCAAGTACCTCATCAAGCTGGGCATCGGCTGGGTGATCGGCTTCTGCTCCTCGGTGCTGGTGCTGGCAAATGTCTTTGAATCCCATATCTATCGGGTATCCTCCCTGTTCATCGGCTTCATCATCTTCGCGATTCCGGTCGTGATCTACGAGGAAAAAAAGGTACTGAAAGACCGCTGGAAAATGAGCTTCTTCGTCCTCATCGGCATGGCATTCGTGGTGGCGATCACCTATGCCAACACTTTCGTAGGCGGCGGAAAAGATCTGAGTAATCCCGGCATCGGCATGTACATCTACGCATTCTTCGTGGGAGCCGTTGCGATCTGTGCCATGGTTCTGCCGGGCATTTCCGGTTCCACGCTGCTGCTGATCTTCGGGCTGTACATTCCGATCATTAACGGCATTCACGACCTGCTCCACCTGAATCTCCACATGCTGCCCATTCTGATCGTCTTTGGGCTGGGTGTCATTACCGGCATCATCAGCATTATCAAGCTGATCCAGAACGCCCTGACCAAACACCGCGGGGCTACGGTATATCTGATCATCGGCATGATGCTGGGTTCCCTGTACTCCGTCTTTATGGGACCCACCACGCTGGAAAATCCGCAGCCGGCAATGGGACTGCACACGTTCAGCATTGTGTTCTTCCTCATCGGCGGCGTAGTGATTCTGGGCATGCAGGGCTTGAAAATGCTCTCGGATAAGAACAGCCCCCCTGCCAACGAGCCAAAAGCAGAAGTGCAGGCAAAGTAAAGGCAATACCACATACAAAAAGCCGTATCGGTAATTCCATTCCGATACGGCTTTTTTTCTGTCCGTTCAAAAATTCATGATTGTAAAGCGGTCTGCGTGTTGTTCTTCTGTTACGCCACCAGCATCTCCCACGTGGTGGGAATCCCCGCACTGTTCCGTGCAATATACAACAGCACATAGAACACATCTGTAGAATCGACTGCACCGCTGCCGTCAATATCCGCCGCTTTTTCCTGTGCCGGTGTCCAGCCGGAATCCATGCCTACCGCATTCTGTGCAACGCCCAGCAGAATGTAAAACACGTCCGTAGAATCCACGCTTCCGCTGTTGTCCAAGTCGGCAAGAAGCAGTTCTTCAAGGATACTATTATAGTGTATTGTCGCCTGCTCCAGCAGTTCGTTCCCCGATTCGATCTGGACATTGCTCCACTCGTCTTCCGACATGACAGTGTACACTGCCGACAGTTTCGTACAGTCGGAAAAGGCAGATTCCCCGATTTTCGCCAGATTGCCCTGTACCGTCAGCGTTTCCAGACCAGAACACTGCCAGAAAGCACCCCAGTCAATTTTCGTCACACTTGCCGGCAGCATGATCTTCTGCAAATTTCCGCAGTTGTAAAAGGCAAAGTTCCCGATTTCCGTCACACCGTCCGGCACTTCTACCGCTGTACCAGAGCACGTTGTCGCGTCAATCAAAATATGGTTCACCTGTACCAGCGGATTCTCCGTCTGCTGATTTTTCAGCCACGCCGTATCGCAAAACGCATCTAATCCGATTTTCTGTAAGGTCACCGGAATTTCCAATTCCGCCAGCAAGCCGCAGGAACGAAAGCAATTATCCCCTACAGCAGCCAGATTTTTCGGCAGCGTCACATGCTGTAACTTATGACAACTCCAAAACGCATTCTTTCCGATCGTCTGTACCGTGTCCGGTATCTCCACACTGGTCAAATTTTCACAAAATTGAAACGCATCTTCTGCAATTTCCGTCACTGGTTTTCCGGCAATTTTTTCCGGCATTACCACTTTTTCCGCCGTTTCCTCACATTTCGTGATAACTGCCCCGTCAGATTCCAGGATATACGTCAACGCCCCGACAGTTCCCGTTTTCTCTGCTGCCGCTGCCGAAAATGCCGGCAGAAGCGGCTGCACCTGCGGCATACTGATAACACAGAGCATTCCGGCGAGCACTGCCGCCAGTGTTTTTTTCCAAATTTTCATGTCATTCTCCTTGTCCTGTTGTTTCTCTCGCATCTTTCTCCAGCACCGAAAACGCCTGCCGGAGATTCCGCACACCGGCAATGCGAATCTGATAGGAGCCGCCTTTCAGTTCGTGCAGGCACTGATGCGGCACGATGCACCGCGTAAAGCCCATGCGTTCCGCCTCCTGCACCCGCCGCCGAATGTGGGAAATGCCACGCACTTCGCCGCCCAGTCCCACTTCGCCAAAGGCAACCGTCCGTTCCGAGATCGGCTTGTCCACCAGCGAGGAGTACAGACACAGTGCCACCGCCAAGTCCCCTGCCGGTTCGTCCAGCTGGAATCCGCCGACCACATTCAGGTACACGTCCAGCGTTCCGAAAAACATGCCCAGATGTTTTTCCAGTACCGCGATCAGGATCACCATGCGGCTATAGTCAAACCCCTGCGTCTGCCGCCGCGGTGCAGAGAAGCCGCTTTTGGTGGCAAGCACCTGAATTTCCGCCAGAATCGGACGGGAGCCCTCCATCATACAGGTAACACAGGTGCCGGAAACGCCGTGAGGTCTGCCGCCCAGCAGCATTGCCGAAGGGTTGGGCACTTCGTGCAGTCCGCTGTCCTGCATCTCGAACACGCCGATCTCATTGGTAGAACCATACCGGTTTTTCACAGCACGCAGCAGCCGGTAGGACAGGTTCCGTTCTCCCTCGAAATACAGCACGGTGTCCACAATATGTTCCATGACCTTCGGACCGGCAATGGCTCCGTCCTTGTTGACATGCCCCACGATCCACACCGGAATGTCCAGCTGTTTCGCCGTGTGCATAAACAGGTTGGTGCACTCCCGCACCTGTGTCAGGCTGCCGGCACTGGAAGAAATTTCCTCCATTCGCATGGTCTGAATGGAGTCGATAATGACAATATCGGGGCGGCTGGCGGAAATGGTGTCGCAGATGCTCTGGGCATCGGTGACTGTCAGCAGAAACAGATTTTTCGTTGTCACGCCCAGACGCTCCGCCCGCAGCTTGATCTGTTTGGCGGATTCCTCACCGGAAACATACAGCACAGTGTGTTCCTTTCCGAAGTACTGGCAGATTTGCAGCAGCAGTGTACTTTTTCCGATACCCGGCTCGCCGCCCAGCAGCACAATGGAGCCACGCACCAGTCCGCCGCCCAGCACGCGATCCAGTTCGCCTACGCCGGTATGATAGCGGACATCAGCCGTGGTGTCCACTTCTTCCAGTTCCTGTATTTTGTCCGACAAGTCCACCGGTTTCCGGCGGCTGTTGCCCACCGCCTGTGTGGGCAGCGGGACATCTTCTTCCAACGTGTTCCACGAGCCGCAGGAGGGACACTTGCCGTTCCACTTGGCACTTTCGTAGCCGCATGCTGTGCAGCGGTATATGATTTTAGGCTTTGCCATAGAGGTTCTCCTTTTTGTTGTGTTATTTGTATTATACCATGATGCGGGCAGAAGTGCAAGCTATAGACTGAAATGCGAGATTTTTTGCGTAATATCTAGGACAATGTTTCCCTAATATAGCAAAAAAGACCTCACGCCCCGAAAATTCCCGAAAATATCTTATATTTACGATTTTCGCAGTGTTTGTTCACATTCATTTTCCTTTTATCATATATAATAAAAACAGATTTTTTTATGAAAGGATTTTGACAGATGTTACTCTACTTTTTACTGCCAATTCTATGCAACGCCCTGCTTCTGGCGGCGTGCAAACTGCCGAAGCTGGCACCGGCTGGCTCTGAATTCTCAAAAACCGCAGTCAGAATGGGAATACTGACTGCCGGAGAAATTCTGGTGCTGCTGCTTCTGCATGCTCTGATCCGCGGGTTCCAGATCACCGGTTCCCACCTGTTTCCGCCGCTGCCGCTGGCGATCACCCTGTTGCTGCTCGGTGCAGGAACTGCCTTTTCCGGAAAGCAGGACACTGCTGTTCTGCGGAAATATCTGCGAAAAGCCGCCTGCATTGCCGGCTGCGTCTTTCTGCTGGAAGTGCTGGTGTTCCACATCACCGGCTTCACCACCCAGAAAACCAAAGAGGAACTGCCCCTTTCCACCGCAGAAATCAGCGATGAGGAAGCGGCTTCTTTCAACGACAAGGGCGAGATCACCATTACCGGCAACTGCACCCTGACCTTTTCTGATCTGGACTGGGACGAGCTGCACTGTGTCCGGCTGCATGCGGACGGCAAGGACAAGATGTATCAGGTTTCCCTCTCCATGAAAGACAACAACCTGACACAGCGATTCGAAAAGACTGCACAGACACAGGCGACCGGCAGCTATGACACGCTGCAATTTGCCATGCAGCCCTATGAAAAAATTCACGTGCTGCAACTCCAGTTCGAAAACATCGATGCCCCGATCACTCTGCACAGCGGCACCGCCTATGCGGCAATTCCCTTTGCCTTTTCCACAGGGCGGTTCCTGCTGGTGCTACTGATCGCACTGGGGCTGACTGCCTGCAAGCAGTTCTCCGTCTGGGAGATCCACTATCAGGCGAAAAACTGGAAGCACAATCTGGCGGTGCTGATGACCCTGTTCGGCTGCCTTGCCTGCATCAGTGCTTTCATTGTGCCCGACCAGAAGCCCACTGACATCCATTCCGTGGACATCAGCAACGTCTACGGAAAAACGCTGGAAGCATGGACGGACGGGCATTCCTACATGAATTTCGACGTGACACCGGAACTGGCGGAACTGGAAAATCCCTATGACAATTCCAACCGCGATGGCGTTTCCTATAACTGGGACTATGCCTACTACAACGAACACTATTACTGCTATTTCGGCTGTGCTCCGGTGGTGCTGATCTATCTGCCATTCTATGCCATTACCGGAAAAGTTCCCACTCTGAACTTCGCGTACTGCATCACTGTGGCAGCCATTATCATCGCCATATTCGGGTTGATCATGACACTGGTGCGGCGATATGACAAACAGCCGCCGCTGTTGCTGCTGTTGTTCGGACTGGTTTCTGCCGTGGCGGGCTGCGGTGCTTTTGTGGGACTGAACTACAACGACCGGTATTACCTCTGCCTGCTCATGGGTATGTTCGGACTGCTGCTTGCCCTCTGGACGGGATTCGCCGCGGTTTCCGTGAAAAAATCGTGGAAACGCTTTGCCTTGCTGGCAGTCAGCGGCATTGGCGTGGTAATCACGGCGGCTTCCCGTCCCAACCTGCTGGTCTATGTCCTGCTGCTGGTGCCGATTTTCCTGCATCTGCTGTTCCGGAAAGACCTGCGGCTGCAAAACCGGCTCATCAGTGCCGGCTGTTTCCTGCTTCCGACACTGGTTGGTGCGGCAGCGATCATGTGGTACAACCAGATCCGGTTTGACAGCCCACTGCAATTCGGGGCAATTTACCAGATGACTGTAGACAACACCGCCGCAAACCGCATCAGTCTGGCACGTTTTCCGGCTGCCTTTGCGGCATATTTCCTGCACCCCATGGAACTGATGGACGACTTCCCGTTCCTGAAAGACAACGCAGTGCTTGTTCCCAACCGCATGATGTATCTCTTTGTCGAAAGATCTTTCGGAGCGTTGGCAATGCCGTCGGTACTGCTGGGCGTGCTCAGCATTCCCCTGCTCTGGAAAAAGTGGAAACAGCGGGACGACTGCCGGATCCGCCGTGCTCTGGTGCTGATTACCGTTATCGGAGCCGTTCTGCTGGCGTGGGTGGACTACTGCATGGCAGGCATCACCATTCGCTACCTGCTGGATATTATGGTAGTGCTCAGCGTCATGTCCACCATGCTGCTGCTGCAAGTGCCGGCAGTGCTGAAGCCCTATTCCGCCAATGCTGCACAAATCAGCCAGAAAGTCATCGCACTGGCAATGACCGGAACCGTGCTGGCATACTTCTGTATTCTCATCACCTCCGGCGATGGCGTGGCACTGTATAAGGCACACCCCACGATCTGGAATGTTCTGAAAGATACACTGGTATTCTGGAGATAACCCGCGAAGAATTTGCAAATACAAAAGCCGTTCTGTACAAGATGCGTACAGAACGGCTTTTTTGTGATGTAACTTATGGCTAACAACACCCCGCAGTCAACTCAACCGCGTTCCTCTAAGTACTGATTTAAGCCGGAGAAAATGGTAAACGCCACTTTCTGCTGATACTCCTCTGACTCCAGCAGAGCCGCTTCTTCCGGATTGGACAGGAACCCGCACTCCGCCATAACAGTGGGATTTTCGCTGAAATAGCAGAGATACAGTTCCTTGCCGCACTGCTTGATTTCCCGCGTGTTTTCCGGCTGCAACTGGGTCACAAAAGCATTCTGGAGAGCCTGTGCCAGAGCACCGCTGCCCTTGACATTGTCGGAGTAGAACATCTGGGCTCCGGAATAGGCAGCGTCGGTGAACTGGTTCTGGTGCACGGAGATGCACACGGCGTTGTCGTACTGGTTGAACAGTGCCAGCCGGTTATCCATATCCGAACTTTTCTGGTTGGCAATGCCCTCAACGCCGTCATCGTGAATGCTCCGGTCTGTGTCCCGCGTGACCTCCACGGTGTAGCCCTCCATACGCAGGAAATCCCGCAGGCTCAGGAGAATATTCAGGTTGATGCCCTTTTCCGGCACATCATTGACGGAAACGCAGCCGCCGTCTGCACCGCCGTGTCCTGCGTCCAGAACAATCACCGGCGTTTCCTTTTTCGGGGCGGTCATGGTGGTGACAGCTTGCCGGATCCGCATGCCGCCAAAGTAGATTGCAGAAACACTGACAGCACTGACTGCCAGAATGATGCCCGCCCGTTTTCCGATTCCTTTCCAAGTGCATTTGCATTGCATACCGTGTCCTCCCACAAACTTTTTGGTTCAGAAAACACTGAATAAAGCTTGTGCGTAAGATGCGTAGTCAGATTTTTCGGCAGATTG
>OGQW01001201.1_pt1 | contig 16483 bp, 20 predicted proteins | sample 1553301 | NCBI WGS metagenome assembly OGQW01 (sample SAMEA2579974, study PRJEB22360) | human gut metagenome
TGAAACGGCAAGATACCGGTATTAATCTTGGGTGGGTGCAAAAAGTTGAAGAAAACCTCAAACCTACTCCTGTAGCACCTTATACACCTCCTACATTGTTAGTAAGAACTGCTGCAGGAGAAACTGAGGCTTTGCCAAATGATGTTATTGAATATAAAGTAACATCATATAATTTACCCAATGTAAGCGATAGTGATAGAAAGCGTGTCAAATGGGATATTGAAGTTGACGGCAAACAGGAAACGCTATCTTCAAAAGGAGAATCCATAGAATTGGAGATGAAGAGGGAGTGGTTAGGAAAAAGTATATCACTCATGCCATATCTTAAACAACCAAGCCCAAAAGTCCGAGTGGAAACGCATATACAATGTAATCATAAAGATGGAGCGAAGATTGTTGCAGAGTACATTGTTAATGAGATTAAAACGAACACAAGGAGTAAAATAGCGGATAGCATACGATATTATGCCTCATATGAAGAGTATGAGAAAAGGTACGAAGAATGGAAGAAAAGAACTCTACTTGGACAACTTTTAACTCAGCCAGAGCCTCAGAATCTTTTAAAAGCCAAAATACTATGGGCAGAAAGAGTTGCTGCTAAAAGGCCATGGGATCACAAACCACTGATACGGGATAAATTTAATGGCTTAGCTGTTGAAAGAACAGAATACTCCGCTGAAGTCAAAAGAATGGTAACTTATAAAAGTTATTGGCACAAATATAAAGACTATGACTATTATTATGATGTTTGGTCAAATATTCATTACGGATATGTCGGGTTAAGTGTTGGATTTGATGAAAAGACATTATTGGGTGGTGCGGATTTAGCTCAAGTAATCGATAGTAAGGGAGGAAATGCAGAAGATACAGGTGATGATAAGACTTCTATAAAAATAGGGTTCGCTCTTTATTACAAGTACGGAAGATACGCTGAAGGTTTGACCGCTCAAGATATTTTAAGTGCTCTTGATTCTTCAATGATGACAGAAAGTAAAAGAAAACACGTATGTTTAGAAAAATAAGACAACATAAAAAAAAACTGTGGTTATCCATCCTGACACTAGTCATATTATCCGTTTACCTGTATCAGGAATCTCGCCCAACCGTCATTTTTCATACCTATAAGGAATCCGGTTACTTGGGAAAAGTATCCACGTTTAGTGGAAGTATTGACAAATTGTATATAAAAAATCATATTTCACAATATAGGATGCCGCATATTTGGAATTGGGATGGAAAAGACGAGATAGCTTTCTTCACTAAAAATCATAATATTTTATTAATGAAAGAAGATATGGATTTCTGGAAACTGGATGTGTATTTGGACGAAAATGGTTATTATAAAAAGCATACAATAAAAAAATATTTTTGGCAGGATTAACTATAATGAATACTGGATTTAAAAAATTAAACAAGTCGTTACAATCTCCATTTGCTCATCCATATCCTCCGGTTATGGATACAGCAAACTACATTTGCGAGGAAATAAAAAAGAATGTAAAATCATCGTTTGCAGATGAACTGATTTTTCTGACATCAAAATATAGTAAGATACAAACAAGTCAAAAGCAAGCTCTTGACAAAATGACGCCATTAGGTCGTGCTCTCGTATTATCGGGTCCGTCATACAGTCCTCTCGCAGGTAAAGTTTTTGATAAAGTGGATGGGCGCATCCAAGCATACAACAAGTGGGAAGCTCTTGTTGCAGGTAACATGATTTGGGATCATAAATCAGTAATTATCCAGCTGCAAAACTCACAAAAATGGGCGTGTGACAGCACTACAGGGCTGAAATTTATGTATGATATTTGGTCTAATATACACTATGGTTTTGTAGGGAGATTTGTAGGTTTTACTGAATTTGAACTAATCAATGGTGCAGGATATGCACAAATATGTGATAACAAAAAGCCCTTATGGGAATGGACAACTGCGTATGTTGTCAATCGTTTTGTTGATATAGGTGATGCAGACATATTGGGCGGTTTTGATGATGCGGAAGACACCCAAGCCATAAAGGTTGGATTCAGTCTTTACAATAAGTTTGGTAAAGCAGCGTTTGCTTTAACCTCTCAAGACATAATAAACGAAATCCTGTCATTTTACTATAATGACAAACCAATACATGTAGCAAAATGCGAATATCACAGATAACCATATTATGTATCACCGGTCTTTTTGTTAGTTGTGGGACATCGGTAAGCCCTCCAACAGATGATGAAATGATTCAACATTTCTACGCACATGAGTCTGCATTTAATCAGATAAAGGAGTTGGTCTCTATGCGTCCTAACAGCTCCTACTATCCCCCCTATCATCCGAATGACACAACCTGTTTAGCAGGAATATCAATTCCTACACAACAGGCACTTGATTCTCTTCTTAGAGAAATAAAGTGTAAACGCATATTTTACGCTGTAAAAACAGGAAGGCAAGAATATGAGAAAGAAATGCCCGAAGTGGAACTATGCGTACAATATTTTGTTTCCGGTTATTCGGTTGGCGGAACGACAAAGGAGTTTGTATATTCAACTACAGTGGGAAAGCAATTTGAGGTAATAGAGAACAGGGAACTAAACAGCATCTACCAAGAACAGTATAATGATACCATACTTTACAAATCAATAAATGGAAATTGGTTCATCAGACTTATATATGACAATTAAGGCATAAAATTTTCAGGAAAATGTAATAACATGAGACTGGATCTAAATACTACATGAAGATGAAAGTTTTCTATTGTCTAATCACAAATTTATTATTGTGTATATTTTATGATATAGGGATAGAAATATTAGAAAATAGGAAGCCTATATCTAAATGCGATGTAGGGATTGGAATAATGTTCCGCTATAGTATTATATTGTTATCATTGACTATGTTATTACAAATGATAATTAAATTATATGTAAAGAAAAGGGCGTATATTACGCTACTACCAATTCTCATTCCAATGTTATACTGGTTATCGTATTATGATATATTTCCATATCGCTCCTTTTTTATACTGGTAGTAAATTGGGTGGTTTGCATGATTTATTATATGATTTTAAAAATAATAATACGTAATGCAAACAAGAAAGATTGGTAACTCAATACAATATAATATATGACTTTACTTACAGAAAAGTATGATATATATCATGATACTAAAATGATACTAAATATTTAAATTATATTATTACAATTGAATTAATCCGCTAAATATCAATCAAATATATAATTATTTAAATAGTTGCCCACCAACCGATTCGGAACACCACGAGAGCAATCAACATGATGATTTTGTCTATCCCCACGATGACTCCTGCCGTCAAAGACGTGAACCACAACTTCGCCGCATCCTTTTCCATGCTCGTCACTTCGTCCACGCCGGTCTGCTCCATTGTCGCCTCTATCAGGTTGGGATCGGATGTGCCCGTGTGGGCGACATCCGCCTGCGCCTGCAGGTTCGTGTACATCGTGTCACGCACATGGATGAGCTGTTGAACTTCCTCGAACCTGTCCGATATCTGTGAAGCTTCAGCTTCGTACAGGTCATGGGTGTACGACCCGATGCAATTCGGGATGTAGGACAGAAAGTCCAGAAAACACCAGTTGTTCCGGCTCCCCGCCATACCCGTGTCCGCAGGCGGATACCACCAGCAGATGATAATCGACACGGCAAGCGGCCTAAACAGCTTCATAACGTCCAACGGCTCGTGCTTTACCATCATCTTGTAGGCGATACCTGCCGCCATGACGATGGAGAACAGTGCCGCGAGTGCCATGCACATCTGCAATATCCACCAGTAACCACCAATTACTTCAAGTGGGTCTAAACATCGGAAATGAAAGGCAATAAAATTGATGAAATGATACTGATTTACAGTTTCTTAGGAAGAAATGAGGATTTTGGATTGCTTCGTTATACTTTCCTAAAATTGCGGATTATTTGACTGAATTTGTCCCGTTTTTGTCCCGTTTGGCAATATCTTTGCAGTGATAATTAAGTTATTGATTACCAGTATGAAAGCAAATATAAATATCAGAAAATAAAGAAAACAAAATGGGACGAAAGAAGAAAGAAATCAAATTGAAAGAGCCTGTCCGTATCCGTGAGAAGAACCTCTTGGACGGCAGCATTAGCCTGTATCTTGACATCTATTATCGGGGAAACCGAAAGAAAGAGGGGCTGAAACTCTATTTGGTGCCGGAAATCAATGCCGCTACCAAGTTACAGAATGCCAACACACGCAAATTGGCAGAGCAAATCAAGGCGCAGCGCATTCTTGACATTCAAAAAGAGGGGCTTGTGGATTGGGAAAAGGTAAAAAAGTCAAGGCTGACACTTAGCGCATGGTTCGGGCAGTATGTGGAAGACAATGCAGAACTCTCCGAATCATCCAAACGTTCCAAAAGAAACGTACAGGCACGAGTGGAACAATACCTATCCCACATAGGGACGCCTGACCTGTCATTAAAAGAAGTAGATAAGGAGTTCTGCAAAGGCTTCATCGCATTCTTAAAAACTTGTACTTTCAATGACGGAAAGAAAACATTAAGCTGCACCACCTGTCGCATCTTTGTAAACCGCTTCGGCTCTGCATTGGCTAAGGCGGTGCGTGAGGGGTTTATCGAGCATAACCCATTCACGTTGCTGGAAGCCAAAGAGAAACCGCAGAAGTTGGTTGCCGACCGTGAATTTCTAACCATTGAGGAAGTTAAGAGTGTGATGAGCACTCCCTGTCGGTACGAGATTGTCAAAAAAGCGTTTCTGTTCTCTTGCTTCACGGGACTTCGTTACAGCGATATGAAAGCGTTGAACTGGAGTGAGATTCATTTGGCAGCAGATGGCAAGACGGAATACATAGACCATGTACAAATCAAGACCAAAGACCGTGTGACTATCCCATTGTCGGAAGAAGCCAAAAAATGGATGCCCGAAAGGATTGATGGTGTGGATAACATCTTCCACCAACTTACAATAACGCATACAACAGTAGAGGTGGTACTAAAGGAGTGGATGGAAGCGGCAGGAATACAAAAGCACATTACCTACCATTGCTCACGTCATACCGCAGCCACCATGCTTCTGACTTTGGGAGCCAGTATCTATGTGGTAAGCAAAATTCTCGGACACAAGAGTATCAAAATGACAGAGGTTTATGCCAAAATCGTGGATAAGAAGAAACTTGAAACGGTAAGCCTCGTCAATGGAATGTTTGACCAAACACAAATAGCAATATGAAGATAGAAATCAAAGAACGCAAGCTGACCGCAGGAAACCGAAGCCTGTATCTGGAATATTACGAAACAGGATTCCGCAAGAAAGAGAACCTGCATCTGTATCTTGTGCCCGAAAATTCGCCAAAGGCAAAGAAACTGAACCGTGAAACATACGATAAGGCGAGGGTGATTCGTGCCGAGCGTTTACTCAATCCACCGTCTTTTGAGAAGAAATCCAAACAAACAAAGGGAAAGAATGAAAAGGCAGAAACACTGACATGGCTTGATTGGTGCGATGAGTATATCCAATGGTCAAAGGCTTGCGATAACTGTAAGAAGATGTTACAGCACAAGGGAGTGGTTCGTAAACGGATTGCCACATACCTTGAAAGGATTAAACAGACGAAAATACTCCTGAAGAATGTTGATGCCCAAATTATAACAGGGCTGTTTGACTACATGCACAATGAATACCGCAACCCACGACAGATAAAAACGCAGGACGGCAAGTTGGCTGACTATACGCTGCTTCTGTTTGAGGAAACGGTAAAGGCGATATTCAACAAGGCAGTAAGAGAAGAACTGATAGTGTTCAATCCTGTGCATAGTCTTACAAAAGTAGAGCGTTTCCATGCTCCCGACAAACACAGGGAATACCTCACCCCAGAAGAATTGACTCGCTTCCTCAATGTGGAATGCGCAACGGAGAATGAAAGGACAGTACAAATGGCTTTCGGTTTGTCGTCCATGACAGGCTTAAGACTTGGCGATATGCAACATCTTCGTTGGGAAAATATAAAACTCATAGATGGGGTTCTGACAATCTGCATCATACAGCGCAAGACGAAACGCCCCGTGTCAATTCCACTCAATGATATGGCTTTGTCCCTTCTACCACCCCGTGAGGATGAGAATCCTGACAGTTTGGTGTTCCATTTGGTGAAGAAGTCCGACAACATATCAAAGTATGTAAGGCGCATAAAGGACAAAGCCGGGATAGAAAAGGATTTCACCTACCATTCAAGCCGGCACACAACGGCAACATTGGCTATCAGTGCAGGTGCGGACATTTCATCAGTAAAAGAGGTACTTGGTCATAGCAGCGTAACATCTACAGAAGTCTATGCCAAAGTGAACCTTGAAAAGAAGATTGAGGCAGTCAGTCTGTTTGATGGTGTTTTTTTATGAGGTCGTAATGCAAAGGGAGGGATTATTCTTTCCCTTTGTTCGTCATATTGACAAAGTAATTGTTGAAATACAGAATATATTTATCGCAAATAATGCTATGTTTAGCCAATTATTTTGTAATTTTGCATAAGACTTCAATGTGTAATGATGAAATTAAACCGAATAAAAACAGTATTGGTAGAGAAAGACTTATCTCAAAAATGGCTTTCTGAACAGATAGGGAAAAGTTTTAGTACGACAAATGCCTATTGTTGCAATCGCCAACAACCCAATTTAGAGACATTGTATAAAATAGCCCAACTACTTTCGGTTGAACTGAAAGAGCTGATAGTAGATGGGACAATAGAGAAGAAATAAAATGCTAAGTTCAATAATACATAACACAGATAGTTTTATTGCTTCTGTTCCAAAATTAAAACGGAAGAAGTACGGTCAGTTCTTTACGAATATGGCTACTGCTAATTTTATGGCTTCTCTTTTCTGTTTTGATTTGACAAAACCTGAATTTCATCTGTTAGATGCAGGTGCAGGTACAGGAATACTATCTGCTGCGGTAATTGATAAATTGATTCAAAGCGGTTATACAGGCAGAATATATCTTACCTGTTATGAAACCGATGAATTGGTCTTGTCCCTACTGAAATCCAATTTGGAATTGGCTAAAGAAGAATGCGGTATAAATTATGAGATTATACAAGACAATTACTTGACAAGCCAATTATTTGAGGATAATCCTCTATTTTCAGATAATACGAAGCTCTATGACTATATTATAGGAAATCCTCCATATTTGAAAATTCCAAAAGAAGCAAAGGAAGCGAAAGCGATGCCGAGTGTTTGCTATGGTGCACCAAACTTGTATTTCCTGTTTTGGGCTATGGGAATTCATAATTTGAAGCAAGATTCTGAATTAGTGTATATTGTTCCTCGCTCTTGGACTTCTGGGGCATATTTCAAGCGTTTTAGGCAGTATCTGTTTAAACATTGTGTAATTACGGATATGCACCTGTTTGAAAGTAGGGATAAAGTCTTTGATGGAGAATCAGTATTACAAGAGACGATTATTATAAAGGTAAAGAAGACGAAACGTATTCCTGATTATGTGTCAATCACGTCTTCTTCAACGTCCAGTTTTGAAGATATTGTACATTTTTGTGCTCCTTATGAAACAGTTGTGGCTCAAAATCAATTCGTCTATCTCATTACGAATGACAAAGATGCAATGGTTCTCAATCAAATCAATCGTTTTCCTAAAACTCTGCCTGAACTAAATTTGAAGATGCAGACTGGAATCATAGTTGATTTTAGGACAAGGGAAGTATTACGAGACCAATTGGAAGATGGCGCATATCCTCTGATTTATTCTCAACACATTCAAAATGGTCGTGTAACATGGCCATTAGGAAAAGAAAGTGAAGTTATTAAAACTGACAGAAAAGGATTCCTGCAGGAGAATAGTGATTTTCTAATGGTAAAGCGTTTTACTTCAAAAGAAGAAGAACGTAGATTGCAGTGTGGTATATATTTGAAGCAAAAATATCCACAATTCACATATATTAGTACACAGAATAAAATCAATTTTATCAAATGTGATTCACCATGTGTAACGTATGGATTGTATGTCCTATTGAACTCCAGCCTGTATGATAATTATTATAGGATTCTCAATGGCTCAACTCAGGTTAATTCTACAGAAATAAATCAGATACCAATTCCAGAGCGAAAAATCATTGAAGAAATGGGTAGAGAATTGATGCACAAAGAATTGTCTGTTACAAATTGTAATTTAATACTTAGCAAATGGATAAATTAGATATAGCAAAAGATTTATTGGTAAGGCTTAATATGCCAGCCAGACAACAAGGGGCACTTTGTTGTTTGACATTGCTTGCGATGGCAAAATTAAAAAATGAAACACCTTGGAGCGAGGCAACAAATGACTGGATAAGAATCCATGACATTATAGCTTTCATTGCCGATAATTATGGAGTTATATATGCAGAAAATTCAAGAGAAACTTTCCGTAAACAAGCTATGCACCCTTTCAGAACTGCAGCTTTAATAGAGGATAACGGAAAAGCAACGAATAGCCCTAATTATCGTTATCGAATTACTCCAGAGTTTTTGACAGTCATTCAATCAATAAGCGATAATGAAAATTGCGTTTGCGAAGAAAGTGCATCGTTAGCGCAATTCCTTTACAAACATGATACGCTTTCCAATCTTTATGCTTCAAAAAAAAGAATGCAAAAGATGCCTGTTAAGATAAATGATAAAGATTTTACCTTTAGTCCAGGTAAGCATAATCAACTACAAAAGGCAATCATAGAAGAGTTTGCTCCAAGATTTGCACCTCATTCGGAATGCTTGTATGTCGGCGATACGATTCAGAAAGATATGGTTAAAAACATAGATAAACTTTCTGCACTTGGCTTTGAAATTACATTACACGACAAAATGCCTGATGTGGTTCTCTACCGAGAAGATAAGAATTGGATATATTTTATTGAATCTGTAACATCGGTTGGTCCAATGGATCCCAAACGAATTTTGGAGATTGAGTCTATGACGGAAAATGTTACTGCAGGGAAGATTTATGTAACAGCATTCCTTGATTTTGTGACATTCAAAAAATTTTCAGAACAGCTTGCGTGGGAAACTGAGGTGTGGATTGCTGATATGCCAGACCACATGATTCATCTTAATGGAGATAAGTTTCTCGGTCCGCGTTAATGACATAATTTTAAGAATTATCAAAGTCTGTAGAAATGAATAGTGAGAATATTTTTGATATTTGGCGGTTTTTAGGAAAGGGAACTCCTTTTGTTGTAAGAAGAAATGGGTGGTATCATCTTTCTTATATGGTAACAAGGGTAAAGCCCAAAGGACACTACGGTGAAGCCTATGGATATAGACTAACTGATGGGAAACCTGAAAATGGTATTACAGAAGAACAAGTGATAGATTGTTGCGGTTGTGGCAATTGGGAACTAATTGAAAATCTCATAGAAGATGTTGATAATCTAAAATGGAGTTGCCTTGATGAAAGTAATAATTTAACCTTTGGTAAATATAAGGGGATGAACGTAGATGAAGTGAAATCTAAGGATGAGGATTATTTTAAATGGGCATTGGGTTATGTCGGTGGATTACAAGAACTGCTTTTCAGTAGAAAATATAATATATCATTACAAGAATTGCTTAATACCAAAAAGCAAATAAAAGAGCATTTGAGTTTTTCTTCTGACGATTGGATTAAGTCATCAGTAAAAAGCAATTTTGATTTTTTCTTAGATCAATACAAATACTCTATATGTGCAAAACAGAAAGATATAAAATTAGCAATCAAAGAAATAGATGAGTATTATAATCAAACACTATAATCAACAAGAGTATGAAACAAAATATATTCACAGTAATATTTTTATTGCTTTCAACCATATGTAAAGCCCAAACATTCATATACCCCCAAAACGATTCTATCCTGACAGAATATAATGATGGAAAATTTTGGGCTTATTTAAACAAAAATGATTTTGTTGTAGGTCTTTCATGCTTTGAGGAAAAAGATGATTATGGAAAATACTATCACTTGGATATTTTTATCAAGAATTTAAGTGAAACCCCAATTGTATTCCAACCTGATAGCGTACACTCTAATCTACTAACAAAAAAAGATGATACTTTAAAACTTGAAGTATATACAAATGAAGAATATCAAAAAAAAATAAAACGCTCACAAGCATGGGCTATGGCATTATATGGAATCTCTGCCGGCATTAATGCAGGAACAGCAGGATATTCAACATCCTATTCTACGTCTTATTCTTCTAATGGTTATGCTTACACTACCATAACCAATCATTATGACGCTAATGCAGCATACCAAGCAAATGTCGCATCTACCAATCAAATGCTTACATTAGGACAAATGATGGATAATGACCGAACTATACGTGAACAAGGATATTTAAAAACCACAACTATTTATCCCGATGAAGCTATTATTGGCTATATGAATATTAAAAGGGAAAAAGGTAAGATTTTGATTGTAAACATTCCCATCGGAGATTATATTTATACTTTCAAATGGGATGTAAATAGGAAGAAATAAATACAGTAATAGCTATACTATTACCCTTAATTTTAATCACTTAAATGATTTACCTATGAAGAAACTTACGATTATTTTTTATTTATTTTTAATTCCATTATGTGTTTTTGCACAAAATGAAAGTTCCATTTCACATACCAAAACAGTTAATGATTCTACTTTGATTAAAATACATGCTATTGTAGAAGATATAGATTTTCGTATGCATGGACTTGATAGATACAAATTATATCCAACAGAAAATATCTATAATTTTCTGCAATTAGATACAATGACAGGGAAAATAGAAATTGTACAATGGTCTTTGGATGATGATAAAGAAGGTTCTGCAACCCTTAATGACGAAGACCTATCTCTTGGTACGGGCTGTGGAACATTTGAATTATATCCTACAAAAAATATATATCAATTTCTTCTGCTAGATAAAGTAACAGGAAGAAGATGGCATGTTCAATGGGGATTTGAATCAAGTAAAAGATGGATAAAAAGGATCTATTGATGCAGTAATATGTACATTGTCGGTATCATATTGTTTTTAGTATTGATTATCTTCATTAGATTGAAGATGCCAATGTGGAAAGGCAAGTGTTCTGAAAAGCTTGTAAATAACAAGATACAGGAATTGCCCGAAGAGTATGTTATATTCAATGATTTGCTATTTGAAAGCAATGGATATTCTACGCAGATAGACCATATTGTGGTTTCGCCCTATGGTGTTTTTGTGATTGAAACAAAAGGATATAAAGGTTGGATTTTAGGTGGTGAAAATAGTGAATACTGGACTCAAACTATATATAAAAGTAAGCATCAATTTTATAATCCCATAAAACAGAATGCAGGTCATGTAAGATTTCTGCGTCACTTACTCAGGTGTTCTGTAGATATACCTTTTATCCCTATTGTTGTTTTCAATAACGATGCCGAATTAAAAGTGCATATCGTAAATAGTCTTGTTGTTAATAGGTACAGTCTCAAACGCACAATTTTGCAACATAGAACCTCTGTCCTTAATCAGGAAACAATAGATTGGATAGTACGAACTATCAACCAAAATCGTATAATTGCCAATAAAGAAAAATTAAAACAGCATAAACATAATGCAAAAGCTCGGCAATACAGAAGTTCTGACCTTATAAATCAAGGTATCTGTCCCCAATGTGGAGGACAGCTTCTTTTACGTCATGGTAAATATGGTACTTTCTACGGCTGTTCCAATTACCCCAAATGTAAATTTACCTTGAATTGATAAATGGCTTTACGGACGTGTTTTCAAGTGATAGGCGATAAATGTAATCAGGAAACATGCCAACATAACCCAGCTAAAAACTTTCGCCCAAAAATCGGAAATCCAAAAGCCTTGGTTTCGGTTGAGAATGGATGAAATTCTGCGCTCATGGGATTCCATTGCCTGAGCTTGCTTCTCAAAATGTTGCTTCATCACTATCTCGTCCGTGGCTAAAACGGCTTGTGAGTTTTTCATCAACAACTCCATATCTTCCTGCGCAATACTTACCTTGTACTCTGTGTTTTCTTGCGCTTTGACAATGGCGTTGTTAATTCCGGTTACGATATTAGTTGAATTATCAGTAGCGGATTTAAGGGCTGCAATGGCTTCATTCAAAGTCATTGTAGCCTTTTCCAATGTCTCGGTCGCTTGCCGTAAGTCTTTTTGGGCTGCTCTCAATTCCTCAATGTGCTTATCAATGGCATCCGATTCCACAGTTATCCGATGGTCGTTCTCTATCTCGTTCATCAGACCGTTCAGGTCGATGGGGTCATTCTTTGGTTTTCCTATGCTCATGTCTTTTGATCTTGGGTTGAAAAATTATCTGTGAAGCCCTTTCCTGCGCTTGCACATTTGGTTTGCCATTCTCGCACAACGGCGTGCCCATTCAAGTTCATCTTCGTTTTTGTCCCGTCCCGAGCCACCTGTATCAGAACCACCGCCACCGCTTGAAACCGCCATACTTGTGGCTGCATCCAAATATCCGGCAAACAACAGAAGTGCCGTGTGCTGTATCTCTTCCAACTTAGCCAATGGGTGGGCTTCCTCCAAAGAACACTCCTGACGGATGATGTTGTCTGCGGCTTCTGATAAGGAAACGGCAAATGTCCTGTTGTCATCCGTGCCGATGGAATAGAGCTTCATTACAGGTTGCGGTGTAGTCTGTGGCTTGGAAATGGCAGTCGGTGTGGCTGTCCTTGTTTGCTTGGCTTCCGCTTGCAGTTGATTGATTTTACCCTCCTGCGGATGTAATTTCTGCCACGTATTCATAATCTTTGAGGGGACAAGGTTACGACCAATACCCAACTTTGAGGACTTATAACTGGAGTTACCTTGCTTGATGGAATAGCCATAAACCGTGCCGTCCTCATTTTTCTGTATGTGTACCCCATAGCCATGCTTCACCAGTTCCGCTTCGTAGCGTTCCCAACTGAACTTATCCATTTTGCGGAGTATCTCCATACAACAGTCTGAAACCTCCTGTCTGTGCCGTATGCCTATTTCTTCGGCCTGCACCCAGCCGTAACGCTCGTTGATGATATTCGCAGCCATTACAGCCCTCATGCCGGGTAGGTGTCCGTCATTGATTTTGCCCTCCATATCCACACGGTTGGCATCAATGTGCAGGTGGAGAATGCCACTCTTTGCATCCCGATGTAGGGCGACAACGTATTGCGAACCTTTGAGGTTGGTCTGCTTGGAAGAAGCACGTTTCGTCTTTTTAGACAGGTCTATGGAATCAAACACTTGGATGAACTCGTCTGCCAAACGTGCCCAGTCGTCCATCGTCCAGCCCTTACTTTCTTCTGCGGTTGGGGAAATTTCAATCCTTATCACATTGTCGGTAAGCGGTCTGCCTCTCTTTCTTTCGTTGGCAAACATCTTCTGTACAAGCATCATCCGCTTGAACATCGCTTCGGGTGAAATGTCATCGGGAAGAAGATTCGTCTTGACTATATCCGCCCTGTCTTTATTGACAGAGTATCTGATGGCATTCGAGCCATGCGAAATGGTAGCTGCTTTTGCAATCATAACAGGTAGGGAAATTTATTCGTTAAGGTAGGCTTCAATTTGACTCCATCGGCTGATGAGCTTTGTGGCAGCTTTCATCCATTGCTCCACAAATCGGGTGTCGCTGAAATAGATGGCTCGCTTGTCCGCTTGGATGGACTTTACGGCTGCCACAACACGGATAAGGTCTCCTCTCGCATCAGAAAGACTGCACAGAGCTTCCGCTTCACGTTCAGTCAGCCGCAAGTGAGGACGATGCCCTAAAGCCGTTCTGCGTACATAGTCACTCATGGTCAAACCGCAGGATTGGGCAAGTTCCAAAGCCTTGCTGTATTCGTCTTCCGTAACTCTGGCTTCAAGGCGCAGAATGCGTTTGGTGGCTTTTCTATCCTTTTCCTCGTCCTTATTCTCGTCAATCAGTTTGTTGTTATCGTTGTTCTTCATTCTTTCTTGTATTATAATGGGTAAAACATTTTATCTAAAAAGGTACAGCACGGTGGGAGCTTGCGACTGCCGGAATACGCTTATGTGGTACTGGCAAGCGAAGCGAGCCTGTGCGACATAGGCACTTCTTGTAACACTACGCACCATAAAATAGTACAATACGCAGTATCTGAATGATTTATAATTGCCAGTCATTCTATTAGACATTAGCGGATTCTTCCTCTGCCAAAGGCTGTGGAGAAGCCCATGCCGTAGTTGGATATGCCGAAGCGGAATCTGTCTGTGTAATATCATAATCGCTGCCATTGCCTACAATCTCATCGCCAGATGTGGTTGTGGGCAAACTTGGAAACTCATGGCTATCTGTTTCGGCATTCAATCCATCGTTACCGTTTCTGTCTTCGGCTTCGTCTTTGTCGCAGGTTAATAATGGCAACGGTTGTTCGCTGACTGGAGAGGAAGCGAACAAGGGTTCGCCATCGTCAGCTATAACAGGTATATCTTCTATTATTGGCGAAGCCGATAAGTCAGGGAAGTAAGTCTCATCCGATACTGCCGTGTTGTCTGTTTGCGTTTGGATAGGGCAATTTGCTTCTGTTTGGCTCTCCAAAATATGCTGTCGGTTCATTGGAAGAATGCTGTCCTTGTTGCATGAACGATTAGCCGTTTCCTCGTTGCTTTCCTTGCGGTCTTTCATCCGGACATAGAAAGGGTTGTCGATACGCTTGCCGTCCAGCATCCAAGCCGATACGCATTTCAGCGTGTGAATGCTCGTGCGGTTGCTTTGAACGGATGCGACAATACCAAGCTGATTCATCTTGTCAATCACACGTGAGATTGTTTTCTTGTCGTAGCCCAATTTGCAGGACAATTCCACTTCCGACAAAGCTGCCTGTCCGACTTGCAATGTCGTGGCAAAGCCTTTCTTGGAATACTCCGTTTGTTCCAGTACGGTCGTTTCGATAAGCCGGTTCAGAATCTTCATTCGGTCAATGCCGTATTTGCTTCCTGCCAGATAAGAAAGTTGTTCCTGCGACAACACGATACAATAGCTCAAATCTTTATTCATTATTCGTCTGTTTATGGGTAATCTAAAACTGGTGCAGCCAAAAGAAAAATCAGTAGTGCATACCTCGCCCTCTCTCCGGCATATAATATTCCTTGTCGTATGCGATATGGTCAAGTATGTCCTGAAGCCTGTTCTGTTGTTCGGTGTCAAGCACCCGGATGGCAGCGATGGTGATTCGCTGTGAGGCAATCCTGCGATGTTCACAATTAGCTTCCGACATACTGCCATCTCCGTCCGCATGAACACTATGCAGGTATTCGTTTACCGCCATAGTCTGCTCCTTGCTCGGAAACGTGGAGGGATAACGGTCTTGAACATACGCAACCATGTGGCTGACCGCTTTTGCCAACAAAGGCTCATGCTCACTGATGCGCTCTATCAGTTCTTCTGTTCTCATGGCGGTTAGGGTCTGTTGTTCATATCATTCAATCTTGCAGCAGCTTCCGCTCTGATTTCTTCCTCCGACAGGGACTTTGCGCCACGCACCCAATCAAGCAGGGCTTTCTTCTCAAAGAAGATAAGTTTGCCCGCAGGTTTGAAGAAGGGCAACTGGTTCAGGTGCGTCATTTTGTAAAGGGTACTTTTGGCAATGCCGAGAAATGCGGATGCCTCTTCAAGGTTCAGAATCTCCTTTGTGGTAAAACAGAGGTCTTCCAACTTGTTCACTCTTTCCTGAAGCTCGACAATCTTTCGCTCGTGGTCGAGGTTCATTTTTGATGTTTTGTTTTCAGTCATATTCTTTGTTTTTATCTGTTTATTTGTAGATTTTTGATGCAAATGTATATGATAATATTTGATGACACATACACTATTAAGTCTAATTAAAACACTGTGAATCACCGATTATATGTGCAATTCGCCATATCTTTGTACGACACTTCCAAGTGGCAATTAGTCATTGTTGGAAACAGGGCAACGCACTTCATTCCAACCGAAAAATTAGAATTAGGTCTGACAAAAGGAGTGTACAAATGGGCAGTTTCAATGATTGGCAATCGTCCCGAACAATGTACAACTATCAAGAAAACATTATTTAACTGTTGGATATGAAATGATGTATCTAAAACCTTGAAGAATCTGCCGTGGTACGAGATTATGGAAAAGTGCGTTATGGATGAGAGAAATAGGCTCATCGGTTCGTTTATTACGGGACAAATTTGTACCTTTGTATTCAGAACGAGGGTATTCTGATAAGGATATTCGGAACAAAGAGGTCTTGGCTTTATTTTCCTGCGGTTTTGTCCCATTTTTGTCCCGTCAAAATTTTGTCTCATGGTGCAAGATTTTACAAGTTGCTGATTTAGAACGATTAGCAAGTATGACAAAGGGCAGAATTTCGCTAACCACCAGAACGGTCCCTGCGCCCCCGTAAAGGTGGCGTCCGTCAAGAACTCGTTGGTCTGAAAGATGACATCATCTATTTCCTCCTCCAACAGGTTGATGC
>OGQW01001205.1_pt1 | contig 16458 bp, 10 predicted proteins | sample 1553301 | NCBI WGS metagenome assembly OGQW01 (sample SAMEA2579974, study PRJEB22360) | human gut metagenome
CTGCCCTGCCGCTCCAGGTGTTCATATACGATCTGCGGCGTATATGCGGCTGAATCTGCCTGCTGGAACACTGCCGCGTTGAAGGCAAAATCTTCCAGCCCTTTGCGGCAGGTTTCATCAAAGCGCAGATGGCCCAGCCGACTTGTACAGTACATAGCGTTCCAGACAAACTGCGGCCCGCTTTGCTGCAAAAATTGCAGGTAGCCCTGCCCCGCCCGGTTTGTGAATGATTATTGCCGGCCCCGGCGGGGGAGGCAGCTCCACAGCCGTTCCTGCAGCATTGGCCCGCAGCAGGCGGTAGCCGCCGCGCACCACATCCGCCCCGGTTGATTTGGCAAGAACCAGCAGGGTTTCCAATGCATGGGGCAGCATGGTATCATCATCATCACAAAAGGTGAACCACTGGCCGCGGCAATGCTGCAAGCCAAGGTTGCGCGCAGCGCAGATGCCCGCATTGGGCTGTTCCAGCACCCGGATGCGGCCATCTTTTTTGGCCAGTTCATGGGCCAGCGCAGCACTGCCATCGGTGGAGCCATCGTCCACCAGCAGCAGCTCAAAATCCGCAAAGCTCTGGCGCAGCACGCTTTCCACCGCGGTATGCAGCAGCACCCCGGCATTATAGACAGGCATGATAATACTGATCAATGGGGCCTGCTCCATACGGTTCACCTGCCTTTTGGTTTATATTCTATATCCATTTTAATGCTTACTTTTTATGTTTCAGTGCAGCGTACACCTTGCCGTATGGCAGCGGCACGCCAAACAGGCGCTGCAAAAACGCAGGTTTCCAGCGCGCCTGGGCAAGGTCCCGTTTCAGCTGTGCCGGGGCGTGCAGATAGGCGCCCCATCTGGCTGGGGCAGCCAGCTTCCAGCTGCCGCCGTCCTCCACGGTGATCTCACCCAAGGTGCGCACCTCCTGCATGCGGGGGGCCTGCACCATCTGCAAAAACGCTGCGATGCAGGTTTGCGGCGGAATTTGCACTTCCCGCAGCGGGCCAGCCTGCCAGCGCTGAACAAAAGCCCTCATGCCCTGCCAGAGCGGCGCGGTGATTGCCCTGTTATCTGCACCCGCCTGCCCGATTTCCGGCACCATCTGCCCGGCCTGTGCGTGGTATCCCACCGTGGAGCCGCATGGCTCGGAGAGCAGAACTTCCAGCATGGGCTGGCCCACCCAGTACCACAGGGGGGCCGGGCAGCCGTCAAACAAAAATGTTTTGGCGCGCTCCGGCGGCAGGTTCTGGTGCAGGCGCGCATCGCAGGCAAGGTAACAGCCGTACAGCTGGGTGTGCAGCAGCTCTTCCAGCACACGCTGGGTGGTTCCGCCGCTGCCGATATCCACCAGCAGCACCGGGCTATCCGTCAAGCCCGCCTGTTCCAGATATGCTCTTGCCTGCTCTGCCCGCCTGCGCAGCGGCTCCCCTTCCGGCAACTTGCTGTGGGCCGCAAGGGCCAGCAGCATCTCTTTGGTGCGGCACGGCAAGGGGCGGGTGCGCAGGTCATAGGTTTTGGTGGTGTGTCCCTTCGGGGAATCAAAGCCAAGATAGGCGGCGATCTCCCGCTGGGTCAGCTGCTGGCGCGGCAGGGTATCCGCCAAAAGTGCCAACGCCTGCTCATTCATTGGGCATAACAGCAGGGCTGGCAAAAGGCTTTGGCGGGACGCTTTCAGGTAAAAGGTTTCTTCTTCTGGGTACAGCAGCTGGTACACCTGGCGCACCAGGTACATATCCCGCGCCAGGAATACAAGCTTTGCCCCCGGTATAGCCGCGCGCTGCCCATGCAGCCAGGTGGCAAAGCCAACCGCCAGCGGGCCAAGCAGCTCTGCCCCCAGCGCAGCACTGGGATTTAGATTCTGGCAGCAGTTTTGCAAGGTGGCAATTGCGACACCACCTACGGCATCCGCCGGGGTTTTGGTGTATGGCGGGGGGGGGTGGGGGGGCCGCCGCTGCGGGTCGCTGCGGCCGTCTTGTCGAGTATCTCGCTCACGTAAGGCGAAAATTTGACGAGTATCTCCCCCGACTTGTGCTCGACAGGGGTGTCCGGGCCCGTGCCGGGCGTCGGGAGCTCCTCGTTGGTGCAGGCGGTAAATGCCAGGAATGCAATGGCAAAAATGCCGTATAAATAGTTTTTCATCGTCTTGATTATTTGGTCGTATCCTCGTCTTCGTCTTCCGCACCGGGGTCTTTCTTGTACCCCTCATAGAATTTATAGTAGTAGTTCAGGTTGGCGGGTTCGTTGCCGAATCCGGCCGATGCGCCCGTCGCGTCCTTACCTTCCTGCGTGAACACGAGCTGGAAGGGTGACCACCAGTCGAGGGCGGGGTGGTAGAGCAGCCAGTCGGGCAGTTCGCCGGTCAGGCGGTTGAGGTTGATGGCGAAACGCTTGGTGTGCGGCATCACCTTCGGGGTTCCGATCAGCGCACGGGGCAGCGTGTCGGCGTCGATGATGTCCTGTTCGGTGTATTTCTCCCAGTCGTCCATCTTGGGCAGCGGGCCCTGCAGGTAGTTGACCGAGAGTTGCAGCGTGTCGAGATCCCATTCGATCATGCGGCGCGGGAATCCTTCTTCATCGACGAGGCCGCCGTAGTTGGTTTCGACGGTGTTGCTCAGGTCATAGATATTCCTGCGCGTGTTGGCGCCCATGAGCAGTGTCCGCAGTTTCGGGAAGTTGGTCGGGTTGATCTCGTCGGGAATCTTCTGGAAGTTGTTGCTGCTCAGGTCGAGGAACTCGAGGTTCTTGAGCGCCGTGAAGTTCTTGTCCAGCGAAACCAGCCCGTAGGCGGCGATGGTGAGGCGTTTGAGCTGCGTGAGTTTGGTGATGTACTCGCCGGTGGTGAGGTCTTTCAGGAAGGCGTTGACGTTGCTGTAGAAGTTCAGTTCCTCGGCGGCCGTCAGGTACTGCACTTCGAAAGGCAGCTCTTCCTTGGTGTCGAACATGAAGAACCGGGCGTATTTCACGCGGCCGCTCTTCTCGGGCGTGTAACCCGCCATGCCCTCCTCCCAAAGGGTGACGTCGTCCCAGTTGTCCATGCGTTCGCCGTTCTCCCACGAACTGTTGGTTCCGAGCGTGCGTGCGATGGCCAGCAGGGCGATCGAGTCGCCGCTGCGGGTGTTCTCCTCGATGGGTTCGGCGGCGCCCTGCGTGACGAGCAGGTTGTCCTGGCGGGCGAGTTCCACCTCGCGCTTTGGCTTGAACACCACGTCGGCGATACGCTCGTTGGGCTGGGAGTTGATGCTCCAGTTGAAGCGTACGGTCACCTCGCGCGGGCGGATGCCGCGGTCGAGTTCGACCTTATAGCTGTCGTATTTGAGCCAGCTTTCGGCCGAGGTGGGGACTTCGACGGCGAAGTCGACGTTGGTCTTGACCTTCACGTCGAAATAACGGGTGCCGAAGGCCGAGAAGTTGGCCACGGAAACCTCTTTCTCCCCGAGCGTGATGGCGTAGTCGAAGCCCTGCTGGTCGATGGTGATCTCCTTCTTGTCCCAGGTGTTCTGCTCCTGGATGCGTACCACGCCGCGGCGGGGCGAGTCGGTCAGCGCCGAGTCGATGAGTATCCTGCACTCGGTGGTGCCGCGGCCGTTGGCCGGCGAAATGGAAATCCACGGCTCGTCGGTGGTGGCGACCCAGTCCCCCGATGCCGATACTTTGATCTTGTGGCTTCCCCCTGCGGCTTCGGCTTTGATGGCGTCGCTGTCGAGCCCGAACGCGATGTTCTTGTCGGCGTCGGAGCAACTGCATAATGCGATCGAGCAGAGGATGACCGGTATGTAATTCTTTATTTTCATTGTCGTTTCTCCTTAGGTGTTATTCGAGCATTTTGTCGCAGTTCAGGATGTTCTGGGTCTTGTCGTAGATCAGGTTGTAGACCCCCTGCTGCCAGTAGTAGCAGATGGCCGAGGCATCGAACGTGATGTTGGGGTTGTCGCTGATGTCGAGGTGGTAGATCAGGTAGGAGATCGTGTCCTCGATCTTGCGCAGGTCGTTCGAACCGATGTAGAACCCGCGCAGGCCCGTGTGCTGGTAGAGCCCCGTGGGCCACTCGCGCAGGCAGCGCTTACCCTCGGCATCGCGCTGGCCGCGGATGGCGTATACGGTCAGCCCGGCGCAGTTGAGCGGCCCGAACGGGAACTTGTCGAACGAGTTGTACGAAATATCCAGCCCGTAGAGGTAGGGCAGCTGCTCGGCCGTGAAATCCTTGGACAGGGTCTTCAGTTTGTTGTAGGTCAGGTCGAGCGATATGAGTGCCGTCGAGTTCTTGCCGCTGAAGCTGCCTTCGGGGATTTCGTCGATGCTGCAACCGCGCAGGATGATGTAGGAAACCAGCGAATTGGTCGTGCCGAGGCATTTGGGGAACTTCGTCAGCCCGGGGTTGGCCGCCAGCGAGAAGGTCTCCACCCGCAGGCCCTTGTATTTGCCCTCCTCTTCGCCTTCGAAGCCGTCGATCTCGTTGTAGGAGAAATCCACCGATTTCATGACGTATTTGGACTTGGCCGAGAAGATGTTGGGAACCTTCTTGAGCTTGTTGTAGGTCACCGAGAAGGTCTCCGTGTCGTCCGTGCCGCAGAAGATGCCGTCGCTGTTGGCCGGGAGCGAAGTGATGTTGTTGTGGTCGAGGTAGAGCTGTTCGGGTGCGACCTCCTTGCCCAGCGGATGGAGCGTTTCGATCTGGTTCTTGGACAGGTCGAGCAGGCCGATCTTCTTCAGGTTGCTGAACGACTCGGGTATCTCCCTGAGGTTGTTGTTGGTCGCATAAAGGATCTGGAGCTTCTCCTTCGACGGGCCGTTGGCGATGGCGTTGAGCCCCTTGTACAGCTCTTCGGCCGACCACTGGGCATTGTTGGAGATGTTGACCGAAACGAGCTCGGGCATCTGCGCGATCTCCACCGGGAAGCGGGTCATCTTCGGGCAGTTGTAGATCTCCAGGTCGGTCAGCGACTTGAGGTTGGCCACTTCGGCGGGTATCTCCTCCAGTTCGCCGTTGGCGATGTTGAGGTACTCGAGCTTTTCGAGTTTGCCGATGGCCGGGTCGATCGACTTGAGCCCGTTGGTGAGCTTGCCGTGAACGACGTCGTAGGGACGGATATTGTTCTGGAGGCCGGTTTTGCGGTCAATGATCTGATCCTCGGTGAAATTCTTGTAGAGCGACGTGGCCGGGATCGAGATGCCGTGCTCGGCAAGGGCCCGGGCGATCGGCTCGGACGTCTGGGTCGGGATATGGATCAGCGAGAGGAACTCCTTGTGGCGCTCCATGCGGGTGCGGTTGCGCTCGGAGAGGCTCTTGTCGTGTGCCAGCGAGGGGTCGTATTCGAGCAGGTTGCCGTCGTTGTGCGTGCCCAGATACAGGTCGACGAGCTCCGAGAGCTGGCCGATGGCTGCCGGCAGGTGCCCGCGGAAGCCGAACTCGCCGATGGTGATCTTCGCCACGCGGCCGTTGGAATGCACCTCCACGCCCGGCTGGTTGCCCCACAGGTCGGGATCCTTATTGAAATCCCAGTTGGCGCCGGTGGCATAGTTCTCGCCCCTGTAAGACCAGTGCTCCCCGTCGAGCGCCTTCCAGATTTCGTAAAGCGCGTAGTAGTCGCGGATGTACTCGTCGGCCTCGTAGAGCGTGACGCCGACCTTGGCCTCGGTGGTCTTGTTATCCTCGATGGTGAAATCCAGGTTCTTGGGACGCTTGTTGGTCTCCAGCAGGACTTTGTTCTTGTCGTAGGCCTGGTATTTCTCCAGGCTGTAATCGCCCGCCTTGAGCGAGAGCAGCGTGTCGCATTCGAGCGAGGAGGTCTGGTAGCCGTCCTCGATGTCCTCGGGAGCCCCGTCCTCGCGGTCGTCCCTGAAGTGGATCGAGAACTTCGCGGGGAGTTTTTCGAACGTGGTGAGCTCGTTGGTCGTCTTGTGCCTTACGGTCAGGTCGAGGAACGCGATCTCGTCGAAGGTGTACTGCCGTTCGGCGGCACGCGTCACCACGGGCGTCTCGGTGAAGTCCGACAAGTCCTTGGAGATCGAGAAACGTACCGTGCCGCGCGGCTCCACGTCGACCGTCAGGTCGTGCGAAACGAGGCCGCCGGGCACGATGTCGAGCCTCTCTTCGCCCGGCATGCCGTTGTAGATCAGTTCGTCGTCGGCATTGAAAAGCGAGAAGGTGATGAGCTGGTATTGTCCTGCCAGCAGCCGGAGCTTCTCGCTGCGCAGCCCGAATTCGGCGCTCTCCTTGTCGGGGGCCGAGAGCGTCAGCGACTGGGTGATGGTCGTGCCGTCGTAATAGAGCGAGACCTGCACCTTGCTGGCTTCGGAAAGGTAGTCGAGCTGGGGTTTCTGGGCCCGGCTCACGGCGTCGTAGGACGCCTCCTTGTGTAGTTTGAACTGAACGTATCCGTAATCGCGGTCGCGGTTGTCGATGCCGTCGTCGTCGGAGCATCCGCCGAGGAAGGCCGTGGCCAGTGCGAGGAGTGCCGCTACGGAAAATTTAAAAAGTTTCATATCTAAAAACCTGGTCTGTATGTTCTCCATAAATTGTAGTCGTATCGAACAGGGCCCCTGCCCCTTCGGAGAGGGGCCCTGAATCATTGGGGTCAGATGTTGAGCGTGCAGATAATCACCATTACCACGTTCCAGTTGGCTCCGTAGAGGAACATGACGCCCTCCGCGGCGGTCTGAGAGTCCATGTTGACGTAGATCTGGGTCGGGCCGTAGGATTCGGCCGTAAGCCAGCTTTCCGCATCGCCCTGGGCCATGAAGCTCGAGTAGGTCGGGACGTTCATCGCGGCGTTCGTGGTTTCTCCCTCGTAGGTCAGGTGATAGATCGGGGCGCCGTACTCCGCATACTGTTCATAGTATTCGCCCGAGGTGATCTCTTCGAGGGTTGCGCCGGTGACGTATTCGGGATATGCGAACCCGATGTCCGTGCCGCCGATGTCCGCATTGGGATCGTAGAGGCAGTTGACGGCCGCGATGTTGCCCTCGGCATCGTAGAAGACGATGTAGCCTTCGTCCTCGCGGTCCATGTCGATGATGGCCCCGCCTTCGACGCGACGTACCGAGAGCCAGTTCTCCTCGTCCGACAGCGGCTGGCAGTCGGCGTCGTAGCATTTATAGCCGGTGAAGTCGCGTTCGAATGTCAGCGTGGCTTCGGGGTCGTTCGACCAGGCCTTGGTGTAGGTCAGTTTGTAGGCGTCGTCGACTTCGAGCTCGCGGAGCGACCAGTGGGTCGAGGGGAGTTTCTCGAACATGGTGCCGATCTCCGCCATGCCGTCGGGGTTGGCAGCCTGGATCGGGCCGGGGCTGGCCAGCTGCGTCAGCGTAGCGAAGACGTAGGGCTGGAACTCTTCCTTGATGTCGTAGTCGAAGAGTTCGTTGGGGTCTTCTACGGCCAGCGATGCCGGGAGTATGATGATCCGTGCCGTGCGGGCGTCGCCCTGGTTGACCTGCGTGCCGATGGTGAAGCCCCTGTCCATGATCACCAGGTCGTCGTCCCAGGCATTCTCCGTGACCGTGACCCATTTGGTGTCGGCTTCGTCGCCGCTCAGGCTGGTATTGCCCCAACGATCCGTGACTTCGGCGATGACGTAGATCCTCGCACCCCTGATGCCCTTGACCGAACCGCGTGCGGCGCCGGGCGACCAGTCGCCGTTCATGCTGTTGTAGATCTCGGCTGCGGCGTTGAATTTGAGTTCCTTGTCGAGCGTGACGTCGAAAATGTCGCGGCAGGAGGGAATCGTGATCGGAATCTCGACCTTCGCGTCGAGGTTGCTCTTGTCGATGAACACCAGTTTGTCCTGCGCTCCGTCGAGCGGATAGGCCGACGGGTTGCCCTGGATGCGGATCTCGACTTTCGTGCCGGGCTGCCCGACCGTCACCGACGGGGTGGATACCCATTCCGGCATCCGGTTGATCGCCCACTCGTAATTGGCTTCGACCAGGATCGGCATCGAGAAATCGGTGCGCCCCTCGGGCCAGGTCAGGTCGATGCTTTGGGCTTCCCCTTCGTTATAGGAGTAGGTGAGGCCGGTTTCGCTGTCGCCGTATTCGAAGTCGCCGTACTCGTCGATCTTGCATGTGCGCAGGCTGAAGCCGCGTTCGAGCGTACCGCGCGTGATCGTGGCGATGACCTTGCTTTGGCCGCCCATCTTCAGGGTTACCTCGCAGACACGCGTGTCGTCGAACTCATCGAGCTCCGCCACACCAATTACGATCCGCGATGCACCCGCACCGCCGCGCAGCGTCCAGACTTTCTGTGTTTCGTCCTGTATCCAGAACCATGCGGCGGTGGCCGTCGGGACGCTCACCTCCCAGTTCTGGTTGGGCTCTATCTCGAGCGTGTAGGTGCCGCCGGCTTCGATGGTCGCCGAAACCGCCTCGGGGAAGTTGGGGCTGGGGAGCTTCGTATCCTCATCCGAATCGGAACACGAAGCGGCCGCCAGACATGCTCCGGCGAGCAGCGACATCACCAAGTGTAAATAATGTCTTTTCATATTTCGTTTCTTTATTTACGTTATGATTTAGAGCGATCCGGACGCCGTGACGCCTCCCGGGAGCATGCCTTCTTCCCGCTGGAGCCGTTCGGCCTCCTCGTCGCTGACCCATTCGATGATGTTGTAGAAATGGCCTACCAGGCCCATGTTCACGCCCATGTCCTCGACATGCACCTTGATCCACAGCGCCACGTAGTGCTGGCAGCTGTTGAAATAGGAGTCGTAGAGCGGGCTGTTAGTGACCAGTATCTTGTTGTCCCCGACGATCTGTCCGAAGACCGAAGCCTCGTCGGCCAGTACCTGGTTCTTGTCCATGGTTACCAGCGGTTCGATCGGATCGCGCGGGTCGAGGCGGATCGTGACGTCGTAGCCCGAGAAGAGCCAGTCGTGCAGGATAATCATGTTCTCTTCGGTGGGGTGCTTCTCGGTGCGGATGAGGCGCTGGATGCTCTTGTTTTCCACGCCGGGGTAGCTGTTGAGGAACGTCGAGGTCACCACGCACCAGCCCGTGAATTCGTTGATGTCGTAGGGGCAGCTTTTCTGCATGACGACCTTCGTCCGGTCGTGGTAGAGATCCCATTTCAGCTGCTCGGGCATGACCAGTTTGAGGATGAAGCCCAGCGAGTCGGTATCTTCGATGTTGTCGTACAACCCGCGCACCTGTACGTCGGCCTTGCGCGAACCGGCCTTTATGGTGATGGTGTTCGACAGGAGGCGGTAGTGCTTCCCCTCGACGGCATTGCTGCCCTGGTCGATGATCTCCACGCCGAATGTGCGGTCGTAATCGCACGCGACGGTCGAGGAGACCGGTACCGAGAAATAGTCTTGGTCTTGGAGTACGGCGTAGGTCGCCAGGGTGTCGGCGAACAGCACGTACTCCGCATCGGAGTAGGTCTTATATTCCTCCTTGCAACCCGTTGCGAGGGCGGCCAGGAGTCCCGTTGCAAACAAAACCGTGATAATTCGTTTCATTGTCTCTCTTCTATTCGTTGTTGCTATCTGTTGCTTTCGTTCGGGAGTATCTCCGAGCCGGGGGCTTCCAGCTCGTGCTGCGGGATCGGCCATACGAAAAGCGGGTTGTCGGCTTCGATCTTGAGCGAGCTTCCCTCGGCCTGCGAATTGGCCTGCGGCTTACGCTCGAAGCCCTTGTGCCAGCGTTTGAGGTCGTGCAAGCGGAAACCCTCCATGTAGAGTTCGCGCAGGCGCTCGTCGGAGATGGTCTGCAACCAGTTGTCCTTCGTGACGTTGATCGTGCCGCCCGATTTGTAGCGCATCTTACGCAGCGTCGAGAGGTCGTTGCCGGCCTTCGAAAAATCGTTCTTTTGGCAGTAGGCCTCGGCGCGGATCAGGTACTGCTCCGCCAGGCGGAACGGCTTGGGCATCGAGACATGGTAGATCTGGTTGGCGATCAGGTTGCGGTTGCCGTAGTATTTGACCAGCAGCGGCCAGCTCAGCCCGTGGGCATAACCGGTCTCGGTCTGGTAGAAGTAGCCCGAATAGCGCAGGTCGGCATCGTCGTAGAGATCCAGGGCGGCCTGGCCGGGGACATAGTCGGGATAGAAATAGGTGTAGTCCTTGTTGAAGTTGAGGAACACCGTGCCGAGCGCCCCGCCGTAGGAGGTGTCGGTGAAGCCGATGCGCCAGATGACCTCGTATCCCAGGTCGTACGCCCACATGTAGTCGAAATAGGTGTAGTCGGAGGTGTAGTTGGTCTTGGCATCGGAGAGCTGGAAGGTGGCCTTTTTTTCGTCGATCAGGGTGCTCGAATATTCGATCGCCGTGTCCCAGTCCTGCATGTAGAGCGCCACGCGGGCGTGCAGCGCCTCGGCCGAGGCCGAGGTCATGTAGACGTTGCCGTAGGCGTCGTTCTCCTTGTCGAGGCGTTTCTCGGCCTCGGCCAGGTCGTCGAGTACGAACTGGTACGAGTCGTAGAGCGATGCGCGGCGGGCCGCCTCGGGCGTAAAGTATTTCGTGCGCAGCACGACGCCCAGTTCTGATTGGGCCGTGTCCGGCTCATAGGCCTTGCAGAAGGTCTTGAGCAGCTCGGTATAGCAGAGCGCACGCACGGCGTAGACCTCGCCCGTGTACTGTTCGAGCTTCTCGATGTTGGTGTCGCTGATCTCGTTCGCCACCACCTCGTCGATGCGGTCGAGGTAGAAGTTACAGTTGCCGATCACCTTGTAGAGGGCGGCATAAACCGCTTCGAGCTGCAGGTCGGTCGGGCGTATGTCCCAGCGCCAGAACGAGCCGTAGGTGTTGGTGTTGCCTTCGACGGCATAGACCAGGTCGGCCTGGATGTCGGGCAGCAGGGTGAGGTAGCCGCTGTAAAGCGCGTTGCTCTTGAGCGAGGCGTAGATGCCGGTGAGCGTCTGCTCGGCGTCGGCGAAGGTGCGCATGGCCTCCTTCTCCGGGATGGACGAACCGGGGTATTTGTCCAGGCACGAGGTGGCGCCGACAAGTATCGCGAGGGCCGAAAGATAGAATTTTATATTGCGTAACATGTTCATAGTCCCTGATTAGAATGTTAAGTCGAGTCCGAAGGTGAATTGGCGTGCCATCGGGTACTGTGCCTGGTACATATTGCTCGACCCTTCGGGATCGAGGCCCGTGAATTTGGTGAAGGTGAAGAGGTTCTGGGCCTGGGCGTAGATCTTCACGCCGCTGATGAAGCGTGTCTTGCGCAGCCACTCCTGCGGGAAGGAATAACTCAGCATGAGGTTCTTCAGGCGCAGGAACGAAGCGTCCTCCAGCAGGCGGTCGTCGAATTCGGTGTAGACGCCGTGGCGCGGGATATCGGTGATGTCACCGGGTTTCTTCCAGCGGTTGAGCAGGCGCTTGGACTGGTTGTAGGAGGCGAATCGGCCGTTCGACTCGTCGAAATAACGGTCGTTGTTGATCATCCAGCGGTCGGCGACCCAGCTGAACTGCGCCGACAGCGAAAGCCCCTTCCAGGCCAGCGTCGTGCCGAAGCCGCCCTGCCAGGGCGCCACGTAGCTCTTGCCGACCATGACCTTGTCCTCGTCGCGCAGCTCGGTGGTCAGCTCGCCCTCCTTGGTGTACCACAGCGCGTCGCCGTTGGCGGGGTTGACGCCCGCGAACCGGTTGAGGTAGAACTCGCCGAAGGAGTGCCCCACGACCAGTTTGGTGTTGGTGCTCGAAAGCTCGTATTCGCTGACCCCGCTGTAGAGCTTGGTCATCTTGTTCCTGTTGTAGGAGACGTTGGCGTTCACGCTCCATACGAAATCCTTGTGCTGGATGACGTCGGCGGCCAGGCTCACCTCGACGCCGCGGTTGGTCATGTCGCCCACGTTGTCCCAGCGGAAGCCGAAGCCGTTGGAGGTGGTGTAGGAAACGGGAACCTCCATGAGCATGGCGCTGTTCTTCTTGTGGTAGAGTTCGACGTCCACGTTCAGGCGGTTCCAGAAGCCCAGGTGCACGGCCAGGTTGGTGATCCACAGCTTCTCCCACTGCAGGTCTTCGTTGCCCGGCTGCGAGGGGGCGATGCCGGCGTCGCCGTAGTAGTTCAGGCCGCCGCTCACGAGCGCCATATGTTCGTAGTTGGGGATCGACGAGTTACCCGAGGTACCCGTGCTGAAGGCGATCTGCGCGTTGGTGAGCCAGCGGCGCGAGTTCTCCATGAATTTCTCGTTGCGCAGGTTCCACATCATGCCCACCGAGCCGAACGCCGCCCAGCGTCCCGAGGTGCCGAAGCGCGAGGAGCCGTCGGTACGGACGGAGAAGTCGACGTAGTAACGGTCGGCGTAGTTGTATTCGCCGCGCGCGAAGAACGACAGGAAGGCGTAGTTGTCGTCGGTGACGTCGCTCCACGACGTGGCACGTGTTCCCGACGAGATGTTGACCAGCTTGTCGTTGTTCTGGCCGCGGGTCGCCAGCGTGAACTCCTCGTAGCTGTAATCGACGCCCTCCTGGCCCAACAGGAAGTTGAACGAGTGCCCGCCGTCGAGCGAGAAGCGGTAGTTGATCGTGTTGGTGACCGAAAGGCTCATGCCGTCGGTCGAGTAGCGCTGTGCCGTGCCCGAGCCCAGGTTGGGCGGGTAGTTGGGGTAGGAGGCGCCGAAGCCCGTCGTGTGCGAATAGTCCACGCCGAACTGCGACCGGATGGTGAGCCCCTCGATGGGGGTGGCCTCGGCGAAGAGCGTCGAGATCACCTTGTATTTCTTATAGGAGATCTTGTTGTTGGCCAGCCATTCGAGCGGGTTCTGGCCCTCGCCCTTCCAGGTGCCGTCCTTGATCGAGGCCAGCGAGCCGTCGGGACGGTGGGGATTCCAGTACGGCATCATGAAACGTGCGGCCGAGATGGGGGTCACGAGCGTATATTGGCCCGATTCGGCGCGTTCGATGGTCTGGTAGTTCATCATCGTGTTGGTGCCGAGCTTGAGCCATTTGGCGGCCTGCTGCTCGACGTTGGCGCGGAGCGAGAAACGCTCGAAGGCCGAACCTACGGCGATGCCCTCCTGGTTGTAGTAGCCGCCCGAGACGTAGTAATTGGTCTTGTCGGTGGCCCCCGAAACCGAGAGCTCGTAGTTCTGGAGCAGGGCGGCATCGTTGAACACCTCGTCGAGCCAGTTGACGTTGGTCTTGCCCAGGACGTTGTAGTTTTTGCCGTCGGTGAACCCGATCTCCTTCTCGTACCGGATGCGTTCGTCGGTGTCCATCAGATCCCAGTTGCCGTAGGCGATCTGCGAGAAACCGAGCTGCATGCGGTAGTTGATCTTCGCCCGCTCGGCCATGCGCCCGCGTTTGGTCGTGATGACGATCACGCCGTTGGCCGCGCGCGCACCATATATAGAGGTGGAGGAGGCGTCCTTGAGCACCGAGATGCTCTCGATGTCGGCCGGGTTGATGGTGTTGAAGTCGGAACTGGCGATGGCGACCCCGTCGAGGATGTAGAGCGGCGAGGTACCCGAGTTGATCGAGTTCATGCCCCGGATCATCATCGTTGCCGACGTGCTCGGCTCACCCGAATTGGAAAGTACCGTCAGGCCGGGAACCTGTCCTTGGATGGCCTGGTCGAACGCCGCCGTAGGGGTGTTCTCGACCTTTTCGGCCTTGACGGTCGATACCGATCCGGCAATGGTGCCCTTCTTGCGGACACCGTAAGCGATGACCACCACGTCGTCGAGCGCCTGTGCCTCGCTCTCGAGGGAGACGTTGTAGGTCAGCGAGGCGCTGCCGCCCGGAACCGTGAAGGTGGCGGGCTTGTAGCCGATGTACTGGAAGGTGAGCGTCGACCCTGCGGCGACGCTGATCGAGTAGCTTCCGTCCGCAAGGGTGCTCACCCCGCTGGTGGCCCCGGAAATCACGTTGACCCCGATGAGGGGTTGCTTGTCATCCGCCGAGGTGACGATGCCTCTGACGGTCACATTTCCCCCCCCCTGCGCTACGGCTATCGCCGGCAGGGCACATAGGAAAAATGCAAGAATGTTGAGTAGAAGTTTCGTTTTTTGCATAAGTAAATGATACTTTCTTACTCGACAAAGAAAAATAATTAAAACGAATTTGCCAAATGTTCAAAATAGATGAAATGTAAGCAGGAGTGTTCGGAAAGGGTCTTTCCGGCCCTCTTTTCCGGATGAAAACAGGTGTTATAAGGCTAAATATAAATAACTTAACATTTTATTTTAACCCGGCGAACTATTGTTGAATGCGGGTTAAAATATTTTTATAAAAACGAAAATAAAATTCAATGTGTTTTGAATATTTTGGGGTTTTCGGGCGAAAAAATACCCTCCGGTACGGTTTGATATGCGGTGGGTTTCCGGTCGTAGGTGTTTCTGGATACCTTATTTTTTTAATAATATTTAATATGTGCCAACCTGCGGGGTGGATTTTTGAAAAAAATATAAAAAATATAAAAATATTTTTCGCCGGAGGGGACGAACTTCCCCGAAAACCTGAGGAGATAACAATTTTCCGGCGATCGGTGATGTACGGAGGAAATACGCGAAACCCCGTAAAGAGTTCTCAAAGGGGATTTTATCGGGGGCGATTAGGCTGAAACGGGAAGTAAAGTAAAGGATGCGCAGTTTTTTGGTGTATTATGCTTGCAGATTGTAAGTGATATGCCGTGATTTCAGTTTAATACATAACATCAACCCCTATTTGCGCCCGCGGGTCAATGCTTTGGTCGGCGGCGGGTTGTAGCCCCCGTGTATCGCTGCCTTGGGCTGCCCGCGGTGCGTCACGGCTTTGGCCTGTCCCGGCGGGTTGCTGCCTTGGCCTGCCCCGGCGGGTCACTGCCCCTTCCCGCCCCGGAAGCGGGCGCGGTACTGACTGGGACTGAGCCGTTCGCGGAGGCGGAAAAAGAGCGAGAAGGCGCTCACGCTTTCGAAGCCGAGCGCATAGGCTATTTCCGAGATGCTGTGGGCTGTCGTCGCGAGCAGTTCCCGGGCCTTGTTGAGCCGCATCGTGTGCTGGTATTGCGCCGGCGCCATCCCCACGTATTCGCGGAAGACGCGGCGGAACCACGTGTAGCCCATGCCCACTTCGCGGGCGATCTGTTCGGGCGAGCGGTTGCGGCCGAAGTCTGTGCGCATGATGGCTTTCGCGCGGTTGATCTTCTCGACGACGGGGTTGTCGGAGTAGAGCAGGTTGCTGTGCTTGAAGAGCACCGACCCCAGGATGTGGAGCACGATGCTCGAAATGAGCGGCTGGAATCCCACGCGCTCCTCCTCGACCGTGCCGATGATCTCGCGGTAGCACCGCTCGATGCCGCCGCTGCACCCGATCCGCAGCAGGGGGCGCCGGCGGCAGAGGGAACCCCGCTCGCCCCGGCGGGGGCCCTACCCCGAAGCCGTCCCACCACTCCGTCCATCCGGTGCCGGGGTCGGGCGAATAGGAGTGCCATTCGTTGGGGAAGAGCAGGAGCATGGTGCCCGCCTCGACCGTCTGCGACGGGCAGGATGCCGACTCGAAACGTCCCCGTCCGGCGGTGATGTAGACCAGCTGGTATTCGTCGAGCGTGCGGCCGCTGCCTTTGTAAAACAGGTAGTGCTCGGGGTGTTCCGAGACGGGGTAGGGCGTTCCGGGCGGGACGTGCTGGTGTCCGGCCGTGGTGCAGACGATGCCCCACTGCTCGTCGCGCGGGGAGACTGGCAGGTAGTGAAGGATGCTCAGCGGCCGGTCGTCCATAGTGTCAAATCTATATATAGTTTGTCAAAACCATCAACAAAGGTAGGGAAAAGATTGTATAGTTTTGCATCAGTAACCTAAAACTTTCCGTGATGAACCGTTATTTCGTCGGTGTCGATCTCGGTGCCACGAGCGGCCGTGTCATTCTCGCCACGCTCTGCGGCGACGGCATCGCCCTCGAAGTTCTGCACCGCTTCCCTAACCGCCTGCTTTCGATCGGCGGCAAATATTATTGGAACATCTACTCCCTCTATGAGGAAATCCTGCACGGCCTGACGCTGGCCGGGCAGCGAAGGATTCCGGTCGATTCGATCGGTATCGACACGTGGGGCGTCGACATGGCCTGCGTGGCGGCCGACGGTACGCTGGCCGGGCTTCCGAGGGCTTACCGCGATCCCTATACCAACGGGGTTCCCGAGGAGTTCTTCCGGAAAATACCCCGGCAAGAAGTGTACCGCCGCACGGGTATCCAGATCATGAATTTCAATTCGCTCTTCCAGCTCCGTGCCGCGCGCGGGGAGGGGATGTCGGCGCTGGAAAATGCCGCGTCGGTGCTTTTCATGCCCGACGCGCTGTCGTACCTGCTCACCGGCGAGAAGGTATGCGAGTATACGATCCTCTCGACGTCGCAGTTCATGGATCCCCGCACGCGGGAGATCGACGGTGCACTGCTGCGCGAGGCGGGTGTCGATCCCGCGCTTTTCCCGCGGGTGGTGATGCCCGGCCAGAGGATCGGGGTGCTCTGCGACGCCGTGGCCCGGCAGACCGGGCTGGGGGCGGTGCCCGTGGTGGCCGGCGCCGGGCACGGAAAGGCTTTTGCCCGCGCGGAGGCGCACGATCT
>OGQW01001254.1_pt1 | contig 16029 bp, 10 predicted proteins | sample 1553301 | NCBI WGS metagenome assembly OGQW01 (sample SAMEA2579974, study PRJEB22360) | human gut metagenome
TTTTTCTAGGGAGTTTGATGTTCGATTCAAATCCATTAGAAGAGAAAGTTATTAATGTTGAGGTTGAAAAAATGTTATGTAGTATTGCGGTTACTATAAAAGACGGTAATAGTTTTAAAAAACAGTATCCGGGAAAACTCAGTATGACTGTTGCAGGAGCGTCTGATTCTTATCATGTTTCTAAGGGTCACCAATCTGGTGATCGGGTTATAATAGAAGACAATTTTACTTATGTTGAGAGCGAAGACGAATATGTTTCGAATAATAAAGTATTGCCCGCCTCTATGGAGGCAGAAAGTGGGTTGGAAGATAATATCGTCATTACGATTTTGGAAAATGGGATAGCTCGATTGGCGGTTGACACAGAAACTAAGGCTAAAAAAGGTACACGGATAGATGTGGTAATTAGACCAACTCAACAGGAAGCAATTATTTCAGTCGATTCATGGCAGATTCGTAAAGCTCTGATCGTACTATAAAAAGGTGACAATATGAAAAATTTATTTATATTATCGATTATCTTTACACTGGTAGGATTTTATTCTTGCCAAACTAGGTTTAACGATGAACCTTCTTCCGAAGACTATTCTTCTGGTGAGTCGGAAGTTGAAATATCTATTGTAACCGATCCAGTGAGTCGAAGTACCGAGTATTCCACTCCGAATGAAAATATTGTCGAAAATCTTGATGTATTGCTTTTTGACTCAGAAGGGAAATTTCTTTGTTGGCGAACTACTTTTAAAATAAATGGAAAGTTGCGTACGACACTTCCTATTGGTAAAGATTATGATGCTTATTTTTTTGCTAATTGTCGATCGTTTATTGAAAAGATGCTTCCCGATGAGGTAACCGAGAGTCAATATATAGGGAAAGCCGACTGGGAGGTGTTTCGGAAAGAGTTGGTAGATGAGGATCCGAAGAGACTATTACAAAATACTCCTGTATTTACGTGTTTGCCCATGTGGGGAATGCTGGAAAAACAAGAGGTGAAAGATGGAGTAATTAATTATTGGCCGTTGTTGAGTCTTATTCGGTCGGTTGCGTCTGTTGATGTATATGTGACTACCGATATTGCAGAATTTACACTGAAAGATGCTACTTTGTACAATGTTCCGGATAAAGGTTTTTTGGGTAACAGTTCGAATAATATCGTCGATGATAAAGTGCAAGTGGCGTATTCCCCAGTAGATATGGGAACTGCTCTTATTTTGGAATCAAGCGATTATAATATCTCCGACCAATCTATTGCCAATAAGCTGTATTTATATGATAATGATACCCAGACCGAAACAGAAAATCGGAGACACACTCGTCTTGTAGTTGGAGCTGAGTATAAGGGGTCGAAATATTATTATCCGATTGATTTCGAGGACTCTGAGGCTGATAAGCTTATTGAGATTGTACGAAATAAAAAGTATGTCTTTAATATTAATTCAGTTAGTGGTCCCGGATATACCGATAAAGAAACGGCTGCGGGACAACCATCTGTTCATCTGAATGTCAATATTGTTGAATGGGACATGACTGCCGGACAAATGGGGACAAGTGGTAATTACTATTTGTGGACAGAGAAGCGAGAGGCTGTGTTATATCGAGATACGAATTCGATGACTTCTATCGGAGTGGAAAGTAACATTTTATCGCAGGCTATTCTTTTGGCATTTAAAACCGATATCAATGGTTCTGTTACTACACTGCCTAACGGAATTCAGAACAATCGTTTTAAAGTTGAGCTTATCGATGATACCGATGGTTATCCTATAAGTCTCAGAGTAACTGCTTTAAGAGATTTTGATAAGACAACGTCTACCGCCAATACAGATACGATCGTATTGCTTTCTGGAAGAATTAGGTTAGAAATACAAATATTTCGCTATGACAAAGGAATGAACGATTGGGAACTAGATGACGATATTGACATTGATTTGGAGAAATAATTACATATATAATCATAAAAATAGATAGTATGAAAAAAGTAATATGGTCGTTTTCTCTTTTGGTAATGGCCCTTTTTCTGTCTTGTAGAGAAGATGATGCCGATCGATTTTTCTCTGGGCAAAATGATAAATTAATCATAAATTTTAGTGTTCAGGATCCTACTAGCGGATTAGCTACACGTTCGGCAATAGCTCCCGAAGCTGGGGAAGAAAATGTGAAGACGCTTGATTTGTTTTTTTTCGAATCGAATAGTACTGGAACAGGAACTTTTAAGGGGCTGAAAGAATTAATTGCAACCCCGGAGAATCCGCTGGTAATGAATACCGATATGGTATTTGATTTTTCGGATATTGGATTGAGCATGACAGAACCGTATGATATTCTGATCGTTGCTAATATGGGAGATAATTATTTACCGACAGATGGCTCTCAAACATTAGCCGACTGGAAATCTGTAATTCAAAGAAAAAATTATAAAGAGGCAAAAGCGGAAATTCAAGTGTTTATGTCGGGTACAGATACAAATGTACCGGAATATACTACGAAACCACTGGAAAGCGACGCTTTGTTGATGAGTGCCTCATTAAAAAAAGGTAAGCAAGATACTAAACTTAAAGCTGTATTACAACGTGCTGTTTCTCGTTTTGATATATACAATTTGGCGGCGGGATATACTATTGAGACTGTATCGGTTTGGAATGCATACCCGTCTCTTTTTGTATGGAACGGAGAACCGAATGCTTTTGATAAAGATGCAGAGCGTATTGCGAGACTTTATGGATTTGAGAACAAGACCGGAGGCAATGAGCTGGTTGGAAAATTATACGCTTTTGAAAATTATGTAGCATCACCCAAACAGAATGATGAGTTTACGACTTGTTTAATTATCGGTGTGAGAAACAGTAGTTCCGGTACTGTATCCTATCATCGGGCAAATATTCACCCACTTGGCTCTGGGCAATCTCTTAAACGTAATAATGTATATAAATTGACTATTAACTCAGTTAAAAAAGAAGGGTATACGACAGAATTGGAGGCATATAAGGGTGAAATAGCTTCGCTGGGTTATTCCATTAACTATTGGGATATGGATAGTCATGGTACTGTGCAGTTCGATGGAGATAATATATTAGCGATACCCACAAAAAAAGTGATGTTTACACCTAATGGTGGAAGTTACAGTTTGGGTATATTTACTTTTGGCGAAGGGACTTTATCTCTCAGCAAAAAAGTATTGGACGATGGTATATCGGTCGGTTTGAGTGGTAAAACTTTGACCGTTTCTGCCACAATATTGAGTAATGTAAAAGACCAGCGTAGTGGTATTATAGAACTTTCTTTTGGTAATTTGAAAGCTACGATTGATATAGTCCAATTAGAGGGAGGAGATCTCTATTTGAAATTAAATCCCAAGAGCATACCTTACTTTGCTAATACTGCTGGGGTTGCGGCTCCACCCATTGCTGTGGAAGGATCGGGAGATTGGGAAGCGACTATTTATCCACCGGGCGCAGGGGCCTTCTTTTCTTTTGCACAAACTGGGACTTCGGCTGTGACCGACTACGATAGCGGTAAGGCAACCAATAATATTATTCCGATTTATACTCATACAGCCAATGCGACTACCAGCCCACGTTACGGTTTTTTGGTAGTTAGTCTAAAAGAGGATCCTTCGGTGCAGAGTACCATGTTATTGATTCAGAGTGGAGAACCTGGATTTGAATTGACACCTTCGGTTACTGCGATTGATTTTGAATATGATGGAGAGTTGACTATAACGGGAAATAATACAAATACGTTTCTTGTCAATCCGGGACTGTCTACCGATGGAACGACTGTAAATCAGTGGAAATATGTCCTTGAAGGAGATAACGCCGAGGCATTTGAAATAAAAGATATTCACGATGATAAAGATTTGAAGCTTAATCGATTGACCGTAACGGCAAAGCAAGAGAACGCAAGTAGCAATACTTTAAATGCCCGTCTTTATTTGGCATTGGTGGACGATCCCAATGTAAAATCTCATGTGATTACTATCAGTCAGAAACCTATGTCCTTTAATACAGGTATTGTAGGGAATACCCTTTATGTTTCTGAGAATGCAGATGAGACGCAGGTCGTTAGTTTGCAAGGTAGTAGTAGAATGAAATGGATTGCGGAGTTGGAACAGCCGGAACCGGCATTAGTACATACTTATGCCGTAAAATTAGTGGGTGAAAAAGGCGATGCCATGTCATGGGGATCGGAATATTCGATGGGTACGAAATTTAAAATACAATTGCCTAAGATTTTGTATAAAGATGCGAATCGAGATATAACGTATCATGTAAAATTGACTTTGGCGGGGACAGATGTTTCTTCTCGTATTGCAATCGTTAGGAAAGTGCTTAAACCCATTTCGATCAGTGTCGCAAACCTTTATGGAGGATATGGTGCTCTTGGAAATGGTATTCTTAGTACCTTTCGGGACTATGGGATTTATTCTACTTTCTTTGGTTCGCAAGGGATAGTTTATATGCCTGTAACGCCGACTTTGCCGAATAACGAAAGTAATAGTGCAGGGGTAGGAGCTAATATCCCGGATAATGTCAATGTTCTTTTCTCGGGAAGGTATGCGACGACGGTTTCCAATTATTACGATAATTTGATTACGTGGTTGGAAAATAGCCCTAATAAAAATAGGTTTGCTATTGTTTCTTTGGATAATAGTAACTCGGAAAATCAAGCACTATTTGCTAAATTTACCTCATGGGGATATAAATATAGAGGTAATACCGGTTCGTATGCCTCTTGGGTAACTTCTCATACGAATGACCCTGTGTGGGATTATATAGTTAAGAATGGGCCATTCAGTAATTTTCGGCCTTCTCAACAAATTAATTTTAACGCGATGTTTTATAGAGATGGAATAAGTGGAACTTTTGATGTTCCGACAGGCGTGACTAGCGTGTTGGAGGTTGCAGGCAATGGCTGTTCATTATCCATTGATTTGCAACGACGAATAATATTTTTGGGGGATTCCCAGCATACCAACACTTGGACCCCTGCTTGTAATGCATTGGCTACTGTCACCGATAATGAGTATTATGGTCGTGGTGTATTGTGGGCGACTTTGTGGGCTATTATTTATAATACGGCTCAGTATGGGGATCATTTTACAGATGTATTTAATACCCGTTAAAAATTATATCGGGTAACTTGTATTTGTAGGTGTGAAAGAACTGATTAATTTTATTTATTGGTCGGTTCTTTCTTTTGAGAACTCAGTGAGAATAGACGGCTTTGAGAATATCTGTATTTGGACGTCGTTATTGTATGGATTTATGCTGAAAATTCATCAGTTCTCTTTATCTTTGCAAGAAGTAATTGTAAGAGTGAAAACGGAATAAGATTTGTTCCTGCTTTCGTTTGTGCTATTTTTGTTGGAATAAATAGGAAGAGATTTTTTTAATGAAACCAAAAACCGAAATTATACTTATTAATATATCGGGTGACGATAAACCGGGAGTAACGACCGCTTTGGCAGAAGTGTTAGCCCGGTACGATGCTTTTATTTTGGACATCGGGCAGGCCGATATTCACCATACGCTTTCGTTGGGAATATTATTTAAAACTGACGAAACCAAATCGGGCGATATACTTAAAGATCTCCTGTTCAAAGCCTATGAGCTTGATGTGAACATTCGTTTCTCTCCTATTAGTGAAGAGGAATATACGCGTTGGGTGGGGTTACAGGGAAAGAACCGCTATATCATTACGATATTGGGGCGTTGTATTACAGCCCGTCAGATAGGTGAGGTCACCCGTATTGTGGCAGAGCAAGGATTAAATATCGATGCCATTCAACGGCTTACGGGACGTATTCCGCTCGATGAAACGGTTCGGCCTCCCAAATCATGTATTGAGTTATCTGTGAGGGGTACGCCGAGAGATAAAGTGGCTATGCAGTCCGAGTTCATGCAACTTTCTGCACATTTGGGCATGGATATATCTTTGCAGGAAGATAGTATATATCGCCGTTGCCGTCGGTTGATCTGTTTCGATATGGATTCTACACTAATAGAAACCGAGGTTATCGACGAGTTGGCAGTGAGAGCCGGGGTAGGTGACGAAGTGAAAGCGATTACCGAGTCGGCTATGCGAGGGGAGATCGATTTTTGCGAGAGTTTCGCACGACGTGTCGGTCTGTTGAAAGGACTCGACGAATCGGTCTTGAAAGAAGTAGCTGAATCGCTTCCCGTCACCGAGGGCGTGGATCGTCTGATGCAAGTGTTGAAACGGGCCGGATTCAAAATTGCTATTCTTTCGGGTGGATTTACCTACTTCGGAAACTATTTGAAACAACGTTATGGAATCGATTATGTGTATGCCAATGAGTTGGAGATAATCGATGGGAAATTGACGGGACGTTATGTCGGCGATATTGTCGATGGGCGTCGAAAGGCTGAGTTGTTGAAATTGATAGCACAGGTAGAAAACGTGGATATAGCTCAGACGATAGCTGTCGGAGATGGAGCGAATGACTTGCCTATGTTGAGTACGGCAGGTTTAGGTATCGCTTATCATGCTAAACCGAAAGTGAAGGAAAACGCTAGCCAGTCTATATCGACGATAGGCCTCGATGGTGTTCTCTATTTTATCGGATTTAAAGATTCGTTTATTTCCGAAGCCAATTGATGAGTATATTTTGCCGGGTTGTTGCAAATGATAATATGAATTATGAAACGAATTTTGTCGATTCTCTTTACAGTGGTTTGTGGATTGGCTTGTTTACAGGCCCAGACCGTGGGCTTGGTTTTGAGCGGAGGCGGAGCTAAGGGAATAGCGCATATAGGTATTATCAAAGCCCTCGAAGAAAATAATGTGCCCATCGATTATGTAGCCGGTACGTCGATGGGGGCTATTGTGGGGGCATGGTATGCTATGGGATATACCCCCGACGAAATGCTGGATTTGATTCTTTCCGAAGATTTCAACTTGTGGTCTCGTGGAATTTTTGACAAAAGATACGTCTATTATTTTAAGAAACCCGATCCTACTCCCGAGATCGTTACATTTAATGTCGCTTTACAAGACTCGACTAAATTCGAACCGCATTTCTTGCCTAATAGCCTCATCAATCCGTTCCCTATGAATTATGCGTTCATGAGTATATTTGCACCTTATTCGGCACAGTGCGAAGGGAATTTCGATAATTTATTCGTTCCGTTTCGAGCGGTTGCCTCCGATGTATATCACAAGCGAGAAGTCATATTGAGGAATGGTGATTTGGGTGATGCCGTGAGAGCTTCCATGAGTTTCCCTTTCGTATTCAAACCGATTGAAATCGACAGCGTATTGGTCTATGACGGCGGTATTTATAATAATTTCCCTGTCGATGTGATGAAGTCCGATTTTAATCCCGATATCATCATCGGGAGTATTGTTGCCGCTAAACTGGATAAACCCAAAGAAGATGATTTGATGAATCAAATCGAGAATATGGTCATGCAAAAAAGCGATTATACTCTCGATCCCGAAGATGGGATTTTGATGCGTTTCAATTTGAGTGATGTAGGACTTCTCGACTTTCCCAAAGCACGGCAAATTGCCAAGATAGGATATGACCGTACGATAGCTATGATGGATTCTATCAAAAGTCGTATTCCCAGAGAACTATCTCAGGACACCCGCCAATTGCAGCGAATGGTTTTCAAAAGTAAAACCCCCGACCTTGTATTTGATAAAGTTTCGGTAGAGGGAGGGAATCATCAACAACGGGAGTATATTCGTCGGCAATTCGATTCAGATGAACCTTTTTCCGATGAGCAGGCTAAGGCTGCTTACTATAAAACCATATCCGATGGAAAAATATCCGATTTGATACCTCATGCCCGATACGACAAGGAAAGTGGCATGTTCAATCTCGATATTAAAGCAAAAGTGCACGATCAACTGGCGATAGGAATGGGAGGATTTATTTCGTCGACTAGTTCCAATCAAATATATATAGGTGCACACTATCGCACGGTAAGCCTCAATTCTCTCGATCTCGATTTAGGTGGGCAAATAGGACAGTCTTATACTTCTGGCATGTTATCGGCTCGTTTCGATTTGAAGACCGTTATACCTATGTATCTGAAACTGCAAGCTGTGGCTTCTAAACAAAAGTTTTATCAAAATGAAACGTTGTTTTATTCCGACCGTATGCCCTCTTTTATCACACAATCCGAGCAATATGTGAAGTTACGGTTGGGGTTGCCGTTTTTGACCGGTTCAAAAGCTGTCGTTTCTGTTGGATATGGTTCGATGAACGATAAGTATTACCAATCCAATACGGTAGATTTTTCCAAGAATGAACAGGATCGCAGTCGTTATAACTTGCTTGTAGCATCGATGAAATTCGATCAAAATAATTTGAATAATTACATGTACCCCACCTCTGGTACAGATTGTTCCGTATTAGGGCTATTGGCGTATGGAAAAGAACGATTCAAACCATATAACTCGAATTTGCAACCACATAGCAAACAGACACTTTCGTGGTTACAGATAGAAGGAAATATTCATACCTATTTCCCTTTGGGAAATAAATTCGTGTTGGGTGTTCGGGGAAAAGCCGTGGTATCGAGTAAAGGACTGTTGAGTAATTATACTTCCACACTAATCCAAGCACCGGCATTTACTCCTACTCCGCATAGTAAAACTATCTTCAATCCAGCTTTTCGTTCCACACAATATTTGGCTGCGGGAGTGATACCCATTTGGAAAATCCTGAATAATTTGCAATTTCGCAATGAGTTCTATGTTTTTGCTCCATTTCGGCAGATTTACGAAGGTGAAAATATGGTTCCCTATTATGGAAAAGCCTTTACGAAGTATCATTTTATGGGCGAGAGTTCCTTAGTGCTCGATCTCTCTTTCGCTTCGATTAGTCTTTATGCCAATTACTATGATTATCCAGCACGTAACTGGAACTTCGGTATAAATATCGGTCTGTTGGTATTCAGTCCTAAATTCTTGGAATAAGAAAAAATCTATTTATCTGAAAATGGGTACGATAGAAAAAAATCATATATTAGAGGTAAAAAAATAAGATAAAAAGATACGTCGGAATAAAATTATTCCTATCTTTGCAACCGCAAACGGCTCCGTAGCTTAACTGAATAGAGCATCTGACTACGGATCAGAAGGTTACAGGTTTGAATCCTGTCGGAGTCACAAAAAGGGTCCCATATAATCTATATGAGACCCTTTCTTTTTGGAATTCTGTCCTTATTTTTAGCTCTCTTATTTCCGATTTCGTCGGAATAAGAGGGGATTTAATGTTCGTCTAAAATCTCGTTACTATCTTCTTCGCTATTTCCGTCGTCTTTTTGAGAAGCCGGTTTAACCACCCATGCGCTCAATTCATATAATGCATATAAGGGAACGAATACGACAGACAAAGTAAATGGGTCGCTCGATGGTGTGATAAACGCAGCTAATATAAGTAGTATGACGATAGCATGTCGGCGATAAGTTTTGAAAAAACGTCTTGTGATAAGCCCCATGTTCGACAACAACCAGCACAGCAGGGGTAATTCGAATACGAGTCCCATAATAAAATTAAGTGTGAGGAAGTTGCTCATGTATGAGTCCAGTGAGATTTGGTTAGGAACCATTTCGCTCACTTGGTACTCTGCCAAAAAACGCAACGTTAACGGAAATACAAGAAAATATCCCACTCCGATACCGATAAAGAACATGATATTTCCTGCGAGAAATGCCCCTCTGGCATGTCGTTTTTCGCCGGCGTATAATCCCGGACTGACGAAAGTCCACAGTTGATAGATGACATATGGAAACGCAAACAACAAGGCAATCCACATGGACGTGCTCATGTGGATAAAAAACTGGGAAGCTAATTGTATATTGATAAGTTTTACCTCGAAATGGTCGTTGCAAAAATCCGGTAAGATGGACGTGTGTTGGCTCAGGTCACAAAGTAGCCGATATAATATGAAATCAGAATGACAGGGCGCAAGGATAATGCTGTCGAATATTCGAGGCATGAGAGTAAAAAACACGACCGATAAGAGGATAATTGCACCGACCGAGCGTAGTATGACTCTGCGCAGGTCATCGACATGATCCCAAAAACTCATCTCTTTCAGCTCGTTATCCATGAATGTGTCGTGGCTCTACAAGTGTGGTAAAACCGTAAAATATCATTTATACATGAGAATGCAGAAATGATAATGATTATAATTATAGTGAACGATCGAGTAATTATTTCCCTTCTTCCTTTTTCTGTTCCTCGTTTTTGGAGACCGGAGCATTTATTTCCTCTTCGATTTCGTTCATTCCCTTTTTGAAACTACGTACACCCTTCCCGATACCGTGCATCAATTCCGGTATTTTTCTACCTCCAAAAAGAAGTAAAACCACTACCAATATAACAATAAGCTCTGTCGTACCGAGGTTCCCGAAGAGTAAAAGTATCGCAGAAAATGTGTTCATTTATTTTATCGTTTAAGTATTATTTCGTTCAATGGGAACAAAATAAGAAAGAATATTTGTATAATACAACAAATCTATATCAAAATTGATTAACTTTGCAGCGATTTTTGAATAAGGAAAATTTTCCGTAATTAAAAAAGAAGAAAATGAAAGCATTTGTATTTCCCGGACAAGGGGCGCAATTTGTAGGTATGGGAAAAGACCTCTACGAAAATAACCCCGTAGCCAAAGAGATGTTCGATAAGGCCAACGAGATATTGGGCTTCAATATCACCGACCTGATGTTTAACGGAACAGACGAAGATTTGCGTCAAACCAAAGTTACCCAGCCTGCTATATTCTTGCACTCGGTAATTTTGGCAAAAACGATGGGTGACGATTTTAATCCCGATATGGTAGGCCGGTCACTCGTTGGGTGAATTTTCGGCATTGGTAGCCGCCGGAGCACTTTCTTTCGAGGACGGTTTGCGTCTTGTCTCGGCACGTGCGCAGGCTATGCAGAAAGCTTGTGAAAAAACACCGTCGACAATGGCGGCTGTGTTGGCTTTACCCGATGCGAGAGTCGAGGAATTGTGCGCTTCGGTAACCGAAGGTGTCGTGGTTCCTGCCAATTATAATTGCCCGGGACAAATTGTTATATCGGGTTCTATCGAAGGTGTAGATGCTGCCTGTGCAAAGATGTTGGAGGCCGGGGCAAAACGGGCTTTGAAACTCAAAGTGGGTGGTGCTTTCCATTCTCCTCTGATGGAGCCGGCTCGTGCTGAATTGGCAGATGCCATCGCTCATACCGATTTCCATGCTCCGAAATGTCCTGTTTATCAGAATGTGAATGCAGAACCTCAAACCGATCCTGAAACGATCAAGAAGAACCTTATCGCTCAATTGACCGCTCCGGTACGTTGGACACAAACTATCCAAAACATGATCGCCGCCGGAGCCGATACGTTTGTCGAGGTAGGACCGGGAGCTGTGCTGCAAGGTTTGGTAAAGAAAATTTCGTCGGAAGTAGCGACTTCGGGAATCCAGTAAGTCGTACTACAATATTAGTAAAAGAGCGGTAACTTTCGTTATCGCTCTTTTTTTGTTTCCGGTTTATCGGGAAAATCGCTTTCTGATAAATTTGTTTTGTTCATTAAGCTGTGAGGGAGTTTGGCGAGAAAAGTAAACATGTTTGCTTTGTCTTTCTCTCACCTTGTACTATCTTTGCAAAGTTGCGAAGACGGGCTGTGGTTCGGCATAATCAAATAAATTTGCTTCTGCGCTCACCTTGCACTATCTTTGCATAATCAAAAGAATTGTGATATGAACCTCTTCAATGATTTTCTGAATACTATTTCGGATACAGAGGTTACGACGACCTCGGCTATATTCAAGTTGATGCTGAGTTTGTTGTTGGGGGGTATCGTGGGCTTTGAGCGAAAGCGGAAAGGCCAAGTAGCCGGTGCTCGTACATTTGCGCTCATCTCTATGGGTGCAACGTTGGCGATGATTATCTCTATCTATATTCCACAGGTTTATTTGGGATTGAAAAACGGAGACCCGGGACGAGTTGCCGCACAAGTGATTACAGGTGTCGGTTTCTTGGGTGCGGGAGCCATCATTCAAACAAAAGGTTCGATACGAGGTCTGACCACAGCTGCCGGTATTTGGATGGTGGCGGCTTTGGGTTTGGCGGTAGGTGTAGGTCTTTATGTTATTGCGATTATTTCGACCATATTGATATTGTTCACGTTGGTGAGTTTGGAACAATATGAACGTCGGACGAATTTAGACCGGGAAGGAAAAATTATACATTTGAAAGCGACCGAGATTGTCGAGGATTTGACCCGGTATGAAAAATTATTGGGTGAGTATAAGGTTTCGTTACACAATGTGTTGGTAGAATATAATTATTCGGAACAGAAGACCGATTTGAAATTTATCGTTTTGTCTCGGTCTACGACCGATTTTGTTTCTCTTTTTTCCCATATGCGTAATATTTACCGAACGGAATATATTTCACTTCAAAACGAGATTTGATTATGGAATTGGATGCCCTCATTACCGATTTGGCTCTTATTTTGATTGTGGCTGGGGTAGTGACATTGCTTTTCAAGAAATTGAAACAGCCCGTTGTATTGGGTTATATTGTCGCCGGTTTTTTAGTGGGTCCCAATTTCGTTTTTTTCCCTACCATAGTAGATGAGGGTGATATAAATTTATGGGCAGAACTAGGTATCATTGTACTTCTGTTTTCTTTGGGATTGGAATTCAGCTTTAAAAAACTTTTTCAAGTAGGGGCATCGGCCGTTCTTACAGCGCTAGTCATTGTATTGGGTATGATGCTGGCAGGTTACGGAGCCGGTCGGTTATTACATTTCACGTATCTCGACAGTATCTTTTTGGGAGCGATGTTATCTATGTCGTCGACGACGATTATCATCAAGGCCTTTACCGATTTGAATTTACGCAAGAAGGCTTTTACGAATTTAGTTTTTGGTGTGTTGATCGTGGAAGATTTGTTTGCCGTGGTGATGATGGTGATACTTTCTTCTATTGCCGTGAAGAACTCGTTCGAAGGGGCGGAACTGTTGGAGAGTATCGCTAAATTGGTCTTTTTCCTGATTATTTGGTTTGTTGTGGGAATCTCCATATTACCTCTGATTCTGAAAAAAACACGTAAGTTTTTAAATGACGAGACTTTGTTGGTCGTTTCTATGGGGCTCTGTCTGGGTATGGTCGTTTTGGCTACTTATGCCGGATTTTCTTCGGCTTTGGGCGCTTTTGTCATGGGATCTATATTAGCCGGTACGAACGAAGCCGAACGGATAGAGAAAGTCGTTCAACCGGTAAAGGACCTGTTTGGAGCCATATTTTTCGTATCGGTAGGTATGTTGGTCAGCCCGGCGTCTCTCAGTCAATATGCATTGCCTATCTGTTTGCTCTCTATTGTTGTTATTGTAGGACAGATATTCTTCGGTACGGTGGGTATGTTGGCTTCGGGACAGACTTTGAAAATATCGATACAATCGGGGTTTAGTTTATCTCAAATCGGTGAGTTCGCTTTTATTATAGCCTCGTTGGGAATGTCGTTGAATGTGATCGACAAATTTCTGTATCCGATAGTTGTGGCAGTATCGGTGATAACTACTTTTTTGACTCCTTATTGTATTCGGTTGGCCGACCCTGCTTATAGTTGGATTGAGCGACGTTTGCCGGAGAGGTGGCTTGCAGCTATCGACCGTTATAGTCAGAGCCGAACCGAAATAAAGCCTCATAAGGCAGTATGGAAAGAGGCTATTGCACAATATTTGTGGAGAGTACTGCTTTATTCGTCGCTGATCGTAGCGATAATTATGGTCTCTAAAATGTGGTTTATACCGTTGATGGTGGAAATTTTGCCTGAGTGGGGGCGTATGATCGCCGCTATCGTAACTTTGGTAGTGATGTCGCCGTTCTTGTGGGCTTTGATGGTTAAGGAGGTAAGCATGTCCTTGATAAGGAAATTGGGAGAGGGGAGTGTAAACCGGGTTCCATTGACTTTGATGATAGTTTTCCGCATATTGCTAGCTTTGTTTTTCGTTATATATTATCTTTCTATCGTCCACTCTCAACGTACCGGCGTGTTGTTGGGACTGGGTATATTCATTGTTGTTCTCATTTTATTGTCTAAGCGCATACAGAAGCAGTTCATGCGTATCGAAAATATATTTATGGATAACTTGAACGAAAGGGAATTGCGAAAGACAGGACGGAATACGAGCTTGGTGAGCGATATGCATTTGGCCTATATGGATGTAAATGCAGACTGTCCGTTTGCCGGACGTCGCTTAATGGATTCCGATTTACGCAAAGAATATGGAATCAATGTCGTAAGTATTCAGAGGGGAACTCGGCGAATCAATATCCCGAAGGGGGAAACCCGAATTTTTCCGGGAGATACGATCGGTGTTATTGGAACAGATGATCAGATTCAATCTTTGCTTACCGTAGTGGAAGGTAGTGAATCGCCCGAAGAGGAAACCGATAACAGGGAAGTCACATTTACGCATGTTGTTGTTCCCGGGAATTCGCCGTTGATCGGGCAAACGAGCTCGTCGTTGAGCATTCGTAATAAGAATAATTGCCTCGTTGTGGGAATAGAACGTGCAGACGGAACATTTCATCAGCCCGACGGACAAACTTGTTTTGAGGCGCACGATGTGATTTGGCTTGTCGGGGAGCCGGATAATATCAAACAGTTGATTCAGGATAAAATAGAAAATCATATACAACATACATAAAGACCTACGATTATGCAGGAAAAAATTATTATTCTCGATTTCGGTTCTCAATACACGCAGTTGATTGCCCGTCGGTTGCGGGAGCTGAACACGTATTGCGAAATCTTGCCGTACAATAAATTCCCTTACGGAGAAGAGGGAATTAAAGGAGTGATTCTCTCGGGGAGTCCCTATTCGGTGAACGATCCTAATGCCCTTTTTGTCGATTTGAGTCGTATCCGTGGTGTTTATCCGGTACTTGGCGTTTGTTACGGGGCGCAATTTTTGGCTCATACGTCGGGGGGAAAGGTCGAGTCTGCCGATACCCGGGAATATGGTCGTGCCAATTTGGCTTGGCATGATGAGAACGATCCCCTCATGCGCGGTGTGCGGGAGAATTCCACCGTATGGATGTCGCATGGCGATTCTATTACGGTAATTCCCTCTACCTTCACCCTTGTGGCCAGTACCCATGAAGTAAAGACAGCGGCTTTTCATATCGAGGGAGAACTGACATGGGGTGTACAGTTCCACCCAGAGGTATATCATAGCGAAGACGGCACGCTTCTGCTGACGAATTTCGTACGTGATATCTGCCACTGTGATATGGACTGGACACCGGCATCGTTTATCGAACATACAGTAGCGGAATTAAGTACGAAGTTGGGAGACGATAAAGTGGTATTGGCTTTGTCGGGAGGTGTCGATTCTACTGTGGCTGCCGTGTTGCTTAACAAGGCGATCGGTAATCACCTTACCTGTATCTTCGTCGATAACGGTTTGTTGCGGAAAAACGAGTTTGAGAGCGTCCTTGCCAACTACAAGGATATGGGGCTCAATGTCTTGGGCATAGATGCTAAGGATTATTTTTACGAACAGTTGAAGGGGGTGACCGAGCCGGAAAAGAAACGGAAAATTATCGGCAAAGGTTTTATCGATATTTTCGATCGTGAGGCTCGTAAGCTGACCGATATAAAATGGCTGGCGCAAGGGACTATTTATCCCGACGTGATCGAATCGCTTTCGATTACGGGTATGACTATCAAATCGCACCATAATGTAGGTGGATTGCCCGAGAAAATGAATTTGAAACTGGTGGAGCCGTTGCGTCTGCTGTTTAAAGACGAGGTGCGCCGGGTCGGTCGGGAACTGGGTATCAGCGAGAAACTCATCGGACGTCACCCTTTCCCCGGTCCCGGATTGGCTGTCCGTATACTTGGAGATATCACACCCGAGAAGGTACATATCTTGCAGGAGGCAGATCATATTTTCATACAGGGACTTATCGACAACGACCTGTATAATAAAGTGTGGCAGGCGGGAGTCGTTTTGTTGCCGGTACAGTCGGTAGGGGTGATGGGCGACGAAC
>OGQW01001278.1_pt1 | contig 15815 bp, 14 predicted proteins | sample 1553301 | NCBI WGS metagenome assembly OGQW01 (sample SAMEA2579974, study PRJEB22360) | human gut metagenome
TGACAAAAGCCGCCGGGCCCCCCCGCCGTAAACATCGGGAATTGAACCCGCCCGGTTATCTTTTCAGTAGCTGCCATAGCGTCAGTTCATTCCGGGGATGGTACACTGAATGACGAACGTACTCGCCTTGAACTCGTCGATGGCCGCTTTTGCCGCTGCCTCTCCGGCACCCTTCGGGTCGTAAAAGTTGTCGTATGACTTCTTCAAGTCGGCCGCCAGTTTCAACGACAGCACGGAGTAGTTGAGCTTGATTACGTTCGACTCCGTCACTTGGATATACTGGTCGTCGCCCGTGTAGACATCGACGAGATCCTGCACGGGCAGGTACTGCGGGGTGTTGTTGTTCTGGAAGAGGAACTCGATGTACTTGTCGCCGACCTTGGCCCCGGAGTAAGGCGAATTGGCCGTCACCACGGTCTTGATGGATGATCCGCGCAGCACCTGATCGAGCGGGATGTTGATCGGCACGCCGATACGCCTGCCGTCCCGCGTGAGGTAGTAGGTCGCGGCGAACCCGCTAACCGTCGGAGCTTTCTCCGTGCTGTATTCGGGCAGGGCATCTTCCATGACGATACGCCCGGTGTAAGGGACTGCCGCCGTCGTCACGGTGCCGTCGGACTTGAACGTGATGGAAGCAGTAGCGAGGAATACCGTGCGACCGCTGTCGTCCGAGGCCATGCGGATAGTATCGATCAATCCGGTAACGGCCGATGCGGAAACCTCGGTGATGGAAACGAAACCGCTTATAGAATCTTCGATCTCCTGCACGGTGACATTTTGTGCGACCACAACGCATTTTTTATTCGCATTGATCGCCGCGACGATGTTTTTTGCGACTTGTCCCTGCGGGTTGAGTCCTCCGGTCGGCGGGTTCAGGTAGCCTTCGTAGTTGAATGTAAACACGTCCGCTTTCTCATTCCACCCTGTTTTTTCGGCATCGGTCACGAGCCGATGCGTTGCGTCGGCCGTGAGCTGGGCAAGAGAGGTGACATTGCCCCAGCCGAGCGCCGACCATGTCTTCGTGCCGTCGCCGACCTTGTATTTCAGTGGCGAACTACCCCGGATAAGTCCGTACTCGCCGTCGAGCAGGACGGGATTCGCTGCCGTCCATTCGGCTTCGGTGCCCGTTACGAATTTGATGCGGGATTTGAGCAGGATTTCCTGCAATACCGCTAAAGTTTGATTTTCTGCCATGATATTGTGTATTTAACTGTTGCTCTTCAGGTCGGCCGGGCTGTATCCGCCGAGGATCAGGCGGTCGTTTTTTTTGATGTAGTCGCCCGCGGATGCCACTGCGGGGAATCTATCGTATCGTTTCCTTGTTACAACGCCGTCGGTTCTATTTACCAGATAGTAGATTTGGTAAATTTTGATTGTTCCGTCTTCCTCCGATGTTTCGAATATTCCTGTAAATAATTGATAGCCCCCGTCTGCTTTTTGAACTTGAATAATAGATTGTTGGGGGAGTTCCGCCCTTTCTTTTATGTAGATATTCGCCGTAATGCCTTTTTCGAGCTTTTCCATAATCTTGAGGCAGGTGGCAGGATATGCAGAACTCGTGAGGTCGATAATATCGTATGAGGCATTGATTATCGTGGCAATTATCGCCTCTCCGTAGGCTGTCTGCTTAAAATTGTCTGATGGGCCAAACCAAAGGAATAGCCCTGTTTTGGCGGGGAAGCATATGCTTTTTATCTGATTTAAAAAATTATCATCGGGGATTGTCAAGGTGAGTTCCCGGCGAAGCTCTCCTTTGCACATGCGCCTGCGCGATAACGGGATGAATACTTCGAGCGAGTATTCATCAACCTGACGGCAGTCTTTGTAAACTCCGTCAATGCGGGACGCTTTGAAGTGGGTTGCTCCATCTGTAAAATAGTCGATGGTGAAATCGATTCCCGCGTCCGGAATTGCCGCTTTTACAAGAGTACCGTCACTTTGCCGTTCATAGAATGTTTCTATGTAGGTAAGGTCGGTAAGTATGTTCCAGCGTCTATACGATGTCATGGTTCTTGTTTTATGCAAAAATATTTGATTGCTGTCGCTGCGGAAAGGACAACTTTATTCCCGCCGTATTGATGGAATTTGCCAGAAATCGGTCGGGAGTTCAGGTTCCGGAAGTTCTGCCCGGTCATAATAATTGGCTTCATCTTTTTCTGACAAATGGTATTTGAAGGTGTAGCTGTTTAGGGCGGCCTCTTTGTGTTTGACTTCGTACTCCGTGACGATTATTTGTTTCCACTCCCCGTCTGCGTATAGGTAGCGATTGCTGGAGTGCAGAAACTCCTGCCATTGCCGGGCTATGCTGCTCGAACTGATGTAACCTGTGTTTTGCTGCCAGATTGATGTGTAATCGTTGCTTAATTCCGCTTCGCGGCCTTGATTGATGAACGTGTCGACCTCGCCTTCTGGAAGTAATGTCGAAAGTCCGGATGCGATTATCGTGTCGAATCCGCCGAGCGAGTTTTGGAATAAGAAACAGCGGTCTCGAAAGTTGCCCGACCGCAAAATATATCGCTGGGCGAAAGGGTAGTTCTTTGCACCTGCCGTATCGGGTTCAGAGACGGAGTTCGCTCCCAATCCGTAGATGTCGTATGCAATCGGTGTCAGTTCTTCCGAAACGCAGATATTACGCCAGAGTAGCTCGAACGAAACGTTGATCCGGACGATGCCTTCTTCGGATGCTGTGAAAATGTCCTGTGTGCGCTCGATTCCTTCGGCTGTATATAGGCGCGACTTGATTCGCAGAAATTGTGGATCTCGATTGAGTTTTACCACCGATAACCATTGCGGTTGCCATGCCGGCATGGTGACGATTTGCCCTTGCCAAGTCAGAAAGTTTCTGGCCCACCAATCCAGCCCTACTTTGCGAGGAGCTGCAACCCCGCCGGCAATGACCTGAAAACGATATGTTTTGGTTGTCGCCGTGTCGGTCAGCGTTATATACAAATATGTAAAGTCGGTAACGCCGGTTTGTCGTGGAAATTCACATTCCAGCAGGGTATGGACGATGTCCCGCAGGTTGATCGTTATCAAACTCTCTGCATCGTAATAAAGCGTCAGTTTGTCACATATAGTTGCATCATCAAGTCTTACTGTCATGTAAACACAAGTCAGGCTTGAATTTTTGTTCCTGATGATCATTTTCCCCAAATTCTCAGAAAACTGACAAATTTCGGGCTTCTCGATTATTTCGAAGGTATCTACCATTGGCTCGGCTTCTATTCTCGGACAAAAATATCTACATGACGCGCGGACTGAAAGGACATTACACTTCGACCAACTCCGCATTCGAGTGAAGGATATCGTGAGTGGTATTACCGGTTATTTCAAGGGTTTTTATCAAATAACGCACGTTGAAGACCAACACTTTGACCCAGAGGCGTAGGTTTGCAATATCTGATGCGGTCAGGTTGAGATCGACTTTAAGCATTTCTTTGTCCCGTGCCAGCCACTCCGCGTAGGGTTTATGGAATCTGTTGTACAAACCATTTTCCCCTCCAATTGCAAGGGAGTACTCGCTTCGGTCTTCGCTGCCAGCAGAAAGATCGGGAATACCGCCCTCGAAATAATATCCTTTATCCGAAAAATTATTTTTGATCAGCAAGCCGATATACACTTCTGACGGGCGATTGCCGCCTGCGGTGGGAAAATCTACAATAGGAGTTATGGCGTTCAGTCCAATTGCTTCTTCGATCGATCCGTCAGCATGTATTTGCTTTGACGGGTATACGGCCAAAGGAACGCATTTCGGACATGTGAAGTCGATCGAACAGTCGTAGTTCTGATCTTCCGAGTCGGCAGCCGGTTCCATTTTCGTAAACCCGGCTTGATGTACGATATCCAGAGTGGCTATTGGTGTCGTATATTTGTTCCATGCGGCACCGCGTCCTGAATAATAGAGCAGAGCGTCGATTTTCTTACCTGAATAGATATCCCCGGTTTGGGTCAGTCTGATATTTTTATAGTCGGGAGACACCCTGTATTTGTTGATGATGTCCTGCAGAGAATAGCTTTCGATAATCTCATCAGTTGGCTCTTGGCCCAAATCCTCTTCGTAGGACTTGGTGTAGTTGTCATCCTCGTTACGGAATGCGAGGGTATAGCCTTTCTTTTCATAGGCGGGGAGCGAATAATTGTCGCTGACTTTGGCCGTCCAGTCTACAAATTTATTGCTTGCGAGAATCGACTTGTTACTCATCAGGAAATACTTTTTCCCGGAAAAAAACAACGTGCAGCAAGGTATTTTGAGTAGACTGATAAGAAAATCGCTCAAGTCCATGTCCGGCATCGAGTCGGCAAGATCGAGCGTACATTGGGTAGGATATAACCCCGGCCGGGCACCGGGCGATGTATCTTTTACCCCGTATCGGTTGTCGTATTCGGAACTTTTGTAAAGTCCGAGGATCGCTAACATATTGAGGAGTTTTTCGAGTTCCGGTTCCCCCAGCTCTAACTCCGGAAGGATTTTATCGAGGATATAACGTACTTTGATCGCTGGGACAACATAAGGCCGGGTGGTGTAAAGCCAGTTCGCATATTTATCGACCGTTGAGCATTCTGCTTTCGTCGGCCCCGACGTCACATACTCGATCGAGGCGCTCATTGCCTTGCGCATAATCTGGGGCAGGCCGAACTCGTCATATAGTCCTTTACGGGCGTTTTCTACCATCGTCGAGAATTTGATGTCCTCAAATCCGGAGAATGGGATGTCGGTCAGCTTTCCTGTGACGATGTGGTCGAATTCAGCCCCGACGAATGAGTATTGTAAGGACTTATCGGAGTAGTCGTCATATTTCAGTTCACCCTGAAATGCGACTATGCCATTGAATAACGCCTCGCAGGCGGCAGTCTTGCGTGACGGCCGCCGCCGGATGCCGGGTGTGAATCCGAAAAATTTGCAGTTTTTCGGCGACAGTTTGAATTCAACATTCGTGGAAACGGCCACTGGCACCCTGTCATCTTCAAAGATTGGATTGTCCAGTGTAAATGTCACATCCTGATCAGGCTGTACATCGAGGATTATGCCCTCGGATCGGAATTGTATCATCGTTTTTTACCTCCAATTTGCCCACGTTCCCGCGTGCGGTTGTACTCTTTCATTTTCGCAACGATTCCGTTCTCGCCCAGCATTGTCACGTAGGCAAGAATCGGATTCTTCAGCACGTCGCATAGACGATCGACGGCCGCGATGAATTTGCCGGCCGTGCCTGCGTCCAAAGAGGAAAGCCCCGTGTCTGTTGTGTCGAATGACGGGATATCTCCTGTTGGGCCACCGGATACGAATCCGGGTACCGGTGTATTTTGCCGGTATACGGCATTGAAATCGAAGCTGCCGAGTGTCCCCTGTCGGCGGGCCGCTTCGATCGTGTTCAGTACGGGAATCAACGAGGGGTTATCCATTGCGGCCGCTGGAACGACATACTCCTTCCCGTTTTCCGATACCAGCACCGTCGGCGATGAGATGAAGCCTCGTTTATCCGGAGAATAACGGGCGTTGAATTTTTTGCCGTCCTGCATCCGCTCGATGACCTGACCACCCTCTTCGGCACCGGTCGTTATTGGGGTTGATGCAATCATAGCGATTTGTGCAGCACCCATTGCAGCGGTAATTGCAGCCATAATATAACCAGCAGGCGGGCCTATTGATAAAGCCGCCGTAACGCCCAATGCCGTATTTATAATCGCCTTAGTAAGGCTCATGGCCTTTTGTCGTTTTGCCTGCTTGAGCTGTAATTCCTCTTGTTTGGCTTCGAGATCTGCAGCCATTCGATCCTCCTCTGCTTGGGCTTGCTCTTCGGTCATCAGTCCGGCTTTGACGCGCTTCTCGTTGGCTTTTTTCTTCTTATCCTGATTTTTCTGATATTTCTTTAATTCAGCGTTTTCCTTTTTGGTCATCATATTGTCGTAGGTAGTATATACCTGCAGCGCCATTTCTGTAGCTGCACAAATCGCTGTCATGGCGGCATGTATTGCATACAATTGATCTTCTGTTGATCTTGCCTTACCTTCAATTACATCGAAGAATTTTTCCCAGTCATCTTTAGATAAACCCATAATTATTGGGTTGTCAGTAGCGAATGAAAATGTCTTTTCCTGTTCGGTATTGATGGTTTTCATTAAGGCCAAGAAAGCCGCTTTGATATCCGCGAAGCGGTTGACGAGCTTTTGTTTCTCTTGCTCCGAAAGGATTTTCGTGTCAAGCTGGATGCCGTCGAACATTCCGGACTCGATGAGCGTTTTTAATTGAGCAGAGAGTTGAGTCAGGTGTTCGAGTTCCAACCGGGACTCTTCTTCCGCTTGGGCCTTCCGTAGCTGTTTACGTTCTGCGGCCGTGCCTTGGAAGTCGATAAGTTCCTGCTTGTGGCGATTCTTGAGTAGTTTCTTTTGTAGCTCATGGGTTTCCTCTTCCCTTTTCAGCCGATCGTCGATCTCGTCGAGCCGAATTTTGGTGATGTTGCGCTGGTGTGCTTTCTCCAGAGCCTCCAGTGCCGCGGCGTTGCCTGCGTACTTCTTTTTCTTCTGTTCGTAGTCGGCGTTCTCCTGCTTGATCCTGTCGGTTTCCGACTGCTGGAGAAGTTTGTTTATCTCCTCTTCTTTGGCTGCGGCCGCCTTCTTCTGTTCAAGTCGTTTGTCGGCGAGTTGGTTCTGGATTTTGAGCCGCGCTTCACCGTCATCGACATTTTTCGCAAGGCGCTTCTCCAGCGCTGCGATTTCCAGTTTCAGCAGCTCCTCGTTGAATTGGGACGCGGATACGATTTCTCCGTTCTGATATTTCTCCTTGAGCCTCAGCTTCGCAGTCAGGAACTCTTTGTCTTTTTCGAGCGACCACTTGCCCGGATCGTCCGGGTCGGTGGGCGTTGTGTTCGTGGTCGTGGAATCCTCTGTCTTGAGAGGTGTTTCGACCTTGCCGTAAATGGTGTCCAGCATCGAGAGGGCCTGCTGCCCTTCGCTCACGGTATTGCTTAATTCTGTGGTGATTTTTCGTATTGCAGTATACCGGCCGTGAGGATTCCACCTCGAACCGGTGAAGTTCATTCCCAGATTCTGCAGTTCCTTGTTAAGGTCGTAAACTGCCTGACGTTGTTTTGCAGAATCGTCTCCGGCCGCTTTTATCTTACCCGTGAAATCGACAACTGCGGCGGCGATCAATCTCTGCTTATCGGCGGTGAGCGACGATTCGTCGCCCCATTCTTTATACTTGGTCGTGATTTCGGCGATCGCCTTTTTCATGGCTGTCATCTCATCTCCGGCGATGCGTTCCGCTTCCTGCTGCCGGAATTTGAGCTTGATGTTCTTTTCCAATTCGGTGTTTACCGACTGAAGCGCGATGGCGATATCCTCGTTGGTGCTTTTCTCGGTGAGCAGCTTCGGAAGGTACTTGCCGTACCTCTCGTTGATGATCATGATCGCTTCGGCCCGTTCGCGGCTCCCGGAGGCTGCGCGGGTCGCTGCGTCCTGCAATTCGTTGAGCTTCCGTTTCTCGTTGTCGATTTCGACCGCGGCTTCGGCGGCCATGTTCCTGACCTGCTCGTGGGTTTTGAAAATCTTGTCGCTGAACAGAGTTACCGCACCGATGGCGACTGAAATTGCTGTCGCAATCCAACCCCACGGCCCGGCCTTGACGACGCTGTTGAATACCTGTGTTACCAGCGTTGCCTGCTTCGTAGTGGCGATATACGCAATATGAGCTGCTCGGTAAATCACCATCGCCTTGTGTGCAGCAAACATTATGGTTTTGTAGGCTGCGACGGCCGCAACGATTGGGATAATCGCTCCTTTTGTCTGGTATAAGAATTTCACAAGACCCGTCAGCGCCTTCAGAAAGGTTACGGTGATCGAGGTTGTCGAGGTGAATGCCGGATTCAGTGTTTCGCCGAGGAGTACGGCCTGTTCATGGAGCGCTTTCTTTTGCTTTTCGTATTGGGCCGTGGCACTTTCGTTTTTGGTGTTGAACTCTTCGATGACAGATGTGCCGGTTTCGAATGCATGATTGGCGATTTCCTGCTGCCGACGCAGCTCGTCGGTATTGGCCGCCAGAACGCCCAAGACCTGCACGCTACGTTGCCCGTCGAGTTTCATCGAGTTCAGGGCGTTTACGATCGACTGCATGCCTTGTCCAGACTTGCCCATACCCTCCAAAACGCGGATAAATGCCTCGTTCATATCTTCGCCCATGAGCTTCTGAAATTCGCCGAGGCTCATCTTGGCAATTTTGGCAAAGACCTCTGTCCGCTTGTACATGGCGGTAATCACCTGCCCGTAGGAGGTGCCTGCCGTTTCGGCCTGCTGCCCCAATTTGTCAAGGGTGCCGGCGAGGCCGAGGACGGACTGAATCGAGATATTTACGTTCGGCGCCGTACCGGCCGCCCTTTTTGCGAAGTCAACGACAAAACCCTCGGCCGCCGTGGAGGCCATGCCGATTTCGTTGATTGCCGAGCCGACCTTGAGCATACTCTGTTCGATGCCGTATTGTTCTTTGAGATGGAATATATCAACGAGTTTTCCGATCTGCTGGATGGCGGCTTCGGCATTGCCGCCGAGGTCTCGGCCGAGGGCGACCCCGATTTTATCTCCGGCACGGGCGAATTCGATCAGGTTTTGCTTGCCTTCGATACCGAGTTTACCTGCGACTCGCACAATGTCAAGCAGTGAGTTGTGGGTGGTGCGGGTGTCTATCTTCTTCAGTTCTTCCGATACTTCGCGGATCTCCGTTTTTGTTGTTGAAGTGGTCTTCTGGGCATCGGTCAGAGCTTCGTCATACTCCAGAAAGGCGGCACGGGCTTTCTTGGTGCCCATGACTGCAAACGACATTGAGGCGAATCCGGCCGTGATCGCGCCGAAGAACTTGCTGAACCCGCCGGCCATCCGTTGCACGACGTTCCCCGTGTCGCGTGCTGATCCTTTGAGCGTCTTGATGCGGGCATCGACCTGCTTTAATTCAGCCCGATATTTTTCCCATTCCGTTGTGCCCGGAATCGCATTGTTGAAAACAGCGCGTAGACGCCTTTGTTCTTGTGTCAGATCAGAGATGGTCAGAGTGTCCAGCTTCATCTCGGAGCGAAGCTGCTGCATTTGCTCTTTGTTGGACTTGATGATCGCAGCATTTTTCTTGATTTCAGCTGCATTTTGCCGATATAATTCGGTATTCTCTTTCCCTTCGGCTTTAAGTCGACGCTGTTCCTGCCGAAGCTCGAAATTTGCGTTCGCGAGATCTCTTGTTTGTCGGCTTAAATCTCCGATCCGTTTTTGGGATTCGTCACCATTTACAATGATGTTGAGTCTTAAATCTTCATCCCGAATTGCTTTTCCCATATTCCTAATCCGTCAGTTGTTGCTTGATTTCTGCAACAACATCGTCGGTCAGGCCGTACATCAACCGGGAAGCAATCGACTCGTAGTGTCCGTAAGCGAAACGGGTGTGAATCTTGCGGGCACGCCGGACGAGCTTGGAACCATAGCGCAGAACCCGCATGTCGAGGAACCGTTCTTCGATCGTGTGCTGGTAGGTCATTGTCGCCGACATCTCGCCCTGTTCGGAAACAGACATAGAACGCTCATTGACCAGTCGGCCGGTGCGGGAGTGGAGCTTCGTTGCCAGCACTGTATTCTGGTTCTTCAGCCAGCGGTTCGATTCATCGAGCAAAGTGCGCCGTATGTACTCTCCTTTGACAGTCATTTGTTGCAGTTTGCAACAAAAGTAGCCGCCCGAAGGCGGCTACAAAGGACAGGTTGAATAAGGGCTATCTGTCGGTCGGTAGGCGGAAAACTTCTTGCCGCCGTCGGTCGGCTTGCATCTTTCTTCTCTGTAGTTCGGCCCGTTCTGCGGTCAGCCGGGCAATCATTTCGCTTTGGGATTTGACCGTTTCGATCAGCTTTGAGAGAAATTCGCTCTCGATGCGGGATGCTGCAAGGCAGGTCTCGCCGATTTTCGTGTTTTTCATAGAGGTTTTAGCATTAAACCGTTAAACAAAATGTGGCTTCGTCTTTCCCGCTGCTAAACACCTCTACGGCTCGCCGGGGCATTAACCGCACGGCACGGGGGTACGAAACCACATAAAATTTTATACGCACAAAAAATGCCCGTATATTTCGACGGACATCATCCGCCGTAGAGATTGTTTAGCATTGCAAATATAAATAATATTTTGGAGAAAATGATTTTTAATGCAATAATTCATTGCTTGTATGTCTATACATCGCTACTGCATGCATGGGTCTGTTTCTGTTTCGTATTGCCCCCGTGTTTTAAAGCCATTCGTTCCTGATTCGTTTTCTCCGATATATTTGCTCAATAGCCAATGATAGACGTTTTGACCGCCACCCATTCCGGGCATAGTAACAACATAAGCCTGCTCGAATTCCCAGCCGAGCGATCCCATGTAATTCATTGCGTCAACCATCGAGTTAAAAGAAAGAGGCTTTCCGTCATCACCTACGAGCTTATTTCGTGAGGCCACACCACCCAGCGCATTGGTGCGCATGGCATCCTCTTGCCCAAAATCAATCCCCACGGTTACTTGAGATTTCGCAAATTTTTGCGTTCCCACGATTTCGCAGTAAACTTTCTGCTGTGCGATGACGTAGTTGCAGGCCAATACGGCCATAAACAAGAATAACAGTTTTTTCATAATTCAAGTAGGTTTAAGGTTTGCTTTACAAAGATACCCCCCCCCGCAATATTTGCAAGCGAATTATGAAAAATATGAATGCACAACGATAAAATCTCCGATCTTCTGGACGTACTACTTTACATGATCTACTTTTTCACCTTCGGCGAAGATGAAAGATAGCTGGCCAGCAGCCACGCGAAAAGTAAACCTATGCCTATTGCTCCGAACATATCAGATCGAGATTTGTGTTAATTTATGTCCGAGGTCGTGCAGCGCGGCCTCGATCTCCTTCGCACGTTTTTCCGAGGGCTTGGAGTACCCGCATATATATTTTGCAAGCAGGGTTTCATTGATACCCATGCGGCGGGCCATCTGGCTGACGTTGATTTCCGGGAACTGGGCGAAAGCCATTGCGACCCTGTTGTCCGACGTTTCCGCCGGCTGATTAAAAAAGCCCTCGAAACTTAAATCTTCGTCCAGTTCGGGCCAATGAATACCCGACCGGGATAATTCGTATTTCATGCGCTGCTCATCGCTTGCCCGTGCCAGACGGGGAAAAGCGCGGAGAAGCAGACTGCCCGTCCGGCCGTCGTCGGTCGTCAGGAAAATCCGACCGTTTTCGAACCATATCTTTTGCGCTTTCATATTCGTATTATTTATCGAAAAACTCCTTCCACCGTTCAATAATCACCTCTTTGTTCTCTTCTATCCCCATGAGGGCGTGTTTTAACTCCCGTGGCTTCAGACCGAAATTTTCTATCAGTTTTATCTCCGGTTCGATCATGAATTTTGCGTCACATTCTCCGTTGCTGACGTGTACGTGAACCGGTTCGTGATCGTTCGAGTAAAAAAAGAACTTCAGTCCTAAATAGTAAAAAAGTATGGGCATTGTGCAGTTGTTTGGTTTCTGGTACAAATATAGGAATAAAATTATTCCCTTACAAGTAAAAAGGAATATTTTTATTCCTACAATTATTTTGCCGGAAATCAGAATTCAATCTCAATCATCCAGCCGACCCAGCTTCCGAATACTTTGTATACCGGAACCGTATTTGCAACCTTGATTGTCATGCCGGCCAAACGGGGACAGGCGTTATATCCCAGAGTGTCCGCCCGTAACGTTTTCAAAATCATATCGACCGTAGCGAGCATCGACAGATATTGTTCGAGTTCATCTTTATCGGTACGCTGCCCGGCCATTGCTTTTTCGAGGACGAATATGGCGGCCGGGAGTTGATCCTGATAGGAGTTCGATGTTTCTCCTGTTTGCCGTAGTGATGGATAGGAAACCACGACCTGACGGCCGTCTGCGCTCTTGAGCCGCTCGGTTCCGTGCGTGTCATCGACAACGGGGATTACCTCGTTCTCCGTTACACGCATATTGACCAGATATCGTAGTAGGTTAATGAGTTTTTGCATTGCGTTTTGCTTGCTTTACGTTGTGGTGTAGAATCTGGAATATAGTATATAGGCCCTCTTCGTCGATGTCGTTCAGCGTGCCGAGTGCCCGATCCCGTGCCAGTTCGTAGGCTACATCTGTCAATGTGAACTTCGGGCCGGTATCGTGGGCAGTTTCCTCGCTGCTGAAGATCGTGCGCATGTCGATCTGTTCCCCAGCCACAACTATCGTCCCGGTCTGGAGAAATTTGACGCAGGCGGAGAACCACATGAGAATCGTCTGTTTCTGCCACGGAGCTATCCGGCGGGCATGGCATACGTCCCGCTCAAAGGTCTCGTGACGGATGGGGACGATACACCGGCCGGCCCGGTTGGCTTGCTTCGAAGGCTGTCGATACAGGAAAGCGATCATCCGGTCGAGGGCCGCGGGTTGCCGGGTGTTCAAGAATTCGTCGCGGGCGATCAGGGCATTCCGAAATTCCACGAGAATCAGGTCTTGCAGAGCGTCGGCCGGCCCACGCAAACGATGGCTGCCGATATGGATTTCGGGCAGCGGATTCTGTATGGTGTCGAATGTCGGGAGCAGACCGTCCTCGGTGTCGGTAAACAGCCAGCCGAGGAGATTTTCGCAAAGCAAAAAAATGTTGGCATTCTTCTGCTCGGCAGCGGCTCGATTGAGTTTTTCCCACATTACCGAACGCCATGTCCGTTTGATACCGAGGAGAAGATAGAGGACGCGCACATGAAACTCAAGCGGAGATATGAGGCCGGATTCCATATCCCAAAGCAGGCGCATCGTAACGCGGGCTTGTTCCGGTGTCATCTCGCTCCATTTCGAGGGGATTTCCCTGCATACGCCGATAGCGGGTATTTCGATCGTATTCATTATTGAACAGAAAAGAATTTGTTTCGGGGATCGTTGTCCGGTAGAAGAGAGTATTTTTCCGCAGTAGCCGATAAAGCCTCGTGAAACTCTTCGAGGGCGGTTGCTGCTTGATGATCGAGGGCTGAAAGGTAGAATTTCAACGCATCAGTGGAGGGGGTCTTTCCGGCCCCTTTACCCTGAAATGAATCTGCAAACCGCTGCGAGATCCCAATCGGGAATACGGACACCGAAAGTCTCTGGACGGCTATCACCATCGCCTTCAAAGCTACAAAACGCCGCGCTGCAAGAGCCATGTCTGAATCTATGTCTGACAGGAGCGACATATAACGATCTCCGGCAATCGGCCTCACAAAGCGCTGCTGCACTTCGAGGATGAAGGGTATAAGCGTATAGAAGGTGTAGAACGAGCCATCGAGCGGGTAGATGCTTTCGAATTGGTCGAGGGTACGGAGAATCGACTGTTGTTGCTGGGTGCGCAGCGGTGAGTCCTTCCACTCTTTGATGTCCGTTTGCTCAAGGAAGAGATACAATTCGTCGAGCGTTCGGAAGAATGTATCGCGCAGAACCGCATCGTCCTTCTCGATCTGCCATGCCCACGGCAGTTTTTCGTTTTCGCTGATTTTTACCTTTCTGCCGCTGTCCTCATGGCTCACGAGGTTTCGCTGGTAGAAGTGATGCATGGCTTTATACGCCACCGGCAACTGCACCCGCCGTACGAGCATGTCTTCTGGATCATCGGATGACACTTCCGGATCATATTCGTCCGTCATATACCGGGAGTGTGCCCGGTCGAATGTAGCTTTCCCGATCAGTTTGATAACTTCGTTTTGGGCCAGCACGATATCCTCGCTGATCCCGGTGAAGTCATTCGCCTTGTACCATGTGCCGGTGAGATTGTATAGCTCTGCGGAGCCTTTTTTCGTTTTATTGAAAATCATGGCGTCAGTTTTTTATGCGGTCATTGGGGGATGTCTCGCTTTCGGTCAAAGGTTTGCTGTGATAGAAGTCGAGTTGTAAATCAGTGTCGGGGAAATTAAAGCGGATGGCTTGGTTGATGGGTTCCAAAATGTCGTATGTGGGTTTGGCGGTGTTCGACATCATGAAGAGTTTGTAGGCGTAAAGCATTTCGGAACCGGATGCGAGCTTCCCGGCAACCATGATGTTCGACAGAGATGCATGCAGACCGAGGCCGGATGTGATTGCCGAGCTGGCCGCCTCCATGACTTTGAGTTGCGATTCGATGAAGTCTTTAATTTTCTGGTCTATCGCCTCTACCTTCCAGATGTTGGTTTGTTGCGAGAGCGGGTCGAAAACATCCACTGTGTGGAAGAATTTTCCGGCATTCTTGGCCCCAGATAACACTTCGGTCAGCTTGGTAAGCATGGTTGCCGTGAGTTTGCCGATCTCCTCTTCTACCTGTTTATCACTCCATGCCGGATTGTTCTTGCGGATGTACGTGCGCTTCTTCTCCCAATATCCGTCTGGAGAATGAACATGATACGCAGCGTTGAACCCGTTGTCGGTAACGTATTTGAATATGGCCGGAACTTCGGAGCCTCGCATGATCCAGCGCAGAGTTCCCCAATATTCCGGAATCGAATAGAAATCCCGTGCGAACGAGTAAGACGAGTTGTAAGCTGCCGAAGCGGGGTATCTGGCCGGGTTGCTGCTGTCGAATACCGGGTAGGTTTGGATGCCGGTGTCGATGCAATCGTTCTCGAAGTTCCCGACGAAAATGTGCCTTACGTCCTCAAGACGACGGGTGGCGGCCCATTCGAGGCGGGCATTTTTCGCAGACACAAACTCCAGAGCTGCGATTCGCGGCCTTTGGCCGGAGATCCGTCCGCGGCGTTCGAGCAGCTTGATGTCAAAAAATCCTTTGAGATACAAGTAGTCGGTCATCGCCGCGTCGATGTACTTCAGGTAGTCCCAATCTTTCAACCATGCCATTATCTCCCTATCATCCTTGAACTCCTTCGTTATCTCGCCATTCTCGAAACGCAGGCTGCGTAGAAAGGGGCCTTCGCCGTACAGCAATCCCTTCTGACGAGCAAGAATACCGGGGGCGAGATTGTTTTCGTCCATAAGGTCACGGATTTGCACTGGCAGGCGGTTGTTGTTTCCGTAGGGTACGATCTTTTGTCCACCGACATACTGCGGCATATATTCCCAATTCTCCCGTTCTGCTTGCCATAGCAGAGTGTCGAGGTTGTTCGCTTGAGCCGTTGAGATCGTATAGACACAGTCATCGACCGGCAGGGCATATGAAAAATCCGAAATCTGGGTGGCTTTTCCTGTTTTATTCATTGCAAAACTACTTTTTGACCGTTAAAACTCATCAGCAATGGCTGATAAAAGCGCCGAGCTTGGCAGGTGTCGAGGTCAAGATATGCCTCGACGAATTCGGCATCTCGATGGTTCTCCTGTTTTTCACGTTTCAGCAGACGGGCATGCCGAACTTCGATCACTCCTTTGCTTGCGCGAGCCGTAGCGTCGTAGGACATGAACGTAAAGCCGAACGGAACCCCCTCGGCGGATAAGCGGCGCATCTCTTTTATTGCATCCCATAAATCCATAGCACAAAAATAGATTGTAGACCTGCGAAGCAAAGGACAAAGGCCCGGAGTGCCGGGCTGGAATGATATTGATTGCAGAAAGTTCGGAATGAAAGTCGAAACGGCTGATTGTAGATTGAAAATGCCCGATTTTTGCCTCTCTTTTCGGGGCGTTTTTATGATATTCGGTTGATATAGAGCACAGTTTGTCCGGTCGGATGAAAAACGATTTTTGTTGAGAGAAATTTAAGGCCGTCCCGCCCTCTCGACGAGTTGCGATTGCATGACCCTCGAAAAGGCGATATATGACAAAAGGCCTGCCGGGGTGGGGTTCGGGGCGGGGAATGGTTGCTTGCGGCTGGG
>OGQW01001283.1_pt1 | contig 15769 bp, 10 predicted proteins | sample 1553301 | NCBI WGS metagenome assembly OGQW01 (sample SAMEA2579974, study PRJEB22360) | human gut metagenome
GGTCCTGAAGGCATACACCGGATTCTCTGACAGGCAGCTGGTGGAACATCTGAACTGAAACATACACTACTAGATGTTCTGCGGAATCATGATAGATCCGTCTTTCCCCATAACCAACTACAAGATAGTCAGTGCCATCCGTAATGAGATAGCATCCCGTCTTGACATTGACTCCCTACAGAAAGTCCTGGCCTCCCACTGGAAACCTTATCTTGATAACCGTCATGTCTGCATGACCGATGCCACATGCTATGAGAGCCACATGCGTTTTCCTACTGACATGAAACTCCTCTGGGAAAGTCTCGAATGGCTCTACAGATATATCTGCAGGCATTGTGGAGAACTTGGCATAAGACGTCCCCGCAACAAATACAAGAATGTAGCGGAGTCCTATCTGTCCTATTGCAAGAAAAGAAAAAGGAAGGCTTCAAGGACAAGGATGCTCAAACGTCGTATGATCGGACTTCTTGAAAAACTCCTCATACAGAGAGATGAGATTCATCGGAAGTACGAAACCTTACTCCGGTATACCCCGGAGTACCAGAAGCGTCTTTCCATCATCAGAAAGGTTCTTGTACAGGAAAAGGAAATCTTTGAAGGGCGGAAAGTCAGTGACCGCATCGTCAGCATCGACCGTCATTATGTACGTCCAATAGTAAGAGGAAAGGAAACAAAATCTGTTGAATTCGGTGCAAAGGTTAACAGTATACAGATAGACGGTATATCGTTCATCGAACAACTCTCGTTCAAGGCATTTAATAAGGGGATACGGCTTAAGGACTGTATCCGTATGCAGCAGAAGCTCATGAATGTGAGGGTAAGATGTGTGGCTGCAGACTCTATATACGCCAATAATGCCAACAGAAAGTTCTGTACAAAATATGGGATATCCACTTCTTTCGTACGCAAGGGAAGGGCAGCAAAGGATGAGCCCTTGAGAAAGGTGCTCAGAAGTGAACTCTCAAAAGAAAGGGCCACCCGGCTTGAAGGAAGCTTCGGTACTCAAAAGCAACATTACTCACTCGCAAGGATAAAGGCACGGAACAGGAAAACCGAAATCCTTTGGATTTTCTTTGGAATACATACGGCAAATGCCATACTCATGATAGACAAGATCAGGAAACGATCGGATAAAGCGGCATGACACGAATTTACAGACAGGATCAGAAGAGGTCATCAGACTTCTTCCGAAACGTCATGTCCAACAAATAGGATTATATGAAAAAACACAGAAAAAGGGCAATAAAAATGACATATGAAGTGGGTATACTCTGTCATCTTCATATGTCATTTTATTATAGGGGACATTTACTGAATATCCCTACTTTATGTATGAAGGTACTGTTCTCAATTTTGTGTAAATGAATTAGTTAGCTGATTTTATACTATTTACTGAATGTCCTCAATTATTAAAAAATTACCGGACAGCAATAATCAGCAATGAGACAGCAATGACTAAATAGCTCTAATGGCATTAAAAAATTATCTATTTTTACTTTTCAGTCTATTTATAGTCTTAATAACTTCGTTCATTACTTTTTTCTTGGAAGTTTGGAATCTTTCAAGTTCCTTAATGATATTTGCCTTATTATGGTATAAATTATACCAACCTAATGTTTCGGCAGCTGCTATACGAAGTTCTTCTTCTTGACTTTCATTTTTGACAATATTCAGTAATGGCTCAATGGCTTTAGTGATAGGTTTATTTCGGAACCGACTTATTTCGCTTTGTATCTGCTTGGTAGTACTTTCCGGATTGCCAATAAGTGCAAAATCCCTTTCAAGTCCTTTCTTTTGGCGAGGAAAGTATTCCAACAATTCATTCACATAGGAAGAATCGTAGAAAGACCAATCGGCAGCCTGTTTTTTCAATTCATTCAAAGCCATATCATGGTCGAATGTATTGATAGCACTAAAGATTCTGAAACGATGGCGGTTTTCATGTCCGCGCAACAGATAGCTTTCTATCCATGCCGACAACAATTCCGGATTGCAGTTCTTTTCAACATATTCCACCGCATAGCGACGGATCAGCTCATAACTGTCATTCATGGCTGTCTGCAATACATCGGCAACTTCTGTCGGATAGTTCAAAGCTAATAAACGTAATGCTTCCAATCGCACTACGAAATAGTTCGATTCGTAGTAACTTTTCTTCAGTAGTTCGACGAGCCCACTATAATTTGCCATTGACAATTGACGGAGCGTCATTGCTTGCATGTCAGCCATAGGGGAATTCAGCTGCTTTTTCCAGAATGTAACATTTCCTTCCTGCACAACTAAAGCTTGGTTGATGTCCATATCCAGCCCGGCATTATTGGTGAAATGAAAAGTCGGGTCACCGATCAGATGATTTTCCAAGAAGCAGGTAAAACGGGTGAACTGCCCGATGCGCATACCGGCAGCTAACAAGCCGAGAAATTCATCCGGCCATTTATCTTGAATGGTGTTAACCGTACATCCCATAGTAGCAATGGTCTTACCCTTATTAAATATGTAAGAGCCTGCAATGTTGTCATCCAAATGGAAAGAACCGTTGAAACAAGCATCTAACAGTATAAAACGCGCATTAGGAGTCAAAAGACGAATATCTTCAGTATAGATATCCATATTGCGGTTTACAATGGAATCCGATTTTATTTTCTCCTCATCGAAAGCTTCCGCACACCAACTTTCAGGTACCCCATACTGCTTGGCATATTCTTTGATAGCAGCTTCACGCCCATGCTTCTTGGCATATGAAGGCACCTTGCTTCGCAAGAATATTTTGGCATTCTCAATACTCAAATTAATACCGGAACCATTTTCATAGCCATTGATATACTGCATGGTGGGGCCACCATGATGATGGAATAGCATGACATCTAATCCTTCGCGCTGAATCTCGTTCAAGTATAATGGTTTCATCGGATAGTGCATGTCAAAATCATAGAACTTCACCGTATTGCCCGATTTGAATATTTGCGGTAATTGCTCACGTAAGGCCATTTGCTCACCGCTCCATGCCAAAGGATCTTCGGAATTGTAACCATGGCCGCGGGCCATAGTCAGTTGGTCAAATGCATTTTGCTTTGCTTTTTCGGCAACTGCCTTTTTTAAGTAATCGCGTAACATCTGATACCGGTTCTCCCCTTCTAAATGCAATGGACGGATACGGGCCGAATAAATATCCGGTGAAATATACTGTTTAGAATCAGCACGCAATGTCATATAATGATAGTCAGGCATCAAACTGTCTTGTTTAATATAATCAAATTTTAATCCGAAGTCATCATAATAACGGTCGGAAGGAATGCTTGATTTCTGCCAATTGGCTTTGGGAGACCTTTTGAAAGCCGAAGATAGATGATGTGCATCACGAATCATTGGAATAGGGATGTCACCTATAAATACGCAACCCTCCAAAGGCGTTTTCTCATTCTCATGCAATTTGACAAGCTGCTCACGAATAGGTTCTGGCCTTTTCCAATCATCAATCAGCAAGTAAGTACCTAAGCCCTCTTTTTCTATACTGGTACGATAAGCATCAATTTCACTTTTCGCTTCATCATAACTTTTCTGATCGACTACAATTGCAAAAGTAGTCTTTGTTTTTATACTAGGATGTACAACTGTTTGCGCCTGCATATCCTGTAAGCACAAAGCGGTAATTGCCCAAAGGATGTATTTCTTCATATTTATAAACTTAATCTTTTGATTGTCTGTTCAAGTTCTGCTTTTAAATCTTCCGGAAGATTGGCTGCTTGTTGCATCTTCTTTATTTCTTCAAGAATGTGTGGACGTTGTACAGAATTGGTAAACCAACCTAATGCTTCGGCCATTACTACACGTACTTCCTGTGGATTACCGGCATCACGAATTACATTCAAATAATCATCCACGTGGAAATGGAACGTATAGTTACGCACATTGCGGATTGCACTGATACGTTTTGCTTCCGGTGCAGCTACATCCATCAAAGTCTGATGGACTTTTGCCTCTTGTACAAACATTCTCTCCAGACTTCTTAGTAACCGCTTTTTCTCCTCGTTTTCATTCAAACGGTCAACTTTTGCATAAAAGTCCTCTATTACTTTTTCCACTTTCTCTTTCGGATAAAGGCTTAAAGCCTTGTTGGCGCTCATTTGTACGCGTAAACGTTCATTATGTTCGATCAATGCTTCCACAATAGCTGGCAATAAGGAATCGTCACCTACAAATCCGGCATAAATGGCACTTTGGCGAGCTACCATTTCATAAGCATCGTTCAAACCTTCGCGTAATGCTTTGATGAAGTTGTCGTCCTGATAACGGCTCAACAACTTGATAGCCTCCATGCGAACTGTGTTGAAACCGCTTTCCCGGTACTTTTTCAGGAACAACGGAGACAATTCCTTTTGGGTATCGGCATCAGCCAGCATACGCATGGCCAAACTTTGTACATCAGCGTATGGGCTGTTTAACAGGTTCTCCCAATAGGCTTTGTCATTTTTGTGTATCGTTATATCGGTACTTAAAGTATTGGCTTCGATAGGAGCAAAACGGAAAGTGGGGTCACCAAACAAATGACCTTCAAGTGATGCAATCAGCTTATTGTATTGCCCGGCTCGTACACCATGGGACAACAGACCAATCATTTCAATAGTCCAGCGGTCTTGCAATACGTTACGGGTATTTCCTTGTGCCACCAATGTCTGACCGTCATTAAAGATATATTGTCCTGCTATATAGTCGTTTTCGTGAAAAGAACCGTTGTAGCACGCATCGAACATTATCATCTTCGGATTGGTGGAAAGATTTCTCTTCATTAAATCTTCCGTTACGATACGTTCATCAGCGTAGTGAAGAGAGTCTGCTTCCCAGAACTTAGGATTGTCCAGGTCTTTAAAAAACACCTCATTCACTTGTCGCTTTTCTTGCATCTGAATACGTAAGGTGTCTTTGTCACGTTTTCCAACATGGGCCATGACTGCATTATAAAGTGTACTCTTCAACATTTTATAACGATTATTGAAATCAGTGCATGCTAATTCATCATTAATAAGCTGCCCTGTTGGCATTCCATGCTCATGAAACATAAATAAGTCAAGGTCCTTTCGTTGCAATTCGCTGAATAACTTATATTTCATAGGGTGTTTCATTCGGAAGTTCCAATGTTTGAATCCCATTTGACGACCAAAAGCTAATGGGAAGTTCTCCATATAGGCTTTTTCGTCATCCATCCATACAATCAGGCAATCGGAATTGTAAGAACCACCATTGAATGAGAATACCCGATCCAATTGATTATGCTTATCTGCCTTGGCAGCAGCAGCTTTCTTCAAATATGAGGCAATGGCCGCATATTTATCCCCTTCCTTCTTTTCCGGATACTTGATACGGGCCGAATAGAAAGTAGGATTTAGCCGCTGGGGACTGTCTTCCGTCAATTTGTAGTAGAAATGCTGATGATTTACTGAGTCTTGCCTGATGAACTCAAACTTTAAGTTCAGATCATCATAAAAGCGGTCGGTAGGTACGGAAGACTGATCCCAAGGAAAGGCTTTCTCATTCATTTTGAATGCAGTAGTCATATGTTGTGCATTACGTACCAATGCGACAGGCACATCACCTATTAAAACCAGACCTTCCAATGAAGGGCATTCTTGATATGTTTTGATGATCATCTGTTTGACTTGATCTGGATTTTGCCAATCACCGCTGATCAGATAAGTTGCCAAACCATCATCTTCAACCGCAGTTTTGTACTGATGCATGGCATCTTTGGTATTTGCATAAGTCTGGTTATCTGTTATAATAGCAAAAGCGGTAGGTTGCTTGACCAATGGCTTTATGACTGTTGTTTGTGCATTTCCTGCCAATGGCAAAAGAAATGCCAGATATATTATTTTTTTAATCATGGCCAATTAATTTTTAAGTCTGTAATATGTACGGTCGGCTTCTTCACGAAGGTTCTCGGATAAGCTCTTATCTTTTCTCAGTTGATCGCATAACCGAAGGATGTCAGGCTTCCGATAAGAATGAGTGAACCAAGCAAAAGCCTCCAATAAACAGGTTTTTAGCTTTTCACTTTCACTGGAGTCGGTAAGTAAAGCCAAGAGGCCGTCTACACAGGCATGTGCCATATAATTTTTCAGAAAATTGCAATAAAGGATGCGCCAACGTTCAGAGGTTTCTTTGCTTAATAACTCTTTTTGCATGCTACGAGTATTATTGGCATCCTCCAAAACCTTACGCATCTCCTCCTTGTCTTGCAACACATAGGTCTCAGCCATTACTTTATCAATTGCCGCCTGTACGGCTGCCTGATCAAAGACCTGAAGTCCCAAACTCACATTAAATGCCACATGCTCAGATAGGTTGTCTTCTACGTAGGCTTTGATTTGCGGATAAACATACTCGTTCAGTCCCACATGTTGCATCATACGAACAGAGGTACGACGAATAAATTCATAGGAATCCGTAATGGCCAAGTGTAAGACTTCCCGGAAGTTTTTGTCACCAATCTTCTCAAGCAATCCCAAGCAGGTGAAACGTACCATCATGAACGGAGAAGTTTCAAAAGTTTTTCTTAATAAATCAGAAATACCCGGATAGTCATTGCGATAAAGGTTGTGCAAAGCAAAATTCTGTATGTCGGCATAGGGCGACTGTAATAACTCCAACATGCGGGACTCGTTATATGGCTCTTTGAGCAAAGCATTGGCATCTATCTCATTGATAGATTGAAAACGTAGAGTAGGATCACCGGTAATGTGCGATTCGAGAATATTCGTCAATTTAGCCCATTGCCCCACTCGTGCTCCCATACCTAACAGGCCGAGCATCTCGTTTGCCATTTTATCTTGCAGTACATTGACTGAATTGGCAAAAGTAGTTACGCATTTTCCCTCCGACATGATATAACGTCCGGCAATGTAATCTTTTTCCCGAAAATCACCATTATAGCATGCATCGAAAATTACCATACGGCTATTAGGCTTAAACTCTGTAACTTCCGATAGGATAATACCGGTGCGCAGGTCTAGTAAAGAATCTTCTACAATTACTTTGGGATCATCATAGCCTGCAATCCAAGTAGTGTCCAAACCGTATGTGTTTTTCATCATATCCAGCATTTCGTCGAAAGACTTTTTGTTGTCTTGCTTTCTACGTGCTAAACCACGATAATAGTACTTCATTGCATCTACATGAGCATTCCACCTATTAGTAGCGGGACTACCGGAAAGATATTGACGTTCGGGCATACCATGCTCATGAAAAATAGACAAGTCCAGATCTGTGCGTTTCAGCATATTAATGACATCGTCCTTGGGATAATCGCTGAAATTATAACGGATGAAACGGGCTCGTCCTTCTTTATCGAATACGCCCGGCATCTGTTCGCGGATAGTAAAGGTTTCCGGTGTCCATGCAGTCAATGAGTTAGAGTAAGAGCCATCACCTGTATAGGAGAAGATTTGGTCTAATTTATTGTTTGTCTGGTGCTCAGCCACCACTTTTTTAAAATAGCGGCTGATTTGCGCATGCGGTTCTTCGCCGTTATCAACAGCTTTGACACGTGCAGAATATATGTCACACCGAATTTGCTGTGGAGATTTTATAGCCAAATTATAATAGAAGAAATTATTTTCGACACTGTCCTGTTTCAAAAAATCGAATTGTAGGTCGAAATCGTCGTAGAAACGATCGCTAGGCACTGAAGAATCTCTCCAGTCATTGTTTTTCTCATCCATTTTAAAAGCGGAAGTCATATGCTGGGCTTTGCGGAGCATTGGAATAGGAATATCACCGACAAATACCACTCCTTCCAAATTATCCTTTTTGTAGAGCTTAACAATAACTTTCTTTACATCTTCCGGTTTCTTCCATTCATTGTATACGATGAACGTAGGCAACCCTTCCTTTCCTAGAATCTCCTGATAGGCTTTAAGCTCGGCTTCACAAGCCTGAAATGTCCCTTTATCTGTAATTACAGCAAAAGAGGTGTCCTTTACTTTCACAGCCGGTTTAACAAATGTCTGTGCCCGCAGAGATAATATGCTGCAGAGCATCAAACTTCCAGTGATTAATTTACGCATGTTTTTGTAATATAGATTTCGTTATGTAGCATTAAAAATTACATCCTAAACTTATCGATAAATAAGTACGCCCATCATAATCATAGTCAGAGGTATTTACACGATCGAATACAACTTTTGCAAATAAGTTCATACGTCTGTTTTCGCTGACTTGTTGCGAATACGTAACCGACCCGCCAATACGATAGTAATTACAAGTATAATAATTAGTCAGCCCTTGTTGTAATTCGGTTACAGTCGGATAGTCTGCATGGCTACCACCATATACATATTCACCTCCCAGATTTTTGTTATACGCAATATGAACATCTATTAAAAGCCTGCGATTCAAGCTATTTCCTAACACAAAATTCTTTTTACCGCCTAAGCCTAAAGATAAATTTTCTGCATTCTGTACAGAATTAGGCATTAAATATTCATCGTCTTGATTGGTATAATTCACATTTAATTCTGCTTTCCAACTATATTCATTCTCGCGGTTTCTGCTTAATGCATAATTAAGAGAAGCGGTTTGTGCCTTGTACGTAGAACGGATGTTATTATATAATTCCACCCAGCCACTTTGTGATTCTGAGTTATCGCGTTGAGAAATATACTGAATACCATCGATATTGCGGTTTGTATATGTGGTTCTCATATAATTGGTATAGTTCTTTCCTTCCTGAATCATCGTTAAAGAAACATGGGCGGTTTTATCTTTTACACCGGCTATTTTTTTAGGAGTCGTATAGCTCTGCTGAACAGTTTCCGCTTTTACATCGTAACTGCCCTCAAGCAGTAAATTGAAAGACGGCATACTGAAGTTGTACTGGAGAGCTCCACCGAAACGGTCTCCAATATAATTGCTGGTTACACCGCTGCCTATTCCTTTTATGGCTGTTCCCAAACCGTATAATATATAATAATCTTGATCCACATAAGAGTTGACATTACTCATTCTTGAGTCTTCCTTGATAGAACTATACTTGAAACTTGCACCAAACTTGTGTGAATTATTCAACCTGTAAGTAATCCCCGGTGTCAGTTCCAGCGTATAAAAACGGGTATCCACACGCGGGTCACGCTGTTTGGCAGCTAATGTAGCTACATAATTACCTTCCAAACCCAATGCCCAATGATTACCAAATAAAGGAGTAGCTGCACGAAACTTCAGAACGTAATATTGATTTCTCCATTTACTTAAGTGCTGGTCTGCGATATAGTAAGGCATTCCCCTGAATGGATCGGCAATGGAGGCATTATATCCAGCATCCGTCAGATTGTTTTGTGCAAAATTAAATGCTCCCCATACATATGCATTTTTCAGATTGATAAAACCTTCACTGGATACACCTACGATAGTCTCTTTCTGCCCCTCTTGCGGACGGCAATAGTTTCCGTCCTGTAAGTCATATCCCAATATAACATTCGAATAATTCTGAATATCATCGAATGGCATACCGGCAGCATTCTGTGAATGAGACCATAGTCGTCTTGTTTTCAATTGTTCCATAGCGGCAGGAGAGAAACCCTGTGCCGCTCCCACCATACTTACAAAGCAGGCTATCACTACCAGCAGGCAGCTTTTCATATAGTTCATATATTGTTTTTTCATTGTTCTGTCCTTTTAATTAATTATTGCAATGTGTGATTCCATGAAGGCATTTTTGCTCCATTACGACGCATTACAGGAACAACGCCACGTTCAAAGTCATCCGTACTGTTGTTTGTATCCTGATATATGTATGTGCCTGTTTCTTCGCGAATAATAGGATTACCTTCTTCGTCTGTGGACAATTTACGAGCAATACCTAAACCGCAGTAAGTAGCTCCTACCCAAGTAATACCTGCATCAAGTACACCGGGAACACGTTTTGCATTCATCTTTGACTCATTGTCTACTGCTTCAACAGCATCCAATACATATTTAACAGGTATTTTAGCATAATAAACATTACTGTTCGGTTTGCTTAGATCTGTTGTCTTCATATTTTCATCATTGACCGGATCCCAAGTTTCTCCTTCAGGAACACGAAAAATCGCATAAGCGCCTCCAAATACGGATGTCAAATACTGTGGTATGCTTCCCATCTCTGCTTTTCCTTGATAGAAAACATGTTGCATATCATAAGCTGCCTGGTCAGGGAAATTTGGATTATTCATATTAAACTCAAACTCAGAACTACTGCCGTCGATAGGACTTTGAGGGTTATAGATGTCCAACTGATGATTAGCGGCAAATTGAGAAATAATGCAAGATTCACCTGGTGCTAACGGATATTCGGTTCCATTTCCTGGAAATTTCCACACACGTTCTCCATATGCATAATTATTACCATCCGCTTCCGGCCAAATTGGTAGTTTAGTAGTAGCTGTACCTGGAGTTAGATTTGCGAAATAAATACCGTCCAAATACAAAACGTCAGCAGAGTTATTGTATATCTCATAGAACTGGTCGCGGAAATAGACTCCCCCCTTTTCAGGACGGCTACCGCAATAATAAATCTCCTTGAGAATTAAAGGGCTCACTTTAAGGCCTTGCACTTCAATATTCAATGCGCTGCCATGGTGAAATAATGCTGCATTTACAGAGTTACCATTGATATAGTACTCGCTATTTTCTGTATCAATAGCTGTACCGGATACTGTTACTGAATAAATTCCGGGGATAATCCCGTCAACTTTCACACTATTATCAGTTACTTCTTTTACATAATGTAAATCTTCATCGTAATTGTCAAACTTTACAGTCAGATCTTTCAGCGTGGATATATTTTCAACGGTAATATCCAAATATACATCAACTGTGATAGGATTCACTTCTGCTGCACCAGACATGTCCCTGAAGGAATCGCATCCTATCAAAAGGGTACTTGCCAATGTAAACAAATATATTAAATATTTTTTCATAACTTCCTAAACATTATAAAGTGAGTGATAATTCCAGCCCAAAGAAAAATCGGTTATTCAATTGAGTATACGAACCCGGATTACGTTTGGATTCTCTGCGCGGATAACTTCTGAACATATTGTTGGCAAAGAAAGAAACACGTAGCATATCGCTAATTTCTTTAGTTACATTCAAGTTAAAACAAAAATAAGGACTATATGATTCTTTTATAGCATTATTATGACTTACATTATTTAACATATATCCATATCCTGCATCTTTTACTTGCTGGGTAGTGGTATATTGCCCTTCGGGAAACATATTTACAGACGCATCTTCCAATGCTAAATAGCCCACAGGTATAGAATCGTTTCCAAATGTATTCCAATTAGACTGCTGCCAAATAGCTTGTGCTGTCATCGTAACAACAAAACCGATACGCGGGATATTGTGAGTGGCACGTAAAGTCGTTACAAATTGTCGTTTGTAACTTGCATTGCCTTCTTGAGAATAAATGGCCACCGGTTTACGGGCTGAAGCAGCATCTTCGCTATTGTCATAGAAGCTATAACCCTGACGCCAACTTTTAGTACGCATCCATGAACCATTTATTTGGAAAGCCGTACGGATAGCATCAATACGTCCGATGTTCAAATCAAATTCTAAACCTTTGGTTTCTATATTTAAATTATTAGTTGGTTTTGCATAAGTAGACAATACCGGTAAGCTACTACTAAGTTCTATTCCGTTTTCTGTGCGCTGATATTCATTATAGATAAATGTATTGAAGGTATTGAAAGTTTGGCTCATTACATAACCATCCTTCAGACGCTCCTTATAAGCTATTACATTCAGATTGGTTTTACCCACTCGTAAATTAAATCCGACTTCCGCCTTATGATTTTGGGCAATCTTTAAATCTGAGTTATCTACTTGCCGAACTTCTGTGGTGGTCATGAACAAACGCTGGCTTTCCGGAATGTTTTCATTGGCAAGCTCATTTATATTGATATATTCAAAATATGCATTTTCCGGATATAAATAGAGAAGAGAAGGCATCTTTGCAGCAATACCGTAACCTCCCTGAAGACTTAATAAATTCGGAATCAAATCAATGGATGCATTTACACGTGGCGAGAAAATGCCCCCTACTACTGAGGTATGATCATAACGCACACCAGCCTGAATGTTCAAATCATGCGTACCGCTTATAGACCATTTAAAATTATCTTCCACATATGCACCAAATTGGTTAATGAAAGGAATATCCTTATAGTTACGTGGACGGAAAGATGAATTATGACCATATTGACTACGATAAGGAGGAGTACTTGGGTCATAAGTTTTTCCCTTACCAACATTACCGTCACTCCGGAAATCCGCACCAATCAAGATGCGATTGTTTACATGACCGCTCGCCTTGAATAGAGAACTCGTTACCTTAGCAAACAAATTAACTTCACGACTATCAATTTCATAGTGTCCCAAATAGCTGCTTGGCAGATAAACAGCATAATGATTTATGTCTTCCGGTCCAAAATTAGTAATTTGATTACCATTGGCATCATAGATGTGCTGACCTGCAAAGTTACTAAGCACCGCACCGTTTGTAGTGGTCATGGAATAAGGAGATGTAGCAGAACTGTATACGGTTTCATAATAACTGTCTTTATCCATATACGTACCCGACAATACATAGCGTAGTGTTTTCAACCAGCCCTTATTTATATTCCATGTACCATTGGTATTCAAAGTAAAACCTACATCACGACCTTCCGAGGCAGTTTTAGTTTGTTCGTCATCAGGATTACGTTCACGCTGATCCTTACCATAAATAAAATCAAAGCTGGAATTGGTACGTAACTTATTATTAAAGAAAGTATTTGAATAGAGCAACTTTGTTGTGGCACGCTGATAGTGCTGATAACTGGATATGGGATTATTCGTATTATAAGCATAATCTGCACTTACATTTAAAGCACCTTTCTTTTTTCCAAGTTCAAAACCGGTTCCCATAGACACCTGATAGATATTGGGATTGGCTTTTGCTTTGATACGTAGCGGCTCACGACCAGCTTTTGTATTAATAATTACTGCTCCTGAGGTCAGATCACCATATTCAACAGAAGGGATACCACGAACAATTTGTATAGATTCTATATTTTCTGTAGAAATACTGCGAACATCGGTTCCACCAGCCGGCGAGGCACCTCCGGCCAATGAAGCGGGTGTTTCCGTACCACTTAATACCGTAGGGTTCATCGCAGATAAATTAGCATTATTTGAGATGGGGGCACCATCACGAATTATTGCAGTACCCATAGCATTCATCGGAGCTTCCGGACCACTGGAACTGGAAACTTGACGGATGTTAATCTGTTGTGCCGAACTCATATCCTGATTCTGTGAAATTCCACCTGGCATCAATGACATTACATCATATAAACTGGTCGCTTGCATATGATCCATAGCAGAGCGGGAAATGTGAGAAGATGTGGATTTGCCCGAACGGTTGTTGGTTGCGGTTACTGTTACTTCTTTCAACTTAAAATCCTCATTCCTCATTGTAAAATTAAGAACCAGGTCCTTACTTACATTTATTAAGGTGTCAATAGAAACTTTGCCTAAATATTGAATTTGCATACGAATTTTACCAGTAGGTACATTTTCCAGTGTGTATCTACCATTTTCATTAGAGGTTGTCCCTAATGAAGATTCTGGAATGGACACTGCTGCGAATTCTAAAGGTAAAAGCTTGTTATTTTGGTCGTATTCGTAAACAATACCTGTAAGTTTGACTTTGTAATTACTTTGCGCTTTGACAGGAAAGGTGGCTCCTATGTACATTAAGTATAAGTATACAAATACTATATTTAATACTCTTTTCTTTTTTTTCATACTCATATATTAATAATTATGGTTATTCTTACCACTAAGATTTATATACAACAACCTTTAAAAAATAGCACTTTACCTTGGTATCACCAGATAACATGGTTAATTCTGATATTAGCAACAATAGTTAATTTTTATTTTTGGGCTATGCCGTTTTATTACATTTTACTACATTGTTTGGACAATCTCATTACGTACAGAGATTATAGAATATAATACATTACATTCTCTCAGAAGTACAGTTGCTGGTTTTCCATTTTGCGTGCAAAAATAGTCACTACTTAACACTGTTAAAATACCATTTTAATAGTATAAAAATGAATTAAATACCTATATATAGGTATTTAGCATTGGTGATGTGGTGCTTTGAACGAATTGACATACTCCCATACCTAAAGGAACGGGCTTTCTCGCACGTTTAGCGTAAGATAGTTGTGGAATGAAATTTATACACGAGGAGTTATTATCCCTGCCTATGTAAATACAACAATCCCCCTACTCTGAGTAAGGGAATCGTTTGGTTACTGTTCTGATGGTTCATGGCGTATTCTTCATGCCAGGCAAGAAAGGCTCTAGCGCTTTCACCGCTTATTGGCCGAGTATCAATCCATTCTTTCCATTCATCGGTCAGTTCCGACTGTGCTTCAACGAACTCTACTAATGTTATTTTACCGTCTTGCTGTCAGTTTATATTAGGTAAATCCTCTCCCAATTATGCAGATAGGGAAAGATGATTTGGAGTGTGAACCTATACCACTAATAGGAGCACACTCGCCCAAACGACACAACAGGCTGCATAAAATAAATACAAATGTTTCGTTGTATGGAAACAAAAGATTACCTTTGCTGCATAAAAACAACAACTTATGGAAGAAAAGACTAAATTCAAAATCATCTATTCAAAAGATGCAGATGATTTTCTGAACAACTTACCAACGAAGATTAAAGACAAAATGAAACAATGAAATTTTATACAGAAGAAGGAAATTGGGACCTGGTAGGAAACAACACCCCCGTATTCTTTCTTCGTGACCCGCTAAAATTTCCCGACCTAAACCATGCCATTAAACGCGATCCGAAAACAAATATGCGTAGCCCTAACAGTAATTGGGATTTCTGGACACTGCTTCCCGAAGCATTGCATCAAGTCACCATCACCATGAGCCCGCGCGGTATTCCTTATTCTTACCGTCATATGCACGGATTCGGCAGCCACACTTACAGTTTCTATAATGCAGAGAACAAACGTACCTGGGTAAAATTCCACCTTCGTACCTTGCAAGGTATTAAAAATCTGACAGATCAGGAAGCAGAGGCGATCGTAGCTAAAGACCGTGAATCTCACCAACGAGACCTTTTCGAAAGTATCGAGAAAGGTGATTTCCCGAAATGGCTGTTCCAAATCCAAATAATGACGGAGGAGGAAGCTGATAATTATCGTATCAATCCATTCGACTTGACAAAAGTATGGCCACATAAAGACTTTCCTTTGCAAGACGTAGGTATACTCGAACTGAACCGCAATCCAGAGAACTACTTTGCCGAAGTGGAACAATCCGCATTCAACCCGATGAATATCGTAGAAGGAATAGGCTTCTCTCCGGACAAAATGTTACAAGGACGTCTCTTCTCCTATGGAGATGCCCAGCGTTATCGTCTCGGCGTGAATTCCGAACAGATACCGGTGAACAAACCACGCTGTCCGTTCCACGCTTACCATCGTGATGGATCGATGCGGGTAGATGGCAATTATGGCGCAACCAAAGGTTATGAACCCAATAGTTACGGTGAATGGAAAGATTCTCCGGAAAAGAAAGAACCGCCCTTGAAAGTTCACGGTGACATCTATAACTATAACGAACGGGAATATGACGATGATTACTACAGTCAACCGGGCGACCTTTTCCGATTGATGCCGGCAGACGAACAGCAATTACTCTTCGAA
>OGQW01001291.1_pt1 | contig 15724 bp, 7 predicted proteins | sample 1553301 | NCBI WGS metagenome assembly OGQW01 (sample SAMEA2579974, study PRJEB22360) | human gut metagenome
AGTTCACATCGACAAAGAAGATGTAGAAGAAACAACCGATACGGACGATACAGAAACCATTACATATGACAACGTGGCAGTGCCGGAAATACATATAAAACGTAAAAATAAATAGTAGATTTTCACATTTTACTTATAAAATGAATAGAAAACCATAAAAAGCATATTATAAATTCATACAGAAAAAAACTTTACGGAGGATATAAGTATGAAGAAAGTAATATGCTTTTTTATTTGCGTATGTTTTATGATGCATAGTGTTGTTGTATTTGCCGAAGGCAATACCGATTTAGGACTTAATGCAAAATCAGCAATACTTATGGAGGAATCGACAGGTAATATACTTTACGAAAGCAATCCCGACGAGAGATTACCTATTGCAAGCGTTACAAAAGTTATGACTATGCTCCTTATAATGGAGGCTGTTGACAGTGGAAAGATAAGCCTTGACGATATGGTCACTGTAAGTGAAAATGCAATGAGTTACGGCGGAAGTACAATGTTTTTGGAAACAGGAGAACAACTTACTGTAAATGATATGCTGAAAGGTATTGCGGTTGCAAGTGCGAATGACGGTTGTGTGGCAATGGCAGAACATCTTGCAGGCAGTGAAAGTGCGTTTGTGGATATGATGAATGAAAAGGCGAAGGAACTCGGTATGGAAAATACTCATTTTATGAACACAAACGGACTTGATGAAGATGACCATTATTCAAGTGCAAGAGATGTTGCGATAATGTCAAGGGAATTGATGAAACATGAAACGATTTTTAATTACACGTCAATATGGATGGACACACTTCGCGGCGGAAAGTTCCAGCTTGCGAACACAAATAAATTGATACGTTTTTATGACGGTGCAAACGGACTGAAAACAGGCTCAACATCAAAGGCACTATGTTGTTTGAGTGCGGCGGCAAAAAGAAATGATATGCAGCTTATAGCCGTTGTACTCGGTGCACCGACTTCGGCAGAAAGATTTGCGTCAGCAAAATCACTTCTTGATTACGGATTTGCAAATTATGCGGTAAACACACAAATAACCGCCGGAGATGAAGTGCAGAATATAGCGGTTGAAAAGGGCGTAGACAAAGAAGTGGGCGTTGTTGCAGGTGACAGCTGCTCAACGCTTGTGAAAAAAGGACAAGAGGACAATATTACCAAGGAAATAAAAATAGACGAAACGATTACCGCACCGATAGAGGCAGGACAAAAAATAGGAACTATGACAATAAGCCGTGACGGTGAAGTTATAGCGGATATTGATTTGAATGCGTCGTCGGCAGTTGAGAAAAAGGGAATAGGACTTATAATAAAAGACTTTTTCGCAACTATTTTCTTCGGAAGCAATAACGATATAGAAGAAAACAGCGAGATTTAAAAAAATATAATAAAATTGTTGACAAAATAATTTATGTATGGTAGTATATATATGGTTAGTAAAAACTAACCATATATTTTTAATCTGCCGTTAGTTTATACTAACTAAGAATAAGAGGTGTGTTAAGTGAGTATTGTAATAGTAGGCGGTCACGACAGAATGCACTGCCGATATAAAGAAATATGCAAAAAATTCGGATGCAAATGTAAAGTGTTTACGCAATGTCCTGCGGATTTTAAAAATCAGATAGGCAATCCGGATATAGTTATTGTGTTCACAGGAACGGTAGCACATAAAATGGTAAGAGTTGCGTCAGGTCAGGCTGAAAAGTCGGGTGCAATTATAAAGCATTGTAATTCATCAAGTGCTTGTGCATTGAATGATGCACTTACAGAATGTTTCTGCAAAGCAGTATAAATATTTTTAATATTGGGTTAGTCTAAACTAATCATAAAGGAGAAAATTTATGCCGACAGAATATATTTTAGCATATCATTGTGCACCGGCATTTGCGGGTATAAAACCGTCTAATATAGCCTCGTGCAGTAAGCGTGAAAATCCGAATATAACCGTTCAGATAAAAATGCTTAACGAAAAGCTTAATAAAAACGATATTTACATAAATGTTTTGTGCGAATGTGGTGAACGTGTGCTTTTGATGGTGTATCGAAAACAGAAATTGTGCGAATACTTGCAAAGAGATGATATAAAATCATTTTTGTGCGATAACGGTTATCCAAAAGTGTTTTCATTAATGAAATATTTGACAATACTAAAGTCAAGGATATATGCACAAAGATTGATGAACAAGGAATTTCCGCACGAAATCGGAGCATTTCTCGGTTATCCTTTGCATGATATATACGGTTTTATAAATCATAAACACAAAGGCTGTCTTTTGACAGGTGAATGGAAAGTTTATGAGAACACAGAGCAAGCGAAAAAATTATTCTGTCGTTATAATAAATGCCGTAAGGCAGTAATTAAAAGAATTAATGAGGGAAGAACTCTAACAGATTTATTTTGTATAGCATAACTGCAAAGGGCAGTTTGTTAATAATTATTTTTTGAGGAGGTTCATACAAATGAGCAAAACAGCAATTATTTATTGGAGTGGAACAGGTAATACCGAGGCAATGGCAAATGCAATATTTGACGGCGCAAAAGAGGTTAATGCAGATACAAAACTATTTTCAGTTGACCAGATAACAGCTGACGAGGCAAAGGATTATAATAACTTGATTTTGGGTTGCCCTGCAATGGGTGCAGAGGAACTTGAAGAGGGTGAATTTGAACCGTTTTTCGCAGAACTTGAGGTTAATCTTTCGGGTAAAAATGTAGCATTGTTCGGCTCATACGGTTGGGGCGACGGTGAATGGATGCGTGAATGGGAAAAGAGAGTTACTGACGCAGGCGCAAAGCTTACCAATGAAAGCGTAATCGTAAATGATTCGCCTGATGAGGACGCTGTCACAGCGTGCAACGGTTTAGGTAAAATTGTAGCAACGCTATAATTAAATAGACTTTCCCTAAGAGAAAAAATCTGAGTAGGTCATATTGGCTTGCTCAGATTTTTTTGCAAATAAATGCTTGTATTTTTATAGTATTTAGAATATAATATAATAAAAAGTGCAGGTGAAGAAAATGAAATATTACATAGGAATAGATTTAGGCGGTACAAATATTGCCGGCGGATTGGTTGATGAAAACGGCAAAATTTTGAAAAAAATATCAGTACCGACAGAAGTTGAGAGAGGGGAAAATGCGATAATAGATAATATCGCCGATTTGTGCGGAAAAATCTGTGATGAAAACAATATCAAGCTGTCGCAAGTTGAAAAAATAGGAATAGGAGTACCGGGAACGGTCGATTCCGAAAACGGAATGATTATGCTTGCGTGCAATCTTAATTTTAATAAAGTAAGTATAAAGCCGATTGAAGAAAAGTGCGGTGTATCGGTTAAAATATTGAATGACGCGGATGCGGCGGCATACGGTGAATATGTTGCGTCGGGAAGTAAGGCGGATAGCTTTATTTGTATAACTCTCGGAACGGGAATAGGCTCCGGGATTATAATAAACGGCAAAATATATAACGGTTTTAACGGTGCAGGCGGTGAAATCGGTCATACTACGTTGATAAAAGACGGTGTACAATGCTCGTGCGGTCGAAAAGGGTGTTGGGAAAAATATGCGTCAGCTACCGCACTTGTTGCACAGACAAAAGCTGCGATAAAAAATAATCCCGAAAGTATAATGTCAAAAGAAACAGTTATAAACGGACAAACGGCTTTTCGTGCGGCTGATAAAGGCGATGAAACCGCATTAAAGGTTGTAGAAAAATATATTGAATACGTTGCAGAGGGATTGATAAATGTAATTAATATATTCCAACCGAAAAAGGTCGTAATCGGCGGCGGTATCAGCCGAGAGGGTGAGCCATTTATAAGCAGAGTAAGAGAATTTGTTTATAAGTATGATTATAATAAATACCTTGATAAAACCGAAATAACCGCGGCAGAATTGTTTAACGATGCAGGTATCGTCGGTGCGGCATTATATTAATTAAATATAGGGAGAAGAAAATGAAAAAATTATTTACCTTACTAACAATGGCAGCTATGCTATGCAATATGTTTGCGGTTACGTCTTTTGCGGAGGAAAGTGATAAACCGACAAGCAATATAGCAATAACTGCAGTAAAAACAGCACAATGGCGAGCGACTGAAAGCGACAGTACAACGTATGATTTGCGTATTCACGGTTGGTCAGGATGGGAAACGGCGGCATATATGGGCTTTGAATTGCCTGAAAATTTCAATGCGGAAAATGTAGGCAAGGCAGAACTTGTACTCGATACAACTTCTGTCACAAATTCGGGAACGGCATACTTATATGAGGCTGATTATTCGGCTTTTGAAAACGGTATGCAATACACTGTTGCACCGACATATACCGAAAAAGAAATTATGTCGTTCACATCACCGTCAAATACAGGCGAATTTAAAATTGATGTGACAGACTACATAAAATCAATCAAGGATAAGGAAAATGTTGCGTTTAGAATAGACGTTAAGTCGCAGAACAACAACACAAACTGGAACATCGGTTCATGTACAAACAGCGGCAATGCACCGAAGATTGTAATAGGCGATGATGATAATGTAATAAAAAATGCGTCATTTTCTGACGGTGATGCAAATTGGACTATTACAAACAGTGAAAATATGACAGTATCTGACGGCAGGTTAAACGCAAGCGGTACATATTACGAGGCACAAATCAGTCAAACGGTCGGAAATATGGAAAACGGAACATATACACTAAATGCGTATTTGACTAACGACACAACGGACGGTATTTGCTATTTGTATGCCAAAACAAACGGTCACACAATGGCGTCAACGTCAATACCGATAAGTAACAATGAGAGCAAGGTTACAGTGCCGGGAATTATCGTAGAGGACGGAAAATGTGATATAGGACTTTATATAAAAGGCTCTCAAACTCTTACTCTTGACAAATTGTCTTTTGCAAAGTCGGAGGAGAGCAGAATACCTTTCTTAAAAGGCGGAGAAATTTCAAAGCTTACATATGTAGAAGACAGGGGCGGCAAATTCTATGACGAAAACGGTCAAGAGGGTGACGCACTTCAAATTATGGCTGAAAACGGCTTTAATTTTGCAAGAATCAGAGTTTTAAATAATCCGGGAAAAGGTCACGGAAACGAGTATTATTTGCCTGAAGGCTATCAAGATCCCGACGACTGTCTGGCAATGGCAAGACGTGCAAAGGATAAAGGTATGCAGATAGAATTTACATTTGCATATTCTGATACTTGGTCGGACGGTGAAAATCAGCTTATTCCATATGATTGGCGTCCGTATATTGAGGGAAATAATCTGACTGGTGATGAGCTTGCAACATATCTTGAGGGTAAAATATACGAATTTACAAAGGATATGATGCTTAAATTAATCGAACAGGGAACTTGTCCTGAATATGTTTCGATAGGCAACGAAATGCAGTACGGATTGCTTTACAACAACCATAAGAAGAATAACGGGTTCTATAACAAAAGTGGTTATCTTACCCGTTTTGTAAATGCAGGTGCAAGGGCTGTTCGCGAAACGTCACCGGAAAGTAAAATTGTTCTTCACAGTGACCACGGCGGTGAACTTTTGAGCAGAAGAAAGACCTTTATTAATGCGCTTGCAAATATTGATTTTGACGTAATCGGTGTTTCATATTATCCGTATTACACTAAGTCGATTTCGATTGATGATGTTGTGAATGAATTCAACACACTTATAAATCGTTATGATAAAGATGTTATAATAATGGAAACTGGTTACAACTGGAATGAAACAAAGCCTGACGGTTGGGACGGTCAACTTCAGGACAGTGGATATTATCAAAATATTTACGGTGAAACTCAATCGGGACAAAGAGCGTTTTTGACGGAATTGTATGCAAAGCTGAAACAGGTGCTTGGCGGCAGATGTATAGGTGATTTGTATTGGGATCCGGTAATGGTATATGATGGCGGAACAGGTCAAATCGGTTGGGCGATAGATGAGGCAACCGATACAACTCAAGGCAATGTTGTGCCGAATTCGACTATATTTGATTTTGACGGAAAAGCAGTTGAAGGACAAAAGGCGATGAAATACAATACAAACGCAAGCGACAAAATTAATATAACAGGTACAGTCAGCAATGATAAAGGCATTGTTAAAAATACAGAAATAACATTTACGGTAAACGATGAAAAATATAACGTTTCCACTGACAGATTCGGTAAATACATCGTGTCTGTGCCATATCCGAAAGAGAATAAATTTGATATTTCGGCTAAAGGCTGTACGGAAAAATATACGCCGGACGCACCGTATCACGGCGTATTTGTAGAGAATATTAATTTTGAAACATATGCTGACGGAACAGAAGCCGACAGTAAGAACTATATATCAAAAGTAGACGGCACGATAGAAAATTCAATGCTAAAGTATGATGTTGAATACAGAACAGATATTGCAAATGCAAAGTTTTATGTTGCCGTATATGATGACAGAGGTAATGTGGTTGCGATAAGCGACAAAAACAGAGATAATATAAATATCAAAAACGAAAGCAAGAGTTACACGATAAAGGCGATGTTGTGGAACAGAAATTTAAAACCGTTGTGTAATGTAGAAAGTAAGACTGTTGAAAGATAAAAAGAGCCTGTCAACAAAATGTCGACAGGTTTTAGCGACACTTGTATTAATAAGTGTCGCTTTTTTATATAATAGCATAGAATGGTATGATTGCTGTTTTGTGCTATCTTTTTTTATTGTAAATATTGACAATGAAATAAAAATAAGGTATAAATTACTTATCAATCAGTAACTGATTAATATTTTTTAGGGGAAAAATTTAATATGAGAACACAAGAATACAAAGAAGAAAAGAAAAAGGAAATTATGGAAAAGTGTTTTGAGTGTTATTGTGACAACGGACTTAGAAACACAGGGATTAAGGAACTTGGTAAGTATTGTGGTATGACGTCGGCTAATTTGTACAGCTATTTCAATAATGTTGATGAACTTATAATTCAGTCAACTGCGTATTGTATGACAAAAGTCGAGGACGATTTTATGGAACTGTCACCGAAAAATCCGCAGGATATAATGCGGTTCATAAGTGAAATTCCAAAATGGTCGGCTCAAAAACACGGAAAAAAATATCGCCTTATGTATCAAGTATACACACATCCCAAATATGTTGAGTACGGGAAAAATTTTTTAAGGGCGTTAGTATGCGATATACCGAATACGCCAAACAATTATCTCCCAAACTCGGAATACCTGTTGACATACTTGCAGGTTTCATATTTATTTTTGTTCGGGCAACAGTGCATTATGCAATGTTTGAAGATGAATACTACTTGAAAGCGGAAATGGAGGCGTTAAAATTATCGGTGCTTTCGGTATTGTCTAAAAAATAAAATTGAAAGGCGGGGAATTTTATGAAAATCAAAAGATGGTTAAGTACAATTATGGCAATGTGCATATTTATGTCTTTGATAACGTGTATGCCTGTATCGGCTGCTGCTCAAGAGTGGACATATTGCCTTAAAGTACAAATAAGTGACGCAAAAGATTCAAAAAGTAAGGATGGAAATATTAAAGGGTATTTGTATTTCAACGGTGAGGCAGATGAAGAAGTTTTTACTTTGCAGAATACAAAAACATCTGGCGAAATGTCAGAAACTACACACACATCTTCAAGAGCTCCTTGGACTCTTGATAAAGTGACTATTGAAAACGTTACAACGGACGCATTTAAAATATTATATGTGAGTCTGGGAGTGGCTAAAAAGGGAAGCGACTCATATAGATGGATTATAGATGAGATTTATCCGGACGGAACCGGTACAAAAGACGGTCTTTGGATTGAAAAAAATAAAAAGAGAAGTACCACATACAGTATTAATGTTAATACAAAAAGACGCCTGAAAACTGTCGGAAACTTCGATGATTTCGGAAGTACAATGTATCTTAATCCGACAGGTGAAAAAGACAGCGTTACATATGAATATAACGGATATGTAGGTGACCAATACAATGATATCTTAAACGATAATAAAGAATATTACTGTATGGATATGAGTGACGCACCTACGTTTACATTTGACGTTTCGGGAAAAGGCGAGAATATAACAGTTAATAAAAAAGCACTGATCAGTAATGGTTGCATTACGGAAAAAAGCAGCAATCGTGGTTTTGATATAAACAAATCAAAACTTATGTCGTATATGAATAACAATAATATAAACAAAATCACTATTAAATCAACATTGAAATTCCCAGAAGATACCACATGTAACAAGGAAAGAACGGTTAAAAACATTCCATGGCTTAAATATTACAGCTATGAAGATTATGTCAAAACTTTAACGATTGTCAGAAATGCGTTTTCAATCGGCAGTGTTGAATTTAGCGGTAACTATCAAATACCTAATACAGCTGATAAAAATTATAATGCAGATAATCTGTTTTATAATAATGTAAAAAAGAATTCTGAAGGAAAGCAGACAATTACCGTTACTGCGTCAATTAAGACAGGCGGTCATAATAACAATTTATCGTCAGTCAGTCTTACAGGTGCAAGTATCACATTTGACAAAGCAACTCTAACGCTTGGTAATACAGGTAAAAAGATAGAGTCAACAGCAAAGAAAGTAAGGATAAGTAACGGTAAGTTTAAATTGACGTTCCCATATACAAGCGGTATGGATTCGGCTAACGGCGGATTAAAACTTGAATTAAGTAATGCAAAATTAAAAACTATAAGCGATTCACAATTTATGCTGTGGGATGAGGCTAATAAAAAGGTGGAATACAGCTATTTGTCATCAAAGCATAAAATTGACGCGGTAGATCCGACAGTGAAATTATCGGTTTTAAACAATGATAAGGTAGGAGATTGGCACAAGACTGTAACATTCAGTTCAACACCATCAGAAACATTAAACACAACATCATCAGACGGTAAAGCGACTGATGGAAGTTATTCAATGGAATTGCGTGACAGCAAAGGCAATGCCGTAAAGATTTGTGATTATAAAGGCAAGAGTAATGTGTCAACCAAGCAGGAGGTCCCTGCAACAGAATCAAGCACAGGAAACGTAACATTGGCATTAGGTGAAAAGATAGAGGGAATATTTAATCTTAAACTTACAGGTCGGGATAATGCGGGTAACGAACTGTCTAAAGTCGTAGAAAATATTCACCTTGACAACAAAGCCCCTGAAATTACAATCACAGAAAAAGGAGGTTTGCAGAATTCGGACGGAAGTAAGGGCAATACCTATGATGTAACAATTACCGATATGTCGGGAACGGGTCAGCTGTATTATTGCTTTACAAAAGACCGTATAAATGCACCTGCTTTTGATAAGAGCAAAGCCGAACAGCAAACGAGCGGTACAATAAGCAGTTTACTTGATAAGTGGGCATTTATAAATCAGAGTGACACCGAAAACGGCAAAACTGCGTCAGCGTATATTGAGGTTGAAGAAGGCAGTAACTTTGAAGGTACATTAATTTATTTTGCCGAAGATGATTTCGGTAATAAAACGGAAATGTCCTACAAAGATATAAATATAACAAACGAAACGACTAAATGCAGTATTGATACCACAAGTGATACATCAATTCCGCATTCAAATTATAATATAGTTCTTACAACAAAATCTCAAAATACTGTTTATTACAAATGGCAGGACAGTAAAGGCAAGTTTATTACGACTGATACGAAGTATAACGGCAAAAGTATAGATACATCAGCCGATATTCAAACGTCAAATTTAGACGGAACATATAAATTGATATGTACAGTTATACCTCCGTCTGGTAAGGCTAATAAGGTGGAAGTAGAACGATATTTTGCGTTTGACAATTCAGCGCCTAAAATCAGTGTTAAGCCGTTGAATGTCGGTACATACAGTGAAAATCAAACGATTTCCGTTATAGGAAGTGACTTGTCGGGAATTAAAGACGGATATGCGAAAGTGGTAAATCCGGACGGTTCTGCGATAGATGGTTTAGAGGAATTTATGCTTGATGTGACAGATGACGTTATTTCGCAAAATATCAATATCAGCGATATTCCGAGCGGTGCATATGCACTTTCTGTAAGAATGATGGATAAAAACGGTTTAGAGGCTACGGCAAAATCAGATACATTCTATATCAGAAATTCAATGCCGACAACAGACGTAAGTTTGATTACCGATTTGACGTATAGAGATAAGCCTTTAATTTCGTCGGAAGATTATAAATTAAAGATTGATGTAAGCGAAGATTTTAAAAATGCAGACAATACAGAAAATCAGAATTTATATTACAGAGTAAGCAATACGGTTGATACATATGGTGAATGGATAAAGGCAGGAGCGGTTAATAAAACCGATACCTGTTTAACTGCAAGTATTGAATCTGATTCACCGATTATAGCGTTGGCAGACGGTGAAAATACTTTCTATGTACAGACTGCAATTTGTGCGGATAATATCGACACAGCCAAGATTAATATAAACACTGTACAGACAAGTGAATTTACATTCTTCTTTGATGAAACACCGCCACAAACAAGAACGGTTATAAACAACGAACATATCTCCGAAAGTATAAAAGGCAAAGTTTATCTTACAGATAATATTGATTCCGATTTGAAACTTGTAAGCAACAGCAGTGACGTTGAAGTAAGCAATTCGGAAGAAGATAACGTTTTCGATATAACCGTAAACAAAAATGTTGATACAACTCTTACAGCGATTGATTTAGCAGGTAACAAAACGGATATACCGCTTGTTATAAACGGTATTGATACCGATGCACCGACCGCTAATATTGAAGTTAGCGAAGTTATGAGCGGTGACAGAAAAGACAGTAAAGCGGTAGTAAACATTAATGACGCAAAAGAAGACGAAGTACAGTTTGCGTTTATTCCTGAAAGCGAATACAGCAGTGCAATGTCTGACGGAAAGATAAAAGACAGCTATCTTGAAAGCTATGATAACAGCATAATTAATGTAAGTCAAACAAGTTCGGTTGATGCAAAGTGGGAGAATGAAAAGAACCTGACTTATACTGTTAATATTGCAGGAACAACCGAGAATTATTATGTCGGTGTTCGTATGACGGACAGCGTAGGAAACAGTACAGATGTTATTTTTGATAAAATAATGTCAGTGCAAGACACTGAATTAAAACTTGATTATACGGTTGCACCGAAAAAAGCAGGACAAAAATCTATTGTAAAACTAAACTTCAATATGCCGGTGTATATACTTCCGCAATCAAAAATTGTGTCGGTTGCCGACAGTGATGACGGTAAGACCTTAGATGAAACAAATCTTGAAATAGCAAAGCAAAATGCATTGATATTTGCACAATCGCAATCATTTTCCATAACCGCAAACGGCAATTATAAAGTATATGCGGTTGACGATATAGGCAGAGGGAAAGTCTTTGATTTAGAAATCACGAGCGATAAGGTTGAGTTCGGTAATCTTAGCGGCGTTAAAGCGACTACTTATACAGGGGATAAACCGATTGCCGACGGTAAAATGACAGGATGTAATGTAGTTGATGAAGATTGGAATTCTTACAGCACTACCGTTGTGGTTGAACCTATTGATGCAGGTATGCTTTTAAAACCTATTGAGGACGATTCTGTAAACAACGGATTGAATTTTAACGAATATGACTCTGAACAATATAAATCACAAAGTGGTGAGGGTTATACAAAACTTGTTTATTTTGTAAATACAATGTACGAACCGGGTACAGCCGGTGAAATAGTAACAAGTAACGAAAGAACTGTAGACGTCAATTTATTTGAAGAAGGCAGTGATGAGTCTACTTGGAGCATAGTAACGGCGATAATAGACAACATCGACAATACACCGCCCGATTTTGAATTTCAGTACAGTCCTGAAATTATAAAGGTCAACAATAGTCTATATGACAATGACCGAATATTAAAAACGTATACTCCGGGTAATGTAACATTTACCGCAACTTTGCAAGATAAAGATTCGGGAATAGAAAAAATTGTATTGGGCGAAATATGGGACGAAAAGAATGAAGTGCCTGTGTCTATCAAAGTTCCTTTAAAGGATTTAGAAGGTAACTATATTGATTATACGGAAAATTCATGGACTTGGGACGGAAATGAATACGGACACCCTGTAACTGTTGAATTTTTCGGCAACAGTGATCCTAAAGGTGTAAAGACAATAAAGTATACGTTTACCGACAATGACTCTATGGATGCAATAAGGTGCTATAACGGCGCAGGTGATTGTTCGTTTGTATTCGTGACGGAATTGGAAAGTATTACAACTCTTGACTGTATCTACAAAATGCCGATAGAGCAAGGCGAAGATAAGGACTATACACTTCAATATTATTATGAAGATAATAACGGCGAGTGGCAGGAAATTACTGATACAACGGCGTATTACAGACGGGTTAAAGCCGTAATAACTCCTCAAGACCGAGGTGTGGAAAGAGAGCTTAGAGTTAGAAATAACAACGGTTCTTTTGAAAAAATACTTGATTCATATGAAGAACATTTCACATTCAATTTAAAAGATAAATATGGTTATAAGTCGGAAGTGAATATCGAATACGAAAACTTTGACGAAACAAGCGGAATGATTGAATATGCTCTTTCAAGTACGGCAAAGACAAACAAACCCGTTACCTTGACTATTACCGCAACAGATGACCAAAGCGGTGTCGGTGAAGTTAAGCTTTTAAGTAAGAAAGGTGAAATAAGCGTTACAGATAGCGGCGGCGAGTATACCGCTCCAATATCCGAGAACGGTGCTTACAGTATTGTAATGTATGATAAAGTCGGCAACAAAGCGGTTAAAAACTTTAATGTAAGTAATATTGACAATAACGCACCGACGGTTACAAGTTGCACGCTCAGCACGAATGAAATCACTTCAAAGAATGTGAGTGCGACATTGCAGTTCTCAAAACCGAATGTTCACATAACATCGGCAGAGCCGATTGGAAGTATAACAAATTCACAATACAGTATTAACTATTCGACATCGGTTATCACATTTACAGAATCGGGTTCGATAAGTGTGTTCTTTAAAGACGATTACGGCAATGAGGGCAGTGATATTGTAACTGTTGATAATATCGACAAAACACCTCCGTCACTTACCGCGATAACCGAAGTAAATCCGGAAAAAACGGAGGTTACGGTTAAGTTTGAAAAAGCCGTTGACACTGCCGGTAATGTGATAGATAAAAGACGTGAACTTGCAGATGTGACAGTAAATTACGGCGGTATAGCACAAGTTGCGGATAAAGCGGAATATGTATTCTACGAAAACGGTATTTACACGTTTAAAGTTTATGATGATGAAGGTATATCGTCATACTTGACATTGGAAATAAAAGATATAGATACTGTTGCTCCGAAGATTACGGAAATCAGATGGAGTTATGCGTATGATGTATTGGAAAACGGTGTATGGCAGAAAAAATCAATGCAAAAGACTGTTACTCCGAACGGTGAAGCGGGATATGTTTTTGCTCCCGATATACATCCGATAACAAATCAAGACGTTACTGTGACGGTTGTAACGGATTCCGATACACACCAGTTGGGCAGCAATGATGAATATAAGACTGAAAATGAAAAGGTGTATACTGACAACGGAATGTATATATTCAATATGGAAAAGAACAATCGTTTAACGGATATATACGGAGTTGACGTTGAAGTTATTGATAAAACACCGCCTGTTATTGATTTACTCGGAAAAAATGAACTTATATTCTATGAAAATACCGCAATGGGTGAAACGTACAGTAAAGATTATTTAACAAAACCGAATGTTGCGTTTAAGGCGTATGATGAATTTGCAAAAGGCACTGATTTGAATGACAGAGTTATAATAAAAGACTGGGGTGGATTTAATCCCGATGATATAACTCAAAACGTGTTCGATTCAAGTATTCCGTATACGATAACATACGAAGTATCGGATAATGCGCATAATACGACAGAGGTAAAACGTACTGTAAGACTTGTAGGTATGTATGATACGGTGGCACTTGTAAACGGCAAATTGCCTGATTATGCAGGTCGAAGTGAAGTAGAGGGTGATGAAATATCAATCAGTCTAAAGAATTTTTCCGATACGTCAACGGCATATGTACGTTACCAAAAAGGTCTTAAAACAATAGGACAGATGAAGAAAAAGGGAACTATGGTTTCAAAGGACGAGAACGGTGAATTTAAAGTATCAAATCTTGAAAGAGGTTGGTATACATTCTATGTTCAGACGGATAAACGTGATTATTTCAATTTACAGGTTTATCTGTATAATTAGGGGATTTTAAAATGTACTTATAAGGTACAGAAAGGAATGGTATAAAGCGATGAAAGCATTTAAAAGAATTATTTCATCAATGTTAGCACTGGTTATGTTTGTATCGATTTTTCCTCTCGGCGTATTTGCCGAGGGGGCAAACGATAATATATACAGCATAACTAACGGCTATCTTACATATTCGTTTAATGCCGATACGGGCGGATTTGCAATAGAAACCGAAGAGGGTAATCCCAAAAAAATTCTTGATAACAATATTCCGCTTTTGTATTCTGACGATAAAGAAAGAAGCAACGGAACATCTTTTATTACGGTAAGAATAGGTAATAAGGATTATATATTCGGTCAGGATTACGGCTTTTTCGGAATGAGTTCACATCTTGATACTCCCATAGTCAGTGAAGAAGGCAGATTAATCACTATACCTTGGACGATAAAGGGGGTTACGGTGACATTAAAAATTGCACTCGGCACTGACGAAAACAATGATATAACAGGTAATGCGGGTATTTCGTTTGAAGTTACGAATAACAGTGGCATTGAAGAAGATATAAGCGTTCGTTTGCTTTTGGATACGGCACTCGGAAATGAAATTGACGCACCGTATTTTGTTGTAGATGAGGCAATTCGACCGACAATGACGGAAACTGAATTTTCGGGTGATGATGTACCGTCACAAATAAGATGTGTCGATTCACTTGCAAACCCGACAAAGCTTGCATATATTCTTACAAAAGGCTGGAACGGCGGCAGTGAAGCGAATCGTATCATAGTCGGTCATTGGGCAAATCTTGCAAATACAAGATATACATATACACCGGATAATTATTGCGATTTCACTAATTATTCAAACGATTACAGAGAGCCGGACAGTGCGGCGGCAATTTATTGGGAAAACAGAACAGTCGCAAGCGGCGGAAGTTATACAGGTGAAATGCTTTACGGTGTAGGTAACTTCTCGAACGATAAAGACGATGCAACTCAAATAAATATAACAGCAGGCAGAGTTGAACTTTCCGATGATAAAAAGACATATAAAAATGACGGTCAATTTGATGTGACGGTTGAAATTGACAATACAGGTGATGACGCTGTTATGCTAAGCTCGGCAATGCTCAATATAACTGTTGATAACAGTCAATTTGAGATTGTTTCAGGCGACGATACAGTCACATTTGATGAAATAGGCAAAGAGATAATAACAAAAAAGTATACGTTTAAAGCTGTTCCGCAGACGGACTTAACGGCAGGAGGAATATATGTATCACTTACCGCAACGGCTAACCTTGAGGACGGAACACAAAAAACAGTCGAAACGGCTGCAGAGAAAAATGTTATATTGCAGTCCGTAACAGGCAATGTGCCGATAGTGCAGATGAATAAAGTTAATCCCGAAACCGTATGGACCGGCGGCGAAAAAGCCGTTACCG
>OGQW01001297.1_pt1 | contig 15695 bp, 14 predicted proteins | sample 1553301 | NCBI WGS metagenome assembly OGQW01 (sample SAMEA2579974, study PRJEB22360) | human gut metagenome
TTCCATGACAGGAAGCCGGGGGCGTTTTGTGTATGACTGCTCTTTGCAAACGCCGCCCATGGATTGTTGTTGAATCATTTTTGACAAAGTAATTCATGCTGCTGACCGGAGTTTGAAAATAACCGTCGCCCAGTACACCAGTTACTCCGGTTCCAAGGCAATAGGCGACATCTTGCAGTTCTGCGAGGGGGACATCTTCGCCGGCTTCAACTTTTTGCAGTTCATCAATGGAAAGTCCACATCGTTGGCTCAATTGTTGAAGATCGAGGTGGAGTGTATCACGCAACGTTTTAGAGTCAGTGAAAGGGTTGGCGATGCCACCCATCAGTTCACTGGGCGTGATGGAAAGCAATCCGACAATTGTCGGGCATTCTAAAAAGTATCAGGGCATTGGCCGGGTGTTGATTGCGTACGGAATCAAGCTGTCGATTGACCATGAATGCGGCGGGACGGTCACGTTCGAGGCAAAAGTTCCGGAGCTGGCAGAGCATTATGTCCGGGACTATGGAGCTTGTCCATTGCCGAGTTTTGGCGGAGCACCGCGTTATGAACTTTCTGGTGAGGCGGCAATGAACATCTTTGTAACTTACTTGAAATGAGGTGTGTTTGATGAGTGCAAAAGAATATTTTCAGCGTGATGCAGAGCGAGAGACATTTTATCGCACATTTTATCAAATTTGCAGACGCTTTAATGTCACATGGTCAACAGCAACGCCGGAAGTCCGAGCTTTTATTGAGGAAGTTACCCGTGTGACTTATGAACAGGAAAAAGCAAAGCGTAACGGAGTTTCTCTTAGTACAGTGAAGCCGTTCTTTGGAGATACAGCGTGTTAAAGAAACGGCAGATCACTGTTGCGAACGCTCTGTAATTTTGGCACCCGCCCAGGCTGCTATCAAGAACCCCCGCAAGTGATTGCGTGAGGCGCTGAGAGCATAAGGCTCAATAAAATATTATAAACGCCCCGGTTTCCGCAACAGGAAGCCGGGGCGTTTTTGCACAAAAAAGAAGGCACGATTTTGGGGCTTTGACGAATTTGTGCCGGGCCATTGACAGCAGAAGGGCAGAGGCGTATTTTTGGTGCAGTAAGCGGGACAGAGGATAGTGAACCTGCCGCTTTTTGCCCTGCAAAGGTGCTTCTGATTGGATGGGGCCTGACCCGATGAGCTTATTTTTTGCATCTGCGGGACAAAAACAATGAAAGTACAGATTATGGGACGCCTTATCTGGTATGCTTGCCGTACCGAAAACACGGACGATCGGAAAAGGAGCAGAAAATGCGATGGATGCTGAATAAAACAAAGTTTCTGGCAGGAAAAACAGACCCGGAAAACACCAGCCTATGGCTGGCGCTCTGGATGCACCTGCGAGATACGGCAGAGATCATGGAGCTTCTGGTGCGGAAATGGCTGCCCGACAGCGTAAAAAAGGCATCCGGGTTGGAAGAGGAAGAATTGGTGTGTTTGGCTCGCTTTTTGGGCTGGGGGCACGATTTGGGCAAAGCGATTTTAACCTTCCAGAGCATGATCATGCAGTGTTTGCCCGAAGCGAAACAACGGCTGGAACGCCTGACACCGCTGAGCTGCCAGAAACTGAACCGGTGCGAAACGCCCCATGCCCGGGCGAGTGAAGCAATCTTGAGAGAATTGGGGTGCCCTGTCGGAATCGCTTCGGTCGCGGGTGCCCATCATGGTAGGCCGCAGAATGGCGAGGCAGTCGATAAGCAGCTGGACGGCTGGGAGAGCAACTATTACCCGAAAGAGCAAAAGTGCTTATGGGAGGGCTTTTGGAACGAATTGCTTCAGGCGGCACTGCAGGACAGCGGCTATTCCGGGGGAGATGCGCTGCCGGTGCTCAACCAGCCCGAAGAGATTTTGCTGACGGGACTTTTGATCATGGCAGACTGGATCGCCAGTAACACGGAGTATTTCCCGCTGATCCCAGTGGAAGAGCTGGGCAGCAGGGGGGATTATCCGGCGCGGGTGGACAGGGCGTGGAAAAAGCTGGCGCTTCCCTTCCCATGGGAGGCGCAGCAGGGCATTGCAAAACCGCAGGAGTTTGAGGTGCGGTTCGGCTTTGCGCCCAACGCCGTGCAGCGAGTGGTTCTGGATGCGGTGAGTGCTGCGGCAGAACCGGGCATCCTGATTCTGGAAGCGCAGATGGGCGTGGGCAAAACAGAGGCGGCTCTGGCCGCTGCGGAGATCATGGCCAGCCGGTTCAGTCTGGGTGGCATCTTTTTCGGACTGCCCACGCAGGCTACAGCAAACGGCATCTTTCGTCGGCTGCTCCACTGGGCAGATACCCAGTCGGAGGAGGTGCCGCAGGCCATCCGGCTGGCCCATGGCATGGCAGAGCTGAATGAGAACTATCTTCGGCTGCAAGGGGGCAGGGTGCAGCTGGAAGAGGATGCGCCGGAAGAGCATCAGGTACAGGTGCATCAGTGGTTCCGGGGCAGCAAGCAGGCATTGCTGGCCAGCTTCGTCGTCGGCACAGTGGATCAGCTGCTGATGGCAGCACTGACCCAAAAGCACGTGATGCTGCGGCATCTGGGGCTTGCGGGCAAGGTGGTGATCATCGACGAGTGCCATGCCTACGATGCTTACATGAACTGCTATCTGGATCGCGCACTGGAATGGCTGGGCTGGTACAAGGTGCCGGTGATCCTGCTGTCGGCCACCCTGCCCGCCCGGCGGCGTGCAGAGCTGATCGAAGCGTATCAGCAAAAGCACAGGCCTGACCCGGATGCCCCGTGGAGATTTAGCTGCGGCTATCCGCTGCTGACATGGACGGACGGCGCAGAGGTAAAGCAGACCGTCATCCCGCTGGACACACCCGGACAAACGGTGCAGCTGACCCCGCTCACAGAGGCAGAGCTGCCCGGGCTGCTGCGCCGGAAGCTGGCGGAGGGCGGCTGTGCGGGGGTGATCGTCAACACAGTTAAAAAAGCGCAGAAGATCGCGCAACTGCTGCGGGAGGGCTTGCCCGACAAAGAGGTGCAGCTGTTCCATGCACAGTTCCTGATGCCGGACCGTGCCGCGCGGGAAGAGCAGCTGATGGAACGCATCGGCAAGGATTCTGTGCCGGAGAGCCGGAACGATCTGATCGTGGTGGGCACGCAGGTGATGGAGCAGTCGCTGGACCTTGATCTGGACGTTCTGATCACCGAGCTTTGCCCTATGGATCTTCTGTTGCAGCGCATCGGACGGCTGCACCGCCATTGCCGCAGCCGCCCAAAGCCCTTACAGCAGGCCTGCTGTGCGGTGCTGGACACCGGAGAAGAGGCTTTTGATGCGGGCAGCGAGGCGGTGTATGGTCAGTGGCTGCTCTGGCGCACCCGGAAGTATCTGCCCCGGAGCATCCGGCTGCCGGAGGACATTGCCCCGCTGGTGCAGCAGGTCTACGGCTGGGAACAGGAAGCCCCCGAAACGGAGCAGGGGGAGAAGCTGCGAAGTGAGTACGAGCAGACGCAGAAGGAAAAGAAAGGCCGCGCCGGGGCGTATCTTGTGCAGCAGCCTGAGGTCGATGAAGATTTTCAGGAACTCAATACGTTGGATGACTGGATGCAGAACGTGGGCGCAACTTCTGATGCAGCTGCCCGGGCGGCGGTGCGGGACGGCGACCCCTCGGTGGAGGTGTTGGTGATGCAGCGACGGACGGACGGAAGCATCCATTTTCTGCCATGGCAGGAGGGCGGCAGCGCCGTAGCCGCCGACAGCCCGCCCCCGCCGGAGACGGCGCTGAAGATCGCCCGGCAGAAGCTGCGGCTCCCGGCGGTGTTCGGCAAAGCGTGGAAGGTGGACGAGGTCATCCGGGAGCTGGACGCAGACGACCGCAGATGGCTTGCAGCGTGGCAGCTGTCACCGCTGCTGCACGGAGAGCTGGTCCTGCTGCTGGATGAAGACCTGACCGCCCATCTTGCGGACATGGAGCTTTGCTATGACCGCGAGAATGGTCTGGAATATCGGAAGGAGGAGAAGGATGAAGGAGATCGAATTTGACCTGTTGACCGAACCATGGATACGGGTACGGCTGAAGGACAATACGGTGCAGGAGGTGTCCCTGACCGAGGCGCTGGTGTCGGCGCAGGACTATGTGGATCTTGCGGGTGAGATGCCGACACAGGATGCCGCCGTGCTGCGGCTGCTGCTGGCGGTGCTGTTTACTGTGTTCTCCCGCGTGAATGTAAAAGGCGAGCCAGAACCTTTGGAAAAAAGAGGTCAGGCGTTGCGGCGATGGAGCGAGCTGTGGCAGCTGGGGCATTTCCCGGCAGAACCTATCCGGGACTATCTGGAACAGTGGAAGGACCGCTTCTGGCTTTTCCACCCGACGCACCCCTTCTGGCAGGTGCCGACTCTTTGCAATGGTATTGCATTCGGTGGGAAAAAGTTGAATGGGGAACGTGCGGAGAGCGGCAATAAAACGCCGCTATTCCAGAATGTGTCAAAAACAGAATGCGAGGTACTCAGCTATGCACAGGCGGCGCGATGGCTGATTTATCAGAATGGATACGATGAACGCGGTGGCCGCCCGAAGGCTGGCAACAAGCCAAGGCACGGGGTCGGTTGGCTGGGACAAATCGGATTTGTAGCCGTCAAGGGAAAGAACCTGTACGAGACCTTACTGCGGAATATGGCGTTTCCGACAGAGCAGGATGCTCTGAGGGAAGAACAGCAGCCTTGCTGGGAGCGAGAGCAGGTCAGGGCAGAACAGAGCGTCAAGATCGTGATGCCAAAAAATCAGGCAGAACTTTTGACCCTCCAATCCCGACGCATTCTACTGAAACGCTCAGAAACAGTGCCCGGCGTGGTCGGGTACGAGGTGCTGGGCGGCGACTATTGGGACAGCGAAAATGCGTTTGGGGAGCAGATGACCCTTTGGAGCAGGACGTCGAAGAAAAACGAGAAGATGACCTATAAACCGCAGCAGCATGAAGCTGGGAAACAGCTGTGGCGGGAGATTCCTTCCATGCTGGATCCGGAGGGCCGTAAACCGGGAGTTCTGACATGGAATCAGCAACTGCAAAGTCTGCGTATCCTGAGTAGAAAAGAACAAATCGTGCTCAATATGGTCGGGATACGATATGACAATCAGGAAGCATCCGTCAAGGACGTGTATACCGACCAGTTAGCAATGCAGCTTGCGGTGCTGGACGAACTGAGCAGGCCATGGACGGTGCGGATAAATCAGGAAGTAGAGCGCTGCGAGAAGGCCGCAGAGAGCATTGGAGTCCTGTGCAAGGAGCTGAAGCTTGCCGGAGGACTGGACTACAATCAGGTGAAAGGCTTCAAAGAAACGCAGAAAGTGACAGAAGATGCCCGTGCACAGTTCTACTTTGCAGTGGACCAGCCCTTCCGGCAGTGGCTGCAGGAGATCGACCCGGAGCAGGACGACCCGGACGAGGCAGTGCTGCGCTGGCAGGCACAGGCGCGCAGCATCGCGGAAGAGCTGGGAGCGAAGATGGTGCGGGAGGCCGGAAATGCCGCCCTGAAGGGACACCGCATTGCGGTTGGGGACAAAAAGACCGAGCGCACCATCCTGTATACATCGCCAAAGGCCTATAATCGTTTCCGCGCAAGTCTTCGGGAAATCTATCCCAAAACAGAACCATAAAGGGGGAATCGTATGAAAACACAGGACGTCAGAACGTATACAGAGCAGCGACTGCGTAGGCTTCAGAACCTGCCGGACAACCAGCGGCGGGCCGAGCTGGCAAAGCTGCGGCGGGGCGTCGGACACCGGCCCGGCGAGCTGCCGGAGCTGTGGGGGAGTTTCCTGCTGGGAATGCCGGAAGGCTTTCAGGGTAACAACGGCCCCACGGCAGCGGAGTGGGCGGTCTACCTTGCCCTGACCCTGTACGCCGTGCATCAGCAGGGAAACGACCGGCCCATGAACTGCCCCGGCAACACGCTGGGGCGGGCTGTGCGGCAGCTGGCAGAGCGGAATACTTCTGCCGGACAGGACTGGACCGAGTCCAGCGTGCTCCGGCGGTTCAACGCACTGGCCACCGCAGAAGAGATCACCGAGATCAGCCACCATCTGAGGGGGATGGTCCAGCTGTTGAGCGCGGCAAAGGGTGGCGCGATCCCGCTGGACTATCCGCAGCTTGCGGTGGACCTGTATGAATTGCAGTGCACCGACCCGCAGTACACACAGATCCCCGCCAACGTCCGTCTGCGGTGGGGCCAAGACCTGTACTGCGAAACGAAGAATGCATCGTCGGAAGAGGAAGAAAAGGAGAATTGATCATGAAAAAGCGCCTGTATGTTGATTTTCACGTTTTGCAGACCGTCCCGCCCAGCTGCATCAACCGGGACGACACCGGCAGCCCCAAAACGGCCATGTACGGCGGCGTGCTCCGGGCCAGAGTCTCCTCGCAGGCGTGGAAGCACGCCATGCGCAAAGACTTTGCGGAAAATACCCCGCTGGATGTGGGCAAGCGCACCAAAAAGGCGGCAGAGCTGGTGAAGGAGCAAATCCTTGCACTGGATCCGGAACAAAAGAAAGCAGATAAGATGGCAAAAGATGCTCTGAAACATGTTAACATTACGAGCAACGATAAAAAGGGAACGGATGCCTTGGTTTTTATAAGTTCTGCGCAGGCAAAGGCGCTGGCAGAGCTGGCTGTTGAGGGATGCACGAATGATGAAAAATATGAAGAGGCGATGATAAAAAATCCCTCGGCAGATATGGTGCTGTTTGGCCGTATGGTGGCGCAAAAAGCTTCCCTGAACTATGACGCCGCAGCGCAGGTGGCCCACAGCATCTCCACCCATGCGGTGAAGAACGAGTACGATTACTTTACCGCCGTGGACGACTGTCAGACAGACAGCACCGGTGCAGGCCATCTGGGCACAGTGGAGTACAACTCCTCCACCCTGTACCGCTATGCCACAGTGAACGTGTTGGAGCTGAAGGGGAAGCTGGGCGCAGAGCAGGCCGCAGAAACGGTGCGGGCTTTCGGCGAGGCGTTTCTGTTCTCCATGCCCACCGGCAAACAGAACACCTTTGCAAACCGCACCCTGCCGGATGCGGTGTATGTGACCATCCGGGAAGATCAGCCGGTGAACCTGTGCGGTGCGTTTGAGCGTGCGGTGTCCCGCGGCGAGCAGGGAGGCTATGCCGAGGCTTCCAAGGCTGCGCTGGTCCAGTATGCGCAGCAGGTGTATGCCAGCTTTGCCGAAGCCCCGGCCCAGAGCTTTACTGTGGGCGGCGGGCTGGAAGCACTGGCTCCGGCACAGACGGCAAAAGCCATGCTGGACGCGCTGGAAAAGGCTGTCCGGGATGCGCTGTCCGGAAATGAGGTGGAGTAATGGCAACGCTGTTGCTTCGGCTGGCAGCGCCTTTGCAGGCGTGGGGCGCGGACTCCAAATTTGAGACCCGTAAGACCAACCGGGAACCCACCAAGAGCGGCGTCATCGGCCTGCTGGCGGCGGCTCTGGGGCTGCGGCGGGACGAGAGCGAAGGGCTGGCCCGGCTGACCGGGCTGCGGTTCGGCGTCCGTGTGGAGCGGGAAGGGCAGCTGCTGGTGGATTACCACACCGCAAAGACGCAGGATGAAAAGAACTCGTATGTGACCTATCGCCATTATTTGCAGGACGCCGTGTTTCTGGCCGGGCTGGAAAGCGAGGACACCGCCCTTTTGCTGCAGCTGCAGGATGCGCTGCAGCACCCGGCTTTTCCGCTGTATCTGGGCCGCCGGTCCTGCCCGCCTGCCCTGCCCCTCTGTCTGGGGCTGCGGCAGGGCATGTTGCAGGAGGTGTTGCAAACCGAACCGCCCCTGTGCCCGGGGAAGCTCTGCCGGATGGTGCTGGACGCCGACCCGCAGGAGCCGGGCGCGGCAGTGCAGAGGGATGTGCCGGTCTCTTTTGACCCACATCACCGGCAGTACGGCTACCGCTCGGCGCGGGAGCTTTGGCTGACCATGTCGGATGGCCCGGAGAGCACCGGGCATGACCCGTTCCGGGAATTGTAAAAAGGGGGAGAGAGGATGTATTTATCACGGGTAGAACTCGATCTCACCCGCCGCAGCACCATGGAAGCACTGGCCGCACCGCAGAAGCTGCATGGCGCAGTGGAAAGCGCCTTTACGGGGGAGCGCCGCCGCAGGCTATGGCGGCTGGATCGTCTGGGAGAGCGGCTGTATCTGCTGCTGCTCAGCGAAGATGCGCCAGAGCTGTCCGGCGTGGTGGAGCAGTTTGGCACCGGGGCGGCGGCCGAGACCCGCAGTTATGACCCGCTTTTGGAGCGAGTGGTGCCGGGAAGCTGCTGGCAGTTCCGGCTGACCGCAAACCCCACCAAAAGCAGCAAAGACCCCCAAAACCCCGCAGCGCGGGGAACTGTAGCCGCACATTGCACGACACAGTACCAGAAGCAGTGGCTGTTGGATCGCGCCGCAAAGCACGGCTTTGCCCTGCGGGAGGAGGAATTTACTGTGACCCGAGTGCAGTGGCAGCGCTTTGCCAAGCGCGGCACCCGGCCGGTGACCCTGCTGGCCGTGACCTACGAGGGTGTTTTGCAGGTGACGGATGCAGAGCAGTTCCGGGCGATGCTGTGTCAGGGGATGGGGCGCGGCAAGGCCTATGGCCTTGGACTGATGACCGTCATGCGCGGAGGAAACTGAGATGGACGAGATGCCGGGCATGATCCGGCCCGACCTGCAGGCACTGCCGCAGGTGAAGGACCGGATGACCTTTCTGTATCTGGAGCACTGCACCCTTGGCCGACAGGACGGCGCGATCACGGTCACGGACGAAAAAGGGGTGGTCTCCATCCCGGCGGCGGGCATCTCGGTGCTGCTGCTGGGGCCGGGCACGCGAGTGACCCACCGCGCCATGGAGCTTATGGGCGACACCGGAGTGGGGGCTGTCTGGGTGGGAGAGCACGGCGTGCGGTATTACGCCCATGGCCGTCCCCTGACCACCCACTCGCAGCTGTTGCTGCGGCAGGCAGAGCTGGTCACTCATACCCGCAAGCATCTGGAGGTGGTGCGGAAGATGTATCAGCTCCGCTTTCCGGAGGAGGACATCTCTCGGCTGACCATGCAGCAGCTGCGGGGCCGCGAAGGCAGCCGTGTGCGGCAGGTGTACCGCAAAGCGTCCAAGGATACGGGCGTTCCGTGGAACGGCAGGCTGTACCGTCCGGAGGATTTTTCGGCGGGAGATGCAGTCAATCAGGCGCTTTCCGCCGGGCACGCCTGCCTGTACGGTCTGGCGCACGCGGTGATCGTGGCGCTGGGGTGTGCACCGGGCCTCGGCTTTGTCCATGTGGGGCACGAGTGCTCTTTTGTGTGCGACATTGCAGACCTGTACAAGGCCGAAGTGACGATCCCGATCGCCTTTGAGGTGGCGGCGCAGGCCCCGGAAGACCTGCCATCCGTGGTGCGCCGCCGGGTGCGGGATGCCATGGTGGAGCACCATATTCTGGAGCGGATGGTGCACGATATTCGGTATCTGCTCCTGAATGCAGACGAGCCGGAAGCAAAGCAGGAAACCGTTTACCTGTGGGACAACAAGATAGGCACCGTGGCCAACGGCATCAACTATTTTGAGGAAGAGGAAGGTGAAGAGACATCGTAGTTCTCACGATGACGAACTGCCCGCCGAAGCTGCGCGGGGATCTGTCCAAGTGGCTGTGCGAGATCAACACCGGCGTCTATGTGGGCAACGTGAGCAGCCGGGTGCGGGATGCGCTGTGGGAGCGGGTGTGCCAGAACCTGAAAAACGGGCAGGCGACAATGGTGCTCACAACGGCGGGAGAGCAGAGGATGGACTTCCGCACCCACAATACCACATGGGAGGTGGTGGATTTTGACGGCATCAAACTGATGCGGCGGCCGCTGCCGCAGGCCGAACAAAACCAAATCGACCTGAAACCCGGGTTCAGCAAAGCGGCGCAGCAGCAGATGGCGCGGAAAGCAGGCAGAACGCAGCGGGCCAGAGCGGATTACACCGTGATCGATCTGGAGACCACCGGACTGAAAGCCGCGTCGGACGCCATCATCGAGTATGGAGCGCTGCGGGTACGGGATGGCGTGCCGGTGGAGGAGCTGACGATGCTGGTCTGCGGGGTGGAAAAAGTCCCGGCAGAGATCACGGCGCTGACCGGCCTCAGCGCTGTGGAGCTGCAGCAGGGAACAGAGCCTCGGGAAGCATTGCAGCGCTTTTTGACCTTCCTTGGCAAAGACCCGCTGGTGGGGCACAACATTGCCTTTGATCTGGAGTTCCTCCGCATGGCCTGCAAGCAGTATGGTTTCCCGATATTGACCAACCATCAGACGGACCTTGCACAGCTCGCCCGCAGAAAGCTTTCAAGGGGCGCAAACTATAAGCTGGCAACGCTGGCGCAGCATTTTCAGCTGGCAGAAAAGGTGGAGCATCGCGCTCTGCCGGATTGCCGCCTGATCCAGCAGGTCTATTGCAAACTGAAGGAAACGGCAGTACAATAGCAGCAGGAGGCACGGTGCTACGGGATCTTTTTAGTCTTTTCCCCGCATACGCGGGGGTGATCCTCTCATGATTCAGGCTGAGCAGACATGGGATAACTTTTCCCCGCATACGCGGGGGTGATCCCCATTCGTTCCAGATTTTCGCGTAGGCCCTGAACTTTTCCCCGCATACGCGGGGGTAATCCTGACCGGGAGCACCATGTCCGCGACACCACAATCTTTTCCCCGCATATGCGGGGATGATCCCGACCTACAGACCGGAACATGGATGTTGGGAAACTTTTCCCCGCATATGCGGGGGTGATCCCAACGCCAAGGACGCGGCCCCGGTCTGGCAGGACTTTTCCCCGCATACGCGGGGGTGATCCCGAGAAGCGCGGGATGAAGCCGCCCATCTCGGCCTTTTCCCCGCATATGCGGGGGTGATCCCACCCAGCGGAAAGTGTGCGACGGCAAGCCGAACTTTTCCCCGCATACGCGGGGGTGATCCCTTGGAGTGGATGACGTAGGGGTATACGGTGCCCTTTTCCCCGCATACGCGGGGGTGATCCCATTATCTGGGCAAACCGCCTGATTGCAGGCACCTTTTCCCCGCATACGCGGGGGTGATCCCTTCTGCTTGGTTTCGCTTGGGAGCTTATCCCACTTTTCCCCGCATATGCGGGGGTGATCCCAGCGTCGTTCTGCTGCTCGAAAAGGCCGCTGTACTTTTCCCCGCATATGCGGGGGTGATCCCCGACTTCTTCAACTGCACCGCATTTGGCAACACTTTTCCCCGCATATGCGGGGGTGATCCCACAGCGGCATACAGTCTGACGACCTGTAGCAACTTTTCCCCGCATATGCGGGGGTGATCCCGAGATGTCTTCAATTTCCTGCAGCTTGGACTCCTTTTCCCCGCATATGCGGGGGTGATCCCACTCTTTTATCCTTTTTGGGATTGACCGGCATACTTTTCCCCGCATACGCGGGGGTGATCCTGCAAATTCCGGAATATCTGGGAGGGTTCAGGCCTTTTCCCCGCATACGCGGGGGTGATCCCAATATGTCATGCACAAGACCGCTGGTAAGATTCTTTTCCCCGCATACGCGGGGGCAATTCTGATTCCAGCAGAACGCCGTCGGCCTTGCGGGGCGGTCGTGCGTCCGAGTATCGGCAGACCCGGCGGGCCAGAGCTGATTTATAACCGGTATTATGCATATATTCTAGAAAATGCGAATAAAGACTAAGAAAATGCGAATATGTACTTGCATTTTCCGCGCAAAAGGTGTATTATCCCTCTATCGACGTCATACGCCGACAATAAATGAGAGAGGGATTGGAACATGATGTCTTTTAAGAAAATCGCTGCGGCGGTCATGGCGGCTGCCATGACGCTGGCCGTAGTGCCTTCGGCTTTTGCCTGCACGGCGCTCTACGTCGGCAGCGACCTCACGGAGGACGGCACGACGATGTTCGGCCGCATCGAGGATCTGGGAACCAACGACAACAACAAGCTGTTCTATGTCAGCGCAGCCGGGAATCACAAGGCAGGCGAGGTCTACGATGGCTGCTACGGCTTCACCTACACCTTCACCCACGACAGCTACAGCTACACCGCGCGCCGTGACGACAATACCTCGGGCGTCTGCCCGGACTGCGACGGCACCCACGACCACACGCCGTATGAGGAGGCTGGCACCAACGAGAAGGGCGTTATGGTCTCTGCCACCGAGTCGCTGTACGGCAAGGACGCTGCCCTTGCGGTTGACCCCTATGTGGACGACGGCATCGAGGAGGCCGAGATCACCACGGTCCTGCTCAGCGAGGCAGGCACGGCCCGCGAAGGCGTCGCTCTGCTGACATCCATCTATGAAAACGCCGGTGCAGCCGGTGGTGCCGGCGTATTCATCGGCGACCAGAATGAGACGTGGTTCGTCGAGAACCTGACGGGCCACACCTACGTCGCCCTCAAGCTTCCGGACAGCGTCGTGTTTATGCAGCCGAACGTCTCGGCCATCGGCAAGATCGACCTCGACGACACGGATAACGTCATCGCATCGGCAGATGCCATCTCCGTCGCACAGAAAGCCGGGACTTTCGTGGGCGATGCAGCGGCGAACGTCATCGACTGGAACGCTTCCTATAATAATGAGGACAACGCCCGGATGCCGGCCGGTCTGAACTATCTGAACGGCGTCGATACCTACACCGAGGACAACTACACCGAAGCAGACTACGCGATGAGCAACATCGGCGGGGACGGCAGCATCGTCCCGCTCTACTCCAACATCAAGCTGACCAAGAAGTTCGGTGTCGAAGACGCGCTCAACTTCTTTAAGGTCGAACCCATCGGCAAGACCAACAACGTCGAGACCCACCTGTTTCAGGTCAGCTCCACCGGCGAGCTGGACACGGCCATCGTCGAGTGGACGGCCTTTGACGACGACGTGTACAACGCCTTCGTCCCGTACTATCCGCTGCTGACCACCGACACGGCAGATGTCTACAAGTACTCTCCCGCGAAGGTCGTCCGCTCGGACGAGCAGCCCACCGAGGGCGTCTGGTACAAGGACCAGAAGGGCAGATACTACACCTACCCGGAGGACTGGACCAAGTCCTTCTACGGCGCACGGGATGCCCTGTCGAACCTGCTGACCTACGGCGATGTCTCCGAGAAGGACAAGGCTGCGGCCAAGGCAGACTATGCCGCCCTCCAGAAGGACATCATGGAGGAGTTTGCAGAGATGAAGGCTGCTGTCGCTGCTGCCGATACGAAGGAAGCAAAGCAGGCTGCCGCCACCACTGCAAGCAACAAGATGAGCGAGAAGGTCTACGAAAAGACCGTCAAGATGTACAATAAGCTTCAGAAGAAGCAGGAGGCCCGCGCATGGTTCGGGTCTCTGCTGAATAAAAACTCTTGAGCTGGCTCCAAGCATGACAAGCCCCCGGTCTCTGTTTTCAGAAGCCGGGGGCTTTTTGCGTCTTCTCCGTTGCATTTCGCCCGAAAGTATGTTTCAATAAAAAGTAGTGAATAGCAGTTTGCGTTTTGAATGCACAAGCAACATCCGCAAACGGCATATCGCAAATATGCCGTTTTGATAGGCACTGTTTTTGAAAATTGTGATAAAAATGAGTCAGAACGGGGAAAAGGAGGCTGCGGGATGCTGAAGATTGCGGTTGTCGAAGACCAGCAGGAGGTGCGGGACGAGCTGTGCCGGTTCATCCGGAAGTACGCCGCCGAAAACAGCCTGCAGGTGGAGGCCGTGCCCATCGAGGACGGGGCGGTCATCGCGGCCCATTACGAGCCGGGCTGGGACATCATCTTTATGGACGTGGAGATGCCGGGGCTGGACGGCTTCGGCGCGGCGGAAAAGATACGGGCCGTGGACGGGGACGCCGTGCTGGTGTTCGTGACCAACATGGCGCAGTACGCCATCAAGGGCTATGAGGTGGATGCGCTGGACTATGTGCTCAAGCCGGTGAACTACTACCAGTTCTGCACCAAGCTCTCCCGGGCCGTCCAGCGGGTGGAGCGCCGCCGGGGCGGGCAGGTCGTTCTGCAGCTGGCAGGCGGCGGAATGCAGGTGCTCTCCACCAACGACATCTATTATCTGGAGACCCGTGACCGGCTGCTCTGGTATCACACTGTAAAAGGGGAGTTTTCGGTCCGGGCCAGCCTCGCCAGCGCCGAAAAGCAGCTGGCACAGTACCATTTCTCCCGCTGCAACCAGTGCTATCTGGTCAACCTGCAATATGTCAAGGCCGTGGAGAACGACTTCGTCCACGTCAACACCGACCGCTTGGAGATCAGCCGCCGCCAGCGCGCGGCCTTCCTCACGGCGGTGGCGTCCTACATTGGAGGTGTGCTGTGAGCATCGTTTTCCACCATGTCATCTTCCGGGCGCTGTTGCGCTGGGGTGCGGCGCTGGCCTTCTGTCTGCCGCTCAAACACCGGCCCGGCTTCCGCCTCCGTACACTGGGGATGCTGCTGCCGCTGATGGGCCTGACCTATGTGCTGGATCCTTCGGCCCAGAGCACCAACCTCCACGAGCTTCAATTCTCGCTGCTGGCGCTCTATGTGTCCTTCTTCGTCCTGCTGGGCATGATGATCTACGCCTGCGTCGAGATCGACCGGAAGGGGGCACTCTACTGCGCGGTGTGGAGCCTGCTCACCTCCCAGACGGCCTATGAGGGCTGGCGGCTGGCGGAGGTGTTCTTTGAGTGCCGCGGCACCCCCCTCGACATCAATGGGCTTCCGGTCCGGCTGGCCCAGCTCACCACAGGTGCGGTCTTTTATTTTGTCATCTGTAACGCCCTCTCCCGGAAGATGTCTTATAAAGGAGAGTACCACATCGGCCCGCGCCAGCTGACCAGCGCCTTTTTCATCGGCATCCTCTTCATGTTCCAAGCTGCGCTGCTGAGCAGCAGAGAGATGTTCGAGATGCCCGCCAGCCTTGCGGGCACGGTGCTCATCGGGCAGTTCTACTTCCTGACCCTACTCTACTTTCAGACCGAGGTGTTCAAGAAGTCGGCCATGCAGAAGGAGATGGACACCCTCAACCTTTTATATGAGCGCCAGCGGGAGCAGTATCAGGTGGCGCGGCAGAACGTCCAGATCATCAACAAGCGCTGCCATGAGCTGAAGCTTCAGATCGCCGCCCTCCGCCAGATGTCGGGCGCGGCGTCCGACCCGCCCGACCCGGAGCTGAAGGCCCACATCGACGAGGCCGAGAAGGCGGCACAGCTCTACGACGCCAGCCGCAACACCGGCAACGAGGTGCTGGACGTGGTGCTCACCGAAAAATCGCTGCTCTGCGAATCCCGCCGCATCCAGCTCAATGCGGTGACGGACGGCAGCTGTCTGGGCTTTTTTGAGGCCAGCGACCTCTACGCCCTCTTTGCCAATATGCTCGACCACGCCATCGAGAGCGCCGTGCAGGTGCCCGAGCCAGAGCGCCGCTGCATCGACCTGCTGGTCTGCACCCGTCAGAGCTTTGTGGTGGTGAACGTCATCAGTCCCGACCGTCCGCCGGAGGCCGCCGACACCCGTGCTACCCACTACGCCGTCAAAGTGACGAACCGCATCGTCCAGAAATATAAAGGTACTCTGACCACCGAGAGCCAGAACGGCTTCTTTGCGGTGAAGATCATTTTTCCGACCATCCACTCGTAAAGGCTCTCCCTTTGGGAGCAACGGCGACGACCGCCGCCAGCGGCGGAAACAGGGAGGAGCTGTTGGGGCAGCGGCCAGCAGGATGCAAGCGACAGCG
>OGQW01001301.1_pt1 | contig 15635 bp, 5 predicted proteins | sample 1553301 | NCBI WGS metagenome assembly OGQW01 (sample SAMEA2579974, study PRJEB22360) | human gut metagenome
GCGTATCGTGACAGGCTCGTCACAGCTCAGTTTCAGCACACAGCTTTTCTCACAGAGAGCGGGGCAGATGCGTCCGGTAAACTCCGGGAAGTCGCAGGTCTGCTCCAACACGTGGAAGGCTTCGCGCCATCTGCCTTTATAGAGCAGGTCTTGCCATTCGGGTTGTTTGTTACCTAACGGGCAGGCCCAGTGGCAGAAGGGCACGCCGCAGTCCATGCAGCGGGAAGCCTGTGTGCGGCGGTCGCTGCTGTTGAGCGTTTGTTCTACTTCGCTAAAGTCGTCGATGCGTTCATGAACGGGACGATATCCGGCTTCTTGCCGGTGTATGGTGAGGAATGCTTTCGGATTTCCCATGTTGGTAATTGATTGTTTATACTGATACTTTTCTTTTCTTCGTAATTCGGCCCGGATGGGTAGGGGGGACCTTGTAAGGACGGTGACTCCTCACGCATAAGGACGGTCGCTCCTCACTTGCCGGGTACGTATCCCTGCCGTTTAGTAGTCGCGCTGCATTTCAGCGATTTTTTGTTGCAACTTCTTCATCTGCTCTTCCTGCAAGACCTTTTTATATTCGATCGGGACGATCTGTATGAATTCATCCACATACTTGTTCCAGTTGTCAAGCATTTTGCTTGCGAGGTGACTGCCAGTGAAATGGTAATGTTTGCGGATCAGTTCGTGCAGTTCCTTGCGTGTCGTGCTGTCTTCGATCAGCGAGAGTTCGACCATCTCCATATTGCAGTAGTAGTCGAAGTCTCCTTCCTTGTTCCACACATAAGCAACACCGCCGCTCATGCCGGCGGCGAAGTTGCGCCCTGTACGTCCGAGAACCACCACGCGTCCTCCGGTCATATATTCGCAGCAGTGGTCACCGACTCCCTCTACGACGGCGATAGCACCGGAGTTACGCACGCAGAAACGTTCGCCTACACGTCCGTTGATATACACTTCGCCGCTTGTCGCCCCGTACATCAGGGTGTTTCCGGCAATCGTGTTGTTTTCGGCTACGAAGGTCGACCGTACCGGAGGCATCACGCTGATACGTCCTCCGCTCAAGCCTTTGCCTAAATAATCGTTGGCTTCTCCTTCGAGGCGGAAGTTGACACCGTGCGCAAGGAAGGCGCCGAAGCTCTGTCCGGCCGAACCTTTGAATTTGATATTAAGCGTATGTTCCGGTAATCCTGAGTTGCCGTATCGTTTGGCAATCTCACCGGAGAGCATGGCGCCTACCGAGCGGTCGGTGTTGGCTATGGCATAATCCAAAGAAATCTCTTGTCGGTGCTCGATGGCCGGCATGGCATGCAGGATAATGTCCTGGTCTTTTACATGTCCGGTCAAGTGGACCTGCTCTGCCGTATGACGTATGGCATTTGTAGCAGCCTGTGCTGGGATGTGCAGCAATTTGGAGAAATCGAGCAATGCGTATTTGCCGGATGCAGATGGCGTGGGTGGGCGCTTATCGATCAGGTCCGTACGCCCGATGATGTCATCCAGCCTTTTGAAGCCCATCTCCGCCAAGTATTCTCGGACCTCTTCGGCGAGGAAGGTGAAGAAGTTCACCAAATATTCGTAACGGCCGTGGAAACGTTTGCGCAGTTCCTCGTTTTGGGTGGCGACACCCACCGGGCAGGTGTTCATGTGGCATTTGCGCATCATCACGCAGCCCAGTACGATCAGGGCGGAGGTGGCGAAACCGAACTCTTCGGCTCCCAACAGGGCCATCAGGACGATGTCGCGCCCGGTCTTCAACTGTCCGTCGGTTTGCAGCCGGACTTGCCCGCGAAGGTTATTCATGACCAGTGTCTGTTGCGTCTCCGACAATCCCAGTTCGGGAGGCAGTCCGGCGTAGCGGATGGAGCTCATCGGAGAAGCACCTGTTCCCCCTTCGGCTCCCGATATGACGATGCGGTCGGCTTTAGCTTTTGCTACGCCTGCTGCAATTGTCCCGACACCGCTTTCCGATACCAGCTTCACGCTTATTTCGGCACTCGGGTTGACATTTTTCAGGTCGAAGATCAGTTGTGCTAGGTCTTCGATCGAGTAAATGTCATGGTGGGGAGGAGGAGAGATCAGCGAGATACCTGGAATGGAGTGGCGTGTTTTGGCAATCACGTCGTTAACCTTGAATCCCGGCAGCTGTCCACCTTCACCTGGTTTTGCGCCTTGGGCGACTTTGATCTGTATCTCTTCTGCATTCACTAAATATTCAGCGGTTACGCCGAAACGTCCGGAGGCCACTTGTTTGATGGCGGAACGGAGGGAGAGACCGTCTTCGCGGGGAGTGAAACGGGCGGAGTCTTCGCCTCCTTCCCCTGTGTTGCTGCGTCCATGTATCTTGTTCATTGCTACTGCCATCGTCTCGTGCGCCTCTTTGCTGATCGAGCCGAAGCTCATGGCGCCCGTGACGAAACGCTTCATGATCTCGCTTATTGGTTCCACATCTTCGATCGGAATGGATTTTCCCGTTCGGAAGGTCAGGAAATCTCGGAGGAAGATTGGTGTATCCTTTTTGTCTACGAGATGTGTGTATTCCTTGAACTTCTTGTAGCTACCCAAACGGGTTGCCTGTTGGAGGGCTGAGATCGTTTCCGGGTTCCATGCGTGTTTCTCGCCGTCTTTGCGGAAACTGTATAGCCCTTTGTGCTCAAGAGTCAGACTGTCTATTGTCCCTCTAAAGGCCTGATGATGCAGGGCGATGGCGTCGGCGGCTATCTCTTGCAGGCGGATACCGCCTACACTGCTGGCCGTCCCTCCGAAATAGGCATCGGTAAGTGCGGTCGAAAGGCCGACTGCCTCAAACAGCTTGGCGCCTCGATAGCTGCGGATCGTGCTGATTCCCATCTTGCTCATGACCTTGAACAGACCTTTGCAAAGCGCTTTGATGTAGTTCTTGCGTGCCATTTCGTAGTTGAGCTGTATTTCCTGCCTGTCCACCAGATCTTGGAGGATGGCGAACGACATATATGGGTTGATGGCGCTTGCTCCGTAGCCTAAGAGCAAGGCTGCGTGCATCACTTCGCGCATTTCCCCAGTCTCCACCACCAATGCGGTCTGCACACGTTTTTGTGCGGAGATCAGGTGGTGGTGCACGGCGCTGACGGCAAGGAGTGAAGGGATAGGGGCATGGGTTTCGTCCACATCCTTATCGCTCAGGATGATGTAGTTCACACCGTCTGCGACAGATTGTTCTGCTTGCATGCAAAGCCGGTCGAGGGCGGTTTTCAGTCCTTCGCAGCCTTGCGATACTTCGAAGAGCATCGGCAGCTTGACGGACTTGAAACCTTTATAGCGGATGTTGCAAAGAATATCTAATTGCGTGTTGGTCAGTATTGGGTGAGCGAGGCGTACCATCTTACAATGTGCCTCGTTCGGTATGAGGATATTACTTCCTACAGCACCAATATATTCTGTTAGGCTCATGACCAAATCCTCACGGAGCGGATCGATTGGCGGGTTCGTCACTTGGGCGAACTGTTGGCGGAAATAGTTGAACAGCAGTTGAGGATGCTCGGAGAGGACGGCCAGCGGTATGTCGTTTCCCATTGAACCGACCGGCTCCGTGCTGCCTATGCACATCGGGGCGATGATACGCTCGATGTCCTCGCGGCTGTACCCGAAAGTGCGTAGCATCCTGTCATATCCGGCAACGGTGTGCGGGACGTGTCGCCCGGACTTCAGTTCGTCCAGTTCCACCCGGTTGTTTGCTAGCCAGACGCGGTAGAACTGTGCGCCAGCAAGCTGCTTTTTCAGTTCGCCGTCGTAATAGATCTTGCCTTCTTCCGTATCGACCAGCAGGATTTTGCCCGGTTGTAAGCGTCCTTTTTCCTCTATCTCGTCCGGCTCGAAGTCCATTACGCCCACTTCGGATGCCACGACCATCATGCCGTTTTTCGTGATCAGATAACGTGCCGGGCGCAAGCCGTTGCGATCGAGCATTCCTCCGGCATACCGTCCGTCGCTGAAAAGCAGGGCGGCCGGGCCGTCCCACGGTTCCATCAGGATGGAATGATATTCGTAGAACGCTTTCAGGTCTTCCGATATCGGGTTTTTTTCGTTGAAACTTTCCGGAACCAGCATCGCCATGGCATGTGGCAGGCTCATGCCGGACGCCACGAAGAATTCCAGCACGTTGTCCAGTGAAGCGCTGTCGCTCATATCCGGCTGGATGATCGGGCGTATCTCGTCTATATTCGGGATGCGGGGAGAGGACAGGACGCTTTCACGTGCTTCCATCCAGCCACGGTTGCCCCGTATCGTATTGATTTCCCCGTTGTGTGCCAGGAGGCGAAACGGTTGTGCTAGACTCCAGGTCGGGAATGTGTTCGTGCTGAAGCGGGAGTGGACGAGTGCCAGTCCGCTTGTCAGGTAGGGGTTGGTCAGATCAGGGAAATAATGGCGAAGTTGCATTGATTCCAGCATGCCTTTATATATGATGCTCTTGGTGGAAAGTGACGCTACGTAGAAATCTTTCCTGTTCGGTATATCGGATGCCGCCATCCGTTTCTCGATTCGTTTGCGGATGATGTATAGTTTCAGTTCCAATACTTGCTGGTCGTCACATCCGGTGATGAACACCTGTTTGATATCCGGCTCTGTATCCCGTGCGTCTTTTCCTAAGATGTCCGTGTTGACAGGTACTTTGCGCAGATGCATTAAGGTCAACCCTTCCTTTTCGATCTCTTCGATCATGATACTGAGGATAGCCGAATGCTGTTTCTCGTCTTTCGGAAAGAAGACTAGTCCGGTTCCGTACTTACCTTTTTCCGGTACGGGGATGCCTTGCAGTAAGATAAACTCGTGTGGAATTTGTAACAGGATGCCTGCACCGTCGCCGGTCTTGTTATCCGCTCCTTCCGCACCCCGGTGCCGCATGTTTTCCAATATTTTAAGGGCTGATTCCACTATGCCGTGCGATTTACCGCCGTGGACGTTTACGACCAGTCCTACGCCGCAAGCGTCATGCTCGTTGGCAGGATCGTATAATCCTTGCTTATTGTTCAAATTGCTCCTTATATCCATTGTTAGTTGACCTTATGTTTGTAATGTATTTGATTTGTTTATCAAATTGCTTGGCAAATATATGTTATTTGTTTCAAAATGTAATAATATTGAGTGCGGATAAGGAGAAGCTTTTTTATTCTATAGATTGGTTTGTTTCTATTTGAAAGTGTTTTGCTGATTTGTGTGACAATTTGTAATAAAACTATTGTTTAATTCTTTCAAATAGAAAGTATATTGTATTCTTTCGATACGTATTCTTGGAGGATAATAAAGGAGAGGATGGAATGAAATTTACCGGATGCGACCTGCCGCAGACGATACAGGGATGCGCACTCGTCTGCGGCAGGCAATGTATGTGTCAGGTTACACCTGCAATACCAGAATAAAGCGGCTGCCTTTTTTGTATTCGGGGTCTATGGACAGTGTGCCGTTCATCTTCGAAGCGATTAGGGAGCAGATGGGTAATCCCAGTCCGTCTCCATCAGTCAGATCCTTGATTTCAGTAAAAGGCTTGAAGATCGCCATTTGCTTTTCGACAGGGATACCCGGACCGCTGTCGGTAACGATGAACTGACAGATATGGGCTCCTTTCTTCTTGAATTCCAGCTTGATTTTGCCTGATGTCGTGTAGATCGCCGCATTTCTCAGCAGGTGTAGCAAGATGCGTTGCAGCTGTTCGGCATTTGTCTTGATTTCGATCTTTGGGATATCAGCAGTGACTTCAACGTCCGGACGGACATCCTCTTTTACCTGTTCCATCACTTTCTCGCAGAAAGAGCTGACATTAAAAGATTGTGCTTCGTAGGTTTCCAGCAAGGAGTTTTCCAACAAAGAAAGTTCTTGTATATGATTTCCGAACTGTTTTAGGGCATCGATACGGGCTTGTATGGCTTTTGCTTGTCTGGGTGCTGTGATTTGCAATCCGGCTACCGATTTGCTCATTTCGTCTAGTGTCGGTTCCATCTGCGCCGATATACTTTGGATGAATCCGGTCTGTTGTTCGCTGTGCTCGGTGATGGTCTGGATGATCTTCTTCAACTTCCGGTTCAGGAGTATGAAGCGTATGACCAGAAATGCCAGAAACGCCAATGCGGCAATTAGGATGGCGGCTAACGTGCAGAGCCCGGCGATGATATACTGCTTGGCTGATAGCTGGTCTTCTTTTTCCTGTATCGTTTGCAGGCTGCTGTCGTATTTTTGTTGCAGGGCACCCAATTTGTCCTCTGCGGTAAGCATTTTTACGGAATCGGTCCATACCATATATTTCTCGTAGGTTTGCTCTAGCAACGAGATATTATTGGCTTTGCGGGCAATTGCGATCAGATTTTGATAGCATTCGTCGATTTTACCGTATTCCTTTTTCTCCCGGTATTGGCTGATGAGCTTGTTGAATGCTGCGTCTCCTTCTTTTTTCTGTTCGAAGATATAGAAATAATCGGTTTTTGTGTACAACAGTTCTTCGGTAAGTTCGGGATTGCCTGATTCTTCGGCCAGGTTGTCCAGCATGTTAAGCTGGAGCTGTGCTTGCGCGGTGTTTCTTAGCTTGATGTACATTTGTAGGCGCTCTTTTGTTATCCCAAAACGCAGGCCGTACAGTTTCTTTTGCTCTGCATGTTCCTGATTTGCCACTATCTGGCTCATTTGTCGGCAGAGGTCGAACGCTTCCTGATAGTAGTTCTCGCGGTGATAGAGGGATGCCGCCTGTGTACCGCATTCGATTGCCTGCGTTATTTTTCCTTCATTTGCGTAATCCTTGTATGCCTGGATATAAAGATAGCGGGCTTTCGTATAGTCTTTGTTCTCAAAGCTACTTTGTGCCTGTTGCTTGAATTTGTCCGCATTGTTTTGTGCCTGAAGGGAAACACAAAAACTGATAATGAGGGTGATAATGAAGTAGTAAATTCTCATAATTTGAATTTTAACGTTAGACAAATATACTAATTTCTTTGTAATAGGGAATATGAAAATGTGAGATTTCTTAGTCAAGAGCCAAGAGTCTTAGAGTTCTCTCGGCTTCTCTTCGTCCGAAGGAGTGGTAGTATCTCTCGTTTTCGGCAGGAGATTATTATCAAAATGACAATATGGGAAAGATAGTCGAGAAAGGATTTTTTTGGTGTGGTTGCTTGAGGATAAAAGAAAAAATGTATTTTTGCTACAAAACAAAAATGTAGCCCATGAAAGACATAACCTTTGTTGATCTGGAAGTAACGCTGAACACCTGCCGGGTAGTGGATATCGGAGCTGTCCGATCCGACAGAACTCCTTTTCATGAAAATTCCTTTGATAATCTGTTGCTTTTTTTGCATCAGGTACCTTATATTGGCGGGCATCATATATTAAAACATGACCTTTCTTATTTGAAACCTCAGTTTGAGAAAGCAGGCTGCCGACAACCGAAAATAATTGATACGCTCTATCTATCCTCGTTGCTGTTCCCGGAAAAACTGCATCATCAACTGTCCAAGGATGATAAGTTACAGGCTGATAAACCCAATAACCCGGTAAACGATTCGCTGAAATCGTTGTTGTTATTCGAGGAAGAACAAAACGCTTTTGAACGCTGATAGTATGCTGAAAATGATCTATTACGGGTTATTGCATGATACGGATGAGTTCGGCGGCTTTTTTGATTACATAGATTATGCACCGGATATTCTGGATGATTTATCGGGTAGTATCCTTGAGTGTTTCAGTAAAGACATCTGTATATCTTCTCCGCTTGCTGAATTGATCACCTCTTATCCGGTGGAATTGGCTTATGGCCTGTCTTTGATTAATTGTTGGAATAGCAGTTCCGGCATTCCGCTTTGGGTATTGCATAATTACCCGAAGGTAGGATGGGTGATGGAGCGTTTGCGGGATACGCCTTGTGAAAATAACGAATGTGCTTATTGCAGAGGAGCATTTAACGGTAAGGAAGGACTGAAATATTTTTTCAAATATGATTCGTTCCGTACCTATGAAGGAGAAGATCTGCAGCAGAAAGCGGTGGAGGCTGCGATTGAAGGAGAATCTCTTTTGGCTGTTTTTCCGACAGGCGGAGGAAAATCCATCACATTCCAGCTCCCGGCTTTGATGAGCGGTAAACGGATAAAAGGACTTACTGTCGTTATCTCTCCCTTGCAATCCCTGATGAAGGACCAAGTGGATAACCTGTGGAAAAATGAAATCATGGATGTTGTTACCATCAACGGGATGTTAGACCCGGTGGAACGTGCCCATGCTATCCAAAGGGTGGAAGAAGGGTCGGTTTCCATCTTGTATATATCGCCGGAGTCGCTTCGTTCGAAAACGATAGAACGGTTGTTGGTCGGGCGGAAAGTGGTTCGTTTCGTTATTGACGAGGCACACTGTTTCTCAGCTTGGGGACAGGATTTCCGTGTGGATTATCTATATATAGGTGATTTCATACGTCTGTTACAGGAACAAAAAGGAGGGAAGCAGGCGATACCGGTGTCCTGTTTTACAGCCACTGCCAAGCAGAATGTAATACAAGATATCAAAGACTATTTTTTCGAAAAGCTAAATATACGCTTTAAAACATTTTGTTCGGGAAGTACCCGCAAAAATCTAAAATACAAAGTTTTCAAGGTAGAAAATGAAGATGAAAAATATGGACTGTTACGGAGTATCATTGAAGACCATGATTGTCCGGCTATAGTTTATGTTTCCCGTACCCGTACGGCAGCCAAAGTTGCCACGCGCTTGCAGCAGGATGGTTTTTCGGCCGGTACTTTTCACGGAAAGATGGAAACCCGGATGAAAACGTCCAGTCAGAATGATTTCATAGACAATAAAATCCGGATAATGGTCGCTACCTCTGCTTTTGGAATGGGGGTCGACAAGAAAAATGTCGGTCTGGTGGTTCATTACGAGATATCGGATTCATTGGAAAATTATGTGCAGGAGGCTGGTAGAGCCGGGCGTGACGAATCAATTGAGGCGGATTGTTACGTTCTTTTCAACGAAGAGGATCTGGACAAGCACTTCTATTTGCTAAACCAGACCAAACTGCGTATTAAAGAGATACAGCAGGTTTGGAAAGCAATTAAAGAACTTACCAGTTCCAGGATTTCGTTGTCAGCTCTTGAACTTGCCCGTAAAGCTGGTTGGAATGAAAATATTCTGGACGTGGAAACGCGTGTAACCACTGCAATAGCCGCGCTTGAGGAGGCCGGTTATATTCGGCGGGGGCAAAACAATCCATGTGTTTTTGCTGATAGTATCCTTGCGAAAACAGCTCAGGAGGCTATCGATAGAATAACAGTCTCTCCACGTTTTGATGACACTCAAAAGGAAGAAGCGATACGTATCATCAAAAAATTAATTTCGACGAGAAGCCGCAAGCATGTAAATGGCGAGATCCCGGAATCTCGTATCGATTATATCTCGGACCATTTGGGGATATCCCGGCAAGAAGTGATGCTGGTCATTCGCTTGTTGCGGGAAGAGAATATTCTGGCAGACGCTTGTGACTTGACAGCTTATATAAAAAAAGGTGAAAACAGCAATCGTTCGCTTGAAACAGTCCTTCTTTACAACCGTCTTGATGAATACCTTTTATCCGTTTTTACCGCAAAAGAACAATCTTTCAATCTGAAAGAGCTACGGAAAGAAGCCGAGATCGAGACTGGAAAAAGTATTTCGCCAGATAAGCTAAACAGACTCCTTAATTTTTGGTCTGAAAAGAACTGGATCAAACGGATATACTTGGATAAAGCGCATAATTATGTCACGATTGCCCGTACCGGATCGGTCCTCGATCTGGAAGAACTGACGGAAGGGAGGCATCTCTTGTCTGATTTCATCATTCGTTATTTGTTTGAGAAAACAGGACAGTCCAGCGAGCTGGAACAGAGCGGAAATATTTTGGTCGAGTTTTCCATGCTTGAGCTGAAAGAGGCGTATGAGAAGGATGTCAGGAAACAATTGTTTGGGCATACCATTCGGATGGAAGACATTGAAGATACTCTTTTGTATCTTTCGCGGATAGAAGCCTTACAGATCGAAGGTGGCTTCTTGGTGTTATACAACCGATTGCAGATAGACAGATTGGTTCTGAATAATAAGATGCAATATAAACAGGATGATTATCATAAACTCGAACTGTTTTATGCCAATAAGATCCAGCAGATTAATATTGTCGGTGAATATGTACGGAAAATGCTTTCCGGTAATAGCGATGCATTGGAATTTGTTGACGACTATTTCCAACTGAATTATTCGTCATTCCTCCAAAAATATTTCCCTGGTAAACGGAGGGATGAGATTAACCGGAAAATGACGAATACCAAACTTCAGCGGTTATTGGGGGAATTGTCCGAAACACAATTGGAGATTGTCAAGGATGACCGTCCCGGTTCTATAGTTGTCATGGCGGGACCCGGAAGTGGAAAGACACGTGTACTTGTTCATAAACTGGCTTACTTGCTGTTGGAGGAAGATGTCAAGCACGAACAACTCTTGATGCTGACTTTTTCTCGTGCTGCTGCGAGCGAATTCAGACGACGGTTATGGGATTTGATAGGGACTGCTGCTGGTTATGTTGAGATCAAGACTTTCCACTCTTATTGTTTCGACCTGTTAGGGCTGCAAGGTTCTTTAGAAAAATCATCTTCCGTAATTATCGATGCCGTGGGAAAAATAGGCAATGGGGAAGTAGAGATAAATCGTATTACAAAAACGGTTCTGGTGATTGATGAGGCGCAGGATATGACTGAAGACGAGTTTGCACTGGTGGAGGCGCTTATTCGTAAAAATGAGAACTTGAAGGTAGTCGCGGTAGGTGACGATGACCAGAATATTTACAGTTTCCGTCGTTCGAATTCCCGATATATGAGAAAGCTGGTCGATGAATACGGTGCTCGTACGCATGATTTGCTGGTCAATTTCCGAAGCAAAAAGTGTTTGGTTGAGTTTGCGAATCGTTTCTGGGAAACTATACCTGAAAGAATGAAGCAGTCGCGGATCATTTCTCACGACCAGGATGAAGGTGAGATCCGTATCGTTCAATACCAGTCGCCGAATATGGTTATACCATTGGTGCAGGATATTTGTGCAACCCCTCTGATCGGAACGACCTGCGTATTGACTCAGACAAACTGGGAAGCGATACAGGTTGCCTGTTTGTTGAAAGATAAACGTATGCCAGTCCGTTTGATTCAGTCGAACGAGGGTTTCCGTCTGTGCGATATGGATGAGATGCGTTTCTTCAACCGGATTTTAGGATCGCAAGCGGAGGTTCATCTGATAGATGAAGTATGCTGGGCTGAGGCAAAACAAGCTATTAAAAATGAATATTGTGAAGCTGCTTCTTGGGAAATTTGCCGGGGGATTATTCAGAATTTCGAACAACTTTATCCCTGTAAGTATCGTTCGGATTGGGAAACGTATCTGTTTGAATCGAAGCTGGAAGATTTCTATGCCGTTCGGGGAGAAACTATCGTTGTTTCTACGATTCACAAGGCAAAAGGGAAAGAGTTTGATAATGTCTTTCTGCTTTTAAACGATAATAGGGATTTATTAGGGGATAATCAGCCTGTCACGGATGAAAAGAGACGTGAGATTTATGTAGCACTCACACGTGCCAAAAATAAGTTATCGATCCATTTGAATAGCTATTATCCGGAAATTTTCGGCAATGAGGAAAAAATTATCCGGTTCGATAAGGCTTATTATCCGATGCCGGAACGTTTACTGTTCTTGCTTACGCATCGCGATGTATGGTTGGATTTTTTCAAAGATGCAAGGAGGCAGGAGTCGATTGGAAATCTGAAAAGTGGCATGCCATTGCGGTTGATGGAGGGCGGTTGTTGCGATTCGTCGGATAAGGAAGTTGTCCGTTTTTCAAACAGTTTCAAAAAAGAGATCGAGAAATGGCTGGATAAGGGATATGAACTGAAAGAGGCACGCGTTAATTTTGTCGTGTATTGGAAAAAAACGGGAGAAGAAGAGGAGGTAAAAGTTCTTTTACCGGAAATAGTGTTGGTAAAGGTGAGAAACTTAAATGTTTCGGAATTGATGATTTTATAAATGTGGAGGATGATATGAAAATACTGGAAACGGAACGATTGTTATTACGGGGATTGGAACAAGGAGATTTTAAGGATGTGTGCAAACTGTTGCAGGACGATGAAGTCATGTATGCCTATGAAGGGGCATTCAACGATCAGGAAGTGCAAAACTGGCTGGATAGGCAGTTCGGACGGTACCGGCACGACGGCTTCGGTTTATGGGGAGTGGTTGAGAAAGGTAGCAACGAACTAATTGGGCAGTGTGGTATTACTTATCAGGAATTTGACGGAAAACGAGTCCCTGAAATCGGTTACCTTTTTAGAAAGGAGTTTTGGCATAAGGGCTTTGCTATCGAAGCTGCTGTCGCTTGTCGGGAGTATGCTTTCCATACGCTTGGTTTCGAAGAGGTCTATTCGATCATACGGGATACCAATATTGCTTCCCAAAAAGTAGCACGGCGCAATAGCATGCAAAAAGTGGCAACCTTCATAAAGCATTACCGAGGGGTGGACATGCCGCATTTTGTTTATAAAGTCAGTTTGTGTAAATGAGAAATCCAAAAGCGATTTCCCAGAACAAAATCGCTCTGATAATGATTATATAAAAAAGCCTTTTGCTTTCTTACGATCCGTATGTGATGAAAGGACTTTTTCTTTTTATTTGGTAGATTTGTTGAAAGAATATTGTTTTATAGAATAATTTAACTAAATGGTAGATAAAATGATTATTTCTATTAATGTGTCAAATAAACTTCGTTTATATGAACATTATGTAATATAATGTAAGTATCTTTGCAGTCGGAATAAACAAGATAGAACCAAATGGAAGTACTTAAACACGAGTGTGGAGTCGCCATGGTCCGGTTACTAAAGCCTTTGGAATATTATCATCAGAAGTATGGAACCTGGATGTATGGGCTCAATAAGCTCTATTTGTTGATGGAAAAGCAGCATAACCGCGGTCAAGAAGGAGCCGGTTTAGCATGCGTCAAGTTGGAAGCTAGTCCCGGCGAAGAATATATGTTTCGGGAAAGAGCATTAGGCACAGAAGCCATTACCGAGATATTCGCAGCCGTTCATGAGTATTACAAGGATTTGCCGCCCGACAAACTGAACGATCCGCTTTTTGCTAAAACAAACCTTCCCTTTGTAGGAGAGCTTTATATGGGACACCTGCGTTACAGTACGACCGGGAAATCCGGTATTTCCTATGTCCATCCTTTTTTACGCCGTAACAACTGGAGAGCCAAGAACCTTGCTCTTTGCGGTAATTTCAATCTTACTAACGTACAGGATATTTTTGAAGAGATAACAGCCATCGGCCAGCATCCGCGTGCCTATGCCGACACTTTCATCATGCTAGAACAGGTGGGGCACCGTCTGGACCGTGAGGTCGAACGCCTGTACCAGAAGTACGAAGCCGAAGGGCTGAAAGGAATGAATATCACCCATGCGATCGAGGCAAATGTCGACCTGTCGAATGTCCTGAAACGTTGTGCCCCGCAGTGGGACGGTGGTTTCGTGATCTGCGGACTGACCGGGAGCGGCGAATCTTTCAGCGTGCGCGATCCTTGGGGCATCCGTCCGGCGTTTTACTATGCCGATGACGAGATTGTGATCTTGGCAAGCGAACGTCCAGTAATCCAGACGGCCATGAATGTGCCTGCCGAAGATGTGCATGAACTGAAAAGGGGAGAGGCGCTGATCATCAACAAGCAAGGTGACTGGCATACCTCGCAGATTATGGAGCCGAAGGAGAATAAGGCATGCTCGTTCGAACGTATTTACTTCTCGCGTGGAAGCGATCGGGATATTTACCGCGAACGGAAACGGTTGGGTGAAAATCTTGTACCTGCAGTCCTGAAGGCTGTGGACAACGATCTGAACCATACGGTCTTTTCCTTTATCCCGAATACGGCGGAGGTTGCTTACTTCGGATTGCAGGAGGGCATGAACGAATATTTGAACAAGAAGAAAAAAGAATGGATCGCCGATCGTAGCCACCTGCTTCAGGAGGAAGAACTGGAACAAATCCTGTCCATGCGTGTTAGGTGTGAAAAAGTAGCGATCAAGGATATAAAATTGCGTACATTTATTGCTGAGGGAAACAGTCGTAACGATCTGGCTGCCCATGTGTACGATATCACGTACGGAAGCGTCGTGCCTTTCGAGGACAATCTGGTCGTGATCGACGACAGTATCGTGCGCGGTACGACACTCCGGCAGAGTATCATCGGTATTCTGGACCGCCTGAATCCGAAGAAGATCGTGGTGGTCAGCTCGTCTCCGCAGGTGCGCTATCCGGACTATTACGGTATTGATATGTCTCGTATGAGCGAATTTATCGCGTTCAAGGCTGCCGTGGCACTTTTAGTGGACAAGGGGATGGAATCCGTCCTGCTCGATGCTTATAAGAAAGCCAAGCGGCAGCAGGTTGTGCCGTGCGATACGATCGTAAATTGCGTGAAGGAGATTTATGCGCCTTTTACCGACGAGGAAATCTCGGCCAAGATGGTGGAACTGCTTACCCCCGTAGGAACACGTGCGAAGGTGGAGATTGTCTACCAGACACTCGAAGGGTTACATGCCGCTTGTCCTGATCATCCGGGCGACTGGTATTTCTCCGGTGATTATCCGACACCTGGTGGTGTACGAATGGTGAACGAAGCGTTCATTCATTATATGGAAGAGGAATATTGGGGAATTGAAAAATGATAATTGAATATTGAAAATGACAAGAAAAACAGCAACATTGGTCTTAGACGACGGAAGCATGTTTCACGGCTTCTCTTTTGGTTTTGACAAGGCAGTGGCCGGCGAAGTGGTGTTCAACACTGCTATGACCGGTTATCCCGAAAGTCTTACCGACCCTTCGTATGCCGGGCAGTTGATGGTTCTGACTTATCCGCTGGTTGGAAATTACGGGGTGCCTCCTTTCTCTATCGAAGAGAACGGCTTGCCTACCTTTATGGAGAGTGAGAAAATTCATGCGGAGGCGATTATCGTGAGTGACTATAGTGAAGAGTATAGCCACTGGAATGCTGTGGAAAGCCTTGGTGATTGGTTGAAACGTGAGAAGATTCCCGGAATTACCGGCATCGATACCCGTGCGCTGACAAAAAAGATACGAGAGCACGGGGTAATGATGGGACGTATCGTTATCGGTACCGCCGATAAAGAAGGTGAAAGTGGAGGGGAAATATCAATTATGTGGATCGTGTTTCTTGCAAAGACATTGTCGCCTACTTACCTGACGGGATCACCACCCATTACCCTGTAGGCTTCGACAACTTTCAATTTTCAACTTTCAACTCTCAACTCTTGAAGCGTGTTGTGCTTCTCGATTGTGGTGTGAAAGCCAATATCATCCGTAACCTTTTGAAGCGGAATGTAGCGGTGATACGTGTTCCCTGGAACTATGATTTCAATCATTTGGAATACGACGGGCTTTTCCTTTCGAACGGCCCTGGCGATCCCAATACTTGCGATGTTGCTGTCCGGAATATCCGCAAGGCATTGGATGGGGACAAACCGATCTGTGGCATTTGCATGGGAAACCAGTTGCTTGCCAAAGCAGGCGGTGCTTCGATCTATAAACTGAAGTATGGACACCGCAGCCAT
>OGQW01001312.1_pt1 | contig 15551 bp, 13 predicted proteins | sample 1553301 | NCBI WGS metagenome assembly OGQW01 (sample SAMEA2579974, study PRJEB22360) | human gut metagenome
GGTGCCGGTCCCGCCTTGACTTATTTTACGGATATCAAGGCAGGCGACTATGTCGTCCATGATACACAGGGCATAGGCCGCTATTTAGGGGTCGAGACCATTGTTATAGATGGCATCCATCGGGATTACCTTAAGCTCCAATATGCCCAGGGTGACAAACTTCATGTGCCTGTTGAACAGGTAGGGCTCCTCCATAAATACATCGGCAGCGAAGGAACGCCGCCACGCTTATCCCGTATGGGCCGCTCTGATTGGCAAAAAGCCAAGAAAAAGGCCCAAAAAGCTATCACCATCCTTGCTTCGGAGCTCCTGCGCCTTTATGCCCAGCGAAAGATTACGCCGGGACATGCTTTTGCCCCGGATACGCCTTGGCAGAAAGAATTTGAGGACCGTTTTCCTTTTGAGGAAACGCCAGATCAGCTTAAAGCCATCCAAGAAATCAAGGCTGATATGGAAAAGCCTGTTCCCATGGAGCGTCTTTTGTGCGGCGACGTGGGATACGGCAAGACGGAAGTTGCCATCCGGGCAGCTTTCAAAGCGGTCATGGACGGCAAGCAGGTGGCTGTCATGGCCCCGACGACGGTTCTTGCCCAGCAGCATCTCATCACCTTTCAAAACCGCATGGATGCCTTTGGTGTAAGAATTGAAATGCTGAGTCGCTTCCGCAGCCGTAAGGAGCAGAAGGATACACTGGATAAGCTTGCAAAAGGGGATCTTGACATTGTTATCGGCACCCATCGCCTGATTCAGCCCGATGTCCACTTCAAGGACCTGGGCCTTCTCATCATCGATGAGGAACAGCGTTTTGGTGTGGCCCAGAAGGAAAAAATCAAGCAGTGGAGTTCTGGCATCGATGTCCTTACCCTGTCGGCAACGCCTATTCCGCGGACCCTCCATTTGGCCTTGGTAAAGGGACGGGATATGAGCGTCATCGAATCACCTCCGGAAGACCGATTGCCAGTAGAAACCTATGTGGCAGAATACGATGATGGCATGGTTAAAGAAGCCATTGAACGGGAGATCCGCCGTGGCGGCCGCATCTACTATGTCCATAACCGGATTGAGGCCTTGGACCGCATTGCCCACCGTCTGCGGGAAATGATTCCTGGTCTGTCTATTGGTGTAGCCCATGGCCGCATGACGGAAGATGAACTGGAAGAAGTCATGGTCGGCTTTTACCAAGGGGACTATGATGTCCTGCTTTCAACGACCATCATCGAGAATGGACTTGATGTGCCCCTTGCCAATACAATCATCATCGATGGGGCCGAAAACTTTGGCCTTTCCCAGCTTTATCAGATGCGAGGACGGGTGGGACGCTCTTCGCGCCTTGCCTATGCGTATTTTCTTTATAAAAAGGATAAGGCCCTGTCTGAAGTCTCGCAAAAACGCCTTCAGGCCATCCGCGATTTTACGGAACTTGGCGCTGGCTTCAAGATTGCCATGCGGGACCTTGAGATCCGCGGCGCGGGGAACCTTCTCGGGGCAGAGCAGCATGGCCAGATTGCCGGTGTAGGGTTTGCTCTTTACTGCCGCCTGCTGGAAGACACAATCAAAGCTCTCCAGGAAGGCAAGAGTCCGGAAGAGGTCCTTCACGACCCTACCATCAATATGAAGCTTGATGCGTACATCCCGGATGACTTCATCGACAACCCGCGCTACAAACTAGAAATCTACCGCCGTCTTGGCAGCATGAAGTATGAAGAACGGGAGGATTTCATGGATGAAATCATCGACCGTTTCGGAACCCCGCCCAAGGAACTCGTGACGCTGTGGCGGGTGGCTGCCATCCGGGCCCTGTGCCGAGACCTTGTAGTGGATGCCGTCACCGCACGCCCCGGTTCCCTGACGATTCGCTTCAACCCGCACAGCAAGGCCAATCCCGATGTCATTCGTGACCTTGTGAAGGAATATGTGCCGCGTCTTACTTTCAGCCTTAACCCCGTGCCTCAGCTCGTTTTGCGGACAACAGGCCCTGTCAGCGACGCCCTGACTTTTCTCGAAAAGAACCTGCCCCGCCTGCTGAACTGACAAGGAGGAACCCTATGGCCGATCGCTTTGTAAAAGGAACCCTGATCCTGACGGCAGCAGGACTTATGGTCAAAATCCTCGCTTCCGTAAACCGGATCTTTTTGTCCCGCCTGTTGGGCGGGGAAGGAATCGGACTCTATCAACTCGCTTATCCCTTATATAATCTTCTTGTGGGCATTGTCGCCGCCGGGGGGGTCCTACCCTGCAAGGCAGGTATCCCTGCCGCCATGAGCTTGATCGTGGCCCGTTATGCGGCCCAAAAGGAGTGGGGAAGTGTGCGTCGCGTCGTCACGGTGTCTTTTCCTTTCCTGGTCTTTTTGGGTCTTGCCGTAAGCCTTGCCGCCTATGGCCTGATCCCCTGCCTATTTTCAGCGGGTCTCATCAAGGATGAACGGGCCTTCGTCCCCATGCTATTTTGCGTGCCTGCCCTGTTTTTGACCGTGCCCCTTGCAGGGTTGCGGGGCTATTTCCAGGGCTTTCAGGAAATGCGGCCTACGGCACTTTCCCAGATTTTGGAACAATTCTTCCGCGTCGCCTTTATGCTGGTCCTTTCGGTGTGGCTGCTCCCGTAGGGCCTTGCCATGGCGGCAGGCGGGGCTATTTTTGGAGCAGCTCCGGGGGCCCTGATTGGGCTGCTCTTCCTTCTTTTCTGCTACCGGCGCCAGCAGCATGCCTGGAAGCGGGAGGGCAGGGACTTGACCCTTAAGGAACCCATTTCGGTGCCTTTTATCCTCCGTGAACTGGTCAGCCTCGCGCTTCCTGTGACCCTTTCTACCCTGATGATTCCCCTTGTTGGTCTTGTGGAAATCATCCTCGTGCCGGACCGTCTTCTTGCAGCTGGCTTTACGGTGGCGGCTTCGACGACGGCTTTGGGCTATCTTACAGGAATGGCCATGCCTCTTGTCAATATGGGAACCATTCCGACCAATTCCCTTGCCTGGTCAACGGTGCCTGCCATTTCGGAAGCGCATGCCCTGGGCGACTGTGACGCTGTACGGAACAAGGCCCGTACGGCACTGCGCATCCTCATTCTTTTTACCTTTCCCGCGGCCGTGGGTATGTACCTGTTAGGGACGCCCGTTTCCCAGGTTCTTTATGGAATGAAAGCAGCAGGCCCCGTTGTTTCCGCTCTGGCCCCGTCCGTCTTTTTCCTGGGCCTGCATCAGGTGACTGCCGCCATCCTGCAGGGACTGGGACGGCCTAAGATCCCGATGGTGAACATGTTCCTTGGCCTTGCCGTCAAGGTTGGGGTTCTTTGGGTCCTTGCCGCACAGCCTCGTTGGAATGTTATCGGCGCCGCTTTGGCAACGGACCTCGGTCTTGCCCTTTCCGCCATGATGAATCTTGCGGCCGCCTACCGACTGGAAAGGATTGTCTTGCCCGTAAAGACGTTTCTGCGCGCTCTATTGGCGTCCCTTTTGATGGGCGGCGCCGTCCTTTGGGTAAATAGGACCCTACTGGTGAAGCTGGGTCTCGTAACGAGCACCTTGGGAGCCGTTGGTGCCGGTGCCCTCTTTTACGGGCTCCTGCTTCTGGTTTTGAGAGAGGTTCCCTTCCACGTGCTTAAAAAGAAAAGGAGACACCATGGATAAGAAAAAAGAAGAGGGTGTCATGGACCTGACACCGCTTATGGATGTCGTACGGACGCTGCGCAGCCCTGGAGGCTGTCCTTGGGATCAGGCCCAGGATCATAAGAGTATGCGCCGGGAACTTGTGGAAGAAGTCTATGAGCTCCTTGAAGCCATCGATGATGGCGATGTAAAAGGCATCCGGGAAGAGTTGGGGGATGTCCTTTTTCAGGTGGTCTTCCATGCCCGTCTGGCAGAAGAAGTGGGGGCCTTTACGATGCAGGACGTCATTACGGATGTGTCCCGGAAACTCATCCACCGTCATCCCCATGTTTATGGTACGGTTACGGTCGGAAGCGCGGAGGAGCTTCTCAAGAATTGGGATGCCCTCAAAGCAGAAGAGAAAAAGGAACGCAAAAGTGCCCTTGATGGCATTGCCCGAGACCTGCCGAGCCTGATGCGGGCCTATAAGCTCAGTGAACGGTCTAGCCGCAGAGGATTTGACTGGCCCGATGCAGATTGCGCTTATGAGAAGGTCAAAGAGGAAGAAAACGAATTGAAAGAAGCTATTTTGTCCAAAAATAAGGACCATGTAGAAGAGGAATTGGGAGATCTGTTTTTTGCCCTCTCCGTCTATGCAAGGAAACTGGGACTTGAACCGGAGACAGCCCTTCACCGAGCCAATGTCAAATATGAAAAACGCTTTCGGAAAATGGAAGAAATTCTTTCCGAAAAAAATAAAAAATGGGAAAATTTATCCCTTGACGAGATGATTTTGCTTTGGAAGTCGGTAAAACGGGAAAAAATCTAGCTTTTTCCAAAAAAAAGCGTGCATTTTCATACTCTTTGTGATACCATAACGGTAGCCAAAGCGCCGAAAGGCGCAATCAGTATTGAGGAGGACTTACTTATGAACAAAAGTGAATTAATCTCTGAAGTTGCGTCCAAGACTGCTATGCCTAAAAAAGACGCAGAAAAGGCTGTAAACGCATTTATTGATACCGTTAAAGAAGCCATTGCTCAAAAAGACAAGGTTCAGCTGATTGGCTTCGGTACCTTCGAAGCTCGGGTACGCAAAGCTCGCAACGGCAAGAATCCTCGCACCGGCGAAACCATCAAAATCAAGAAGGCTACTGTTCCTGCTTTCAAGGCTGGCAAAGCTTTCAAAGACGCCGTCAACAAATAATTTTGCATGATTGCCCGATGCCGATTGGTATCGGGCTCGTTTTTGTATGGAATCGCGAGGGGAGACATCACCATGTCTGAAGGCAAACGGAAAAAGCTGAAAAGTGCCAAGGAATTGGCTCTTCGGGGGCTGGGACTGGTCATTATCCTGATTGCTGTCATTTCTCTGTACCAGCTTGGAAAACAAGCCTATGACCTTTACCTTGTCCGCAAGGAGACCGTCAAGAGCAGTGAAAAGATCAAGGCCATCGAAAAGGACAATGAACGTTTGGAAGAAGAACGCAGCAATCTCCATGATCCCAAATATGTAGAAAAGGTTGCCCGCGATGAACATAACATGGTGGGGAAAAATGAAGTTCCGCTCTTCATCGTGGATGAAAAGAAAAAATAGGGGGGCCCGCTTACGGATGGGGGCCTTCTTTTTTTGCTTCCTAACGGGAAGGAAGGCCTCAAGCATAGGAAGAAAGGGACTTGACGGAACTTTCCAAACAACGGTATAATGGTTAACGTAACACAACCCTAAAGGAGGATTTCTTTGACTTATGGCTTTGGAAAAAGGTGCAGTCGTTGACGGCATTGTTACCGGTATCACGAATTTTGGAGCGTTTGTGGAGCTCCCTGAAAACAAAGTAGGATTGATTCACATCTCTGAGGTCTCCAATGTCTTTGTCAAGGACGTGCATGACTTCCTGACGGTGAAACAGAAGGTGACGGTCAAGGTCGTCTCTATTGATGAAAAAGGTAAGATTGGTCTGTCCATGAAGGCCCTGATGCCCCCTGCGGAACAGAAAAATGAACATGGCGGGGAAGGCAGGAAGTTTGAAGGCCGTAAATTCGAAGGCCGCAAACCGGGTGAACATCATGGTGATAGAAAACCAGGAGAAAGACGTTTTAGCGGGGAACGCAAGTTCGAAGGCCGCCCAGGTGGTGCAGGTCGTCCGCAGGGACCGATGAGCTTCGAGGATAAGTTGTCCCGTTTCCTCAAGGAAAGTGATGATCGTCTCCTGGACTTAAAACGGAATACGGAATCCAAAAGGGGAGGCCGCGGCGCCCGTCGAGGTGACTGAACGGCGCTTCCTGGATAAAGACCCGAGATCCTTACTGCATGAAGCGGTTGCGGGTTTCAAGGGGCTGTTCTTATTTGACAGCCCCTTCTTTGGTTTTGAGGTGATGAAATGAGTGTGCTCGAAGAGAGCCTGATGAATATGGTTCGGACTTCTCGCCTATGGCAAGAAGGAGGAACCGTCATTGCCGCCTGCTCGGGCGGTGCCGATTCCCTGACGCTTACGGATATTATGGCAAAAGCCGCGGAAGAAGATGACGTGACGGTCCTTGTGGCCCATGTCCACCATCATCTGCGGGGCGAAGAAGCCGATGAAGATGCCCGTTTTGTTTCAGCTTTCTGCAAGGATAGGGACTTATCCTATACCCAATTTGATATCGATCCCCAGGCCCTCAAGGAAAAAGAGGGCCTCTCCTTGGAAGATGCAGCCCGGCGTCTGCGCTATGAGGCACTTGAAACCTACCGTAAAAAAGTAGGGGCCCAAGGAATTTTTGTAGCCCATCATGAAGATGATCAGGCCGAGACCATTCTCATGAATCTTGTCCGAGGGACGGGAACGCGGGGGCTTAGAGGCATGCTGCCTGTCAACGGATACATTGCCAGACCCTTTCTTGCTGCAACCCGGAAGGACATGGAAACGTACTGCAAGGAAGAAGGGCTTTCGTACCGAACGGATTCGACAAACGGTAATCCTGCCCTTTTGCGCAACTGGGTCCGCTTGGAGCTTTTGCCTCTTCTTGCAACTAAAAATCCCCGTATCAAGGCAGCCCTCGTGCAGGCGGCTGCTGTAGCCCAAAGTGATGAGGCTTATCTTGAAAAAATGGCTCAAAAATATCTGGACTCCTTTTCCCGCAACATCTTTGGAACCTACGATATCGATGTAGGACCGACCTTTGACAAGCTTGATCTGGCCATCAAAAGCCGCGTCATCCGTCTGGCGGTCAAAGGTGTCGGTGGAGAGGAACTGGGATTTGATCATGTGAAAAAGATCCTGCGGCTCATTGAAAAGGGGATCAGCGGAAAGAGCCTTGACGTACCCGGTCATGTACGGCTCATCTATATCAACGGTCGCCTGATGGCCGGACGCCATGAAACTGATCGGGCCGCTCAAAGGGAAAAGAAACTGGAGATAAAGGAGAAACAAAGACATGCATCCCAATATTGAAAAAGTCTTGATCGATGAAAAGACCCTCAAGACGCGCATTGCCGAAATGGCTGCAGAAATCAGCAAGGATTATGAAGGGGAAGAACTCCTCGTCATTGGCCTGTTAAAAGGGGCTTCCTATTTTATGATGGAACTGACGCAGCATTTGAGCGTTCCCACTCAGATTGATTTCCTGAAAGTTTCATCCTACGGGTCAGGGACGTCCACGTCGGGGAAGGTCGACATCCAGTTCGATACGTCCCGGAACCTTGCTGGAAAAAACGTCCTCATCGTTGATGATGTGGTCGATTCCGGACTGACCCTAAAAGCCGTCCGTGAACTTTTCAGAACCCGTAACTGCAAGAGTATTCGCCTTGCGGCCATGCTTGATAAAAAGGAACGGCGCCTTGTGAAAATGGTGCCTGATTATTACGGCTTTGTCATTCCCGATGAATTTGTTGTCGGCTTTGGCCTTGATTACAATGAAGATTACCGTACGCTTCCTTATGTTGGCATCCTGAAGCGTTCCGTCTATGAAAAATAAATAGATCCCAGAAGATCCCAGATCTTTTGGGAGAGGAGGATACCGTGACAAGATTCTTTAGAAACATTTTTTTCTACCTGCTCGTCTTTATCCTCGGCCTTTGGATCTATGATTACTACAATGCATCCAATGCTCCGAAGAACGATATGAGCTACAGCAATTTTATGAAGGAAGTCCAGCAGGATGATGTACAGAGCGTCACCATCGTCGATAATTCCGTTATCAAGGGGAGACTCAAGAATGGCTCCGAATTTACGACCGTTGCACCCCGCGATGACAAGATGGTTGACACGTTGCGCAGCCGCGATGTGGAAATCAAGGCCGAACTGCCGCCCCAGCCTTCTTTCTGGAGCAGCATCCTTACCAGTGTCCTGCCCATGATCGTCATTGTCGTCCTGTGGTTCTTCATGATGAACAATGCCCAGGGCGGCGGCAGCCGGGTCATGAGCTTTGGCAAGAGCAAGGCAAAGCTCTATGGCGACGGCAAGAGCCGCGTCCTCTTCCGGGATGTGGCCGGTGCTGACGAAGCCAAACAGGAACTGCGGGAAGTGGTGGAATTTCTCAAGGCCCCGCAGAAATATAACCAGCTCGGGGCCAAGATTCCCAAGGGTGTCCTCCTGTATGGGCCCCCTGGTACCGGTAAGACGCTCCTTGCAAAAGCTGTTGCCGGGGAAGCGGGCGTGCCTTTCTTTAGCATTTCTGGTTCTGATTTTGTTGAAATGTTTGTTGGGGTCGGGGCTTCCCGTGTTCGTGACCTCTTTGACCAAGCCAAGAAGAACGCACCCTGCATCGTCTTCATCGATGAAATCGATGCGGTCGGCCGTCAGCGCGGGGCTGGCCTTGGCGGCGGTCACGACGAGCGGGAACAGACCTTGAACCAGCTCCTTGTCGAGATGGATGGATTTGGTGCCAATGAAGGCATCATCATGATTGCCGCCACAAACCGTCCAGATATCCTTGATCCAGCTCTGCTCCGTCCGGGCCGTTTTGACCGTCAGATTGTTGTTGACCGTCCTGATATTCGGGGCCGTCTTGCCATCCTTAAGGTCCATGCCAAAGGCAAACCCATCGACAGCAATGTCGATATGGAAGTCTTGGCCCGCCGTACACCGGGCTTTACGGGCGCAGATCTTGCCAACCTCGTCAATGAAGGGGCCCTTCTTGCAGCCCGTCATAACCAGATGACCATCACCATGAGTGACCTGGAAGAAGCGGCGGAACGGGTCATGATGGGACCGGAACGACGCAGCCGCGTCATCAGCGACAATGAAAAACGCCTTACGGCCTATCATGAAGGAGGTCACACCTTGGTGGGTATGCTCCTAGATCACACGGATCCCGTCCACAAGGTTACGATCATTCCCCGTGGAAGAGCTGGCGGCTATACCCTGAGCCTTCCGAAAGAAGACCGTTATTATGCTACGCGCAGTGAGCTTTTGGATGAACTGAAGGTCCTTTTGGGCGGCCGCGTGGCGGAAGCCCTCGTCCTTCATGAGATTTCAAGCGGCGCTAGCAATGATTTGCAGCGCGCTACAGAACTGGCCCGCCAGATGACCTGTGAATATGGCATGAGTGAACGTCTGGGCGCTGTCACCTTTGGCCATCGCCAGCAACAAGTTTTCCTGGGCCGTGATATTGGTCATGAAAATATGTACAGCGAAAAGATTGCTGCCGAAATCGACGGTGAAATCCGCCGTTTCATTGATGAAGCCTATGAAGGGACAGTCAAGCTCCTGCAAGATAATATCGATAAACTTCACCTCATTGCTCAGGCGCTTATTGAGCGGGAAACCTTGGAAGAGCATGAAATCAAGGAACTTGTGGAATATGGCCGGATCCTTGAAAAAGGGGAAGTGGCGTCCTCAAAGGAGGGCTCCCCAATGGATCCTGTAAAGCTGGAAGGGGAGACACTGCCGGAAGGAAATCCTCCTTCTGCTCGTCAGGAAGGCCCCCTTCCCAAGGATGATTCCCAGCCCCTTGGTTGATAGACGGAAACAGGGGAAGAGGCGCCGCAGGCGCCTTTTCCTTTACGGGTCAGATAGAAAGGAAGATGATGCATGCGCAGTGAAATCTTGAACCTTCTGCGGGAAAAATCACCCCAGCCCGTATCGGGCCAGGACCTGGCCAATCACTTTGGCATTACAAGAACGGCGGTCTGGAAACATATCCAGAGCCTCAAGAAAATGGGCTATGGAATCGAGGCCTATACCAAAAAGGGCTATGTTCTCGTGAGCGTTCCGAATAAGCTCCTTCCCGAGGAAATTTCCCGCCATCTCCATACACGGTTTATCGGCCGAAACATGGCCTATGAAGACGTCATTCCCTCTACGAACGATCTCTTAAAGAAAATGGCTCTTCAGGGCGCTCCTGATGGGACGGTCTGCGTGGCTGAGGAACAGTCCGTAGGGAAAGGACGTCTGGCTCGGGGCTGGTTCAGTCCCTATGGAAAGGGACTTTGGTTCTCTCTGCTGCTAAAACCAACCTTCCTGCCTCAGGAAGCCCCCAAGATGACCCTTCTTGCTGCCGTTGCGGTGGTCCGCGCTGTGCGTGAATTGTGCGGCGTCAAGGCCGAAATCAAATGGCCGAATGACATTCTGCTTGAAGGACGCAAGCTTGTAGGCATCCTGACGGAAATGAGTGCTGAATTTGGTCACATCAACTATCTTGTCGTTGGCATCGGCATCAACGTCTGCGTTCCCCAAAGCATGGTCCCTGAAGCCCTTCGGGAGTCTGCCGTTTCCATCGATGATGTGGCAGAAAAACCAACGGATCGGGTGGCCCTCTTGGCTAAGGTCCTCGATCATCTGGAGACTTGCTATGAGACGGTCCTCAAGGAAGGCTTTGGCCCCATTCTCGATGAATGGCGCCGCTATTCCGTGACCTTGGGACGTATGGTGAAGGTCATCGCCCCGGACACGACCTATACAGGAAAAGCTGAGGACATCGATGAAGAAGGGGCCCTTTTGGTGCGCCGCGAAAATGGGCATGTGGAGCGGGTCCTAGCCGGTGATGTTTCCATTCGCCCCGCCCAAGGAAAGGGCAAGTATCAATAAGAGGTTAACAATGATAGGCAAAGCAAGTGCCGAAAGGCGCCGCTTTTGCCTATGTTTTTGCCAAGGCACTGAATCGCTTCTTGCAAAGTTCCTTATCTTTGGTATAATGTAGTCGTTTATGCGGCAGGCGGTACGGCGTGAAGGACCCCTGCTGCCATATGCACAATTCCATCAAAACCCGCAACTTTCCAAGGAGGAAACTCATCTCATGTTAATGGTAATGGATATTGGCAACACAAACATCGTCGTTGGCGTGCACGACGGAAAGGAATGGATTGCTCACTGGAGACTGTCCAGCAGCCGTTCTCGGACAAGCGATGAATTCGGCATTATCCTAGGCAGCATGTTCCAGGCTGGCGGTGTCGATATGAAGGCCGTCAAGGACATCATCGTTTCCACCGTTGTTCCGCCCCTTCTGGTGCCTCTCTGCAATATGTGCAAACGCTATTTCGGCATTACGCCCTTTGTTGTTACCAGTAACTGCAACACGGGCCTTAAGCTTGACTATGACCATCCCAATGAAATCGGTGCGGACCGTATCGTCAATGCGGTGGCTGCCCACCATATGTATGGCGATAAAGGCAACCTCATCATTATTGACTTTGGTACGGCAACGACGTTCTGTGCCCTCCGTCCTGATGGGGAATATCTGGGTGGTGCCATTGCTCCGGGCATTGGCATTTCAACGGAAGCCCTTTTCCAAAAAGCGGCCAAGCTGCCCCGCATTGAACTGATCAAACCGAAAATGGCCATTTGCCATGATACGATCCATGCCATGCGCAGCGGTGTCATCTTTGGTTTTGTTGGCCAAATGGACGGCATCATTACGCGTATGAAAAAAGAATTGGGCGGGCAGGCCTTTGTCGTTGTCACGGGCGGCTTTGGCAAGCTCATGGCTTCCGAATCGGAACTTGTCGACGTCGTCGAACCGTTCCTGACCTTGGAAGGACTCCTGATCCTTCACAAGATGAACCGCAAACAATAGAGCAAGTTCTGGCGGCGTTTTTCCATAAGCGGAAACGCCGCTTCTTTTATCCATGGAGGAAGGTATGTTTTCTTTCAAAATGCCCCCTTTCCCCGTCGTCCTGGCGCCCATGGCAGGAGTGACGGATCTGCCCTTTCGCGTCATCTGCCGGGAAAATGGGGCGGACTATACGGTATCTGAGATGGTGAGTGCCAAGGCCCTTTTATATAAGAATCAAAAGACCTTTGCCATGCTCACTATCGATCCCAAGGAGCATCCGACGGCGATTCAGCTTTTTGGTTCCGTTCCGTCGGAACTTGCCGCCGCAGGAAAGATTGTTGAATCACGCGGCGCCGATATGATTGATGTCAATATGGGCTGCCCCGTCCATAAGATTGTTTCAAATGGCGAAGGGTCCGCTCTCATGAAGGACCCGGACAAGGTCTATGCCATTCTCGCCGCCCTTGTGGACGCCGTTTCGATCCCCGTAACGGTTAAGTTCCGGGCCGGTTGGGATGAGGCCCATAAAAATGCCGCTGTGATTGCCCAAATGGCAGAAAAGGCCGGCGTCAGCGCTGTTTGTGTCCACGGCAGGACGCGGGCCCAGTTCTACCAAGGAAAGGCAGATTGGGACATCATCCGCGCCGTCAAGGAAAGTGTCGGGATTCCCGTCCTTGGCAACGGTGATATCTTCCACGCCGAAGATGCTCTGCGCATGAAGGAAGAAACGGGCTGCGACGGTGTCATGATTGCTCGTGGCGCCGAAGGCAATCCCTGGATCTTCCGGGACGTGAAGGCCCTTTTGCATGGAAAAGCGATTTCTCCTGTTTCCGTTCAGGAACGCTTTGCCATGATTCGCCGCCACCTCCACGACCTCATTCTTTTTAAAGGCGAGCGCGTCGGCGTCCGGGAAATGCGGCACCACGGTGCCATGTACCTAACAGGGCTGCCGCACAGCGCCTATTACCGCAATACCATCAATCAGGCCCAGACCGAGGAGGCACTGCTTGCCGTCCTTGGGGAATATGAAGAAAAGCTCCTGCAGGCATGACCTGGCAGGACTTTTTCTTTTCCTTTTAGTTAGTCATGACAAATTTCTAGCAAAAAAGTAGTCTTTCCCATTGACAAATAGGGACCTGTCGAGTAAGATAAGGATGAAAACAATACCATGGTAGGGTATAGTAGATGAGAATCAAAGGAGGAATCCTCAATGAAACAATTCAAGGTCGAGGGCATGACCTGTGCTTCCTGTCAGGCCCACGTAGAAAAGGCCGTCGCCGGCGTGCCCGGCGTTACAAGTGTGTCTGTCTCCCTTTTAACAAACAGCATGGGCGTCGAAGGGGACGCGACGAATGAAGCCATCATCAAGGCTGTAGAAGATGCAGGGTATGGTGCGTCTCCCAAAGGGGCGGACGGTACGAGCGCAAAGCCTGCTTCTGATGACGCCTTAAAGGATACGGAAACGCCTAAACTGAAGCGGCGTCTCGTCTATTCCATTGGTTTTCTGCTCGTCCTCATGTATCTGACCATGGGGCACAATATGCTCCATTTTCCGCTGCCAGCCTTCCTTGATGGGAACCTTTACGGCATGGGCATTACGCAGCTGCTCCTTGCTCTCATCGTTATGTTCATCAACCGCGCCTTTTTCATCAGCGGTTTCAAGAGCATGAAGCATCTGGCCCCCAACATGGATACCCTTGTTGCCTTGGGCTCGGGTGTATCTTTCCTGTGGAGCCTCTATGTCCTGTATGATATCACGTACCTTGGCACGCATGGTGCGGCGCAGCAGGAACTCATGATGCGTTATATGCAGGACCTTTACTTCGAATCGGCCGCCATGATTCCTGCCCTCATTACGGTGGGCAAGACCTTGGAATCCATTTCCAAGGGCCGCACGACAGACGCTCTCAAGGGCCTCATGAAGATGGCGCCTAAGACAGCCACCTTGCTTATTGATGGCAAGGAAACGACCGTTCCCATCGAGACAGTGAAGATTGGCGATGTTTTTGTTGTTCGTCCGGGGGAAAACATCCCCGTTGATGGGGAAGTCATCAAAGGGACCAGTGCTGTCAACGAAGCGGCCCTGACGGGGGAAAGCCTGCCCGTTGACAAAAAGCCCGGTGATAAGGTGCAGACGGCCACAACAAACCAATCGGGCTACCTGGAATGCCGTGCCACTCGCGTCGGTGAGGACACGACCCTGTCCCAGATCATCAAGCTTGTGAGCGACGCGTCGGCGACGAAGGCACCTATAGCCCGTATTGCCGATACAGTTTCCATGTACTTTGTCCCGACCATCATTACCCTTGCCGTGATTGCCACCGCAGGCTGGCTTTTTGTCGGAGCTTCCTTTGGAGAGGCGATTGCCCGCGGCATCGCCATTCTCGTGGTGGCCTGTCCTTGTGCCCTGGGTCTTGCAACGCCGGTTGCCATCATGGTGGGAAATGGTGTCGGCGCCAAAAATGGCATCCTCTTTAAAACCAGTGAATCCCTTGAAATCGCGGGGAAAGTGAGCATTGTGGCTCTTGATAAGACGGGAACCATTACCAAGGGACAGCCGAAAGTCACAGACCTTGTTCCCGCTGCAGGCGTAACGGAAAGGACCCTCCTCCAGCTTGCCTATGACCTGGAACAAAAATCCGAACATCCCCTTGCCAAAGCCGTTGTGGAAGAAGCCCTTTCCCGGAAGCTTGCCGCAGAAGCCGTCGATGACTTTTCCATCCTCCCCGGCAATGGCCTGACGGCAAAAAAAGGAGACTCTGTCCTTCTTGGCGGCAGTCTTAGCTATATAAAAGGAAGTGCCCGTCTGGATCCATCTTTGGAAAGGCAGGCTGAAGCGCTGGCCGAAAAAGGCCGGACACCGCTTCTTTTTGCCCTTGATGGGACTGTTATCGGTATGATTGCTGTCGCTGACGTCATCAAGGAAGATTCTCCCAAGGCCATCAAGGAATTGCAGAAAATGGGCCTTACCGTAGTCATGCTAACAGGGGACAATGAAAAGACGGCAGAAAGTATTGGCCGCGAAGCCGGTGTGGACCGTGTCATTGCCGGTGTGCTGCCCGATGGCAAGGAAGCTGTGATCCGCAGCCTGAAAAACAAGGGCCGCGTGGCCATGGTGGGCGATGGCATCAACGATGCACCGGCCCTGACCCGCGCGGATGTCGGTATTGCCATTGGTGCCGGTACGGATGTTGCGATTGACGCCGCTGACGTTGTGCTGATGAAGAGCCGCCTGAGCGATGTGCCCGCCGCCATCCGCCTGAGCCGCGCTACTCTGCACAATATCCACGAAAACCTGTTCTGGGCCTTTGCCTACAATGTGTTGGGCATCCCCCTGGCGGCAGGTGTCTTTATCCCGCTGCTGCACTGGCAGATGAACCCGATGTACGGCGCTGCGGCCATGAGCCTGTCCAGCTTCTGCGTGGTTTCCAACGCACTGCGGCTGAACCTGTTCGATATTCGCAGCACCAAACATGACCATAAACGTAAAGCACACAAAACAAGCAAAAAGGAGAACACGACCATGAATAAGACCATTAAAATTGAAGGCATGATGTGCGGCCATTGCGAAGCAACCGTGAAAAAGGCACTGGAAGCGCTGGACGGTGTTTCCGCCGCCGAAGTAAGCCACACCGCCGGTACCGCTGTTGTAACGCTGGATAAGCCGGTGGATGACACTGTGCTGAAAAAAGCCGTTGAGGACAAAGATTATACCGTGACCGGCATTGAATAATCCCGGCTCAAAAGCAAAGGAATAAGCATGAAAGCGCCCGCACGCTGCCTTGCAGCAGGCGGGCACTTTTTTGTTGTGGTTCCGCAGCAAAACAGAAAAGCTGAAAAAACATTTTGATAAGCATTCTAATATTATTTATGAAAATCATAACAGAAGTATAACAAAACAATATGATTTGGCCAGTTGCACTTGCACTATAAGTGGATAATATTATGGCAATACCGCATAATTCTAAGTGCCGATACGGCGAGCGAGGTGCGGCAGAT
>OGQW01001322.1_pt1 | contig 15428 bp, 7 predicted proteins | sample 1553301 | NCBI WGS metagenome assembly OGQW01 (sample SAMEA2579974, study PRJEB22360) | human gut metagenome
AATATTCTTATGGAGAAAATGCCCGAACGCGCGTTCGATGTCGGTATCGCCGAAGGACACGCCGTTACCTTCTCCGGAGGAATGGCTAAAGACGGGATGTTGCCATTCTGTAATATCTATTCCTCGTTTATGCAACGGGCGTATGATAATATGATACACGATGTAGCCATACAAAATCTTTCCGTTATATTGTGTCTCGACCGTGCCGGACTTGTCGGCGAAGACGGTCCGACTCATCACGGAGCTTTCGATATGGCTTATTTGCGTCCGATACCCAACCTGACCATCTCCTCCCCAATGGATGAACATGAATTGCGCCGATTGATGTACACAGCACAACTGCCGGATAAAGGTCCGTTTGTGATCCGTTATCCGCGAGGACGCGGGGTAGTGGTTGACTGGAAATGTCCGTTGGAAGAAATCCCGGTAGGAAAAGGTCGGAAACTGAAAGATGGTGACAACCTTGCGGTTATAACAATCGGCCCGATAGGCAACACTGCCGCCCGTGCCATTTCCCGTGCTGAATCGGAACTGGGTAAGTCTATCGCTCATTACGACTTACGTTTCCTGAAGCCTTTGGATGAAAGGCTATTACATGAAATCGGACGGAAACATCAACGTATCCTCACCATCGAGGACGGTATCATCAAAGGTGGTATGGGTAGTGCGATTCTTGAATTTATGGCCGACAATGAATATAAGCCGACCTTAAAACGTATCGGTATTCCTAATATATTTGTGGAACATGGTTCAGTTGCAGAGCTGTATCATTTATGCGGTATGGACGAAGAAGGTATTCTGACTAAAATAAAAGAATTTATCAACTGACATGAAGATCATTATTGCCGGTGCCGGCAACGTAGGCACCCATTTGGCCAAATTGTTATCGCGTGAAAAGCAAGATATTATCTTGATGGATGATGACGAAGAGAAGCTAAGCGCTCTCAGCTCTAACTTCGACTTGCTGACAGTTGCCGCCTCTCCTTCTTCCATTTCCGGACTAAAGGAGGTGGGTGTCAAAGAGGCCGATCTGTTTATCGCAGTCACTCCGGATGAGAGCCGCAATATGACTGCCTGTATGCTGGCTACCAACCTGGGAGCCAAAAAGACAGTGGCGCGTATCGACAACTATGAATATCTTCTACCCAAAAATAAAGAGTTTTTCCAAAAGCTGGGAGTAGATTCTCTGATTTACCCGGAAATGCTGGCAGCCAAAGAAATTGTTACGGCTGTCAGACGCCCGTGGACTCGGCAATACTGGGAGTTGTTCGGAGGCGCTCTGATTCTGATCGGTGTAAAGGTGCGCGATAATTCCCGACTTGTGAACAAACATCTGTCCGAATTACTGAACGAACAGAAACTCTATCATATCGTTGCCATCAAACGGCAGAACGAGACCATTATTCCCCGTGGTACGGATCGTATAGAATCGGGAGATATCGTTTTTTTTACAACGACTAAAAGCCATATCGAAGACGTCCGGTTGCATGCGGGCAAGCGAGACCCCGAAGTAAAGAAAGTCATTATTATGGGTGGAAGCCGTATTGCGATCCGTACCTGCCAGTACCTTCCGAACAATATCCGTGTAAAAGTAATCGAGACTAACAAAGAAAAGAGTCACCGTATAGCTGAGGTTGTCCCTGGAAATGTCTTGATCATCAATGGAGACGGACGCGATACCGATCTGTTGATGCAGGAAGGGATCAAAGATGCACAGGCATTTATCGCACTGACGGATAATTCGAGTACGAACATCTTGGCTTGTCTGGCTGCTAAACGCGCCGGAGTATTCAAGACTATCGCTAAGATCGAAAATATCGACTACATACCTTTAGCGGAGAGCATGGACATCGGCTCGGTTATCAATAAGAAACTGATTGCTGCCAGCCATATCTACCAATTCCTGTTGGATGCAGACGTGTCGAACGTGAAGTGTTTAACTTTTGCCAATGCAGATGTGGCGGAACTTGTTGCCCGTCCCGATTCGAAAATTACCCGTAAGCAGGTAAAAGATCTGAATCTTCCGAAAGATTTGACGTTGGGCGGATTGATTCGTGACGGTGAGCCTATGATGATCAAGGGTGATACACATATCCAAGCTTATGACCACGTTGTGGTGTTCTGTTTGGATACGGCTATGCGTAAATTGGAGGACTACTTTAATTAATTGTCAATGGACAACTCTGGGTTGTCTCTTTTCTCTGTTCAATGTGTCAATTGTTAATAGCATATTATGCTGAACATTCGTTTTATAATTAAGATGTTAGGGATGATGTTCATCCTTGAGACGTTGTTTATGCTGGCTGCAACGGCAGTCGCTTTCTTATATGAAGGAAATGACTTCTATCCGCTTCTTCAGTCGAGTGGTATCATGTTCGGAACGGGAGTCCTTTTTATGCTGATCGGACTACGAGCCAATGAACATACGGCCGGGCGCAGGGAAGGGATGCTGACTGTTACATTAACTTGGGCTCTTTTCTCCCTTTTGGGGATGTTACCATTCTATTTAGGTGGCTATATAGATAATGTGACGGATGCTTATTTCGAAACGATGTCTGGTTTTACGACGACAGGCTCTACCATATTGACCGATATCGAAGCTCTTCCGCACGGGATATTGTTTTGGCGGAGCCTTACGCAATGGCAGGGCGGTATTGGAATGATCGTGTTTACCGTAGCGCTGATGCCTATTATCGGAGGTGGGGCTACCCAGATGTTCAATGCCGAGACTCCGGGTATCACGCACGAACGTTTCCGTCCGCGTGTTACCCAGGTGGCCAAGCGCCTGTGGGGAGTTTATTTGTTCCTGACCATTATCCTTATTGGTCTTTTATGGGCGGGTCCAATGGACTTGTATGACGCTGTCAATCATGCGCTCACTTGTATTTCTACAGGTGGCTATTCCACGAAAAATGCCAGTATCGCTTACTGGGACTCTGCCTATATCGAATATATAATTACGATTTTTATGTTTATCGGTGCGACCAATATTACTTTGATATATTTCTTTTTTAACGGTAGGCCCAAGAAGTTATTTGCGGATGAAGAAACACGCTGGTTTTTCTGGTTCGTACTGATTATTACGGCAATATCGACAGTCTGGATCATGTATAAAGGAATTGTGGACGATTTTGGTACAGCTTTTAGGCAAACGGTATTCCAGGTCGTGACATTGGTGTCTACATGTGGGTTTGCAACGGTCGATTATATTCCGTGGGGACCGTTTTTCTGGCTGTTAGCGCTAGTTCTGATGGTGGTATGTGGTTGTGCTGGCTCTACTTGTGGAGGTTTGAAAATGGGCCGTTTTGTGATTTTGACCAAGAACCTCTTTAATGAGTTTAAGAAGCAGACGCATCCACATGCCATTATTCCGGTACGAATGAACGGGCATGCTGTTTCTGGTGATATCGTCCACCGGGTATTGGCGTTCGCTTTTGCCTATATTGCTTTAATATTTGTCAGCTGTATGGTGCTGATGATCGATGGGGTAGGATTTGAGGAGACGATCGGGGCTACTATCTCTTCGATCAGTAACGTTGGACCGGGACTTGGTAGTCTGGGACCGGTCGGAAACTATGCTGATGTTCCGGTGGTATCGAAATGGTTCTTGTCTTTTCTGATGATGGTCGGACGTTTGGAGATCTTTACGGTGCTGACAATCTTGTTGCCGGGGTTTTGGAAACAATAATACCAAAAAAGATAGTTCGGATATACGCTTTTGTCTAATTTTGCGTTATAATAGGTGCGAATCATAAAGACGTAAGATACATGATAGAATATATCAAGGGAGAGATAGTAGAACTGACACCGGCCAGGATGATCTTGGAATGTGCCGGAATCGGTTATGAACTGAATATCTCCTTGAATACATATACTTTTTATAATGGGAAACCGACCGGGAAGATTTACGTGTACGAAGTGATACGTGAGGATGCCCATTTGCTTTTTGGCTTTGCAGGAAAAGATGAGCGCGAACTGTTTCTGATGTTGACTTCCGTGTCGGGAGTCGGTCCCAATACTGCCCGGATGATCCTTTCTTCCCTGTCACCATCCGAATTGATCCGGGTGATTGCTGATAAGAACGAAACAGCTCTGACGTCAGTCAAAGGAATCGGATTGAAAACAGCTCAACGTATTCTAGTTGATCTCAAAAACAAGGTAAAGCCGATAGAGGGAATGACAGTGACAGGTGGCTCCTCTTCTGTCGCAGCCAGTGGGGCTGTCACAGAAGAAGCTGTGGCGGCATTGGTTATGCTTGGATTCCAGAAGGCCGCTTCGCAAAAGGCGGTTAACTCGATATTGAAAGGTTCGCCTGCACTGGCTGTCGAGCAGGTCATTAAAACAGCCCTAAGAATGCTTTAAGCAATGGATAATTGGCAATTTAGGAGAATTTGGAATTGTCGGTTGTCATTGTCTGTTGTCAATTGTCAATTAACATGAGAAGGACACTGAAATTTATACTCTGGATAACAATTCTACTGTTTGGTGCAGGTCTGTATTCTATGAATACGGATTTTCTGGCCTATGAGATGTCGTTGCCGGATACTGAACAGCTGGTCGTTCCGGATGATACGGTGCCGAAGGTGCGCACCCGCTTTCCGGTAGCTAAGACGGTCCCTGAAGAATATCAGGATCTTACCAAGCAGTCACCTGCTGACTTGAAGACGCCGGATAACGTGAAATCAGTGGTCGAATATGATATCAGAACCGGGACATATGTAGTCCGTACCAAGTTAGGTGATGCCGATCTGACTACTCCTATTTCGTTGACCCCTGAGGAATACCAGGATTATAGTTTCCAAAAATCCGTTCAATCCTACTATCGCCAGAAAAACGAGGAAGAATTTCAAAAGGCGGCTAATAAGCAGTTCAACTTAGCTGATATGCAGTTCAATATCGGTGCGGCGGAACGTATCTTTGGGCCGGGCGGTGTCCGGGTGAAAACGCAAGGTTCGGCCGAAGTGGAGTTAGGCTTGAAGCAGAATAAAACCAAAAATCCCTCTTTGCCGGAACGTGCTCGTAACCGTACCTTCTTTAATTTCGATGAGAATGTTCAATTGAATGTACAGGCATCGGTTGGTAGCAAAGTGAATTTCGATATGAACTATAATACCGAAACCTCTTTTGATTTCGACTCCAAAAAACTGAAATTAGCTTATACCGGGGAGGAAGATGAAATTATCAAGTCGCTGGAAGCCGGAAATGTAAGTATGACAACCAGTAACTCCCTAATCAACGGAGGAGCAGCCCTGTTCGGTATGAAAGCGGATCTCCAGTTCGGGAAGCTGCGAGTCAATGCGTTGTTTGCACAGCAGGAGTCGGAATCGAAAACGGTCAGTTCTAAAGGGGGCGTGCAGACAAAACCTTTCGAATTGACGATTGACCAGTATGACGAGAATCGTCACTTTTTCCTGTCACACTATTTTCGCGACCGCTATGATGAGGCGGTGAAGAACCTGAATACGATTTCCTCTCCCGTCACGATCAGCAAGGTGGAAGTTTGGGTGACAAACAAACGGGCTACTTATGACCAGGCGCGTAACGTGGTCGCTTTTGCCGATCTGGCCGAGCATGATAATATTTCGAATACGGCGGTCGTTTCTCCTTCGGGGGCGCTGTCTATCCCCTATAATAATACGAATACATTATATAATACCCTTAACCAACAATTTACCGGTGCTCGTGATATCAGCACGGTAAATCAGGCGTTGGGAGGAACTTTTGTTAACGGTACGGAGTATGAAGAAGTGGAAAGCGCTCGTTTGCTGGATGCGTCCGAATATACGGTCAATACGAAGTTGGGGTATATCTCGCTGAAAACACAGTTGCAGGCAGATGAGGTATTGGCTGTCGCTTACAATTATACTTATTCGGATGGAAAGACTTATCAGGTTGGTGAGTTCTCGACTGACAATCCTTCATCGGCTGCCTCTTGCCTGTATGTGAAGTTGTTGAAAGGAATTACCATGTCGCCTGATATGCCTTTTTGGGACCTGATGATGAAAAATATCTATTCATTAGGAGCTTACTCTGTCCAAAAAGAGAAGTTCAAGTTGAATATCATGTATCAAAGCGATACAACCGGTACGTATGTCAACTATTTGCCGGAAGGGGCGATTGCCAACCAAATCTTGTTACGAGTGCTGAACCTGGATAGCTATGATTCCAACAATCAGCCGCATCCGGATGGTATATACGACTTTATTGAAGGTGTGACCGTCCTTGCCGATAATGGGAAAATTATTTTTCCAAGTGTGGAACCATTCGGCTCCTATCTGCGTAAAAAGATTAACAATGATGCGATTGCTGACAAATATGTATTCCAGGAACTCTACGACTCGACATTGACTGTCGCCAGACAGATTGCTGAAAAGAATAAGTTCAAACTGGAGGGGGAATACAAAGCCTCTTCGGGTGCCGAGATACAGTTGGGAGCTTCCAACGTAGCGCGAGGTTCAGTGAAAGTAACGGCTGGAGGAGCGATATTAACCGAGAATGTAGATTATACTGTTGACTATACTTCCGGCGTGGTAACGATCCTGAACGAAAGTATTATTTCTGCAGGCACGCCGGTCAGTGTCTCGCTGGAAAACCAGACAGCCTATAACATGCAGCGTAAGACCATGATGGGATTGGACTTGAACTATCAGTTCAACCCGAATCTGATGGTAGGCGCTACCATCATGCACATGTCCGAAATGCCGTTGACCACCAAGACGACGATGGGCGACGAAGCGATAAAGAATACGCTCTGGGGTGTCAATATGGCTTATAAGGGCGAGAGTCAGTGGCTTACCAATATGTTCGACAAGCTGCCGTTGCTGAACCTAAGCAAACCCAGCCAGATATCTTTCAATGCGGAGTTCGCTCATTTGATTGCCGGGCATTACGAAAACAAGAACACGGGTGGATATTCGTATCTGGATGACTTCGAGTCGACACAGAGCAATTTTGACCTCTCCGACCCTTATCCCTGGCAGTTGTCCAGTGTGCCTTATGACGATGGTACGCCCCAATTGTTCCCGGAAGCCGGGCTGACCAATAATATCGATTACGGGAAAAGTCGTGCTTTGCTCGCTTGGTACACGATCGACGGATTGTTCACGCGTAAAAATTCTTCTTTGCGTCCGAAATATATTACGACAAAAGATTTGTCCAACCATTATGTCCGTGCTATCGAGACGAGAGAGTTGTTCCCGCAACGGCAGCAAAGCATGAGTGAAAGTAATACGTTGACAGTTCTGAACATGGCTTACTATCCGCAGGAACGCGGACCGTATAACTTGGATGCCGATAATATTAATCCTGACGGAACATTGCAAAACCCGGAAAAGCGTTTCGGTGGAATGATGCGAAAGATAGACCAGAGTGACTTTGAGACGGCGAATGTCGAATATATCGAATTTTGGATGCTCGATCCGTTCATTTATGATCGTCAGACAACAGGGGGGGATCTGTATTTTAATTTGGGTGAGATATCGGAAGACATATTGAAGGATGAAAAGAAGTTCTTCGAAAACGGATTGCCAATCGATGGCGATACGTCTAAGGTCGATTATACTGTTTGGGGTAAGGTTCCAAAACAGCAGAGTACAGTTTATGCCTTCGACAATACGGCAGGTGCACGTCTGTTGCAGGATGTCGGCCTGAACGGTTTATCCTCGGATGAAGAAAAGGAATATCCGGCTTACCAGGATTATCTGAATAAATTACGCCAGAAATTGAATGCGGTAACCCTAACCGAGATGGAGAACGATCCGTTACAGCTGTCCCCTTTCTTTGATCCGGCCGGTGACAAGTTCCACTATTTTCGTGGTTCGGACTATGATTCTCAGGAGGTGGATATCTTAACACGTTACAAACGCTATAATGGAACGGAAGGAAACTCGAAAGATATCAACGATTCGGGCGAGCGCTACAGCACTTCTTCCAAGACCGTGCCTGATGTAGAAGACATCAATCAGGACAATACTCTGAATAAAAATGAAAAATATTTCGAATACAAAGTCAGGATAACTCCGCAGGATACGGTTGTCGGTGAAAACTTCATTGCGGATAAACGTACTTCATCAGTAAGATTGGCGGATGGTACGACAGAATCCGTTACCTGGTATCAATTTAAGATTCCGGTAAAACAATACCAGCGTCGTGTGGGGGCAATCAATGATTTCAAGACGATTCGTTTCATGCGTATGTATATGACAGGATTTAAGGAATCGGTCGTGTTGCGCTTCGGTACTCTGCAATTGGTACGCGGAGAATGGCGATCCTACGAGCAGGATTTGTCCGATCCGAAGATGCCGCCCGCAGTGAAGGGTAAATTGGAAGTCTCGACTGTCAATATCGAGGAAAACAGTGACAGGGATCCGGTCAGCTATACATTGCCCCCGGGCGTCAGCCGTGTACTGGATCCAAGCCAGCCTCAGATCCGTCAGGAGAACGAACAGGCGCTTTCTTTAAAGATAACGGACCTTGCCGCTCAAGATGCACGTGCCGTGTATAAGAATACGAATTATGATTTGCGGCAGTATAAGCGCTTGCAACTGTTTACACATGCCGAGGCTCCGAAATTGGATGTAAACGATCTTGCAGATGGCGATCTCGCTGTTTTTATCCGCCTGGGATCGGACTATAAGAATAACTATTACGAATATGAAGTACCGTTGAAATTGACTCCGCACGGGGAGTATAACTATAACAATTCGGAACACCAGAAAATCGTTTGGCCGGCAGAAAACATGCTGAATTTCCGTTTGGAGATTTTGACGGACCTAAAACTGGAGCGTAACCGGGAAAAACGGTCCGGTACGAATGGAGTGTCTTTCCAGACTGTCTATTCTGGTAGGGATCCGGACAACGATGGCAATACGATCCGTGTCAAAGGTAATCCGAGTCTTTCCGAAGTGAAGACAGTCATGATCGGTGTGCGTAACGTGCGTAATAAGTTGAAGAGTGGGGAAGTTTGGGTGAACGAATTGCGCCTGACCGACTTCAATGAAGAAGGTGGATGGGCGGCCAATGCGAATTTGAATGTTGCGCTTTCCGACTTGGGAACGGTGAATGTGGGCGGACGTATCGAAACGGCTGGTTTCGGTGCTCTCGACCAGTCGTTGAACGAACGCCGGATGGAAGACTTCAAACAGTATAACGTGGCGACCTCTATCGAATTGGGTAAGCTGTTCCCGGAAAAGGCGCAAGTCAGTATCCCGTTCTATTATGCTTATTCGAAGGAAACATATGATCCAAAATACAATCCGCTGGATCAGGATGTCAAGTTGAAGGATGCTATCGACAAGGCGGAAACGAAAGCCGAGAAGGACTCGATTCGTAATTATTCTCAAGATAGGACGGTTATCAAGAGTGTTTCGTTTAATAATGTGCGTGTGAATATCAAGAGTAAGAACCCGATGCCTTACGATCCGGCAAACTTCACGCTCGGGTATTCGTACAGCATTAATGATAAGAAAAACCCGGAGACTGAATATGAAACGACAAAGGATTACCGTGCCAATTTCGCCTATAGCTATGTGCCTTATGTCAAGCCGATCAAGCCATTTGATAAGTTATTGAAGAAAAACAACGGCTATACGCGCTATGCCAAACAACTGGCGTTTAATGTGGCCCCGTCTATCAACTTCCAGACGGCCATGATGCGGAATTATTACGAAATAAAATTACGCGACCTGACAGGAGCGGCAACAGGTGTCCCCAACGATATACCAGTGACATTCAGCCAGAACTTCTATTGGGACCGTGCTTTCAGTTTGAACTGGGCTTTTACGAATAACCTGAACATAACGTTCAGTTCCGGTACGAATGCCCGTATCGAAGAACCGTATGTGCAGGTGAATAAGGAACTGAACCCGGACGGTTACCAGTTATGGAAAGATTCCGTGAAGAAGAGCATCGCTGACCTGGGAACCCCGATGAAGTATGACCAGCAGTTTATGGCGACCTGGCAGTTGCCGTTGCAGCTGATCCCGGTTCTGGATTGGACCAATGCTTCTTTGAGCTACAATGCTACTTACAACTGGGATCGTGGAGCGACGGTAAGCGAAGATATCGAGATGGGTAATACGATCAAGAACCAGCGTCAGTTCGATTTGCAGGCGAACTTGAACCTGTTATCTCTCTACAACAAAAACAAATATTTGAAGAAGATCAACCAGAAGTTTAACAATACCCGGACTACGGCTAAAAAAACGGAGAAGAAGAAAAAGCCGAAATTGGAAAAAGAAATTGTCTTGAGTCCGGACAGCGCTACGGTTGTCGAGCATGGAATGTTTACGAAAAAGGTGCAAATCACGGCCAGAAGAACGGACGGGCGTGTCTACAAAGTCAAGTTCAAGCCGATCAACTTCGCACAGGTTAAGATTTTGAACCAAGACACGGTGCGCTTGAAGTTGACGATCATACCGGGACCGGCCCCTACTGAGGATTTTCTTTACAAGGCGGTTGAACACAGTGCCCGCTTTTTGATGATGGTGCGCCGTTTCAATATTCAGTTTACGAACTCTGCCGGTATGATGCTGCCCGGTTTCCGTCCGGAGATCGGTGATATCTTTGGCCAGGGACGTTCTTCATTCGGACTTTCCCCGGGGATCGGTTTTGCGTTCGGTGACGTGCGTCGTAGCTATATAGACGAGGCATATGAAAAAGGCTGGCTGATTACGGATACCGAGAGAGACGTGAATGCCGCAGTCATGACCAGTACGAAAAATCTGAATATACGGGCGAACCTCGAACCGATCACTGGATTGAAGATCGACTTGACGGCTCTTCGCAACGATACGCGTAATACGGAAATACAATTTATGTATGAAGGTATGCCGGAGATTATGGGGGGAAACTTTACCATGACGACAATCGCGTTGGGAAGCGCATTCGGAGGCAGTGGCAATGCTATGAATAACTATTCTTCGAAAGCCTTTGACAAGTTGTTGGCAAACCGCGAGATCATTGCCCAACGTATCGAAAGCAAGTATTCCGGCTTGAAATATCCGGATGTGGGCTTTATCCATGATAAAGGCTTGGGAGGAATGCCTTATAATCCGGGAACAGATAATGTGAACGGCGTCAACCGGAATTCGGCGGATGTCCTGATTCCTGCATTTCTGGCCGCTTATACCGGTAAGGACCCGAAGAAGGTAGGCTTGACGGCTTTCCCTTCGTTGAAGAGCATGTTGCCTAACTGGCGCGTTACTTACGACGGCTTGATCAAGATTCCGGCTGTCAAGAAATATTTCAAGAGCTTGACGTTGAGTCACCAGTACCGTTGTTCTTATTCGGTAGGTACTTTCACATCCTTCTTGAATTGGGTGGATGCCGGGCAGGACGGACTGGGATATATCCAGTCGATTCTGAACGATAACCCGACACCATCGTCTCCTTATTCGATTTCGTCTGTCAGCCTTACCGAAGCGTTTAGTCCTTTGTTGGGTGCAGATGCGACGCTGTTGAATAACGTGACGGTTCGGGCGGACTATTCGACTACCCGCAATTTAAGCCTGAACACGACATCCTACCAATTGGTCGAAGCACTTTCCAAGAAAGTGACGATCGGTTTGGGTTACAAATATGCCGAGTTCAACAAGGTTTTGAAGATGAAGAAAACGCGTGATTTCAGCAATGACCTCACCGTTCGCCTTGATTTCTCGTTCAACAAGATGCAGTCGTTGATTCGTAAAATCGACACTCAACTGACGCAGGCTACTAGCGGTAACATCGCAAAGACAATCTCCTTCTCGGCTGATTACGGTTTGAGCCGTGCGTTGACGGTCCGTGCATTCTATGATATTCAGATCAATGAACCGTTGATATCGAGTGCATCCTATCCGACTTCAAACTCAAACTACGGTATCAGTTTGCGGTTCTCTCTTGCACAATAATCCAGTTTCTCTATCACTCTATCACACTTTGTTTTGCAAGCATTGACAAACATGGTGTGCAAGGAGTGATACATACCGGATTCCTGTATTACACTTGTATCACTACCTGCCGTTGAAACGGGTAGCCGGTATTGTTTACAAAAACGCAGGGAACCGTGCCGATATACATCTGTGTGGAGATAGTTCCCTCAACATAAAGGTCCTTTTTTACTAAAACAAGTAGGAAAAGAACGAAAAGCAAGCAGAAAAGTTTGGTAACATGCCCATCTTCCGCCTTTCTACACCCGGATGTTACCGCTCTCCACACCCGGATGTCCGGAATGGCTACACCCGGATGTCCGGAACTCGTACTTCTTACCAGTCAATCTTTTGAATACCTTTGCTTTGGAGGAAAGTATTCGCCTTGCTGAAGTGTTTACAGCCGAAGAAACCATGGTCAGCAGAGCGTGGAGACGGATGCACGGTTGTCAGCACCAAGTGTTTATGGGTGTCGATAAGGGCGATCTTCTCTTTTGCATAACTTCCCCACAGCATGAATACCAGATTCTCACGTCCATCGCTCAATTTCTTTATCACTGCATCTGTAAAAGTTTCCCATCCCATATTCCGATGTGAGCCGGTTTCGTGAGCCCGTACAGTCAGGACCGAGTTCATAGGAAACACGCCTTGCTCTACCCAACGGTCCAGATTGCCGGATGTGGGGATCGGTTTGCCTAAGTCTTGGTGTATTTCTTTGAATATGTTGGCCAGTGATCCAGGAATGGGAACTCCTTGCGGGACGGAGAAGCAGACTCCGTAATATTGCCCCGGATTGGGATAAGGGTCTTGTCCAAGTATAACAACCTTCACTTTCTCGAATGGACAGGCATTAAAAATATGGAAGATCTGGTGTCCGGGAGGAAGCACATGGGCGCTTCTGTATTCGTTCTTGACAAATGTGACCAACTGCTCAAAGTATGGTTTATCAAATTCTTCCTGAAGGCGTTTTCGCCAGCTTTCTTCTATTTTGACATTCATGGCATAGCATGTTAATTGGGACAATGCAAAAGTATATAATTTACAAGAGATTATCAAGAAGACAACAAAGATACGACGGATATCTTATCCGGATATTGACTTAATTCTACAATAAATGTGTATAGTCACAAACTCCCTGAAAATATTTCAGAATAAACGCAAACTTATCTTTCAAAGAGATTCAAATTGTATCTTCTTTTTGAAATAAACAAATAAAAAACAGACAGCCACCGATAAGTTAACTATATTTGTCAGCAGATAAGAAGTTACATGCAAAAAAATGACAAAATAAAACTTAATTCCTACCTGGCTCCCCTTTCCTTTTTATATGGAATTGGGATATGGTTGCGAAATCGACTTTTTGATTGGGGTATTTTACATTCCGAACAATATTCTATTCCTGTGATCTGCATAGGAAACTTATCTGTAGGAGGAACGGGTAAAACTCCCCATACAGAATATATCATACGTTTACTGAAAGATAAATATCGCATTGCAGTATTAAGCCGAGGGTACAAAAGAAAAACATCGGGGTTTATTCTTGCTGATTCTGAAAGTTCCAGTTTGGAGATCGGAGATGAACCTTTTCAAATGAAAAATAAATTTCCGGATATACTTGTCGCTGTCGACGCTAATCGCCGCCGGGGGATTCAAAATCTTTTATCCCTCCCTGAAAAAGACAGACCTGAAGTAATTTTGTTAGATGATGCATATCAACATAGATATGTGCACCCTTCCCTTTCGATCGTGTTGAGTGACTACCATCGTTTATTTTATAATGATAAACTAATGCCTACCGGACACCTGAGAGAACCGATAAGTAATATAAACCGAACAGATATCGTGGTTGTTACTAAATGCGACGAAGATATGAAGCCGATCGATTTTCGTGTTATTGAAGAAAATATGAAGTTGCGGGCTCACCAGTTACTTTTTTTTACCAGCATCGTTTATGGAGAAGTTAAACCTGTATTCCCCTCGGAAGCTCGTTTCTTAAACCATAAAAATATTGGAAAAGAAGATGATATATTGTTGATATCAGGTATTGCAGTTCCCACTCCATTTATTCGTGAGGCAGAAAAGTATTCAAATAAAGTGTTGCCGGTCGTTTTTCCTGATCATCATACGTTTAGCAAGTCAGATTTCAAGAAATTGGATGTGATATTCGAAAAGATGACTTCACCGGGAAAATTGATCTTAGTAACAGAAAAAGATGCAGCACGTTTAAAAAACAGTCCTCTTGTTCCGGAAAGTTGGAAGAAATATTTATATTATCTACCGATTGTAATCAGGTTTTACAATGAGCAGAGTTTTAATGAGACAATAAAAAAACATATTATCACATTTCCTAAAAATAATATATTACAAAACAAATATGAGTAACAGGACAGAAATATCAACATTAGGCGAATTCGGTTTGATTCGCCACCTAACTGACAGGATTGAAATAAAGAATAATAGTACGATAAAGGGCGTAGGCGATGATGCGGCAATCCTCTCCTATGAGGATAGACAAGTGCTTGTCACCACCGATCTATTATTGGAAGGTATTCATTTCGACTTGACTTATGTACCTTTAAAACATCTCGGATATAAATCGGCTGTTGTAAATTTCTCCGATATTTATGCCATGAACGGCCAGCCTAAGCAGATCACTGTATCACTTGGTATTTCCAAACGTTTTTCTGTTGAGGATGTAGAAGATTTTTATGCTGGGCTAAAGTTGGCCTGTGATGTGTATGGAGTCGATATTGTCGGAGGAGACACTTCTGCTTCTTTAACAGGGCTTTGTATCAGTATCACTTGTATTGGGGAAGGAGAAAGAGACAAAGTTGTTCTTCGCAGTGGAGCCCAAGAAACGGATTTGATATGTGTTTCCGGGGATTTAGGAGCTGCTTATATGGGATTGCAATTATTAGAACGCGAAAAAAGGATATTTAAAGGTGAAAAAGATTTCACACCGGATTTTACAGGCAAAGAATATCTGTTGGAACGTCAATTGAAGCCGGAAGCTCGTAAAGATATTATAGAGATGCTTCGTCATGCGGGGATTATCCCTACAGCAATGATGGACATATCAGACGGTCTGTCTTCCGAACTTTTGCATATTTCAAAAGAAAGTAATGTCGGATGTCGCGTATATGAAGATAGAATTCCTATCGATTATCAAACGGCTGCAATGGCTGAACAATTTAATATGAATTTGGTAACTGCAGCTTTAAATGGTGGTGAAGACTATGAATTACTTTTCACTGTTCCTCTCACTGATCATGATAAAGTATCTGAAATGAAAGGTGTTAAAGTAATCGGTCATATTACAAAACCCGATCTCGGTAACTACTTGGTAGGTCGTGATGGAGGCGAAGTCGAACTAAAAGCACAAGGCTGGAATTCTTTGGAAGAATAAAAATCAGTAAAAAGTAGCTCTGCCTATTGCAAGACTCAAAAAAGATTCATATCTTTGCACCCGTTAAACAAAACAACGGTGCCATAGCTCAGTTGGTAGAGCAAAGGACTGAAAAT